>Ga0302279_10004442_pt1 | contig 16595 bp, 9 predicted proteins | sample III_Bog_N3_3_FD_194541 | JGI IMG/M metagenome (GOLD analysis project Ga0302279, IMG submission 194541) | Peat permafrost microbial communities from Stordalen Mire near Abisko, Sweden - III_Bog_N3_3 | ecosystem: Environmental > Terrestrial > Soil > Wetlands > Peat | place: Sweden: Abisko...
CCCGGCGCCTTCATTTTGCCAAAGACATTGTATTGGGAATCGCAGCCCCTTCGAAACAGTTTTTACTGAATTTGTTTCCGCTGACCGCCGCTATTTTTGCAAGTCCCTCTGGAGTCTGCCCCACCACGCGGCGGCTCCCTCCTGCTCTTGCGTCGCGAGTTGAGAAGCACACTCCGAGATACCACCACTCCCTGACGGTCGTGGCTCCGAAACTAAGAATCGTCGCGGGTCGGACGCATGCAGGTCTGGCAGGCGGAATCGCGCGCCCTGTCGCAACACGCCTCCATCACATACAGCATCGGCGAGTAGAAGCCGCGCCGCGACGTCATGACGGCAGCCAGGAATTCGGCTGGATAACGCGCCTTCAACCACGCTCCGCTGAATGCCTCCACGGCATACGCCGCCGAGTGCGCCTTGTTGAACATATAGCCGGCAAACTCGTGCAGCACGCCCCAGACTTGCTCGATCTCCTCGTCCATGCGCTTGAGCTGCCTTGCGCATTGGTGAAACTCGCGGCCGAGTTCCTCGATCAGCTCGCGATTCTTGTTCTTCACGAGCGTGCGCCGGAGCTGGTCCGCGCGCCGCCAGGACATGCCCGCAAAGCCGTTAGCGACCAGCAGGATGTGCTCCTCGTAGGCCATCAGCCCATACGTGTCGGCGAGCAGATGCTCGAGCGAAGGGTGCGCATACGTGACCGGCTCCAGGCCCTGGTGGCGGCGGGCAAAGGCGCGTTTGCGGCCCTCATTCGCCGCGCCGGGACGGATGATCGACTCCACTGCGGTGAGGCAATCGATGTCGCGGCAATCGGTCATCACCAGCAGGCTGGTCATCGCCGGCGACTCGATATGGAAGACGCCGCGCGCGTTGCCGGTAGCGATGGACTCCCAGGTCGTTTCATCCTTCCAATCGATCCGGTCGAGATCGACGCGCAACCCGCGGCTCAGGTCGAGCCACGCCGAGCCCACCGAGGGGGCTCGACCAGCGGGGTCGTCTCGCGGCAAAGGCCCAGAATCTGGTCAAAAAAGCGCTCATTAAGGTCAAAATGGGCGGGTAAAACGACCAAAACGGACACTGCGCGCCGGGCGCGCGAGGTCGGCCAGCCGGGCTGGATGCCGAGCCGGCGGGCTTCGGCGCTCGCCGAGAGCACGACGCCGCGCCGGTCGCCGCCAACGACGACGGGCCGATCGCGCAGACGACGGTCGGAGGCCTGCTCGATGGAGGCGAAGAAGCGGTCGCCATCCCAATGGACCACAGTGCGCATAGGTGCTTTATAGTGAAAATGTTTACACTATTCAGCGCTGGTGGCAAGGGTGCAAATCTGTGGTGGATACCAGCGCCTGGGAGGGAGAGTCCGCTGGATTCAAGCCTGCAAAATTGTGGTTTGAGACGGCGACAGAGGATCAGCCGTTCAGGTTCAGTGAGATCATGCCCGGCTCTTCGCCGTCCTTCAACCCGCGGCGGCGAATCCAGACTCCGATCGAGGCGCAAATAACGCCGCCCACAAGCATGGCAAGCAGAAGGGCGCCCGTGAGTTCGATTGCTCCGACGAGCATGGCTGCGACGTTCGGCGGCGCGGAACGCTTGGCGCTCTCATACCAGGTGAATTCCAGGTCCCATTCAATCGCGTCGAAAAGCGGCTTGGCAGCGGCAGCGTCCAGATGAAACCCCGGCTGTGCGGGGATGACCGCGATGAGCGGGCCTGTGCGCTTTACCTGCCAACCGGACTGCTTCTGGAATGCCGCGACCCGGTCGCGGGCGATCTGCGGCGTCGGGTATTCGAAAAGCGCCAGCAACAAATCCCCGGATGCCGTCCTGTAGCGTGCGACAGTCGCCTCGGCACCAGCTTCAAATCCCACCAGGGCGGCAGGGATCTGATTCGCAAAGCGATCGAGCGAGTAGAGGCCGGTCACGTAGCGCTCGGAGTTACGCACCCGGCCGGTCTCCGGAAGATGTTGCGCCAGAACGGGCACCCCCCCGGCGGAGTTCAACTTGGGCAAAACCTTGAAGAGCGCGGCCAACTCCTTATCGAGCGGCCGCCAGCCCTCGAAGACCAGAACGTAATTCTGATGAAGAATGAATTCGGCGCCAGGCGTGGTGCAGACTCCGAACGTATCCCGCACGGGCACGGCGTTTTCGGGCCGCAGGAACTCATACCAGGCCAGCGCCGAAGTGGAGTCTTTCAGCCGGTAAGCGGTGGCGTCGAAGCGGCCGGCTGAGCCGGTGTAAACCGCCTTCTCCGCAACCTCTCCCATATACTCCGACCAGAGTTGCGCATCGGACGCCGCGACCGGAACGGCCTTCTGCCGGACATCCTGTCGCACATTGTCGCGCCACTTTTCGGGCCAGATGCTCTCGGCGGAAACGGGGAGACTGGCGGCGAGCAGAACGAACGCGATCGCGCACAGACACACGGCTCGCAGAGCCGCCGCCGATGTGGGGCAGACTTTAGTCTGCGGACCGGCTTCAGCCGGTCTCCGGCAAGTCCTGCGGGGCTGAAGCCCCGCGCAGGCTGAAGCCTGCCCCACCACACGGGGAAACTGCGCCGGAATGTGCCGTCGAATCACTTCCCAATTCCGTGGCATTTTTTATATTTCTTTCCGCTGCCACACGGGCACGGATCGTTGCGGCCGACCTTATCGCCACGGATCACGGGTCCGTCGCCGGTTTTCGCGGAGGTTCCGCCGCCGCTCGCCGTCAGCAGCATCTGCATCTCACGATCCTTTTGACGCTGGATATTGCGAGTCAGATCAACAAAAGTAGACTGCGCCGCCCGCTTGTCTTCGCGCGGGACGGTAACCGGCTCCGGGGCAGGCTCGTCCAGTCCCCGGTTGCCGCCGTCCTCGTCGGGCCAATCGTCGCCCATCTGCGGCACGTCAATGGACTCCCCGGGTTTGGGTTGCAGGAAGAAGAGGAACCGGACGGTCTCATCCTCGATGCGGTCCATCATGTCCTGGAACATCTTGAAGGATTCCTTCTTGAACTCGATGAGCGGATCCTTCTGCCCGTAGGCCCGCATGCCGATTCCCTCCTTGAGGGAGTCCATCGAGAGCAGGTTGTCCTTCCACTGTTGGTCGATGCGGCTCAGCATGATCATGCGCTCGGTGTAGCGCATCAGGTCGGAGCCGACGACCGCCTCTTTCTCCTCGTAGCGGCGTTTGAGTGTGCCGAGGATGTGCTCTTCAATCTCAATCCGCGTCTTGCCGTACAGCTCCTTGGCCGAGACGCGCGCGCCGAACTGCGAGGTGATATCGGTCTCGAGCATGGCCAGATCCCACTCGCTGGGACGGTCGCTTTCAGGACAGCGGTCATCGATCAGCTCGGCCACGATGCCGTCCGTCATATCGAAGATCCGCTCCTTCATGCTCTCGCCTTCGAGCAATTTGCGGCGCAGGCTATAGACGGCCTGACGCTGTTTGCTCATGACGTCGTCGTACTCCAGCACATGTTTGCGCATGCTGAAGTTCTGCGCCTCGACGGCCTTCTGCGCGGCTTCGATTCGTTTGCTGATCATGCCGCTCTCGATGGGCACATCCTCTTCCATGCCCAGCCGGAGCATGAGGCCCTGAATGCGGTCGCCGCCGAACAGCCTTAGCAGGTCATCCTGAAGTGAAAGGAAGAAGCGGGAACTGCCGGGGTCGCCCTGGCGGCCGGCGCGGCCGCGAAGCTGGTTATCGACGCGGCGCGACTCGTGCCGCTCGGTGCCTACGATGTGCAATCCGCCGGCCGCGACAACCTCCTCGTGCTCGATGTCGCATTGCGCCTTGCACTTTGAATAAACCTCGTCCCAGACGGGTTTCGAGACGCGGTACTTGGTGTGCTCGCCGCGCGAAAAGTAGTAGTAGTGTTCGTCGGCGGTGACGGTTTCGGTTCCGGGAGGCGGAGTCTCCACCAGCTTCCGCTTCATGCACTCTTCCTGCGCCTGATTCTCCGGATTGCCACCCAGCAGGATGTCGGTACCGCGGCCGGCCATGTTCGTCGAGACCGTGACCTGGGCCTTGCGCCCGGCCTGCGCGACGATGAACGCCTCACGCTCGTGGTTCTTGGCGTTCAGCACCTCGTGCCGCACGCCCATGCGTTTCAAAATCGCCGAAAGCTTTTCGGACTTCTCCACCGAGACCGTGCCGACCAGGACCGGCTGGCCCTTCTTGTGCCGCTCTTCGATCTCCTTCGCCGCGTTGCGCCACTTCTCTTCCACGGTCCGGTAGACCATATCGTTGAGGTCCTGGCGCGTCATCGGCTTATTGGTAGGCACGATGGTCACGTCGAGTTTGTAAATCTTGGAGAACTCCGCCGCCTCGGTATCGGCCGTACCGGTCATGCCGGCCAGCTTCTTATACATGCGGAAGTAGTTCTGGAACGTGATGGTGGCGAGCGTCTGGTTTTCCCGCTCGATCTTCACGCCCTCTTTCGACTCGATGGCCTGGTGCAGTCCGTCCGACCAGCGACGGCCGGGCATCAGGCGACCGGTGAACTCGTCGACGATGACGACCTCGTCCTTGCCGTCTTCCTCGTTCCACTTCACCAGGTAATCGCGGTCGCGCTTGTAGATCACGTGCGCGCGCAGCGCCTGCTCAATGTGGTGGCGCCACTCCATCGTCTCGGCCGACCAGATGTCGGGCAACCCGAGCAGGCGTGCAGCCTTGTCGTTGCCTTCCTCGGTGAGCGCCACCTGCCGGTGCTTCTCGTCGACGGTGTAGTCGCCGGTGGTGTACTTCTCGCCGGGCTCCTTGCCCTCGATCACTTCGCCGCGCACCAGCCGGGGAATCAGCGTGTTGGCCTTGAAATACTTGTCGGTGGACTCTTCGCTCGGACCGCTGATGATCAGCGGGGTGCGCGCCTCGTCGATCAGGATCGAGTCCACTTCATCGACGATCGAGTAGCTAAAGTCCCGGTGCACACAATCTGTGATGCGGAACTTCATGTTGTCCCGCAGGTAGTCGAACCCGAATTCGTTGTTGGTGCCGTAGGTGATGTCGCAGCCGTAGGCCGCCTTGCGCTCTTCGTCGTCCAGGCCATGCACGACGAGGCCGACCGTGAGGCCGAGGAACTTGTAGAGGCGCCCCATCCACTCCGAGTCGCGCCGCGCCAGGTAGTCGTTTACGGTGACGACGTGAACGCCTTTTCGCGCGAGAGCGTTCAGGTACACGGCCAGAGTGGCTACCAGCGTCTTGCCCTCGCCGGTCTTCATCTCGGCGATCATGCCGCGGTGCAGGACGACGCCGCCGATGAGCTGAACGTCGAAGTGGCGCATGCTCAATACGCGCCGGCCTGCTTCCCGCACAACCGCGAACACCTCGACCAGCAGGTCGTCCAGGCTCGCTCCAGCGTCGAGCTTCTCCCGGAACTCAACCGTCTTGTCAGCCAGTTCCTGATCACTCAGGAGCTGCGTTGCGGGCTCAAGCGCATTGATGGCGGCGACGAGCGGAAGGATCTCTTTGATCGTGCGTTCGTGCTTGGTACCGAAAATCCAGGCCAGAATGGAATCAAGCGACTTCCATTTCCCGGCCACGGCCTTCAGCTTGCCGAAGACCTCAGCGAACCACTCCGAAAGGGAATCAATCATAATCTTGGGACTCCCTTCTATTCTACCGTACGGGGTACGAAGCCCATGCCAACTTCTCGCGCTGCGCCAAACGCCTCAGCGGACGGCTGGCTCTCCTGCGGGAATGCATGATTTCGCGGATTTGTGCGCACTGATACTACCGCTCACGCGAAAGTCATCCGGCTCCTCTTGCCGGATCTGTCTGATCTCGCGCTTGTGGCGCACGCTTCAGCGTGCCGTGGTGGCATTTATGCCACCATTGGCCGGACGGCGGGATGAATCCCGCCGCGGCACGCTGAAGCGTGCGCCACAAGCGCTGCGTCGAAACTTGTCCGACTTTCATCCGCATGGGTGGCCAGACGGGCCATGGCGACTCCCTCACGGTCGCGGCTCCGTTCCGGGTGGAGCCGCGACCGTCAGGGAGCGGTGGACATCAAACGTGGTATCGATCTAGGCCCGCCACGCTTCGAGCGCCTGGCCGAGATCCCAACGGATGTCGTCCACGTCTTCCAGACCGATGGAGAGCCGGATCATGTCGCCGGTCACGCCCGCCGCCGCCTGCTGTTCCGCATTGAGTTGCTGGTGCGTGGTGGAGGCCGGGTGGATCACCAGACTCCGCGCATCGCCGACGTTGGCGAGATGCGAGAAAAGCTTGAGCGAGTCCACGAACTTGACGCCCGCGTCATAGCCGCCCTTGATGCCAAAGCTGAAGATCGCACCCGCGCCCCTGGGCAGGTACTTCTGAGCCAGGGCATAGTAAGGATTCGACTTCAGGCCCGGGTGTTTCACCCAGCTCACCTGCTCGTGCTGCTCCAGCCATTCGGCGACCGCCTGCGCGTTGGCGACGTGACGATCCATGCGAAGCGCCAGCGTTTCCACGCCCTGGATGAAGAGGAACGAGTTGAAGGGGCTCAGCGCGGGGCCGAGGTCCCTGAGACCTTCGACGCGCGCTTTCAATATGAAGGCGAGGTTGCCGAAGGTGTCCGCGAAGTTCATGCCGTGATAGGCGGGCGAAGGCTGATTCAACAGCGGGTGCGCCGACACTTTCCAATCGAATTTCCCGCCGTCGACGATGATGCCTCCGATGGAACTGCCCTGCCCTCCCAGGAACTTCGTCAGCGAATGGAGGACGATGTTGGCCCCGTGTTCAATCGGCCGGCAAAGATAGGGGGTCGCGAAAGTGTTGTCCACCAGGAAGGGGACGTTGGCTTCCGCGGCGATTTTCGCTACGGCCGCGATGTCCAGGACGTTGCCTCGCGGATTCGAAATGATCTCGCCATAAACCGCCTTCGTGTTCGGCTTCAGCGCCTTACGGAAGTTGTCCGGATCGTCCGGATCCACGAAGGTAACGTCGATGCCAAAGCGCCGGAAGCTCACGTCGAACTGCGTATAGGTCCCGCCATAGAGCGTGGACGCGGAAACGAGATGATCGCCCGCTTCCAGCAGGCTGGTGATCGCTACCAGTTGCGCCGCCTGGCCGGAGCCGACCGCCAAAGCGGCCACGCCGCCCTCCAGCGAGGCGACGCGCTTCTCCAGCACGTCGGTCGTCGGGTTCATGATGCGCGTGTAGATGTTGCCGAACTTCTGCAGTCCGAAAAGAGCCGCGGCATCGGCGGTATCGTCGAACACGTACGACGAAGTCTGGTAGATCGGTACCGCCCGCGCCTTGGTCGCCGGATCGAAGTCGAAACCGGTATGGAGGGAGCGGGTGCTAAAGCCAAAATCACGCTGGACGTCTTGCAGCTTAGACATACTCCGTAAATCCTACCAAGGAAATGGTCTTTGTTCAACTGTCCGGCAAGGTGGGGCGGCGCTCCAGCGCCGCGCGGGGCCTCCAGGCTTCGCAAGTTTGTCCGGAGCGGGCTCTGGAGAGCCCGCCCCATTCCCGGATAGGAGCCTGGAGCGCCGCCCTACAATGCCGCAATTGCGATATGCTCAACCGGACATGAAGCGACGCGATTTCCTGACAACTCTCCCGGCCCTGCCACCCGCTTTTGCCGCCGCGGCCGTGGCTTCGAAAGCGGAGGAGCCTTTCGCCGGGCTCCAACTCTGGTACCGCGAACCTGCCCAACAATGGGTGGACTCGCTGCCGCTCGGCAACGGGCGGCTGGGCGCAATGGTGATGGGCGTCGTCCGCGAGGAACGGATTTTCCTCAATGAGGACACCCTCTGGTCTGGCTATCCCACGGACGGCAACGAACCGAAGGGCCCGGAGTATCTCAAAGAGGTACGCCGGCTGGTGCTCCAACATAAGGACTATGCCGCCGCGGACGTGGCATGCCGCAAGCTGCAAGGGCCGAACACCCAAAGCTATCAGCCGCTCGGCGAGTTGAAGCTCACCTTCGACGATCTGGAGAGCACGTTCGATTACCGGCGCGAACTCGACCTGGACACGGCCGTCTGCACGACGACCTATCGCTCGGGCTCGACGCGCATCAGGCGCGAAGTTCTGGCCTCCGCGCCGGACCAGGTGATCGCGATTCGTATCGAGGCGCAAGGCACTCAGAAACTCAGCCTATCCGTGGGCTTCAGCAGCCTGTTTAAGGCTTGGACCGTCGAGCCGGATGGCAGCGCGCGACTGCGCCTGCGGGCAAAAGCGCCCGTTCACTCCGACCCCAACTACGTCAATAGCGGCGACCCGGTTCTCTTCAGCGACGCGGAAGGCAAGGGTATGCGCTGTGAGGCGCTGCTGGAGGCAAGGGCGGAGGGCGGAACCATCACAGCCGGCGCGACCTCGCTCAGAATAGAAAACGCCGCCGCAGTCGTGCTCCTGGTGGCGGCGGGAACCGGCTTCCGGGGGTACGACAAGCTGCCGGATCTGAGCGCAGAGGAAATCCACGCGCGTTGTTCGAAGACGCTGGACAAGGCGTCGGGAAGAACGTGGGCGCAGATCAGGCAGGCGCACGTCGCCGACCACCAGAAGCTCTTCCGGCGTGTCGCGCTGCAGCTTTCCTTGAGTTCAGGCGCAAGTTCCGAGGCGGCCAAGCTCCCCACCGACGAACGGCTCAAGAGCTATGCCAGTCAGCCCGACCCATCGCTCGCGGCCCTGTATTTCCAATACGGACGTTACCTGCTGATCGCCAGCTCCCGGCCTCACACCCAGGCCGCCAACCTGCAAGGCATCTGGAGCGACAACATCCGCCCGCCGTGGAGCTCGAATTACACGACGAACATCAACGTTCAGATGAACTACTGGCTCGCGGAGACCTGCAATCTGGCCGACTGCCACGCTCCGATGTTCGATCTCATCGAGGATCTGAGCCACAACGGCGCACGGACCGCCAAGGAGCTCTATGACCTTCCGGGCTGGGTGGTTCACCACAACTCCGATCTGTGGCGCGCCTCGAATCCGGTGGGAGAAAAGACGGGCGACCCGCGCTGGGCCAATTGGGCCATGGCGGGGCCGTGGCTCTGCGAGCATCTGTGGGAACATTACGCCTTTTCGGGCGACAGGGAGTTCCTGCGGCAACGGGCCTGGCCGCTGATGAAAGGCGCGGCGGAGTTCGTACTCGCCTGGCTCGTGGACGATGGATCCGGCCAACTGACGACCTGCCCGTCGGAGTCGCCCGAAAACGGGTTCACGACAAAGGACGGCAAGAACGCCTCGACCACGGCCGGCTGCACGATGGACCTGACTCTGATACGCGAGCTTTTCAAGAACTGCGTTGCGGCGACGAAGGTCCTGGGCGTCGACGCGGACTTCGCCGAGAAGCTCTGGGCGACGCAGAAGCGGTTGCCGTCCTTCAAGAAAGGCAGCCAGGGCCAGTTGCTCGAATGGTCGGAAGAGTTCCCCGAGCCGGAACCCGGCCACCGGCACATGTCGCACCTGTATGGCGCTTACCCGTCGGCGGTATTCACCTGGAAAAGGACGCCGGATTGGATGGAGGCCGTGCGGAAATCGCTCGACCTGCGGTTGAAGTCCGGCGGCGGATACACCGGTTGGAGCGCGGCGTGGATCGTCAACCTGCGCGCCCGCTTGCGGGACGGAGCAAAAGCAGGCGAGGCCGTCTCCAAGCTGCTGACGCAGAGCACGCACAAGAACCTGTTTGACACGCACCCTGCGGGCCCGGGCAAGTACATCTTTCAGATCGACGGCAATTTCGGCGGACCCGCCGGAATCGCCGAGATGCTGCTGCAGAGCCATGACGGCGAGGTCGCGCTGCTCCCTGCCCTGCCTCCGGACTGGAGCGATGGCTCGTTTCGCGGCTTGCGAGCCCGCGGCGGGCTCACCGTCAGATTGGAGTGGAAGAACGGGAAAGCCGTGAGCGCCGAGTTGTCCCCATCCCAGTCGGGAGAGTTCACTCTCCGCCCGCCGAAAGGACAGAAAATAGCAGCGGTCCGCCAAGGCAGCACCACGCATCCATTGCGCGCGAACGCGAATGGCAGCGTGACCGTCGAACTGGCGGCGGGAGCTGATGTGAAGGTCGAGTTCGCTTAGCGGGGTGTGGCGCAAACCCAAGAGCGCTTAGGCGCCAGAAATCAACAACCGCTCATTTGAGCGGTTTGCAAAACATAACCCTGTGCGATTCAACTACTTGCAAAATAGAACCGCTCACCGTGAGCGGTTCTGGCGTATCTGCCACAGACTATTGGCGCACAAGCACTTCATAGGGTTGACTTCACGCCGCCGGCATCGCATACGCCACAGATTCGCAATGGGAACAACCGAACTATCCGGGGCAGTCATACGTATTCATTAAGTAAGACTCTATGGCACCCCTATCGTCCGCAGGCTCCGCCGCGAGCCGGCCGCTGGTGATCGCCCTGTTTGCCGCGAGCTGTCTTCTCTCCCTCGTTTCCTGGTACACGACACAGCAAGGCATGGCGCTGTACCTGTCGCCGTGGTTCGCCGTGCTGGCCTCGCTGGGAATCCAAACCGCCCTGGTGATGGTGGCCTGGCTCATCGGCTTCTCCAAGGCGAAGCGCGGACTGCTGATTGCGGTGTACGCCATCACGGCGGTAGTCTCGATCGCGTTTTCCTACGTGAGTCTTTACACCTGGTTCTCGGCGCGTGAACGGCCGGCAAGCATCGAGCGCGGGCTTTACGACCGTCTCTCGACCGCCGCGACCCAGACCGGCGAGACGCTCCAGACGGCCGTCGGCGAGGGCAAGCGCCACGTTCTGGCCTTGCAGGAAATGACCGATGCCGAGAAGGCGCACGGCTACATCTCCCGTGCGCAGGATGCGGACCCGTACCTTGCGAGCATCCGCGAAGCAGTCGCGAAAGAGGCGCAGTCTTACTCCTCAGGATACAAAGAGGGCTCCGGCCTGGGGCTGCGTTACACAGCCTTCGACCGCTACGAAAAGCTCACACGCGAGTCGCTGGCGCAGATCGTGCAGGCGCAGGGCGCGATGGCTGCCTTCCGGACCACTACGAAGCCGACGGATCCTTCCGACAAGCAGCTCAAGAGTTTTCGCGAAGCCTACGATCAGATCCCGTGGGCCGAAGTGGAGAAGACGATCCACAGCGGAAAACTGGCCCGGCCCGAGCTGCCGTCGTATGCCGACAACGTGGACAAAACCGCCAGCCAGCAGGAAGACCTGATGGTGGCCTTTACGGAATTGCTGACCAATCCCGGCGGACGCCACATCTTCTCGCTGGCTCTGGCGGCATTCATCGATATCGTCGTGTTCCTGTTGGCCTATTCATCGGGTCCCTATTTCTTCGGGGCGCCGGAACAGCGCTGGTGCGAGGCCGGCGCGGCGCTCGACGCGTCGCAGTCTCCTCTCTTTGTGCGCAGCTTCCTGAACAAGCTCAGGCCGGGCCGGCAAGGCATGCCGAGGGTGGACTCGGAAGGCCTCACCTCGGGCGAGCAGCAACTCTGCATGATGCTGGTTTCAAAAGGCATGGCAGCCGCGGTGGAGGAATCGGGGAAGAGCTACTACCTGTTGGACTCAGCCACGCACGAGTCGCTGCTCGACACGATGGCGAGCGGCAACTTCACGTTGAAAGCGACCCCCCGCAGCGATACAGCGTAGGCGACCGCGCAGCGCGTTGGGAAATGAACTCCCCCCTTTGATACGCATAGGGGCGGAGAGCAGCGCTTTCATCACGATCAATCTGAAAATGTCAGGCGGCCGTCGATGAATCCGGCGAAGTATCCTGCAATTCGTTCGTTGCGGAACCGGGAACGGCGTAGAATCACATGGGCATCCCAAGTCAGGGCCATGTTCAGATTCCGCCAATTCGCTCTCCTCGCGCTTTTCATCGCTATCGTCAGTTGCACCCGCCATGGGGAAAGACCGGCACTGCCTGTTCTGTCGGATAGCGCGCAATTGCGACGCCTGCCCGCGTCCGAAGCCCGCCGGGGTTATCCCGTCCGTTTGCGCGGGACAGTCACTTTTTACGATGCCGAATATCGCATATTGACGCTGCAAGACGAATCCGGCGGCGTATTTGTCGATTCCCGCGAGGAGGACTTGGTCAACGTAGTTCCGGGCGTGACGGCAGAGGTGGAAGGCTACAGCGGCTTCGAGGAATATGACCCCGTTGTCCTGAAGCCCCGGATCCGTGCCGGTTCTCTGACAGTCCTGCCCGCTGCCCGTAGAGTGCCCATACGCCGCGTGGTGGATGGCGAGGAGGATTTCCAGTTTGTCGAAGTCGCGGCGCGTCTCAAGAGCATTTCACTGGTCGACAATGTCCACTTGCGGTTCGTCCTTGAGGAGCAGAACCGGACGCTGGAAGCGATCGTCTCGACGGAGGACACCACGCCGGAGTGGCCCGCTGGAACTGCGCTGCTCGTCCGCGGGGTGGCTTCGGTTGTCCGCGATGCCCGGGGCAATCCACGGTCGGCGCGCCTCCACGTCTCCCGGCTGCAAGACGTCCGGAAGGCCGCGCCCGCGGCAAATCCTGTCTCTCCAACTGCGATCCCTGGCCCGGGTTTGCCACTGCTGACGCGGGTGAATCAGGTCAAGCGGCTCAGTCCGGATGAAGCGGGAAGACGCTACCCGGTTCGAATTCGGGGCGCGGTGAACATCTATTCAGCCGGGGAGCAACGGCTCTTTCTCCAGGACTCCACCGGCGGCATTTACGTCACTTTGCGGGGCTCGACGATCCCGCAGTTGTCGCAAGGCACTCAAGTCGAGATTGAGGGGGTCAGCAATCCCGGTGATTTCGCTCCATCTATCCAGCAGGCGAGCATGCGGGTTTTGTTCCCAGGGCCGCTGTTTCCCGCGTTGGAAATCTCCGACACCGCGGATCTGACCGCGCCTCAAGAGAACCTGTGGGCGCGAGTTCGCGGGATTGCCCGCAAGACCATGATCTTGCCGAGCTCGGCGGTCCAGGTCGATCTGGAAGTGAAAGGACGGCACTTTCCAATCGAGATCCTTGGCGATCCGCATCCAGCGCTGTATGCCCATTGGATCGACGCGGAGCTGGAGATCGAAGGCGTGCTAGGCGCACTTTTCGACCAGAACCGGAGACTCCAGGGCTTCCACCTTAAGGTACCCTCGCGAGATTTCGTCAAAGTGACGCGGCCAGGGCCCGCCAACCCCTTCGCGGCCGCCGCATTGCCAATTGAGGGATTGTTCGAATTCCGCACGGAAGATGCTCCTGGACACCGGGTGAAGGTTGCTGGCACTGTTACCGCTGCCCGGCTTGGCGGAAGAGTCTACATTGGCGGTGGCAATGCCGCATTGCGGCTTCAAACCGGCGGCGCGCCGGTTGCTCGAGTAGGCGATAGAATCGAAGCCCTTGGCTTCCTCCCGCTGGGCGCGAATCTACCCCTGCTCGAAGAGGCTGAGATGCGCGTCTTAGGGCCTGGCTCCCCGGAAGCTCCCACCAGCACCGTCGCGGAAGACCTGTTAACCGGGGCGATGGACTCGCACCTGGTGCGGTTGGAAGCGGTACTTGTTGACCGGCGCAGCAGTCACGGCGATGAAGTCTTGACGCTGCAAGCAGGGAATACCAGATTCCCGGCGGTGCTGGAACAGCCGCAGCCGACGCCCGGTCTGGACGCGCTGCGCCCGGGAAGCATGCTGCGCCTCACCGGCGTTTGTGACATGACCTGGGACGCGACGCGCGCCCCGCCCGAGCCCGTCTCATTCCGACTCCTTTTGCGCTCGCTCGACGACGTGGCTGTGGTCCAGCAGGCATCGTGGTGGACGGCGCGCAACACGCTCGCCGTGCTGACTAGCGTGTGCGCAGTGATGGTCGTCGTGCTGGCCTGGGTGTTCGTCCTGCAGCGCCGGGTAAACAAGCAGACCGCCATGATCGCCGCGCGGCTGGAACGCGAGGCGCAGTTGCAGGCACAACTGGCCCAGGCGCAAAAGCTGGAGAGCGTGGGTCGGTTGGCAGGCGGCGTCGCCCATGACTTCAACAACCTCCTGACGGTGATCAATGGCTATAGCGACCTTGCGCTCGCAAGGCTGCGCGAAGGTGATCCGCTTCGAACTCAGTTGGAACAAATCCGGCGGGCCGGAGAGCGTGCCGCGGCTCTCACCCAGCAATTGTTGGGTTTCAGCCGGAAGCAGATTATTCAGCCCAAGCCGGTCGACCTGAACGCCATCGTCTCTGACGCCCGGAACATGCTGCAGCCACTGCTTGGAGAACTGATCGCGGTCCGCACGGTGCTTGACCCAGCATTGGAACAGGTGTTGGCAGATCCCGTCCAGATCGATCAGATTCTCATGAACCTCGCGAGCAACGCTCGCGACGCCATGCCCCGCGGGGGAACGCTGACCATCGAGACACGAAACATCAAGCTGGATCAGCAAGGCAAAAACGCCGATGCGGAGATCCCGCCAGGCACTTACGTCGTACTCATCGTCACCGACACCGGGGACGGGATGAGCAAGGAGACACAGCAGCATATCTTTGAACCCTTCTTCACAACCAAGGAACAGGGGAAAGGAACGGGACTGGGGTTGGCCACTGTGTACGGCATCGTCAAACAGAACGGCGGTGGAATCAGCGTCCAAAGCGAGATCAACAAGGGAACAAGCTTCCGAATCTGCCTTCCAAGCATTCATCGAATCGAAGAAATCGCGACCGTCTCGACGCTTCCCGCCGTCTCGGCAGGTCCCGAAGTCATCCTGGTCGTAGAAGATCAGGAAGGCGTGCGTAAGTTCGCGGCGGAGGTCCTGAAGTCCCGCGGCTATTCAGTTCTGTCATCAGCGGACGGGGAAGCGGCACTTGAGCTGGCGGCGCATTATCCGGACCTGATCCACCTGCTGATAACCGACGTGGTGCTACCCGGGATGAACGGCAGCGAGCTGGCACAACGCCTGAAGACGCTTCGCCCCACGATGCAAGTGCTCTTCACCTCGGGCTACACCCGGGACGTCATCGCCGAACGCGGCATCCTCGAACCTACGACCGCCTTCATTGCCAAACCATACACGCCCGGCGAACTGGCCGCAAAAGTCCATGAAGTCCTGCCCCAAACGCCGGGAAACCCCGCTTAATCCTGGACCGCGGCGACTCCCGCCGCCGGCGCTGCATCGTGCTGATAGAATCATCGAAGTCTCTTTATGACCTGCCGTTCTTTATTCCTCGCGCTCGCCGTCGGCACTGTAGCCCTCGCGCAAACCCCAAAGGCGCGCATCAAGATCGACACCGACCGTGTGGTCGGCGAGGTTGACCGCAATCTGTTCGGCAACTTCGCCGAACACCTCGGCCGCTGCATCTACGGCGGCCTGTATGAGGAAGGCAGCCCGCTTTCCGACAGCGACGGATATCGCAAAGACGTCATGGAGGCCGTGAAGGGTCTCGGCGTCAGCGTGCTGCGCTGGCCCGGCGGCAACTTCGCCTCGGGCTACAACTGGAAGGATGGCATCGGGCCGAAGGATCAGCGCCCGGTTCGCGTGGACCAGGCTTGGGGCGATCTGGAACCGAACCGTTTCGGCACCGATGAGTTTCTGAAGTACTGCGAAAAGGTGCACCTGACGCCGTATATCTGCATCAACGCGGGCCTGGGGACAGTCGAGGACGCCCGGCAATGGGTGGAGTACACCAACGAGACGCGGCACACTTACTGGGCCGATCAGCGGCGTAAGAACGGCCGCGAGGCGCCCTATAACGTGAAAATCTGGGGCCTGGGAAACGAGATCGACGGCCCCTGGCAACTCGGCCACAAGAACGCCGAGGATTACACCAAGTTCGCTCTGGAAGCGGCCAAGGCCATGCGTCGCGCGGACGAGTCCATCAAGCTGATCGCGTCGGGCTCCAGCAACTTCGGTCCCAACGCCGACTGGATCGCCTGGAACCGCACGGTGCTCGAAAAGCTCCGCGACGAGATCGACTACATCTCCCTGCACACCTACATCGGCAATGAAGCGAACGACTTCGAGCGGTTCCTCTCGGCCGGCGCCGATCTCGATCACCGCATCGAAGTGGTCGCGGGTCTGATCAAAGCGGCACAGTCCGGCCGTCCCAACCAGCACCCCATCTACATCGCCTACGACGAGTGGAACGTCTGGTATCGAGCCCGTTCGAGCGGCAGCGAATTCGCCACGGGCAGGACCCGCCTTGAAGAGATCTACAACTACGAAGACGCCCTGGCCATGGGCATGTTCTTCAATTCGTTTTTCCGTCACGCCGACGTCGTGAAGATGGCGAATCTCGCGCAGATCGTCAACGTGATCGCGCCGATTTTCACGAACAAAGAGGGCCTGTTCCTGCAGCCGATTTACTTCCCCATCGCGGAGTACGGCAAGCAGCGCGGCAACCAGGCGCTCGACGCGCTGGTCACTTCTCCCAAGATCAAACCAGCCGGCGTCGAGAAACCGCTGAATGCGCTCGACGTCTCGGTGACTTACAGCAAGAATCGGAGCGAGATCTACGTAAACGTGCTGAACCGCAGCAAGTCCGACGACCTGACCGCGCGCGTTGAAAACGTGGAAGGCACGCTCGACGCCAACGTCGGTGTCTGGGAAATGAATCAATCGGATTTGAAGGCGACGCACACCTTCGGCGATGACAAAAAAGTCACGCCGAAGACCCGCGCGTTCGGAGCCAAGCTGGAACGCAACGGGTTCGATTACACGTTCCCGGCCCACTCGCTGACGATCCTGAAGTTGAAGCTGCAATCGTAAACATTGCCCGATATCCACC
>Ga0302279_10004445_pt1 | contig 16590 bp, 14 predicted proteins | sample III_Bog_N3_3_FD_194541 | JGI IMG/M metagenome (GOLD analysis project Ga0302279, IMG submission 194541) | Peat permafrost microbial communities from Stordalen Mire near Abisko, Sweden - III_Bog_N3_3 | ecosystem: Environmental > Terrestrial > Soil > Wetlands > Peat | place: Sweden: Abisko...
CCTCGAGCGGTGCATCCGCTGCGCCGAGTGCATGAAGGTGTGCCCGAACAACGCGCTCCATCCCGCGATGTTCGAGGCGGGGGTCGAGGGGCTCTGGACGCCTATTCTGATCGCGCGCATCGGCTACTGCGAGCACTCGTGCGTGCTCTGCGGGCAAGTGTGCCCGACGGGAGCCATCCAGAAGATCACCGAGAAAGAGAAGCTCGGGCTCGGTCAGCCGCCGATCAAGATCGGCACCGCGTTCTACGACCATGGCCGCTGCCTGCCATGGAGCATGCAGACCCCGTGCATCGTCTGCGAGGAGTTCTGCCCGACGTCACCGAAGGCGATCTGGGTCGAAGAGGTGACGGCGCCGGTGCGTGACAGCAAGCCTGGCCCGAACGGCGAGCTTCCGGCGATGAAGGAGGTCCACCTCCAGAGGCCGCACGTCGACCCGAGCCTTTGCATCGGATGCGGTGCGTGCGAGAAGGTCTGCCCCGTGCAGGACCAGCCCGCGGTCTACATCACCAGCGTCGGTGAGACGCGGAGCAAGACGAACGTGATCTTGCTCGAGAACACGAACTACAACCAGTCCACGTGACGGCGACGCGATGAGTGCAGAGGACGCACGAGGCGTCGACTCCGCGACAGGGAAGCCCCCGCCGCGGCTCTCTCGCGCGCTCTTGCCGATCTTTCTCATCGTCCTCGTCGACATCTTCGGCTTCACGCTCGTCATCCCGCTTCTCGCCATCTACGCCGAGTCGAGCCGCTTCCACGCCACGCCGTTACAGGCCACGCTCCTCGTCTCGACGTACGCGGGCTGTCAGCTCATCGCAGGCCCGTTCCTCGGACGCCTGTCGGACCGCATGGGGCGCAAGCCCATCCTGCTCGTGAGCCAGCTCGGCACGCTCATCGGCTTCCTCGTGATGGCGCGCGCCGACTCGCTCTGGATGCTCTACGTCGCCCGCATCATCGACGGCATCACCGCGGGGAACCTCACGATCGCGCAGGCGTACATCTCGGACAACACGAAACCCGAGGACCGCGCCAAGTCCTTCGCCCTCATCGGCATCGCGTTCGGTCTCGGCTTCTTTCTCGGGCCGGCCGTCACCGGGAAGCTCTCGGTCTACAGCCTCACGGCGCCCATCTATCTGGCCGCCGCGCTCTCGTTCACGAGCATCCTCTGCACATTGTTCATCCTGCCCGGGGGCAAGCCCTCCGGCGTCGGTCACGACGTCGCCATTGCGGCGGAGAAGCCTAGCGCCGAGGGTGCCGCGTCGGCCTCGGCGACTGCGCCCGAGGCACCGGGCGGCAAGCGCCTCTCGGTCCTCGATTGGGGCACCTACGCGCAGTACGTGCGCCGCCCCGTCCTCGGAAAGCTATTCCTGCAGTTCTTCTGCTTCGCGTTCGCTTTCTCGACGTTCATCGCCGGCTTCGCCCTCTTCGCCGAGCGCACGTTCACCTGGAACGGTCACCCCTTCGGTCCGCGCGAGGTCGGCTACCTGTTCGGCTTCAACGGCTTCCTCGGAATCATTCTCCAGGGGGGCCTCATCGGTCGGCTCGTGAAGCGCTTCGGCGAGGCCGGGCTGACGCGCGCAGGGTTTGCCGCCGTATTCCTCGCGCAGGTAACGCTGGGCTTCAGTCATTCGCTGCCGCCGCTGCTGCTCGTCTCGTTCCTCTCGTCATTTGGCAACGGCGTTCTCCGTCCGTCCATCACGAGCCTCATCACCCGCAGCGTCGGCCGCCACGAGCAAGGGGTCGCGCTCGGCTTCAATCAGTCCATCAACTCGGTCGCGCAGATCGTCGCACCCGTTTTGGCCGGCTTTCTCATATCGAAGGGGCAGCTCTCTCTGTGGGCCTGGGTCGCAGCGCTCTCCGCGCTCGGAGGGTTCTGGCTCAGCAGGACCGTCCCTGCCCCCGAAGGCGCGACGGTCGCGCGCAGCATCGGCTAGCCTGGCGAGGCATGTCCGACCGCTCCGACCGCTTCCTTCTCGCCTGCCAACGAAAACCGACCGACTGCACACCGGTGTGGTTCATGCGCCAAGCGGGGCGATACATGCCCGAGTACCGCGCCCTTCGTGAGCGCTACTCGATGCTCGAGCTCTGCAAGAACCCTGAGCTGTCGCTGCAGGTAACGCTTCAGCCGCTGCGCTTCGGTATGGACGCAGCCATCCTCTTCGCCGACATCCTGTTACCCCTCGAGCCGATGGGGGCGCCGTTCGAGTTCGCGAAGGGGGAGGGGCCGGTCGTGCACACGCCGATCGCGTCGCGCGCCCAGGTCGAGGCGCTGCGGGTGATCGAGCCAGAAGACGGGCTCGGCTACGTGATGGACTCGCTCAAGCTCATCAAACGCGAGCTGACCGGGAAGGTGCCGCTCATCGGGTTCGCCGGCGCGCCGTTCACGCTCGCCAGCTACCTCATCGAAGGGGGGAAGAGCGCGCACTTCGTGAAGACGAAGCGTCTGATGTACAGCGACCCCGACACGTGGAACCTGCTCATGGGCAAGCTGGCCGAGGTCGTGCGGCGCTACCTGATCGCGCAGATCGCGGCGGGGGCGGACTGCCTTCAGCTCTTCGACTCGTGGGTCGGGCAGCTCTCGCGCGAGGACTACGCGACCTACGTCATGCCGCACGTCGCGCACGTGCTCGCCGGAGTCTCGGGCAAGGGGGCGCCGGTGATTCACTTCGGGACGGGGACGCACGCGCTCCTCGAGCTCCAGGCGAAGGCGGGTGGCGACGTTCTCGGGCTCGACTGGCGCACACCGCTCGTCGAAGGCTGGGACCGCGTCGGTCACGATCGCGCCGTGCAGGGGAACCTCGACCCGACGGTTCTGTTTGCCCCGCGCGAGGTGGTCTTCGAGCACGCCGCGCGCGTCCTCGAAGCGGCCGCGGGGCGCCCGGGTCACATCTTCAACTTGGGGCACGGGATTCTCCCCGAAACACCGGTCGACAACGTGCACGCGCTCGTCGACTTCGTGCACGAATACCAGCTGACGCGCGCTTCCTGAGCCGGACTCCACGACCGTTCGCCCCATGCAAGACGCCATCCTCACGATCGGCCACGGCACCGTCGACGACCTCGACGATCTGCCCGCCTTCCTCGCGACCATTCGCCGCGGTCACGCTGCGTCGCCGGAGCTCGTCGCCGAAGTGCGCCGCCGGTACGAGGCCATCGGCGGCAGGTCGCCGCTGAACGACATCTGCCGCGACGTGACGCGTCTCCTGGGTGAGCGCCTGGGCCTCCGGGCAGCGTACGCGGGGCGCATGTGGGCCCCGAAGGCGGTCGACGTGCTGACGGAGCTCGGGGCGATAGGGGTCACGCGCGTCGTCGTCGTCCCCCTCGCGCAACACTCGGCGCCGCTGTACGTCGAGACGGTCCGCGCGGCTGCCCTCGCGGCGAAGGACGCAGGCGACGCGCCTATCGAGGTCGTCGGCGGCGGCAACTGGGGGCAAGAGCCTTTGCTCACGAGTGCCCTCGCGGCAGCGTTGACCGAGGCCATAGGCCGCGTGCCGGAGACGCTTCGGGGCACGACCAGGATCGTGATGAGCGCGCACAGCCTTCCGCTCGCGGTCGTGCGCGCGGGGGACCCATACGAGCGCGAGGTTCGCGAGAGCGCGTCGGCTGTTGCGAAGGCCGTAGGAGCGCGCATGCTGCCTCACCAGGTGATCTTCCAGAGCCAGGGAATGAGCGGCGGCGAGTGGCTCGGCCCCGACGTTCGCACCGTGCTGGACGGGCTCGCGACGGAAGGCGTTGCCCACGTGCTCTTCGCCCCCATCGGATTCCTCGCGGACCACGTCGAGGTGCTCTACGACCTCGACATCGAAGCGCGGCGATGGGCGGAAGAGCGCGGCATGTCGTACTCGCGCACCACCTCGCTCAACGCGTCGGAGGCTCTCGTCCTTGCGGTCGCGGCCGTCGCGAGAAGAGCGCTCGCGTGAGGCGCGTCCTCGTCATCGGCGGCGGAATCAGCGGTCTCTCCACCGCGGACGCGGTGCTGCGACTCGATCCGTCGGCCGAGGTGACGCTTCTCGAGGGGGAATCGCGGCTCGGCGGGAACATCACGACGGTTCGCGAAGATGGATTCATCCTCGATGGCGGCCCCGACTCGTGGGTCGCGACCAAGCCTCAGGCGAGCGAGCTCGCGAAGACTCTTGGCCTCGAGCGCGATCTCATCGGCACCATCCCCGAGAACCGGCGCGCCCTCATCGCGTGGGGAGACAAGCTCCACGGCCTTCCGGAGGGCTTCGTGATGGGGGTCCCGACGAGCATCCTCCCCATTCTGCGAACGCCGCTCTTCTCCGCGCGCGCCAAGCTGCGGATGGCGCTCGAGCCTTTCGTCCCGCGGCGGCAGCCTTTGGGCGAGGACGACGACGAATCGATCGACTCGTTCATGCGGCGCCGGCTTGGCCCCGAGGTCGCTGAGCGCCTCGTCGCGCCGCTGCTCGGCGGCATCTACGGCGGGGACGCGGGCGCGCTCTCGATGCGCGCGACGCTGCCTCAGTTCGTCGACATGGAGGCCAAGCACCGCTCGCTCATTCACGCGCTCAAGGCCGCCAAGTCCGGCACGGCCGACCGACGAGGAGCTGGTGACGTCAAGCCGAGCATGTTCGCCTCGCTTCGCGGTGGGGTCGGCAGCCTTATCGATCGCCTCGCATCGTCGATAGGGTCCGAGCGCATTCTCACGGGGACACGCGTCGCCCGCATCGCCGAGGCTCCGAAGGGGGACGCTCGAGGACGATTCGCGGTCGAGATGCAGACGGGGGACGTCCGCTACGCCGACCACGTGGTGCTCGCCATTCCGAGTTACGCGGCCGCCGCTACGCTCACCGCGTTCGGCGAGCCCCTCACATCGATCCTGTCCGCGCTGCAGTACGTGTCGACCGCCGTCGTCATACTGGCCTTTCCGCGCGCAGACGTGCCTTGCGCACTCGACGCGACCGGCTACATCGTCCCTCGTGTGCTCGGTCGCCCCGCGCTCGCGGCCACCTGGATCACGAGCAAGTGGGCAGGGCGCGCTCCGGATGGGCAGGTGCTCATTCGCGTGTTTCTCGGCGGATCGGGTCATCAAGGGCTGATGGATCGCGAGGACGCGGAGCTCGAGCGCCTCGCCTGCGAGGAGCTGACGAACACCATGGGAATCGTCGCGCGTCCCACCCTCCGCCGCGTCTTCCGGTTTCTTCGCGCGAGCCCGCAGCCGCTCGTCGGGCATCCAGGTCGGATGCGACGCGCGAAGGCGCTGCTCGCGAACACGCCGGGCCTCTACCTCGTTGCGAGCGGCTACGACGGCGTAGGCATCCCCGACTGCGTCCGCCAAGCCGAAGAAGCCGCGCGCGCCATCACCGCCTGACGCTCACGCCTCAGTGTCGCGTCGCTTCGCGTGTATGGCCAGGCTCGATCGGGCGATCAACGCTCCGACAAAAGCCAGCGTGACCACCGGCAGGAGATGCCCGAGCACGACGTGCCGCGGATCGACTGTCTCGCAGTGAAGATCGATGAGAACGGCGCCCCACGCACCTGCGGCTGCGCCGAGAGCGGCGCCGGTGACCGACGGCTGAAGCGGGTCTCCGTCCTGGCGACGGACGAAGAACGCGAGGACGAGCGGCGCTGACAGGGCGACGGTGACGGCGAAGCAAGCGGCGTCGATCGAGTAGCCACGCGTCGCGGGTGCTCCGAGAGAGACCCACGGAAGGGCGAACCATGCGACGGCGAGGAGCAGCGGGACGGCGATCGTCCCTGCGAGCAACCAGCTTCCGGGCGCGCCCAGCATGGACCGGCCGCGTCGAAGCGCCATCACCGTCGCCACGACGGCGATCCCACCCCAGGCGCCCGCGCTGCTGGCGACGAGCATTGGCGGACGCGACCCCACGCGCATTCCTCCGGCGAGCACGAACAGCAGCGCCGTGAGACACGAAGCACCGAGAGACCACACACGCTCGCGACGGACGACGTCCGCGCGCGTCGGCGACGGCTCCGCGCGCACCGCGTCGAGAAGCTGCGCCTTCCTGTCTGCGCCGGCGCTCATGGACGATCCCTCTTTGGCTCCGGCGCAAGGTCGCCGAGCGCGAGCCGCAAGGCCACGTACGCTCGGTGCGAGCGCAGCTTCACGGCGGTGACGGTCGTGCCGAGAACCGCGGCGGCTTCAGCAAGCGACAGCTCGTCCTCCTTGATCAACTCAAATGCCTCGCGTTGTGCGGAAGGCAGCTTCGCGAGCTCGGCCCGGATGCGGGCTGCCAGCTGGCTCGCGGCCACGAGGTCGGTCGCGTTCGGCGCCAGATCGGGCGGGTCGAGGGTCGGATCCTCGTCGAGGGATCGGCCGAGCTTGTCGCCGCGCCTGTAGCGGAGGTCGTCGATGAGCAGGCGACGGGCGATGGCCATGGCCCACGGAAAGACCGCCGCGCCAGGCGTGAACCGGCCGCGCGCTCGATGAATGCGGAGGAGGGTCTGCTGTACCAGGTCCTCGGCGAGCGCCAGGTTGCGTGTTTGCCGTGTCAGATAGCGAAGGAGCCGCGGCGCAACGAGGTCGTAGACTTCGGAGAACGCGCCGTCGTCGCCGCGGGCGTAGCGATCCATCGCCAGGTCGGCAACGGAGGACGCGACGGCTGCCACGTCGACGCTCTTATCACGCCCCGCGGGGGCGAAATACGGGCGAGCGCCGTTACCGAAGCGGAAGTCGGCGCGCGCCTCGAACACCCCGGCGAGGTCCATGCACCTGAGGTACGGACGTCCACGGTTTCAAGTTTCGCGCGATCCAATGGTATTTCAAAGGTCTTGTGCCGCCGGAATCTTTTCGACGCGAGCCACCTTCGCGCTCTTGCGCCGATTCGAGCGGTGACGAAGAGTCATCTGTCGCTCATCGCTTCGTCGCTTCATCGGCTTCTTGTGGAGTTCTTCATGCGCGTTCCGTCGTTCGGTCTCCGTTTCATAGTCTCCAGCGCTGTCGCGCTGTCGGCCGCACTCGCTCTCGGCGCTTGCTCCAGCGGCTCGAGCACGCCTGACACGACGGGCGACGGGGGCCACGGGGGTGGCAGTAGCAGCGGCAGCGGGAGCAGCAGCTCCACATCCATCATCCTACTCCCGCAAAAGGACGCCGGTTCGGACGCCAGCCTGCGGGACGCATCCGTGGCCCACGATTCAGGCAGCGCTGCTGATGTCGAGCAGCCTCCCACCGACGCGGAGCTGAACACGTACCCGGGATACGCGCCCCCGGCGCCGCAGGTTCAGAACGGCGGTGGTCCCGTGCTAACGCACCCCATCTTCATCCCCGTGCTCTTCGCGGGTGACGCGCTCGAGACGCAGATTACGGCGTTCGACGACGCCCTCGGCCCGAGCATGTACTGGGCGACGGCCACGACCGAGTACGGGGTTGGCGCCGGCAAGAGCGTCGCCCCCATCATCGTCAACGAGACGCTCCCGACCGTCATCGACGACTCGCAGATGCAGACATGGCTTGCGACCAAGATCGGAACCGACCCGCGCTTCGGTGCCCTTGGCGAGAGCGTGTTCGACGCCGGTCCGTTCGACGCGGGCTCGTTCGACGCGACCGCGCCCTTCAGTGACGCGGCGTCGCCGACGGCGAAGCCGCCGACGAACGCCATCTACATGCTCTACCTGCCCGAGGGGACGGAGGTGACCATGGATGGTGCGCACAGCTGCTCCAATGGCGGCTTCGGTGGCTACCACGGCAACTTCTCCTATCCGGGGAACGGCGCGAACATCGTGTACGCGATGCTCCCGCGCTGCGGCGGGGGGCCGAAGATGGACGTCCTCACGAGCACCGTAAGCCATGAGCTCGTCGAGGCGGCGACGGACCCGTACGCCGAGCAGCCGGCGTTCTCGTCCGTCGATGCAAACCACTTCTTCTGGGAGATCCTCTTCACGGGCGGCGAGGTCGCCGACATGTGCGAGGACTTCCCCGGCGCCTACTACCACCCGGCAGAGACCTCGATGAGCGCGTACCTCGTCCAGCGCGTGTGGTCGAACAAGGCCGCCCTCGCGGGCCAGGATCCGTGCGTGCCGGGGCTCACGGCAGCGGAGGAGCCTGTCTACTTCAACGCGTTTCCGAACGTCGGGCAGGTGGTCGCCCAGTACAACGGGTTCCAGTTTCCGACCTACGGGGTCACGATTGCCAGCGGCCAGCAAGCGACGATCGAGCTCGATCTCTTCAGCAACGCCAGCACGAAAGGGCAGGAGTGGTCGGTCTCTGTCATCGACGGCAACAGCTACTTCTTCGGTGGGACCCCCGACCTGACGTTCTCGACCGACGGGAACCCGCTCTACGGCACGAACGGAGACAAGCTCAACGTGACGATCACCAACACGGGTACGGACGGGCAGGGGGCGCGGCCGTTCGTCGTCATCAACAGTCTCGGGGCGACGCAGACGTGGTGGATCGGCGTGGTCACGAGCAACTGAGCGCGGAGGCTCGTGGGACGGCCGTGACGGACGATCCCGTCCTGTGCGAGCACGCCGTGGCGTGCGGCGGCTGTCCGCTGATCGACCGTACGTACGGCGAGCAGCTCGACGCGAAGGCGTCGCGTGTCCGAACGAGCGTGGCGCGGTACTCGACCCTCGCTTCGTCGGCGGTTCGCGCGACGGCGCCGGCCGACCCTCGCACGGCCTATCGCACGCGCGCGAAGCTGATGGTGGCGCCCGGGGGGCGCGTCGGACTCTTCGGCGTCGTCGGCGATCACGAGGTCGTGGATACGGCGGCGTGCCGGGTGCTGGCGCCTGCACTCGCGCGCGTTCTGGCGGTGCTCCGGCCGATGATCGCGAAGGACGAGCGAGCGAGTCAGGGCGGACCGCTCGCGCCGCAGCCCGCCCATGGCGCCGGGGGACTGCTCGCGATCGATCTCCGGGAGCTGCGTGGGCCGTCCGCGCTCGAGGGGGACGATTCCCGTGTGCTGGTCACGCTCGTGATCGCGCGAACGGCGCAGTTCAGGCTCGAACGACTCCGTGCCGCCGCTGTCGCGCTCGCCGCAGGAGCCCCAGAGGTGCTCGGCGTCGCCGTGAACTTTCACGAGGGGGATGCCCCTCAGGTTCTCGGCCAAGAGACACTCCTGCTTGCGGGGCAGGCGTGGGGCGAGGACACCGTAGGCGCCTCGACCCATCGCGCCACGTTCGGCTCCTTCGTCCAGGCGCACCGCGGTCAAGCCGCATACGTGCACGCGAAGATCGCGGAGTCGGTGTTCGGCGCCCACGTGACGCACGACGGAGCTGACCGACCACGCGTGCTCGATCTCTACGGAGGGTCCGGCGCGATCGCGCTTGGCCTCGCGAAGAGCGGCGCCGACGTGGTCATGGTCGAGTCGTTCGGCCCCGCCGTCGACCAGGCGCGAGAAAGCGCGCGGGCGTGTGGGCTTGGGACGACGTTCACCGCCGAGCGTGCCGACGTCGCGGACGCCCTCGCCCGCCTAGCGCGCTCTGCGAAGAGTACCGACCGCTTTGACGTGACGGTCGTCAATCCGCCGCGTCGCGGCCTCGACCCGGTGGTCCGTACGCGGCTCGCCGAGAGCCCGACCGACTCGGTCATCTACGTCTCGTGCCAGCCCGAGACGCTGGCACGCGACCTCGATCACCTTGCCCGCCTTGGGCTCGTGGCGGACGCGATGCAGCCCATCGACATGATCCCGCTCACCCTCGAGGTCGAGACGCTGGTCGTGCTGACGCGCGGACCTCTTGCGCCGCCGGTCGTCTTATACGAGGACCGTGAGGTGCTCGTCGTGCTCAAGGCGCCGCACGAGCCGACGATTCCGCAAGGGGAGTATCACGGCTCGCTGCTCGGTCGCGTGCAGCGCCTCCCCGGTGGCGCCGAGGCCGTGCCGGTGCATCGCCTCGACGTCGGCACGAGCGGCGTCGTCGTCTTCGCGAAGAGCCCCTTGTACGTGGCCGCGTGGGGCAAGGCATTGCAAGCGGACGATGCGACGAAGACCTACATCGCCGCGGTGCGCGGCATCCCGACGGAGAAAGGCGTCATCGATCGTCCGCTCACGATCGAGGGGAAAACGAAGAGCGCGCGCACCCACTTCGAGCGCGCTCGTATGCTCGGGACGCACGCGTTGCTTACCGTCCTACCGGACGAGGGGCGCACACATCAGATCCGGCGCCATCTCGCCGCGATAGGTCACCCCGTGCTCGGCGACGCGCGCTACGGCCACGCGCCGACGAATCGCTACTTTCAGGAGAAGCACGGCCTCGACCGGACGTTTCTCCACGCCGCGCGCCTAGAGCTCACGCACCCGAGCACGCGGAAGAAGCTCGCGATCGAGGCGCCCTTGTCCGGCGATCTCGAGAGCGTTCTCGAGAGCCTCGCCTCCGCGAGACCTGGCCCGAGACCTGCTCCGCGTCGCGTCGCCAAGTAGCCGCAAGTCAGACGCCCGGCGTGTGCCCGTCGACGGCTCGCGCGAGCTCCTGCACGAGCGCGTCGAGCTCCGCCTCGCGGTCGGCCGGCGACGCGAGCGTGAGGTCACCGCCGTGCTCCGCGAACACCTGCGCGATCCCCTCGGAGGCCTCGACTACCCCCTTCACGAACACGACGTCCTTGGCGCGCACGACGAGGGCGCGCGTGACCATCCCGGGGCCTACGAACGGAGGGACGGATTGGCGCATGATCAGCCGAGAGGGTCGACGACTTCGCGCTCGCTCTTCGCCCGCTTCTCGCGCAGGCGAAGCTGGACGTACTCCACGAGCCTCCCGATGTACGTCTCGATCCTCGGGCAGCGGATGTCCGTGCCTCGAAGGATCTCGGCGGTGTTCTGCGCGTCGAAGGAGACGTCCGCGCCGAGCGTCTGGAGCAATCCGCGAGGGCTCCTCGCGAAGCGTTCGAGGCCGGGCGCTCGGAGGAGCGCTCGGGTTACGTTCGCCGGGATGAACCCGCGCGGAGAGCGTCGTCCGCCCATCTGCGCGACCAGCTCGAAGACGCGGCGCGCCGGCAACGGTGCGGGATCGACGAGGTGGAACGTCCGCCCCGGGGCACGGGCGTCGCGACCGATCGCGCAGGCGGCCTTTGCGACGTAGTCGACGGGCACGAGCGGCAACGGCGCATCCCCGCGTCCCGGAAGCGGAAGCGCGAAATCGGGAGGCGCCGTCAAGATGAGGACGACGAGCAGGTACGGCCCGTCGAACCTATCGATCTCTCCCGTCGTGGAGTCGCCCACCACGATCGACGGACGGAGCACCGCGATGGGCACCTGATCCATCGCGGCGCGGAGCATGCGCTCACCGCGTGCGCGAGTCTCCTCCACGACGTTGTGGAATCCTTGCCCGACCTTCAGCTCCGCTTCGAGCACCATGCCATGGCGGTCCCCTGCGACCTGCGTCGTCGAGTGGGCGACGAGGCACTTGAGAGAGGGGCACATGCGCGCGAGCTCGAGCACCTCGCGAACGGCGTCGACGTTGACGTGCTCCGCCACCTTGCGGTCTGCGCCGAGGTACGAGATCTGCGCGGCGTGATGGATGCGGTCCACCTCGCGTGTGAGCGTCCGGAGCTCGCTCCCGGAGAGCCCGAGGTCCATGGCCGCGGCGTCCCCTTCGAGCAGGTTCACGCGCGACCGTTGCTCGAAGGGCAGGGCATCGAGCGCGTCGCGTGCGCGCGGGAGCGATTTGGTTTGAACGACGGCGTGTACGAACGTCGAGCCGCGATCACCGCGATCGGGCCGGAGCAGCTCCTCGAGCAAGCGCCGCGCGTGGAACGAGGGGAACCCCGTGAGGAGTACGACCTCTTCGAATCCGGGCCGCGCCATCGTCAGCTTCTGCCTCTCACCGGCTGAACCAGCGCGTGATGCCTTCGCGAATCAGCGCGTCATCGACGAGCAGCGCGCCCCAACCGTTCGCCTTGTCGTGTCCGAGGCCGATCACGACGCTCGGGCGCGGATCGTTCCCCTTGATGTCGAGGTGCGGGCGCCCTGCGAACACGACCGCGACTCGGTCTCGCAACGTCCCGAGCTTGCCTGCGAACGCGACGTCCGTCCCGAGGAGATGCGCGGGCTCCTTGCTCGAGCGCAGCGCACGGGCCGAGCTCGCCCCAGCCGCAACATGCAAGAGTCCTCCCGTCGCCGCCCACGCCACTGCGACGTCGGCCGGCGTCTTCGACTTCGTCTGCGCGTGAAACGTCGCGATCGACGTCGCTCCGGATCCAGGCGCCGACACCGTAGCCGTCGAGACGGACTGCACCGCAAAATGCGACTCGAGCATCGTTCGAAGCGGCGCCACGTGGGAGAGATCGATGAAGTCAGCGACGCTGCGCATCGCTTGGTCCGGATCTTGGGTGAGCGTTCGCATCGTGAGCGCGGGCGACGACGTCTCGTCTAGCTCGAAGCCCAGCGTGAGCCACGGACCCCGCGAGTCCGCCCAGGTGGAGAAGGCGTCGTGGACGGCCTTCGTGTCGGGTGGGCTCAGCGGCTTCAGGATGTCGTCGATGTGCGTTTCCATCGACGTCGCGTGCGAGGCGAACATTGCCGGGTCGTCCTGGAAGAGCAGCGCCCCTTCGGTGTCGGACGAGAGCGTGAGGAGCGGCGCGGCGTCGCCCGTCTTCAGCGTCTCGAAAGCCTTCGCCGAGGCTCCCGTTCCGGGGGTTAGCACGAGCTCCGCCGTCACATCGTCGTCACCAGGGTCTGCCGTGAGCTCGCCGTGATCGACGTCTCCCGCGATCGGCAGCATCGCCTGCGAAGTCTCGTTGAACCAGGCGACCGCTGCGCGCGGGTCGCCGAGGTCCGCCGACTTGCCGCCGTGCTGCTTGACCAGGATCGATTGAGACATCTCGGCGCTTCCGGCGACCTGGGCGAAGAGCCCCACCAGCTGGTCCTTGAAGAACCCCGCGAACGCCGCGTGAGCCGCGGAGACCACGAGCGCGTGCGGGCTCTGCGGACGCGCCGGCAGGGTCCGTGTTGCGTACGCGGCCAGGTCGACCAGATCGAGCTCGGACCGTGCGACGAGGAGATATCCGAGAGGAGAGAGCGCACTCACGAACCTGGGGGCCTCGACCTCCGTGGCGGGTTTCGGGCCAGGCGGCGGCCCGAGGACCGTGAGCCCGCTCTCCAGCTTGCGCCCCGAGAAGTGGGGCGCCTTCCCCTCGAGCAGCGCCATGCGGGCGTGGTCCAGGTCTCGCAGGCGGAGCGCCACGACCCAGCCATACGTCTTTGCCGGCCGATCGATGACGCCGTACGCAGGGGATGCACCATCGACCTCTCCCGCGAGCGTGAGGTCGAGCTTCGCGACCGTGGCGAGCGCTCCGCCGATCGACTGCGGAAGCGCGGTCAGCGGTCCACTGACCCCCTGCCGAAGCTTCCCCCACAGGGCGTCCGGGCCGCGCGCCACGACGTCGACGACGACGTTCGCGGGCGCCGGGACGGGGGACGTATCGATGGGCTCCACCTTGGCCTTTGCCGGCGGTTCTTTGTGACACGCCGTGGCACAGACACAGGCGAGCAAGGGCCCGACCATCGCAACGCCGCAGAACCGCGAGCTCCGTCTCTTCGTGTTCACGTCGCGCACCCTACTACGACGCGGCAACGTCGTCCTACCCGCAGCGGGCGCCGGACGCGTCGCTGATGCAGCGGTTGAAGCCGAGCGTCTTGCAGAGGAAGCTCCGTGCCTGGCCTGCGAAGCAGTAGCGCAGCGTCGCACCGTCACACCGCGCCGGGGCCGTCCCGCTGCACGTCGTCGACGCGCCGGTCGCGGCCGGCGGAGGCGCCACGCACACGCCGACCGCTTGCCCGCTCGGGGCCACCGTCGCGCACGACATGCTCGCCGCGGCGCAGTCGACGCGCACTTCGTGGCCGTTGTAGCAGGTGACGCCGACGTTGCCGTCGCAGCGCGTGTCGGTACGGGAGCAGGTCGCCGTCGGGGACGCGCACGCGGCGCCACCCCCCGAGCTCGCGCCGCTCGTCGCGCAGATGAGCCCGAACGCTTCGCAGTCGAGGCTGTTCAGGACGCCGTGCGCGCACCGCAATATGCGCGTGCCCGACGCGGAGCAGACCGGGGCGGCTCCTTCCAGGATCTCCTTCGGGCACGGACCGAGGGAGCACGAAGCCTGCCCTTCGCGCACGGAGCATTGCTCGCCGCCGCGCGGACAGTCTCGAACGCCGACGACGTGGCCTTGGAAGCAGCTGAGCGCGCGCCCGTCGATGTCGCAGTAGCCCGCGGGGTTGTCCTTGCCGCGACCTGCGCAGGCGGCGGGGTTCGCCCCTCGGAGACCGCAGCTTCGCAGCTCGGCGCACGAGTTCGCGCGGAGGCCGCACTCGCGGATGAGGAGCGAGAAGGCGACGCCTCCCGGGGAGGCCAGCTCCCCTGCGATGGCGCGGACGCATGTCGCGAAGTCGGTCGGCACCATCGAGGCGGGAATCGGGAGATGGTCGCACGACGTCAGCAGCGCACAGACCTGCTCGACGTCGTCGACCGCCGGCGGGACGACCTGCCCTCGGTGCGCGCGCTCCGTCAGCGCTGATTGCGGTGACGCGCCTGCAGCAGGGCTGGTCGGGGGGGCGGGAGGTGCTGCTTGCGTCGGCGGCGTGGCCCACGCGACGCGCGGCAAGACCAGCGGCATCGCGGAGGCGACGAACGCCGCGCTCGACCATGCGAGCCTGCGGCATACGCCCTCCTTCGCGGTCCTCCGCCCGGTGCCCACCCGCTGTCCCATCCCTCTCTACATGTACCGCTACCGATCGCGCCTGGCTCGACGATTCGCCCTCGAAGATTCGGCCTATGTCCGAGCCCGTGCGCGAGCGTGGCCGTCCCCGAGCCGAGGGTCGGCGCTTTCCCTCCCAACGTCGCGAAATTAGCTCTAAGGTACGCCCCCTCTCGACGATCGAGGAGTGGACGCGATGCTGGACGATGTACAGAAGGACCTCTTGTCGGCGATCTCGAAGGCTCACGACGCTCTCAAGCGCGAGCTGTCGAAGCTGCGGGCCGGCCGCGCGAACGCGAGCCTGCTCGACGGCATCCGGGTCGACTACTACGGCGCCCTGACCCCGCTCGGCCAGATGGCCCACGTCAACGTCCCCGAGGCGCGGCTCCTCACCGTGAAGGCGTGGGATAAGGGGCAGGTCAAGGCGATCGAGAAGGCGATCCGCGAGAGCGACCTCGGGCTCAACCCTCAGACCGACGGCGACCTCATTCGCATCCCGATCCCCGCGCTCACCGAAGAGCGGCGCCGCGACTTCGTGAAGATCGCCAAGAAGTACGGCGAGGAGTGCAAGGTGACGATCCGCAAGGCGCGCCACGACGCGCTCGACTTCCTGACCCAGATGGACGCCGATGGCGACGCGAGCGAAGACGACGTCGAACGCGCCAAGAAGAAGGCGGAAGAGACGGTCGCCGAGGGCGCAAAGCAGGTCGACGCGATGATTGCCACGAAAGAGAAAGACATCCTGGACGTCTAGTGTGCGGCTCCGGCCGTTCGCTACATGCCCTTGACACCCCCAACCCCCGATGAAACTCTTGTCTCGACCGGTGATGTGCCAGATCGAGGAGCCACGGTTCCCATGCCTCTGATGCGTGCCTTTGCCGCCGGTCTCAGCGACGTCGGGCTTCAACGAGAGCACAACGAAGATTCCTTCATCGTCCTGAACGACTTCGACCTCTACGTCGTGGCCGACGGGATGGGGGGTCACCGCGCTGGTGACGTCGCGTCGCGCATCGCGACCGAGACGATCGGCGAGTTCTTCAAGTCGACCGCCAACGACGACGTGACCTGGCCATTCCACTTCGACACCAACCTGTCGGAGGAAGAGAACCGCCTGCTCACCGGCATCCGCGTCGCCAACCGCCAGATCTTCGAGCGCAGCACGCGGTCGCGCGAGTGCCAAGGCATGGGGACGACGGTCGTCGGCGCAATGTTCAGCCTGCGCAAGCAGCGGATGTACATCGGCCACGTTGGCGACTCGCGCTGCTACCGCGTTCGTGCCGGCAAGATTGAGCAGCTCACGCGCGATCATTCGCTCGTGAACGACTACCTCGTCGCGATGCCCGACCTTACGGACGAGCAGCGGAGCGAGCTGCCGAAGAACGTGATCACTCGCGCGCTCGGCATGCAGGACCAAGTCATCGTCGACCTTCAGCACGACGAGCCGCAGCTCAACGACGTGTACGTGATCTGTTCGGACGGCCTGTCGGGGATGCTCACCGACGAGGAGATCGAACGCGTCGTGACCGCGAGCCCGGACATCCGTACGGCCTGCAAGCGCCTCATCGAGAAGGCGAACGATCACGGCGGCGAGGACAACGTCACGGCGGTCCTCATCAGGATCGAGCCGGCCCGCGAGCCTGCTGACCAGGCGAACGACCCGGAGCTGGCGCGCACCATCGCCAGCAGCGACTTGAACCAGACGATCGACGACGGCCACACCGAGCGCGCGGCCATTCCGCACGGCCTTGTGGCGGGCGTCGCGGCGCAAGTCTCGCTCACCGCCGCGCCCGTCCCCGCGCCCGCCCACGCAGCCCCCCCGACACCGGCCATCACGGTCACGGTGCCCGGCACGCGTGACTCCGACTTCATGCTGGGCGAGGCCGAGACGATGCCCGGCATCATGATCCCGGCCGTCGAGAAGCTCCGCAAGGACGAAGAGAAGAAGTAGCGGGCCGTAGCCTACGGGCGTTATGCGCAGGTTGCTTGCCAGG
>Ga0302279_10004451_pt1 | contig 16569 bp, 9 predicted proteins | sample III_Bog_N3_3_FD_194541 | JGI IMG/M metagenome (GOLD analysis project Ga0302279, IMG submission 194541) | Peat permafrost microbial communities from Stordalen Mire near Abisko, Sweden - III_Bog_N3_3 | ecosystem: Environmental > Terrestrial > Soil > Wetlands > Peat | place: Sweden: Abisko...
ACGGACCTTGCGGAAGTCCGGCCTGGGGGCTGGAGCGGGGAGAAAAGGAGAGCCATGAGCACAGTGCGGGTACTTGTGGGAACGCGCAAAGGCGCATTCATCCTGACCTCAGATGGGAAACGGGAGGATTGGACGGTCAACGGGCCGCTTTTTGCCGGCTGGGAGATGTATCACCTGAAGGGGTCGCCGGCGGAGCCGAATCGGATCTATGCGTCGCAGAGCAGCGGATGGTTTGGACAGACGATGCAACGCTCGGACGACGGCGGGGCGAGCTGGACGCCGGTGGGCAACAAGTTCACTTACGAGGGCGTGCCGGGGACGCATCAGTGGTACGACGGAACGGCGCATCCGTGGGAGTTCAAGCGGGTGTGGCATCTGGAGCCGTCGCTGACCGATCCGGAGACGGTGTATGCGGGCGTGGAGGATGCGGCGCTGTTCAAATCGACGGACGGGGGCGCGACGTGGCAGGAGCTGGCTGGGCTGAGGGGGCATGGGACCGGGCCGCGGTGGCAGCCGGGCGCGGGCGGAATGTGCCTGCACACGATCATCCTGGACCCGAGCGACGCGGGGCGGATGTATATCGCCATCTCGGCGGCGGGGGCCTTCCGCACGGACGACGGAGGCGTGAGCTGGAAGCCGATCAACAAGGGGCTGGTTTCGAACTTCATGCCGGAGCCGACGGCCGAGGTGGGCCACTGCGTGCACCATGTGGCGATGCACCGCGCGCGGCCCGGCGTGCTCTTCATGCAGAAGCACTGGGACGTGATGCGGAGCGACAATGCGGGCGAAAGTTGGCAGGAGGTGAGCGGGAACCTGCCGACGGATTTCGGCTTTGTGATCGACGTGCACGCTCATGAGCCGGAGACGCTCTACGTGGTGCCGATCAAGAGCGATTCGGAGCATTTTCCGCCCGAGGGCAAGCTGCGGGTTTACCGGAGCCGGACAGGCGGCAACGAGTGGGAGGCGCTGACCAAAGGGCTGCCGCAGAAGGACTGTTATGTGAATGTGCTGCGCGATGCGATGGCCGTGGACTCGCTGGAGGAGTGCGGAGTTTACTTCGGAACGACAGGCGGGCAGGTGTATGCCTCGGCCGATGCGGGGGAGAACTGGAAGCCGATTGTGCGGGATTTGCCTGCGGTGCTTTCGGTTGAGGTGCAGACGCTGGAATGACAGGGGTCAGGGATCAGGGGTCAGGGATCAGGGAATAGGGAACAGGGAACGGATATGGGGCAATCGGTGTCGGTGCGCGTGATTTTGCCTTACCATCTGCGGACGCTGGCGCGGGTGGATGGGGAGGTTGCGCTGGAGGTGGGCGAGCCGGTGACGGTGCGGCGGGTCCTGGACGCTCTCGAAGGCGGCTACCCTATGCTATGCGGGACAATTCGCGAGTACGGGACTGGGCAGCGGCGGGCGTTCCTGCGCTTCTTTGCGTGCGAGGAAGATTGGTCGCATGAGGCGGTGGATGCGGAGCTGCCGCGGGCAGTGGCGGAGGGACGGGAGCCGCTGCTGATTCTCGGGGCGATTGCGGGAGGGTAAGGTAGGTTCCGCTCGGCGTCGCTCGGGGCTGGCTTTCAGCTCGGCTCCGCTCCTCATGAACAAGAGGATTCGGTGGGAGGTTTTCATAACAAAATCAGGAAGTTAGCCCCGGTTCGCGGGATTGCGAGTCAGCAGGTTAGCGGGTTCATTGGTGGTCGGAACTGGCAGGCGCGAGTCGGGCTGCTCCTAAGAAACACTTTTCCTGACCAAGTAACATCAACAACATACAAGAAGGGAACTTGTGCAAGAATTTCCCGGAAACATCCCGAGTTCCTTCGCATCTCCACCGGCCAAAGCCGGTTTATTGCTCAAAAGTGAAACTTCCCTGTCCGATTGCATGGCTAGGAACCAAAAGCTAGAAGCTGCCCTTCACTTCACGCTTACCTTCGGCTCGACCGACAGGCCCGGCCTTAGTTCGTGGTTGGGATCTTCGCTGGGCAGATCGGTGAAGTCGATGCGCACCGGGACGCGCTGTACGACCTTGACGTAGTTCCCGGTCGCGTTTTCCGGCGGGAAGAGCGAGAGCACCGAGCCCGTCGCGCCGCCAATCTGCGTGAGTCTGCCGTGATAAGTCTTTCCTGTGGCATCCACTTCAATCTCGACGGCCTGTCCTGCAGACATGTGGCGCAGTTGCGTCTCCTTGAAGTTGGCCGTCACCCACAGGCCTTCGAGCGAGACCAGTGTGAGCAGGTTCTGGCCGGGCGCGACATTCTGGTCGATCTCGACGCTCTTGCGGGTGATGATGCCGGCCTCGGGGGCCACGATTCTGGTATAGCTCAAGTTGAGTTTGGCTTGGTCGAGTTTGGCCTGGGCCTCCTCGACCTGCGCCTGGGCTTGCTTGGCGCGGGCGCTCTGCGCGGCCACCTGTTCCGGTCCGGTCTTGGCATACGTCAAACCAGCCTGGGCCTGCGTCTCGCGCTCCAGGGCCACCTTCACTGCATCCACGGCAGCCTGCTCGTTGGCGCGAGCGTCCGCCACAGCGGCTTTTGTCGCGTCGGCTGCGGCCACCGCGGCGTCAAATTGCTGCTTGCTGATCACGTCCTTTTCCACCAGCGGCCTGTAGCGCTCCAGATCGGTCTCGGCCTTGGTGAAGTTGGCCTGGGCCTGGGCAACGCGGGCGTGCGCGGCATCCAGTTGCTTCTCCGCCTGCCCCACCCCGGCCTGCGAGCCGCTGACGTTCGCGTCCGCTGAGGCCAGATTGCTGCCGGTGTTGATTGTGGTGAGGGGCACATTCACGTTGGCCGCCGCGGCGTTGGCCTGTGCGCTGGCCAGGACCGCCTCGGCGTTCTCCACCGCCACCTTGTAGTCGCTGGGGTCGAGTTCCGCGATCACGTCGCCCGCCTTCACTACCTGGTTCTCATCGACGTACACCTTGGCAACCTGGCCCGCGACACGCGCGCTCACCTGAATCAGATGGCCGTTGACCTGTGCGTCGTCGGTGCTCTCGCTATAGGTGGAGCGCCACCAGATTCCAATGGCCACCAGCGCGAGGATCGCAACCACGACAACGGCGATGCCCTTGCGGCTGGTTTTCGGCTGCGCGCTCTCGATCTCTTCTCCCGGCTCGGTTGGGCCTGGTTTTGGGACAAAATCCGCCACTTTTACTTTCCTCCCAGATAGTTCTTGTATTTCTCGCCTTCTCCCATGGCACGGGCCAGGCTGAGCTTGGCCACATTGTGCCGGTAGAGGCTGGTCACGTATTGATCGTTGGCCTGGGCCACAGACTGCTGCGCCTGGCTCACAGCCAGATTGTCGCTGACGCCGTTGGCATAGCGCTGCTGCGCCTCGCTCAGCGCCTCATTCGCAAGCTCGACCGACGAGCGCGCCACCTCAACCTGCTTCTGCGCCGACTCGATGTCCAGCAGCGCGTCGCGCACATCGGCGTCCACCTGCGCGTTTTCATCGCTCAACTTGGCTTGCGCTGTCTCCAGTTGCGCCTGGGCCTTCTGGGCCTCGCCGCGCAAGGCAAATTCATTGAAGAGCGGAACGGCGAGCGTGCCCGTGGCGTCGCCCGTGCCGTGCGAGCTTTTCGGATTCACGCCAATATCGCCGTAATCGCCGGCGAAGCTGAGTGTGGGCAGGCGGCCGGCAGCGGCCGCCTTGCGCTGCTGCTCCGCGGCTTTGCTCTGCTCCACCATCGCCGCCAGATCCCTGCGGTTGGCGTGCGCCTCGCGAATGGCTTTGTCCACGTCGATCTGGTCGAAGGCCGCATAAGGCGCCTTGTCGGCCAGAGTGAAGCTCTGCGCCAGCGGCAGGCCGATGGTGCGCGCCAGGGCCAGCTTGTCTTTTTCCAGAGAGTTGCGGACCACGATCAACTGCTGCTCCAGCGATTGGTAATCCACGCGGGCGCGCAGCTCATCCAGCAGCGGGGCCGTGCCGGCCTGATGGTTCGCAACCGCCTGGTCGAGCGAAACCTTCGCCGTGGCCACCTGCGCTTCCACGCTGGCGACGCGTGTCTCGTCTGCCAACGCCAGCAAATAGGCGTTGCCCACCACCAGCACCACCAGTTCGCGCGCGTCCTGGGCCGACAACGTGGCGGCGGCGAAATTGTGCCGCGCGGCCAGGTAGTTGCGCAGCGAGGCCACATCGATCAGCGACCAGTTCAGGTTGGCCCGCAGATCGGTGAACCCGAAAGGCCCGATGATCTTCGGGAAGCCCGGAATGCGCAACCCCTCGGCGGGCAGGTCGACCTGCATGTCGGCTTCCTTGATGCTGCCGTCCACTGAGGGCAGCAGCGCCTGCAACTGGCTCAGCCGTTCGCCGCGCGCCGCTGCCGTCTGCGTGCCGCTGAGGATGACGCCCAGGTTGCTTCTGAGCCCTCCCTGGATGGCATCGTCGAGCGTGAGCGCGACGGGCTGTTCGGAGACCTCGCCCCGCGCTACGCTGCCCTGAAAGGGAGACGCGCTCTGCGCAACCAGAACCCCGCTAACCAGACCCGCGGCCAGAACCGCGATGCCCAGCCGCACGGCCCGGGCCCATGAACGGCCACGGCGGTCGATCGATCTCTCATTTGCAAAAACTGTATGCATCAATGCTGTTCGGCTCTCAGCGAAGAACTGCCCACCCGGAAGCCTTCGTTCCTGAGTAGATGCGAAAGACAGGCGGCAGGGTTCGTATACCTAGTGTATCGAACCAGCGGGCGGACGGTTCAACTCCACTGCGAGCGATTGACTTGACTGAAAAACCAGGGTGCGCGCGGCGTTTCATGGCAGAGCGGATCGGAGGAAAGGATTCAGGAGAAAAGGCTCTAGGCGGTGAGTCGTTCGAGCTGGTCTGGCTTGGTAATGGTGAGGCTGGAGCCCTTGATGGTGATCCACTGGTCGCGGCGAAACTGATTGAGGAGCCTGGTAACGGTTTCGCGCGAGGTTCCGGCCATATTGGCGATCTCCTCGTGGGTCAGGGCCATGGTGAAGCGAATCTCGTTCTTGCCGTTGTTCGAGGCGCGGCCCCAATCCAGCAGGAGACGGGCCAACCGCCCCGCCGCGGAGCCGGAGAGCGCCAGGCGCTTGGCATCGTGGAAGACCGTCAGATATTCGCCGGAGAGCGACTTGGCGGCATGCATGGATGCGATGCCGTGGCGGCCGAGGAAGTCAACAAACTCCTGCTTGCGCACCGTTTTCACCTGACAGGGTTCGATGGCCTCGGCAGTGACCTCGTGGGGAACGTTGGCCAACACCGCGCTCAGGCCCATCACGTCGCCGGGTCCGGCAATCTTGAGGATCATCGTCTTGCCGTCGCGGGATGTGGAAGAGACCTTTACCTGTCCGAAGCAGATAACAAAGACGTTCCGTGCCTGGTCACCCTCTGAAAAGAGCTTGGCGCCGCGGGCATGGCTCATCATGATTCCGATTCCGTCGTAATCGGCAAGCGCTTCGGGTGTGAGATTGCAGAACATCCTCAAATGGCGATGTTCACAATTAATGCAATCTTCCGGGGGGTGATGGGGATGAAAAGAGGCCATGGGTTCACTACTGTGCAATTTGAAGTATACCGCATTCCGGCAGGACGCAAGGCGGAGAATTTCCTCGCGTCTCCGTTGCGGCCCCACGGATGGGCCTGACACGAAAACTCTGGCCAGATGGGGATTGGCGCCCTCGGTCGGCTACAGCAAAACCAGGGATGATGTATCCCGGAACCAAAGCACTCAAGTCGACGCGACCAACAGGGAGCGGCGACCTTGGACGAAGCTAATCAGGATAGAGTATCCCTGGTTTTGCTCTAGGCCGCGGAGCTTTCCCGCCGATGCTTCGCCGTGTGGCTCAGCCAGCAATTGTAATAGGCGCGGGAAACCTCCCGGGCCAGTTCCTCCAGCAACCGCATCCGCAGGGGTGGATAGCTTTGAAAGGCCTGGTCGAGCGACTCGCTGGGCAGCATCAGAATCGAACCGGCGGTCTGGGCGGCGAGCGTATAGGTATGGTAGCCATCCCCCAGGGCGGCAGCCAATTCCACCAGATCGCCGGCGCGAACCGGCGATAGCGCCAGATGCGTCTCCCGCCGCTCGGTACTGCGCGCGAATTGGCCCGAAAGCACCAGATAGAGTCCCTCACAGCTCCCGGACTGGCGAAAGACGGCCTCCCCGGCATCGAAACTGATGCACCTGGCCGCCCTATTCAGCAAAAGCCCGATGGCCGGAGGGCACTCCAGCAGTTCTGCCACGGGGTGCGCCCGGACCGCTTCCATTCGCCTGGATCTTGCCTCACGTTGCATGGTCACTTCCCCCTTTGCCGTCGCCGCCCTCGGCCCGGCCCCGCAGCGGGTCGAAGATGCGACCCGCCTGCCGGCCGCTGGCGAACGAAGGCGTTTGGCGATGCGAGTTGTCCGCAAGCCGAATCCCATTGAAGGCAAATCGCTCCAAATGCAACAATTTCCGAAAATCCGGAAGAATGAAATCGGGCGGGGGGAACCCTCTCTCCACCCGTGTTGCGTGAAAGTCAAAGCCGCCTCTGCTGCCTCTCCCCCTCGCTACCGGGTCTCTGCGCAGGCGCAAGCTTCCAGCTTGCATTTGGCGGACGTCCGTTCCGGCGGAACGCACAGCACCGGCACGCGCGAACGGGCCAGCAGGGAGAAGGCGGTGCCATGGGGTCCCGGCGTGGCGCTGGCGCGTTTGACCCCGGCCACCAGGATGCACGGATGATTCTCCGCAATCCCCTCGGCAATGGCCTCCTCGGGATTGCCGTCCTTGACGATGCAACGCACCGTGATCTCCGCGCTCACATCGATGCCGAGAGCCTCCAGGCTGGTTGCGCACGGGTCAAGACCGGCCTCGGCCGCCGTGCGTGCATGAAGCACCAGCAGGGGGCGCTCAAATATCTGCGCAAGCGAAATAGCCGTCGCCGCCGCGGCGGCGGCAGCCTCGTTGCGCTCCATGGCCAGCAGTACCGGGCCCCCCGGAGTGGGCCGAAACGCCCCGGCATTCCAATCCGCGGCCACCGCCAGCACCGGACACTCCGACAGCCGGACCAGTTCCTCGGCGATGGCCCCGACAATCACCGGACCGGCACCCTCCCCGCCCTTGGTGCCAATCACGATCAGTCCGGCCTGGTATTGCCGCGCCACATCGAGGAGCATCTTGGCAACCGTACCCTGGCGAACCTCCGAGTGGCTATGGATGCCCTCGCGGAGCAGGTCGGCGGAGAGCTTGTCCAGTACCGCGCGGGCTTCCTCGGGAAGTGTCTTCAGAACCCGGCCGGGAACCGCATCCACCGTGGCATACTCCATGGGATCGATGCCGTGAGCGAGCACAATCCGCGCGCCATAGGCCGTGGCCAGCTTGCGGGCATACTCCAGCGCCGCCTCTGACCGCCCAACCAGGTCCGTGGCCACAACAATGGTCTTCAAACCGCTTGCAAAGCTCATGGCGCCTCCGGGCGCCGAACAGCGCCCCCATCTTTTCTGCCTATAGGATACCGAGTCTGCGCTTCCGGAAGCAGCACAGGCAGTGACCCCATTCACCCCGCGCTGTGACTCCTGTCACAATGCAGGCTCTCGAAGCGCCCTGAGTCCGCCTGACGTTGCCCAAAACTCCGGAGATCACGGTCCAACAGATACACATGGACAGGGCAAATGCGATAGCCTTTTTAGAGAGCCATGAAAAACACAACCCACTTCACTTGTCGATCGATTTTGACTTTTGGCGTCGCCTGCCTTTTCGCGATGCTGCTGAACTGCTCCGCAGCCATCTCCGCCCAGGCGCCTGCGCCGGACTCACCCGCAATCGAGGCCCAGGCCCATGCCATGCTGGCCAAGCTCACTCTGGAACAGAAGATTGTGCTGCTGGGCGGCGTCGACTGGATGTTCACGCATCCCATTCCGGCAATCGGCCTGCCGCGCTTGAAGATGTCCGACGGTCCGGTGGGAGTGCGCACCTGGGGACCGACGACCGCCTATCCCGCCGGCGTTGCGCTGGCCGCCAGTTGGGATGTCGAGCTGGCGCGCAGAGTCGGCGAGGGTCTGGGCAGGGATGCCCGCGCGCGCGGCGTCAACTTTCTGCTTGGCCCCGGCGTGAACATCTCCCGCTCGCCCCTGGCGGGCCGCAACTTCGAATACTTCTCCGAAGATCCGTTCCTGAATGCGGCGCTGGTGGTTCCCTATATCGACGGCGTGCAGTCGCAGGGCGTGGTCGCAACGGTCAAGCACTTCGCCGTGAACAACCAGGAGTACAACCGGCACAACGTTAGCTCCGACCTTGACGAGCGGACCCTGCGCGAGATCTATCTGCCAGCCTTCGAGGCGGCCGTGACCAAGGCGCACGTGGACGCGGTGATGAACTCCTACAACCTGATCAATGGCGCGCACGCCACCCAGAACGGGTTCCTGAACCTGAAGATTCTCAAGGGCGAATGGGGCTTTCAGGGCATTCTCATGTCAGACTGGTTTGCCACCTATGACGGCATTGCGGCCGCCAACAACGGCCTGGATCTGGAGATGCCCGAGCCGAGCTTTATGAACGCCGAAACGCTGCTGCCCGCGGTGAAAGCGGGGACGGTGAAGGAGTCCACCATCGACGATAAAGTCCTTCGGCTGCTACGGACCGCGCTCCGCTACGGCTTCCTGAACCGGCCGCAGCTTGATCTGGCGGACTCGACGTATTCGGTGGCCGATCCCGCCGTTGCATTGGACGAAGCGCGGGAGGGCCTGACTTTACTCAAGAACGAAGGGTTGAAGGGTGGCCCCGCTCTGCTGCCGCTCGACCCGGCCAGGATCAGGACCATTGCTGTCATCGGCCCAGACGCTTATCCGGCTGTGACCGGCGGCGGCGGCTCCTCCCAGGCCCAGGCCTTCGAGCCGGTCAGCATTCTTACCGGAATCGCCAATCTGCTCGGCCCAAATGTGAATGTGCTCTATACTCGCGGCCTGCCAGACGAAAGCTCGATCTTCACGAATACCCAGTGGCAGGGCGACGTCAAGATGGAGATTTTCCCTGGCGCCGAGTTCACGGGCGCTCCCAAAGTTACCACCATGGCAAAGCTCGCCGACTGGGCGCCCGCTCCATGGCATGTCGATGACGAGCATCCGCGCAGCATCCGCTACACGGCCGCCTTCAAGGCTCCCACGACCGGCAGGTACATGCTGCTCGCCGCCGCCTCCGGCGAAGACGCCTTCACGGTCTTCGTCGATGGCAAGCAGGATGCGGCCCAGGTTCACGCCGAAGGCCAGGTATCGCAAACGGCGACTCTGGAGCTGAACGCCGGAGAGACCGTGAATGTCACAGCCGACTACTTGCCCCACGCTCCCGGCATCCGCTTCGCCCTTGGAATTGCCAACGAGGCAGATCTGGTCACTGAAGATGCCAAGAAGCTTGCCGCCGCCGCGGACGTTGTGGTCCTCGCCATGGGCTATAACTCCGACACGGAGAGCGAAGGACTGGATCGCACCTTCTCGCTTCCCTGGGGCCAGGATTTGCTGATCGAGGCCGTTGCCGCGGTCAACCCGCGCACCATCGTCACCCTCACCGGCGGCGGCGGCGTGGATACCCGGCGCTGGCTCGACAAGGTTCCCGCGCTGCTCGACGCCTGGTACCCCGGCCAGGAAGGCGGCACTGCCGTGGCCGAGGTCCTCTTCGGCAAGCACAACCCCGAGGGAAAGCTGCCTGTCAGCTTCGACCGCAGTTGGGAGGAGAGCGCCTCGGCCAAATACTATTACCCCGTCAAGGGCGCCGACACCACCCTCCACGTCGCCGAAAACGGCAAGCGGCCGGTGGATCTCGTGATTCCTCACGTGAAGTACGAAGACGGCCTGATGGTGGGCTACCGCTACTGGACCACCACCGGGAAGCATCCGCTCTTCCCCTTCGGCTTCGGGCTCAGCTACACGACCTTCAGCTTCTCCAACCTGCAGGTTGCTGCCGCGGCCGCGGCTGGCTCGACTGTCCCGATCAGCTTCGACGTGACCAATACCGGCAACGTGGCCGGGGCTGAAGTGGCCCAGCTTTACGTCTCCGATCCCTCCGCCAAGGCCAGCCGCCCGGAACGCGAACTCAAGGGCTTTGAGAAGGTTCGCCTGGCGCCCGGCGAAACCAAACACGTAACCCTCGACCTGGACGCCCGGGCCTTCAGCTACTGGGATTCGGCGGCCCACAAGTGGACCATCGATCCGGGCAAGTTTGTCGTCCGGGTTGGCGATTCCAGCGAAAACACACCGCTGCGGGCAGATTTGACGCTGAACTGAGGCGAGTCGCAGACCTCAGGAGCCTACAGCTTTTCCGCCACGCTCTTGGCCTGCGTGAAGAGCAGCAGATAATCCGGCCCGCCGGCCTTCGAGTCGGTCCCGCTCATGTTGAAGCCGCCGAAGGGATGCGCTCCCACCATCGCCCCGGTCGACTTGCGGTTGAAATATAAATTGCCGACGTGGAATTCGTGGCGGGCATGATCGAGCTTGGCGCGGTCGCTGGAGTAAATCGAGCCGGTCAGTCCGTACTCAGTGTTGTTCGCCACCCGAAGCCCCTCCTCGAAATCGGCCACCTTGATCAGCGCCAGCACCGGCCCGAAGATCTCCTCCTGGGCTAAGACGGCATCTGGAGCAATGTCGGCAAAGACGGTGGGTTCAAGGAAGTAGCCGCCGTCCGCAGTTTCGGGCGCGTGGCCGCCAGCAATCAGCCGTCCTTCCTTTTTGCCGGTCTCGATATAGGCCAGCATCGAATCGAGGGCTGCCTTGTTGATCACCGGCCCGAGGTTGGGATTCTCGACAGGATCGCCCAGCGTCAGTCGCGCAACGCGCTCCCGCAGACGCTCGGTAAATACCTCATAAACAGGAGCTTCGACGATGGCGCGCGAGCAGGCCGAGCACTTTTGCCCGCTGAAACCGAAGGCCGAGGCGGCCACTCCCTCGACGGCCGCGTCGAGATCGGCGTCGGCGCAGACCAGAATCGAGTCCTTGCCGCCCATCTCCAGAATCGTCCGCTTGATCCAGATTTGACCGGGTTGAGTCCTGGCGGCGCGCTCGTGAATCTCCAGGCCTACTTTCTTGGAGCCGGTGAAGGCGATGAAGCGGGTTTTGGGGTGCTCGACGATGGCATTGCCGAAGCCGGCTCCGGAGCCGGGGCAGAAGTTGACCACGCCGGGTGGGAGGCCCGCCTCTTCTAATACCTCACAGAACTTGGCTGCAATGGTTGGGGCGTCGCTGGAGGGCTTGAGAACAACCGTGTTGCCGGTGACGATGGAGGCCGCCGTCATGCCGGCCATGATGGCGAAGGGGAAGTTCCATGGGGGAATGACCGCGCCCACGCCGAGGGGAATATAGTGCAGCTCGCAGCGCTCGCCGGGATACTGGATGGGCGTTTGGGCGGCGGCCAGGCGGAGGGCCTCGCGCGCGTAAAACTCAAGAAAATCAATAGTTTCACCCACGTCGGCGTCGGCTTCTGCCCAGTTCTTGCCGACCTCATAGGTGAGCCAGGCGCAGAACTCGAAGTGACGCTGGCAGATGATCTCGGCCGCGTTGAGGAGTAGAGAAACTCTTGTTTCTACAGGGGTTCTGCTCCAGGATTCGAAGGCCTGGAGGGCGGCCTGCATGGCTTGCTCGGCGTCTTCGGCGTCGGCCTTCTGGTGAATCCCAACGACCTGCGCGGGACGCGCGGGGTTCAGCGAGCGGATCTTGCCCACGGTTTTGAGCCGGTGGCCGCCAATGATCAGGTCGTACTCGCGGCCGAGTTGGCTGGCAACCAGGTCCAACGCTTCCCGCATGCTACGGGCGTTTTCAGGGGATTTGAAGTCGAGAAAGGGTTGATTCTGAAACCCGCCCTGGGGCGAGCGCGACTGAATTTGGGTGGTGAGGTCACGAGTAGCCATAACCCATTGATTGTAGTCCAGGGACGGGAACGACCGAAACTCCACGAGGGCCAGTCGGGGTTCGTGGTTCCCGACAATGCAGTGGTCAGTGGTCAGTGATCAGTGGTCAGTTCACCCGGTGGAGGTTCGTGGTATCCCACCCTTCGCAAGGAACGCGAAGGATGGGGCACCCAGCCGATCTTTGGTGGTCAGGCCTAGACAACCCCGCCCATCCGGCGGCGCCGTTTACTCGATTGGCGGTATCGGCGCAGGGATGATTCTGTATCCCGCTTCCCGCGCGTAGTCCGGGTAGTGTTCGATAGTCTTGCGGTCGTAGCCCTTCACTTCCTCCGTCAGAAGTTCGTAGGGAACGAGGAGGTCGTGGAGCAGAGCGGCGTCATTGCGATGCGGCGAGTAGGTCCAGCCGTCAATTCGCTTCTGCTCCTCCCAGCCGCCGTGCTCGGCTTCGGCCATCATTTCGAGTTTGGCCGCGGGAATCGCGGTGATCCCAGGCAAGGAGGCTCCTGCTTCGGCCAGCGCCAGGTCGGCCAGTTCGAGAATCTCCGGGAGCCTGAGCGCCGCCGCGAGATTCGAGTCCCTGACGCCGGGGTCGAGTTTGTTCCACGGCTTGTCATTCGGCTTTTTGGCCCTCTTCTCCGGCGTAAGCTTGTCGAGGGTTTTCAGGTAATCGGCGTGAATCTTGGGGGCGAGTTGATCGGCCTGGGCGTAAAACTCGGCATACTTTTGCGTGATGGCGTGAAACTGCTCTACGTCCTCGACGTACAAGCGAAGAATCTCGTCGGGCGGAAGGAATGCGCGGCGCAGGGGCAAGCCGCCGCGATCCCTGATGTAGACAACCAGCTTGGTGAGAGAGCGCGCGCCGTTGCGATAACGGCCGGCGGCCAGGAGCGCGCTGAGCAGACCGCGCTCGATCTGAAGGGGCGTGTCGCCCAGCTCCAGCCCGGAGCGGATCAGCATGGCGCGACGGACCGGGTACTCGCGGTCGGGAAGCGATCCCGCCTGGACGTCGCGCGGATTCGGGCCGGCGATGTCGAGGAATCCGGAGAGGCGGCTGATAAAGTCAGGCCCCTTTTCATCCTTGAAGTGCTGCTCGTCCCTGTGATCGTTGAATTCCTTGAAGGTGCAGTTTGTACCCCCGGCAAAGATGAAGACGGATTTGCCCAGAGAGTGTGTAACCTGCCCCTCCTGGAAAGCTCCGTCCTGCATGGGGGCGAGAAAGTACTTGAGCCAGTCAAGTTTGTTAGTGTCAAACTCGTCCCAGAAGACGACCGGGGTCTCGCCGGAGAGCACCTTGTCGCGCACCTGATGAAATGCGCCGATCAGGTCGGCGGGGCCGTTGAACTGGGAGAGATTGAATTCAAGGATGGGGGTCTTGGCGCCAAAGACGCCGACGGCGATTTGCTTCAGGCCGAAGGATTTTCCCGAGCCGGGCGCGCCGAAGACAGCAAGCGAAAGAGGCTGATTGCGGACCTTGCCGTCCTTGTACATCAGCATCAGGCGGCGGACGGTGCGCAGTGAATCGATCTCCCGCCGGTCAAAGGTCTGGAGTTTTCCAAAGGTGGCGCACGGAACGCCGGGAAGTTTGCCGGGGCCGAGCAGCGCGACGCGGCGGGCGGGCTCGAGCGAGACTTTGCCGTGCTTGACGTGCCAGGGAGAGATCAGGCCGAGAATGGTCCAATCGCCTGCTCTCAGCGTTGGGCCGCCGATCTGGCATCTGCCGTCTCTGCAACGGACCTCGGCGCCGGTGAAGGCAAAGTCCGAGTCCTTGCCATACTTTTCAGCTTCGGCCTTCAGATGTGCGGCTGCCGCTTCAAATGGAAAAGCGGGCGGCATCTTCACCGGGCCATGTCCGTTCTTGCGGAGGAAACGCGTAGCGGAGAGGCCGGAGGCCAGCGCGACAGTCAGGTCGGCCTGTCCGATGGGGCGCTTGTCTTCGTCTTTTGAACTCTCATTCTTCTTGATCGCCTCAGAGAGCGCCCAGGCCACGGATACGGTGATGATGGAAGAGAAGCCATAGGCCTTCCATGGCAGGTTGTTTTCTTCCCATTCTCCCTCGCAGAGCTTTCTGTCGAAGACGAGCTGGCAGTGGGCTCCGTCTGCGCCGGGATTCTGATCGAGCCACAGAGCGGCATCGCTGCGCATGGTGACAATGAGATGGCGGCACTGCCCAAGGCCATGCAGAGCGTGATTGGTTTCGAGTTCTTCCACGATGTCATCCACGGAGGTCTCCCAGGAGAGCCCCCCGGAGACACGCAGACCCTCGCTGCGGAGCTGGTCGGCGCTGACAATGACGATCAATCGCTCGCGCCAGGAATCCCGCATCAGCCGGGCCCAGAGTTTGCCGCGGGCCAGCGGGCGCGACATCTTGAGGATGATCCACTCCAGGCCGGAGGGCCGCTCACCGTCCAAAACGGTGGGCCAACAGCTCTCCGCATCGCGAAACCGCAGACCTCCATCATCGAGGACGAGAACCCTCGGCGAGATCTTGTTCAGGTCAGAAGCCGGCGTGCCCGGAAACTTCTCGTCCCTGGACTCGCCATAGCCCAGATAGCGCTCCAGCGCCCAATGCTGGCCCAACTCTGGCTTCCCGTTCACATTATCCGCCGTGTGCCACAGAGCCTGGGCATGGAACTGGCTGGGCCAGGACTGCAACTGCTCGTGGGTGGTTTGCGCCAGCCCAAAACGCGAGCAACCGGGGTCGAGAGCGTTCAACAGTTCATGGCTTAGCATGGCGCCGCCGGGAATCGCCTGATAGTGGGAGCCATTGCCCGATGGGGCGTCGGGCGTCAGCCTGCCGCCTTCGTATACATTGTGGTCGAGCACCACGTCGCCGGTTACGAGAATCATAGGTCTCCTCATAGGAAAGAAGCGCGGATGATGGATAGCATTGCGGCTGAGAAATCCACGGACCATCATACAGCAGCCCGATTCGATTGCAACAATCAGTTCCGGCGCTTATGCGGGGGGCGGAGTGGCCGTGTCGCGCCACTGGGGAAACTCATCGAGATCGGGCAGGGCGCTCGCGTCGCTGAGCGCATCGGCCAGCGCTCTCATGAACTCGTAGTTCGTTTCGCCCAAACGCGGGCGCAGATGATCGAGCATCGGCCGGATGGTCCAGTCGAGATGTGCCCCGGACTCGGCGAGCGCGGCTCGGATGCGCGCGACGATGGGATTGATGCCGGCTCCGTCCAGCATGGCGAAGACAAGTTGGAAGAAGATCATGCGCGCCACGACGTAGGAAGGCGCATCTCTGCGGATGGCCCAGGCCGCGGCGATCTGCTCGCGGGCTTCGGCTTCCCTGCCGGTCATGAGCAGAACGCGGGCAAGATGGCAGTGCGAGCTGGGCATCATGAACTGCTCCGCGAGCAGGCTGCGCACGATTGCCTCGGCGCCGGCGAAGTCGCCGGTCAGGATGCGATCGGCCGCGTCCTGCCTGCGCTCATAGGGGCCCTGCTCTTCGGCGCGGCTGAGATGCGCATCGTCATGCTGAGGGCGCAGTGGGCTCCATGATTCCCGGCTGGCGAATGGATTGGAGAGATCAAGCACCTGGCCGCTGCTGTAATCAATCACGCACTGCCAGTCGCATCGCGCATTGCCAGACGCGGCCAGGCGCTGAATCACCCGCCCGCGAAGCTGCGCGCGGCCGGTTGCGGGCGGCTGGGTGACCGCATCCTCGATCGATTCCCGCTCGCCGATGCGATGATTCAACACGCTGGCCCGGTCAAGCGCCTGAAAGATGCCCTCCGGGCCGAGCTGTCCGAAGCGCGTGTCGATCTCAAAGAACTCTTTCCGGCAATCGAGGAGCGTTCTCAGATCCTCCCAATCGCAGCCGTGCTCGCGCAGGAGCGGCGCGAACGGCGCAATATCTTTCGGCATCCGGCGCTGCGGCGCGATGGCCAGCTCCAGGGGCATCGCTTTCTCGGGGTCTTTGCGGGCGGCGAGCACGGCAACCAACTGATCGATCACCAGATTCAGCAGCGGCAGATCGTCCCATCGAAGGTTGAGGCCCCGTGCGTGATTCGCATAAAGCGCATGCTTGATTCCCCAGTCCAGAGTCTTGTCGACCGAAGATGGCGCGTGCTCCAGTTTGTCGAGGAGCTCGCGCCAGCGGCGGCAGACCTCAGGCGCCCATGAGGGCATGAAGCCGTCGCGCAGGTGGCCTTCGGCATGCATCAGATAATGGCGCTGAATGGAGATGGCCGTCCGGTAGCCTCCGTCGGCCATCCTGAGCGGTTTTCTGCAGGTAGCATCGGCGGCGACCTCATGCATGGCCGCAAGCGGGTCGGCTAGCTGAACCCCGCCGCCCGGCTGGTGGCCCGCGTCGGCCATGGCGACGATCAGGGCGGTTGTGCCGATCTTCAGGTAGGCAGCCGTTTCAGAGCACAGGCTCTCTCCGCAAAGCACGTGGAGGCGGCTGTAGCCGGAGCAGAGCGACTCGGACTTGGAGTGCCAGATTCCGCGCTCGCTGGTTGAGCTCTGGGTGACCAGCCGGCGGAAGTGCGCCATGCGCGGCGCGAGGGTGAACTCGAGACCCTGCGCCAGCGGATTGAAGCCGCCCGCTCCGGTATAGATAAGCCGGGTCACGAGATGGGGAACGATCTGCGGCTGCAGCGCGTCCTGGGAAATGCGGTGCATGTAACTCTCGTGGCATCCCCAGGTGCTGTTGCTTCCGCTGTAATCCACGTTGCCGCGGAAGCAGAAGATCCGGGTTCCCGGCGGGCTGGCCGACTCAACCGACGCAGCCAGGCCG
>Ga0302279_10004452_pt1 | contig 16567 bp, 12 predicted proteins | sample III_Bog_N3_3_FD_194541 | JGI IMG/M metagenome (GOLD analysis project Ga0302279, IMG submission 194541) | Peat permafrost microbial communities from Stordalen Mire near Abisko, Sweden - III_Bog_N3_3 | ecosystem: Environmental > Terrestrial > Soil > Wetlands > Peat | place: Sweden: Abisko...
TTTAACATAGAGGTGCCGGTCATGCCCAAAGTCGTGAATATCGAACCAACACCCAACCCCGATGCGTTGAAGTTCATCGTCCAGAAGCCCATTCTCCGTTCCGGGACCCGCTCCTTCCGGGACTTCGCGGCGGCGGTGGGGGACCCGCTGGGGTCCAAGATCTTCGCCCTGGGCCCGGTGACCTCGGTGTTCTACATGGACCGGTTCGTGACCGTCAACAAGGAGCCTGCGGCCGAATGGACCGGGCTCATTGACCCCATCTGCGAGGCCATCGAGGAACTGGAACAGGATGCCGGGGACGGAACCCCCCTGCCCGGGGCAGCGGACCTGGACGACGACGAAAAACTCACCCGGATCAACGCCCTGCTGGAAGAGCGGATTCGGCCCGGGCTGGCCGGGGACGGTGGCGGCCTGGAGATCATCTCCTTCGAGGCCAATACCTTGCAGATCAGCTATCACGGTGCCTGCGGCTCCTGCCCCAGCTCCACCACCGGGACCCTCCGCTACATCGAAGGCATGCTGCAGAGCGAGGTGGATCCCGAAATTCGCGTCATCAGTTACTAGCCTGAATTTTCCATTGCAAAGTGTCCTGGTTCGTTCACTACTAGAGGTAGGCGTCCGTTCCTGTCCACTGGGGGTTCATTGTGGGGTTTGCTGTCGTCCAACCGGCCGTGGGAGGCTGCCTTGCCTGAGTTCAAGCTCGAGGACCATCATCTCCAGGCGCTGGGCTCCATGGGGTCCACCTGCTTTGCCCACCCGGAGGATCTGCTCGACCAGGGCCTGAACCTGCTGGTGCGCCAGTTGGGGGTGGAGTGGGCGACGGTGGCCTCCAGGACCGGGAAGGGGCTGGAGAATCTCTGGTTCGCCGGCGGCTCCGCCCAGGCCGGGATTGGCGTCCGCTTGTCCCGGGATCCCAACCGGAACTTCTGCCCCCAGGTGCTGGAGGGCGTCGGGGCCACCCTGGCGATCGCCGACGCCGCCCAGGACCCCCATTGGGCGAAGCACCCGGGCTGGCGGGAGCTGGGGGTCCGGGCCTACCTGGGCGTGCCGTTGCGCTACACCACCCAGACCATGGGCGTGCTGTCGGTACAGGATTCGGCACCGAGGGCCTGGCAGGGGCCGGACATCGCCCTGGTGGAGGCCATGGCCGCGCTGTTCGGCAAGACCATGGAAGTGGAGGCCCTGAAGGTCAAGCTTTGGCAGGCCCAGGAGGCCCTGGACCTCAGTTCCGCCGTGCTGGAGGACCATGCCATGGAAAGCCTGGACTCCGGGCTGCCCAGCCGGCGCTATCTGGAGCTCTGGTGCAAGTCGAATCTCAGATCGGCCCGCCGCCGGCGGGAACTCATCACCCTGGTGACCTGGGCCATGCCTGCGACCCCCGACCGGAACCGGCTCCTGGGCCGGCTTTCGGGCTCGCTCAGGGGCGTGGATCTGCTGGTGGATCTGGGCCGGGACCAGTTCCTGCTGGTCTTCCCCCGCACCCCCAGGGCCGGGGCCGACACCGCCCTGGCGCGGCTGCGCCGGATCCTGGGCCCGGTGCCCATGGGCGCGACCCTGTGGAATCCCCTGCTGCGTCCGGACTGCGATGATCCCACTCTCCAGCCGGCCATCCGGCGGGCCCAGAGGGCCGTTCCGGAGGGACTGGAAGGATGCCAGAGGGAAGCCGATGATGGGGAGGTGGTGTGGAGCCTGCTGGAGTCCAGCCGCGAAAACCTCCTGGATGGGGCAGGCCAATGGTGAAACACGTGAAGGGGAAGGTCCCGATGGAGATGCAATTGAACCACTCAACTATCGCTGTCCCAGGTCCGGAATCCATGGTGGAGGTGAATCCGGTCCCGGATCCGGAAACCCTGAAAACCTGGTATCGGACCATGCAGATGGGGCGGATCCTGGACGACAAGGCGCCCAACTACCTGAAGCAGGCCATCGGCTGGTCCTACCACGCCCCCTGCGCCGGCCATGACGGCATCCAGCTGGCCCTGGGCCTGACCTTCCGGCAACGGAAGGACTACCTGTTTCCCTACTACCGGGACCTGCTCACCTGCCTCGCCGGGGGACTCACCCCGCTGGAAGTCATTCTCAACGGCATCTCCAAGGCCGGGGACGTGGCGGGCGGCGGCCGGCACATGTCCAACCATTTCGCCAAACCCGAGATCGGGATCCAGAACGTCTCCAGCTGCACCGGCAACCATGCCCTGCACGCTGCGGGGCTGGCCCGGGCGGTCAAGTACTACGGTTCCGACGCCATCGTCTTCTGCAGCCAGGGAGAGAGCAGCGTTTCCGAGGGCTATTGCTACGAGGCGATCAACGGCGCCAGCCTGGAGCAGCTGCCGGTGGTGTTCGTGATCCAGGACAACGGCTACGGCATCTCGGTGCCCAAGTCCGACCAGACCGCCAACGAGCACGTGTGCGACAACTTCACCGGCTTCCTGAACCTGAAGATCGTCAAGTGCGACGGGCTGGACCCGGTGGATTCCATGCGAGCCCTGAACGAGGCGCTGGCGTTCGTGCGCTCCGGGGCCGGCCCGGCCATGGTCTATGCCCTGTGCGTGCGCATCGGCAGCCATTCCAACAGCGACAAGCACGAACTCTACCGTCCGCCCGAGGAACTGGCCGAGGCCCGCCGGAAGGATCCCCTGCCGCGGTTCCGGACCTACTGCCTGGAGCACGGAGTGGCCGAGGCGGAACTGGTGGACCTGGAGCAGCGCAACCTTGCGGACTACAACGAGGCTTCCACCGCGGCGCTGCTGGCGCCGAATCCGGACCCGGCCAGCATCCACGAGTTCGTGGTGCCGGCGCCCTGGGTGCCTGCGGACTTCCCGGACGGCCTGCCCACCGGAACCGGCACGGCGGTCAGCATGCTCACCGCCATCAACCAGACCCTCAAGGAGGAGTTCCGGCGCAACCCCGACACCTTCATCTGGGGCCAGGACGTGGCCTACCGGGACAAGGGCGGCATCTTCAACATCACCAAGGGCATGCAGCAGGAATTCGGGCGCTCGCGGGTGTTCAACGGTCCCATCGCCGAGGATTTCATCACCGGCACGGCCAACGGCTTCTCCCGTTTCAGCGACAAGATCCGGGTGGTGGTGGAAGGGGCGGAGTTCGCCGACTACTTCTGGCCTGCGGCGGAGCAGATGGTGGAGCTCTCCCACGAATACTGGCGCACCAACGGCCAGTTCTCGCCCAACATCACCATCCGCCTGGCCAGCGGCGGCTACATCGGCGGCGGGCTCTACCACAGCCAGAACATCGAGGGCTGGCTCACCACCCTGCCCGGGATCCGGGTGGTGGTGCCCGCCTTCGCCGACGATGCCGCGGGACTGCTGCGCACCTGCCTGCGTTCGAAGGGGGTGACGATGTTCCTGGAGCCCAAGTTCCTCTACAACTCCGCCCAGGCCAAGGCTTTCTATCCACCCGAGTTCGCCATTCCGTTCGGCAAGGCCAGGGTCCGCAAGGAAGGCACCCGGCTGACCGTGCTGGCCTACGGCACCCCGGTGCATTTCGCCCTGGAGGCCGCCCGCAAGCTGGAGGCCGAGGGGATCAGCGTCGAGGTGATCGATCTGCGCAGCCTCAACCCCCTGGATACCGCCACCATCTTCGCCAGCGTCAAGAAGACCCACCGGGCCATGGTGGTGCACGAGGACAAGGTGTTCGGCGGCTTCGGCGGCGAGGTGGCCGCCCAGATCAGCCAGGAATGCTTCCCCTGGCTGGACGCCCCGGTGGCCCGGGTGGGATCGGAGTTCACCCCGGTGGGCTTCAACCGGATCCTGGAACGGGCCATCCTGCCCAACACCGACAAGGTGCTGGAGGGGATGCGCAAAGTCCTGGCGTTTTAGATGCTCAGTCGCGACTCCAGGTAGGCGGCGAGGGCGTGCTGGTATTCCTTGACCAGTTCCTCCCGCTCCTGGGGCGGCGCATCGGCGTGGAGCAGATACATGCTCTTGATGATCTGGATGGAGACCTGGGCCATGCGGTAGGCAGCCTGGGCTGAAAGCGCCGGCCGCTTGCGCCGGAACAGCCCCGCCATGCGCTCGCGCAGGCGGTTTCGCGCTTCCTGGTTGTGCTTGTGCTTCACCGGTGCGTCGAGGATCGGGAAGTAGGCCGGGTGGTCCTCTACAAAACGGTTCATCACCTCGATGAGCTGGTGGGCGATCTCCCGGACCGGGCTCGCCGCCGTGGCTTCCTCGTCCAGGTGGGCCCAGCGCGCTTCCATCTCGCCGGAATAGCGGTTCCGGAGGGCCAGGACGACCGATTCCTTGTTCGGGAAGTATTGATAGAGGGTTCCGATCGAGGCCTTGGCCCGGTCGGCGATCCCGGTCATGGTGGCGGCCTCGTAGCCGACCTCGGCCAGCAGGGCCTCGGCGGCCGCCAGCAGCTGCGCCAGCCGCCGTTCGCCGCGTTCCTGCTGGGGGGCCCGCCTTGGGGTTGGCATTGTTGAGGACATGCTCATATTCTAAACCCGGAATAAACATGAGGCTAACCTCACGTTTTGGGAATTTCATTCATGGCATCTGCAGGGGAGTGGTGGACCGGGAACCGATTGATCCCCTGATCTGGAAGATGGCCGCTGTGGTCATGCTTGGTCCGCTGATGACCAACCTGGACTCCACGGTGGTCAACGTTTCCCTGGCCAGACTGGGCCAGGATCTGCGGGTGCCGCTCCCCACCATCCAGTGGGTCACCACGGGGTACCTGCTGGCCCTGGCCCTGATGCTGCCTATGAGCGGCTGGCTGGTGGACCGGATCGGCGCCAAGCGGGTCTACCTGGTCTGCTTCACCACCTTCTCCGCCACCTTCGCGCTGCTGTGCGCCTTCCACGTCGCGACGGTCCTGGCCGCGCTACGGCTCCCGCCCAACCAAGTCTGAGTCATCCCAGCTGAACGTTACTGTCGATTATCCATGTCATCGGAGTATTCGCAGATCTCGACCTTGTCCAGGTGGAGATAGTTCCCGGGATTGATTTGCAGTCGCACATAGCGCGCGGAGTATTCGCCAAAGACTTCTATCGTCAGCGGATTGTCACCCTTGATGCCGCCGAAGGTATGTCCTCCGCCGCGATAATAGTCATTGGCGGCTTTGCTCTGGTTGTCCCACTGGGTCGTCCAATTCTTGCCGTCACTGGAGACCTTCACCTTCAGGGAGTCGGCCCGGTCGCTGCAGCAGTCCTGGCGGTTGTAGATCATGATGGCGCCGAGGCGGACCTCACGGCCCAGGTCCACCTGCCACCAGGCCCCGTCCTTGTCGTTATTGTCGGTATGGAACCCGAACTTGCCGGTCTTGGGTCCATCCACCCCGCCCTGGGCTTCTTTATTTTTGTCTTGGTACTGCGACCATTGCGCAGAGACGCTGCTCTGGGTGCATTTCTTGCCCGCGGCGATATTGGGGCCAAAAAAGGATGCGATGTCGCTGGCCGATAACCTGGCCGGTAACACCATGGCGATCAGGGCCACCGGGATGATCAGCTTGGGCAGGTGCGATCGGATGGGCATCGGGGCATCCTTGACAGGGCGGTTGGGATCGGGGGTTGGGCTGGGCCCGGCCAGCAACGGGGAGGCGCGGTTGGCCTGACTAATGAAAGTTAAATAAATATCTCGATCTGTCAATGCCCTTTTGGGCAGTAGCCATCCGGGTCGGTTGCGAGAGCAACCAACCCGGATGGTCACGGCGTTGCCGGGCACAAGCAGCCGTAAGCTCGCGAGCGATCTAACGGCTCATAGGAGCCTGCCCAGGGCGATGAGCAGCATCCGCCGCACCGGTTCGGCCGCCCCCCACAGGAGCTGGTCGCCCACGGTGAAGGCGGTGAGGTATTCGGGGCCGAAATTCATCTTCCGGATCCGTCCCACCGGGACCGTAAGCCGGCCGGAGACCGCGGCGGGGGACAGTTCCCGAAGCGTCGCCGACCTGGTGTTTTCCACCACCTGGGCCCAAGGATTGTGGGCCCTCAGGGCTGCTTCAATCTCCGGCAACGGCACGTCCCGGGTCAGCTTGATGGTGAGGGCCTGGCTGTGGCAGCGCATGGCGCCGATGCGCACGCACTGGCCGTCCACGGGGATGGTCCGGGCGGCGCCGAGGATCTTGTTGGTCTCGGCCTGCCCCTTCCACTCCTCCTTGGTCTGTCCATGCTCCCAGGCCTTGTCGATCCAGGGGATGAGGCTGCCCGCCAGGGGCGCGCCGAACTGCTGGGTGGGGAATCCGGGATCCCGCAGGGTGGCCGAGACCGCCCGGTCCAGGTCCAGGATCGGGCCCTGTTCCTCCAGCAGGCCCGGATCCACGTTGCCGATGGCCCGCATCTGGCGGACCAGTTCCCGCATGTTCCTGGCGCCCGCGCCCGAGGCGGCCTGGTAGGTCATGGTGCTCATCCACTCCACCCAGCCCTGGGCGAACAGGCCCCCGAGCCCCATGAGCATGAGGCTCACGGTGCAGTTGCCGCCGATGAAGTCCTTCACGCCCCGGCCCAGGGCCTGGTCGATGGCCGCGCGGTTCACCGGGTCCAGCACGATCAGGGCGTCCTCACGCATGCGCAAGGTGGAGGCGGCATCCAGCCAGAGCCCCTTCCAGCCCGCCGCCCGCAGCGAGGGATGGATCCGGGTGGTGTAGTCGCCGCCCTGGCAGGTGACGATGATATCCATGGCCGCCAGTGCGCCGAGGTCGTAGGCGTCGCCCAGGGGCGCCGCGGACGCGGCGGGTCCCGTCCCGCCGCTCTGGGAGGTGGAAAAGAAATGAGGCTCGAAACCGCCGTCGAAGTCCTTTTCCTCCTCCATCCTGCCCATGAGGACGGAACCTACCATGCCGCGCCAACCGATGAAACCAACCTTCTCCACGTCGGTGCCTCCCAGATGCTTTTGTAGCAGCTATTTCCGGCAGACGTCCAGGCCTAGCTCGCTTCGGATCAATAGGCCGAGAGGTACTTGTCCAGTTCCCAGGGGGTGACCTCGAGCCGGTAGTCTTCCCACTCGGCCCGCTTGGCTGAGATAAAACGATCATATACGAGCCCGCCCAGGGCTTCCCGGATCACCGGGTCCCCCTCCAGTTCCTCCAGGGCCTCGGCCAGGGAGCCCGGCAGCACGTTCAGGGCGGTCCGGCGTTCCGCGTCGGAAAGCAGGTAGAGGTTCTCCTCGCTGGAGTCCGGCACCGGCAACTCGCGCTTGATCCCGTCCAGACCGGCCGCCAGCATCGCCGCCAGGGCCAGGTACGGATTGCAGCTGGGATCCGGGCAGCGCAGCTCGATCCGGGTGGACTTGGGCGCGTGGGAGCGGGGGATCCGGATCAGGGCCGAGCGGTTGATCCGGCCCCAGCTGATGAACACTGGCGCTTCGTAGCCGCCCAGCCGCTTGTAGGAATTCACCAGCGGCGCCAATACCGCGCACATGCCCCTGGCGTGGAGCAGTTGTCCGGCGATGAAACGCTTGGCGATCATGGACAACCCGTGGCTGTCGCCGGGATCGGAGAAGGCATTGCTGCCATTGGCCTTGAAGCTCAGGCTCTGGTGCACGTGCATGCCGCTGCCGGCGATGCCGCGGATCGGCTTGGGCATGAAGGTGGCGTAGAGGCCCTTGGCCTGGGCCAGGGTCTTGAGCACGAAGCGGAAGGTGACGATGTTGTCGGCGGTCTTCAGGGCGTGGGCGAACCGGAAGTCCATCTCATGCTGGCCCGGGGCGATCTCGTGGTGCATGGCCTCGGCTTCGATCCCGAAGGCGCTCAGGGCCTCGGTCATCTGCCGCCACAGCCCGGTGGCCACCATGTTGGTGGGCTGGTCGAAGTAGCTGGCGGTATCCACCGGGCGGGGCGGATTCACCGAGTTCTGGCCGTCCGGCTTGAGCAGGAAGAACTCCAGTTCGGGCCCGGCGTTGTAGACGAACCCCATCTGCTCGGCCTTCTTCAGCATGTTGGCGAGCACCGCCCTGGGATCGCCGAGGAACGGCTGGCCGTCCGGGGTGAACACGTTGCAGATCAGGCGCGCGGTCGCTTCGGCCCCCGAAAGCCAGGGCAGGATCGCGAAGGTGGACACGTCCGGCACCAGATGCATGTCGCTTTCGGCGATGCGGGCGAAGCCTTCGATGGAGGAGCCGTCGAACCAGATGCCGTGATTGAGGGTCGCCGCCAGTTCCTCCACCGGGATGGTCACGTTCTTGACCGCGCCGCCCACGTCCGTGAACTGCAGGTCGATGAACTTGATCTGGCGCTCGTTGACGAGGGCCAGGACCTGGGTCTGGGCGGCGGGGAGTTCGGTCATCGGTGCATCGCCTGCAGCCCGAAAGCCGCCACCACCAGCACCAGCAGCACCACCACGGCCATCAGCACCGACACGAAGGTCTGGCTGCGCCACCAGGGCAGTTCACGGGGGGGCGCCTCGACCCGGTCCAGGATCCCGGTGTCCACCGTTTCCAGGTGCTCCAGGTCGTGGATCAGGCTGCGCATGTCCGCATAGCGGGCCTCCAGGTTGCGTTGCATGGCCCGGGCCACCACCGCGGCGAGCTGGGGCGAGATGGCCTTGCCGATCTGGTCCAGCCGGGGCACGGTGCCCTGGAGGTGCAGGGACAGCACCACCATCTGGTTGTCACCCTCGAACGGCAGATGCCCGGACAGCAGTTCGAACAGCATGGTGCCCAGGGCATAGACATCCGTACGCTGGTCTCCGCGCTGGCCTTCGATCTGCTCCGGGGCCATGTAGTCCGGGGTGCCGGCCGCGCCGGTGAGGTTGGCGTAGGTCACCCGATAGGATCCCTTGGTGAGGGCCAGGCCGAAATCCAGGATGATCGGCTCACCGCTGGGGGTGATGAGGATGTTCTCCGGCTTGATGTCCCGGTGGATGATCTCGTGGTCGTGGCAGTGGGCGAGACCGTCGGCGATCTTCCGGATCATCCGCACCGCCGCGTCGGGCGTCATGGGCGCGCTGCGCTGGACGAACTCGCGCATGGATTCGCCGGTGATGAGCTCGGTCACCAGGTAGGGGGTGGCGTTGAACTGGCCCGAATCGACCCCCTTCTGGATGGCCGGGTGATCCAGGGTGCGCATGACCTCCAGCTCGCGCTGGAATCGCTCATACTGAGCCGGATCGCCGATGGAAGCCCGGTTCGGGATCTTGAGCACGACCTCCTTCCCGCTCAGGAGGTCATAGGCGCGATAGATATCGCTCATCCCTCCCTGGGCGAGGTGCGCACGGATCTGGAAATGGTCAAATTGATCGCCAATCTGTAGCATAGGACGGTCTCAGGCCTTACGAAATGATCGTGCGGATGGATTCCCTTGCTTGGAGTATAAGAGAATTCAGGACGAAAAAGGACAAGAACCGCGGGCCGCTATCGCCTGAACACCCGGCTGAAGAAGGCCCCCAGGGCGGAGCCCGGTGGGGCCGGGTGGGGGTGGCCGGTCAGGGCCCGGAACCGCAGGGAGAGCAGGGAGAGATTGTCGTCGCTGCCCCTGCGGATCGCCTCGTCGACGATGGCCTGGTTGTATCCCTCCAGGGACGGTTCGGCCAGGGCGAAGCCGGCGAATTCCTGGTCCTCCACGTGGCCCCAGACCCCATCGGTGCAGAGGACGATCAGGTCGTCGGCCTGCACCGGGATGGCGAACAGGTCCGGCTGGACGAACAGGTCGAGGCCCAGGCATTTGTTCAGCACCGAGCGCTGGTTGTGGGTGCGCACCTTGTCCGGCGAGAGCAGGCGCATGCGCACCAGTTCGCCGACCCGGCTGTGATCGTTGGTGAGACAGGTGGCCACCCGGTCCCGGATCAGGTAGGCCCGGCTGTCGCCCACATGGGCCACATTCAAGGTGTGCCCGCTGAGGTGGACCGCCGTGAGGGTCGTCCCCATCCGGCCCACCCCCATGCGGCCAGCGGTCTGGTAGATGGCGAGGTTGGCGTCCTGGACCCCCTTTTTCAGCCGCTGGGGAACCGGTCCGGCGACGTCGGCATAGAAGGTCTTGAACAGGATCTCCAGGGCGAGGGTGCTGGCGATTCCGCCATGGGCGAACCCGCCCATGCCGTCGGCGATGGCGAACAGGTGGCCGTGCAGAGCGGTCTGGTGTTCCTCCGGATGACAGATCCGGAGGGCATCCTGGTTGTCGGTGCGCACCCGCCCGGTATCGGTCAGGCCATGCGACTCAATGACTGGCGCTTCGATGGATGTCATCTATATTTCCCAGCAGAACGAGGAGGGGTGAGATCAGCATCGCATCTCACCGCCTCCTCTGGACCCACGGCCTTCGTTAGAGGGATTCGCTGATCTCTCTCGCCGACGGCAGCACCGACCGGCTCTGGGCTCTGCTGTTCATGATCAGGTAGATCGCGCTCACGAAGGCCCAGCCCACGGTGATGTAGAGGGCGAGCTTGGTGGCGTTGGCCGAAACGCCTGGGGTCTTGAGCCCGATCACCACCACGCCCACCAGCAGGGCGATGTTGCCCAGCAGACCGAGCAGGGGGATGAGGGCGTGCTTGGCGCCGTGGAATTCCTTCCGCCCGGCGAAGGCGATGAAGGTCAGGCCGCAGATCAGGCCATAAAGGATGAAGGTGCCGATGTTGGAGGCCAGGGTGATGCCGGTCAGGGCGGTGACGTTGACGACGCCGATCGCGCCCAGGACGGCGGAGACCGCCACCAGGATCCAGACACCCTTGTGCGGGGTGGCATGCTTGCCGTGCAGGGCGCCCATGACGCTGGGCATCTCCTTGTCCTGGGCCATGGCGAAGCTGATCCGGACCGCGGTGTTCATGGCAGCCAGGGTGGTGCCCAGCACCGCCAGGGCCACGGTGGCGGCCACCACGATCATGAGCATGAAGCCGTTGCCGTGCAGCATCGAATCGCCGATCATCCGGATCATGTCGCCGACGGGCGCGCCGGAAGCCGCCACGGCCGCCATGCCAGTGACCTTGCTGCCGTCGGGGTTGACGAACACCAGTTTTTCGCAGACCGCGTAGTTTGCGGCGAAGTATTCCAGCAGGTAGGCGAACACGCCCTGGATGACCAGGGAAAGGATGATGCCGCGGGGGATGTCCCGCTTGGGGTTCTTGGCTTCACCGGCCAGGGAGGTGGAGGATTCGAAGCCCACCAGGATCAGCATGGCGATGGTGGACTGGAACAGCATCGCGCCCAGGCTGTGCGGCCAGACGATGGAGACGGCGGCGGGGTGGGCCCACTGGGTGGCGTGGAGGGGGTTGGTGAGCCGGAAGCTGATCGCCAGGATGCTGAAGCCCACCAGCGAAACCAGCTGGATGATGTTGATGGCGATGGCCAGGTTGGTGGAGCCGGTGATGCCGCGCACGGCGATCCACCCAACCACCACCGAAAACGCGATCGCGATTAGGATCTGCACGTACATCGGGGCGTTGATGTTGAACTGGCCCAGGATGTAAGTGATCAGGATGGCCATCATCGCCACCATGACTCCGGGGTAGACCCAATAGAACAGGTGGGCGGCCCAGCCGGTGACGAATTTGGAGATGCGGGCGAAGCGCTGGTGCTTGGACTCGTCCCGGTCCAGGAACGCCTTCTCGGCGAAGTAGTAGGACCCGCCGGCGCCCGCTTCCGGGTAGCGCCGGGCCAATTCGGCGAAGGCCAGGGCGGTGAGGAAGGCGACGATCAGGGCGGCCACGATGCCGGTCCACATGTCGGTATCGCCACCGGTGTTGGAGGCCTGGACCTGCATGGTGATCCACAGGAAGGCGCCAGGGGCGATCAGCGCCATGGCGTTCACGGTCACGCCGGTCAGGCCCAGAGTCTTTTTCAACACCGGGGCGGGGCTTGGTGCGGATGCCATATATCCTCCTAAAGGTGGTAAAGAACCGGACGGAACGTCGTCCACGTATTCATCAAGAACCTGACTTACAGATGGAACGCAGGATGCCCTTTTTCTATTGCAGGACCCGTGCCATCTCTTCAGGGAACGGATGCTGTTTTCTAAAACCTATAAAAATAAGTAACTTAATTCAAAATTGATCAAAGCAAAGGGTCAAATTCATCTGACAAAAATGTTCCTGCACCTGAGATATGGGACAATTATGTAGGAATTGCGTTCTCCTGGATCTTGTATTGGACCCATGGTCCGCCCATGCTCGACCGCCGAAGCCGCCATCCATAAGCGAAGCACCCCCGCCACAACGGTTTCAGTTCCGTTTCCTGCGCCCCGCGTCAGTTCCGTTTCCTGCGCCCCGCGCGGGAAACGACCCTGGCGTGAAAGCAGGGACCCGTACCTCTCCCTAGGTTCGGATGCCGTATTTTTGGGCTTTGTAGTTGAAGATGCGCTCCGTGGTCTGGAGCAGGCGCGCCGCCCGGGCCCGGTTGCCCCGGGCGGACTTGAGGGCGTCCTGGAGTAGGTCCCGTTCGAACGCCTGCACCGCCTCCTCGAAAGGGGTGGCCAGGAAGGTGCCCGAGGCCTCGGCGGTCTGCAGGGTGGGGGGCAGGTGATGGGCGTGGACGACTCCCCCTTCGCACACCAGGATCGCCCGCTCCATGCAGTTCTCCAGCTCCCGCACATTGCCGGGCCAGTGGTAGGCCATGAGCATGTCGATGGCGGAATTGGAGATCCGGCGCACGTCCTTGCCGTGGGCGACGGTGTACTTCTCCACGAAGTGGTCGGCCAGGAGCAGGATGTCGGTCTTGCGCTCGCGCAGGGGCGGCAGGAACATCTGGAACACGTTGAGCCGGTAGTACAGATCCTCCCGGAAACTCTTGTCCTGGGTGGCCGCTTCCAGATCCCGGTGGGTGGCCGCCACCACCCGCACATCCACCTTGATGGTGTCCTGGCCCCCCAGGCGTTCGAACTCGCGCTCCTGGAGGACCCGCAACAGCTTGACCTGGGTGGCCGGGGAAAGCTCGCCGATCTCGTCCAGGAACAGGGTGCCGCCCTGGGCCAGCTCGAACCGCCCCGGCCTCGGATGGCGGGCGTCGGTGTAGGCTCCGGCCTCCACTCCGAACAGTTCGGACTCGATCAGGGTCTCGGGCAGGGCGCCGCAGCTGACCTTGATGAAAGGCATCTCGGCCCGGGGCGAATTGTAGTGGATGGCCCGGGCCACCAGCTCCTTGCCGGTGCCCGATTCGCCCCGGATCAGGACCGTCGTGTTGGCCGGCGCCGCCTGGGCCACCTGCTCGTAGACCTGGCCCATGGCGTGGCTGTTGCCGATCAGGTTGCGCAACTCGTAGCGCTCCCGCAGCTCATGGCGCAGCAGCTGGTTCTCGTCCAGCAGCCGCTGCCGGTCGGCGGCCACCAGTCTGGCCACCTTCATGGCCAGGTCCACCATGGAGGCGGCGATCTGCAGGACCTTGGTATCCCGGGGGAAATCCCGGTCGCTCAGATAGGGGGCGGTGAGGGCGAGGGTTCCGGAGGGGCGTCCATCCAGGAACAGGGGCAGACAGAAGAACGACAGCTCCTGGCCGGCCCGCTTCCGGCTGCGCCGGACCCGGGTCCGGTCCAGGAACAGCGGCTCCTCGCTCACCTTGGGCACCACGATCGCCTTGCCGCTCTGGAACACCCGGCCGGTGATGCCTTCGCCCGGCCGGAAACGGATGCCCTCCACCGCCGCCTTGGTCAGGCCGAAGAAAGCTTCGATCCCCAGCAGCCCGGTCTCGGCATCCATCAGGGTGATGGCTCCGCTCACGGCCCCGAAGGCCTCCACCAGGATCTCCATGACCCGGGGCAGGGAGGTGCGGATGTCCCGGGCGGACAAGGCCTGGCTCACGCCCAGGAGGGAGGTGAGATGCAGAGGATCTTCGGGGGCGGCCATAATTGGCTAAGGATACGACAAAAATGTATGGATATAGCGTTTCCCAAACAAATTTGTCAAACCCTGGCACAGACTGCCGTTGGCGTGGATCGGCTTGGATCTTGATTTCATTGGTTTTATTTATGAGTCTATAACCCTTCCCCCGGGGAATTATGGGTTGAGAATGGTCACCTGGAGGGCGCCATGTCGTCTGAAGCAAGCTCTGGAATCTTCGGCGACCAGGGGCGGCTGGAACGGGACGCCTGCGGCGTCGGGTTCGTGGCCTCCCGCTCGGGAACCGGTTCCCACGCCATCCTCCAGGAGGCCCTGGTCGCCCTGGGCTGCATGGAGCACCGGGGGGCCTGCGGCGCGGACCAGCTCACCGGCGACGGCACCGGGGTGATGACCGACATTCCGTTCGATCTGCTGGGCTACCGGCGGGGCGAAGTGGCGGTGGCCACCCTGTTCATGCCCAGGGATTCCCTGCGCCGGCAGAAGTCATTGGCGGTCTTCACCGCCACGTTGGCCTTCCATGGGCTGGAGGTGATCGCCTTCCGGGACATCCCGGTGGATCCCTCGGTGTTGGGCGAGGAGGCGGTGTTGTCCCGGCCGGCCATGGTCCACGCCATTATCCGGCGGCCTGCCCACTGCCGCACCGACCAATCCTTCGACCGCCTGCTGTACCTGGTCAAGCAGGAGATCCGCACCAAGCAGGGCGAACAGGGGATCAACAGCGAATTCTTCTTCACCTCCTTGTCCGGCACGACCATCGTCTACAAGGCCCTGACCCGGGCCGACCTGCTGCACAAGTTCTACCTGGACCTGCAGAACCCGGCCTTCAGCACCCGGTTCGCCCTGTTCCACCGGCGGTTCTCCACCAACACCCGCACCTCCTGGGACAAGGCCCAGCCGTTCCGGTTCATCGCCCACAACGGCGAGATCAACACCATCGCCGGCAACCGCTCCTGGGCCCATTCCAGGGAACGGTCCATGGGCCTGCGCCGGGACCAGATCCTCACCCGGAGCGGCATCAGCGATTCCGGCAGCCTCAACGAGATGGTGGAGGCCCTGTGCTACCGGAGCTCGATTCCGCACATCGAGGACATCCTGGCGATCATGATGCCTCCGGCCCAGGGCGCGGGCGAATACTACAAGTTCTGGAGCCGGGCCATGGAGCCCTGGGACGGACCGGCCATCATCATGTATTCCGACGGCAACACCGTGGGCGCCCGGCTGGACCGGCACGGCTTCCGGCCCTCCCGCTGGGCGGTCACCGAGCAGACCTTCTACCTGTGCTCCGAAGCCGGGGCGTTCCGCATCGACGAGGCCCGGATCCTGGGCAAGGGCACCCTCCATGCCGGTTCCGGGGTGAAGGTGGACCTGGACACCGGGCAGTTCCACTTTCGCGACCCCAGCCAGAGCCGGGAGAACCGCGGGGCGCGGTTCGACGTGCGCACGGTGCCGATCGGCTTCCTCCCGGACCCCGCGGTGGCGGACCAGGTGGTCTCCACCTTCCAGCGCAACCTGTTCTCCCTCACCGAGGAAGAGCAGGAGAAGCTGCTGTTTCCCATGATCGCCGAAGGCAAGGAGGCCCTGGGCTCCATGGGCGACACCGCCCGGCCCAATGTGTTCTCGCTGCAGCCAAGGCCGTTCTTCGACTATTTCTACCAGAACTTCGCCCAGGTCACCAATCCACCCCTGGACTATCTGCGCGAGGAAAACGTCACCGACCTGTGCGTGTTCCTCGGGCACAAGCCGAACATCTTCTTTCCCAAGGACCTGCTGCCCCTGGTCCCGGCGGTGGAACTGGCCTCGCCGGTGCTGAGCCTGGGCGAAATGCGCTTCCTGGACGGCCTGGGCCACGGGGCCGAGGCTGAATCCCACATCCTGCCCCGGACCTTCGCCATGACCTTTCTTCGGGCGGACGGACCGGAGGGGTTCCGGCCCGCGGTGGAACGGCTGGTGGCCGAGGTGCTCAAGGCGGTGGCGGAGGACTGCACGGTGGTCATCCTCAGCGACCGGGAGGCGGACCACGAGCATCCGCCGATCCCCGGCCTGATCGCCCTGCGGGCCGTGGTGCAGGCCCTGAACCACGCCGGGCTGCGCCTGAACGCCTCCATCGTCATGGACACCGGCGAAGTGCGGACCCCCCATCACCTGGCCGCGTTGTTGAGCTTCGGCGCTTCGGCGGTGTGCCCGTACCTGGCCCTGCGCATCGCCCGCAGTGACGACCACCGGCTCATCAAAGCCCTGGCCCCGGACGAGCGGGAACGGAACTATGTCCGGGCCCTGGTCTCCGGCCTGCTCAAGATCATGTCCAAGAGCGGCATTTCGGTGCTGCAGAGCTACGTCAGCGCCAAGCTGTTCACGGCCATCGGCCTGGGCGACGAGTTGATGGAGAACTTCTTCCCCGGCAACGCCAGCCCCATCGGCGGCATCGGCTACCGGGAACTGGCCCAGGATGTGCTCCTCAAGACCGGCTTCGCCTCGCTGCCCCTGTATCAGGACAAGCTGCTGAACACCTACCAGTTCCGCGAACCGCCCAAGGGCGTGGACGGGGAGCGCCATGCCATGACGTCGGCCCGGGCGAAAGTTGTGCACCGCATGGTCCAGGAGGATCACCCGGAGCAGGAGCAGGCCGAACTCTATCAGGAATACCTGAGCCACGGCGACCTGGCGGATCCGATCAGCGTGCGCCACCTGTTCGACCTCAAGCCTGCCCCGGCCCCCCTGGCCCTGGACCAGGTGGAGCCGGCCGCCGCGATCCTGGCCAGCTTCGGTTCCGGCGCCATGTCGTTCGGAGCGGTGAGCGCCGAATCCCAGCGCGACCTCATCCTGGCCATGCGCGAGGTGGGCGGGCGCAGCAACAGC
>Ga0302279_10004456_pt1 | contig 16564 bp, 14 predicted proteins | sample III_Bog_N3_3_FD_194541 | JGI IMG/M metagenome (GOLD analysis project Ga0302279, IMG submission 194541) | Peat permafrost microbial communities from Stordalen Mire near Abisko, Sweden - III_Bog_N3_3 | ecosystem: Environmental > Terrestrial > Soil > Wetlands > Peat | place: Sweden: Abisko...
GTTCATCCACCTTGGCCTGCAACTCCGTGTTGACGGTCTGGAGTTCTTCGTTCATGGATTGCATTTCCTCCTTCGAAGTGGTGAGTTCCTCGTTGGTGGACTGCAGTTCTTCATTGGTGGATTGCAGCTCTTCGTTGGCCGACCGGAGTTCTTCCTGCGAAGTCTGCATCTCTTCATGGGTGGCCCGCGCCTCGCCGCGCACCTGCACCAGTTCCTGCTCCAGTTCCGCCAGCCGGGGGCTGCGGGCCGGCGACTTGGCGGACCGGCCGGCGGCGCCGGCGGCCACCGGCGCGACGGTGTCGGTGAAAACGATCATGACCAAACCCCGCAGGGGCTCCGGTTCGGCGAGTTGTTGAATGGTCACATCCAGATACTGGACCCCGCCATTGGTCCCCACTTTGAGTCCATGCAGCGCCACGCTTGCTTTTTGCCGGAGCGCTTCCGCAAAGGCGCGCGTGAGTTCGTAGCGCAACCCTTCGCGAGCCATCGCGAAGAGGTTCCAGTTGGCCTTGCCCGCCGCCGGTTCCAAATATTTGCCGGTCCGGCCGCTGACGTAAAAAATATCCCCGGTGTCGTTGGTCAGCACGGCGGGCGGGGCGTAGCGCTGCAGCACCAGTTCATCCGCCAGCGATTGCAGGCTGGCCGGCGGTTTGGCGGGCAAACGCACTTCGTTGCCAACGGGCGGACCCGCGCTAAAGGAAGCCGGAAACAGGATTTGTTCCGGTCGCAGGATGGATTCCGCCCGCCGGAAAATCCGCGACTTGCCCACGAGCGGGGTGAACAGGCTGGTGAAATCACCAATCGTCTCCGCGCTGCCTTGAAATAAAATGCCGCCGGGATTCAGGCTGTAGTGAAAGAGCGGAATCAGCTTCTTCTGCACGTCCGTGGTCAGATAGATCAACAGGTTGCGACAGCTCAAAATATCCAGCTTGGTGAAGGGGGGTTCCAGGATGAGATTCTGGGGCGCAAAAATCACCAGCTCGCGAATCTCCTTGCGCAGCCGGTAGCCGTGTTCCTCCTTGGTGAAGAATCGCTTCAGGCGGCCCTCCGAAACGTCGGCGGCGATGTTGAAGGGAAAGACCCCCTGCCGCGCCTTTTCAATGGCATCCTTGTCCAGATCGGTGGCAAAGATTTGAATCGGCACGTTGCGCTTCGGCTTGAGGTCATCGAGCGCTTCGCGCAGCACGATGGCCAGGGAATAAGCCTCTTCGCCGGTGGAGCAACCGGGCACCCAGGCCCGCAACGCCTGACCGGGCGGGCGGTTCGCCAGCAGCGCCGGAATGGCCTGGGTGCGCAACTGCTCCCAGGCGGCCGGGTCGCGGAAAAAGTTCGTCACGCCAATCAGCAGTTCCTTGAACAGCAGATTCAACTCCTGGGAATTCTCCTGCAGGTAGCGGACATACGCCGACAGCTTGCTGATCTGATGAATGCCCATGCGGCGCTCCATCCGGCGGTAAAGCGTGTTGCGTTTGTAACAGGAAAAGTCGTTGCCGGTGTGGGCGCGGAGCAGGACCACCACTTTTTCCAGCGCGCTTTGCGCCTTGGCTTCCAAGGCTTCTTCCGGCCGCGCGAGGTGCGGCGGGCGTTGCAGATAGGCGAGAATTTTCCCCGGCAACTCGTCCGCCGGGGCCACGATGTCCGCCAGCCCGGCCTCAATCACGCTGCGCGGCATGGAGTCGAATTTCGCGGTCGCGGGCTCCTGCACCAGCACCACGCCCGCCGACGCTTTGATTTCCCGCAGCCCCAGCGTGCCGTCGGAACCCATCCCCGAGAGAATCACCCCGATGCCGTGCTCCTGCTGGTCCTGGGCCAGCGACCGGAGGAAAAAATCAATCGGCAGGCGCAACCCGCGCGGCGCCACGGGCGCCAGTAAATGCAGCACCCCGTGCAACAGGGACATGTCTTTGTTCGGCGGAATCACATAAACGCAATCCGGCCGCACGAGGGTGCGGTCCCTGACCTGGACCACTTTCATGCTCGTGGCGCGCTGCAGCAGTTCGGACATGACGCCCTTGCGCGTCGGGTCCAGATGCTGAACGATGACAAAAGCCATGCCGCTGCCGGCCGGCACATTTTTCAAAAATTGTTCCAGGGCTTCGAGGCCGCCGGCGGACGCCCCAATCCCGACGATGGGAAACGCGGCTTGCCCACCGGCAGCAGCGGCTTTCTCACAAATTATTTTGGCGGGAATTTTGCGTGGGCGGCCCGGTGAAACTGGCTTTTTCATGCGCATTTTGCTTTCTGCGCCTGAGTATGGCAGTTTCGATTCCAATTGCATAGCGTGCGATATTATATTTGCCAGCGTCGGCAATCATTAGTTTTTAGCCCTCGGCCGACCCGGCTTTCCTGGGTGGCCGGCCCGGACCAGGGTGATCAACGTGGGGGCGATCTGGTCCAGCGGTAGAATATAATCCACATCGCCGGTCTGGATGGAGGTTTCCGGCATGCTGAAATTTTCCGACGTGGGCCGGTCTTGGGCGATGACCCGGCCGCCCTTGTCCTTGATAATTTGCACACCAAAGGAGCCGTCGCCATCACCGCCGGTGAGCACCACGGCAATGGCGTCTTTGCCATAGACCGCCGCCACGGAGGCAAACAACGGTTCGGCGGACGGACGGGCAAAGTGAATTTTCTCCGCCTGCGAAGAAGACAACTTTAGGCGACCGCCTTTGACCACAAAGAGATGATGATTGGGCGGCGCGACAAAAACCCGGGAGGGAGCGAGCGCGTCGCCGGTGTGCGCCTCGGTGACTGGCAACGGCGTGCGGCATTTCAAAATCCCCGCCAGCAGGCTCTTGTGGTCGGGCGCCACATGCATCACGATGGCAATCGCCGCCGGAAAATCCGCCGGCAAGCCCCCCAGAATGACGGACAATGCCTTCAAGCCGCCCACCGATGCGGCCATGGCGATGACGGGAAACGAATGCCGCCCCGGCACCGTCGGTAATTCCAAATGGGCACCGTTGGCCGGCTTGGTTCGGCGGCGCGCCGATACGGGTTTTTCTTTCATGGGACGTTGAACCTTAACCGGCCGGCCGGCTTTCCCCGGAGTCTCAATTTCTCAGCAGGTTCAGCAGGGTTTTGGCCGCCCCGGCGGAGGAGGCCGGATTTTGGCCCGTGATCAGCAATCCGTCAACTTGCACATAAACTCCCCAATCAGGCCCCTTGCTGTAATGACCGCCGGTTTTTTTCAACTCATCTTCCAGCAGAAACGGCACCACCTGGGTCAGCTTCACGGCCGCTTCCTCAGTGTCGGCAAAACCGGTCACTTTCTTGCCTTTTATCAAGGGCTCCCCGTTGGGCAATTTGACCTTGAGCAAGGCGCAGGGCGCGTGACAAACCAGAGCCATGGGTTTTCCCTGCTGCTGGAAGGCTTCGAGCAACGCGATGGAATTCGTATCCCGGACCAGATCCCACAGGGGCCCATGCCCGCCCGGATAAAACACCGCGTCAAAATCGGCGGCCTTGATGTCGCTTAATTTCAACGTCTGCCCCAATTTCTGTTTGAGCGCTTCATCCTGGTCAAATCGTTGGGTGAATTGGGTTTGCGCCCCGGGCAATTCACTGCTGGGATCAATCGGCGGCGGTCCGCCTTTGGGCGAAGCCAGGGTGATTTCCGCGCCGGCATCCGCCAGTTCATAATAGGGCGCCGCGAATTCCTCCAGCCATAAACCGGTTTTCTTGCCGGTGTCGCCCAATTCACTGTGCGAGGTTAAGACGATTAATATTTTCATGATGATGGGCGCGGTCATGCGTTTTTTTGATAAAACCACCACGATGACGATGACGGGCAAAAGGCCGGCCTCACCGCCCGGGGATTTTTTTACGGCCCCCGGGAACGAAATTCCGACCAGAGGGAACCGGCCAGGCTGGCGCCCTTTAAAAGGGTCCGCCACCAAGTCGGTTTCTCCGGGGCGGGGGCGGCCGCCGGGCGCCGGCCGGTTGTCAGGCCGACGACGAACGACGCCACCGCCGCGGCCATGGAACTAATGGTTCCCACCCGCCGGACCAGCGCCCGGGCCTCGTCCGCCAGGGTCTGCCATTCCTGCAGCAACTGGGCGCGGTTGAGTTCGCTTTCCGCCAGCAAAAGTAGTTTCCGGGATTCGAGCGGGGTCATGTCAGTATTTTTTCCAAAGCCGCGCGGTCCTTCCGGAGTTGGCCCAGGGAGGCGGAGAGGGTTTGCCAGTCGCGCAACAGGAGCTTGAGCCGCCGGCAAAGACCAATGCCCGCGGCGGCATACAAGACGGTCAGGGTCAGCAACACCCCCAACGGAGAATACGTCCACAACCCGATCACGAGCGCGGCGGTGAGCGTCAGCCCCGTCAGCAGGCCGAAGGCCGCCACGCCCAAGGCCAATAAAAAGGCGTGCAGAAGATGCTCGCGCTCCTCCTGCACCTCCACCGTCAGCAGTTCCAGCCGGTTTTCACCGATGGTCAGCAACCGCCGCGCCAAGTCTTTTGAGGTCGTGGACAGTTTTTTCAGGCTGACGGTGGCGTCGTCCATAACGCATTCAATCAGAGCTGCGGTTGCAACGGCGGCCGGCCAGATAGCCGATCAAGGCGCCGACCCCCACGCCAATGGCCACGGCCTGCCAGGGATGCGCCCGCACCGCTTCATCCGTGGCCTTCGCCCCGGCGACGGCCTGGTCGCGCACCCGCCCGGCGAGCGCCTTGCCGCTGTCCAGCGCGGCGGCGAGACGCTTGCGGGCCTCCCCGACCTTTTCGCCGGCCACGTCGGCCGTGGCGGCCATCAGGGCGCGGGCATCGTGGGCCAGTTGGTTGAGTTCTTGGTTGATATCAGGATTGGATTCGGTGGTCGGTTGGTTCATGTTTTTTTAATGATGGGTTGGTTGTTTTTGGTCAAAGGCGAAGTTTTATCCGCAGTGGGCAGCTCGCCGGTGCTCGAGTCACAAAAATGATCAATAATCAACGGTTGTTTTTCCGCATCCGCCAGATGCGCCGCCAGCGGCGACGCCGCCACGATCAACACGGAGTTGCGGCCGCCAAAGGGGTTGGGCACAGTCGTGGCGGCCTGTGGATCGGGCATCCACTTGCCATCCACCACGAGGCAGTATTCGTAGGTGCCGGGGGCCAGGGCGGTTTCCTTCCACCAATGGCCGGTGCCGGAGGTGTGCAGCGATTTGCTTTCCGGCTGCCAATGGTTGAAGTCGCCCGCCACGCAAACCGAGGTGGCGGTGGGATCGGTGAATTCAAAGCGCACGGGCACGAGTTGGGATTCGGCTGCGGCGGCGTTGTCATGGTTATGGTTGTGTTTCATAGGGGCGGCTCATCAGGAGTTTTTTTTGGTTTTATAAATGTTTTGTTTGGTAAGTCCATTGTGCGCCTAATTTCCGGCGGCGGCCATGGGGTGTTCACCCCAGATCGGTCCGGCGGTTGACCTGTAAACGGTAAACGGGAATCGCGTGGGACTTATTTAGTGTCTTTCCTCCCGCCGCGGCTGTTCATGTCCCCGGGCATCTCTTCGGAAACGATCATTGCGGGTGGCGTGATTACGCCAATCCGGATGACCCCGCTCCCAGCCGTGGAAGAAGGCCAGGCGGTCCGGGCCGGCGACCAGCCAGACATTGCCGGGTCCCAAATAATAATATTGATCCCCCACCAGGCCGACGTATTCAACCCCATCCCAAGTGTATGACTCGGGCACCATGACGGGCTCCACGGCCACCGACGGACCCGACACCACGACCGGCGCCACGGTCACCTCCGGAAATCCCACATACACCCGCCCGTCGGGCCGAACGACACAGCCGGACAGCAAGGCCAGTCCGCCGGCCGCCGCCAGGGCCAGCAGACACGCCGGCAAATATTTTGTTTTTTGGGTTCGATCCGTCTTTATGGTTTTCATTTATATTATATTTCCGTCGTCTAATGGAGTTGCGGAACTTGAATGTTGTGGGCGTGCCCGAGCACGCCAAAGGCGGACAAGAGCCACACGACGACGCAAATCACCACGACCACGTTGAGAATATTTTTAATTTTTCCGTCCATGGGGATGTAGGTGTTGACCAGCCAGAGGAGCACCCCGATGACGATGAGGGTGACGAAGAGTGAGATTAATGACATAGACTTTTTTTTGGTATGAATGTTCGTTTTAACTTTCAGGTTTCAGGATGCGCCCGCGCAGGCGTATCCACCATGGGGTGTTACCCGACCGCCGGGGATCGTTCAGCCGCCGTGTTGCCGGACGGACGCCAGCGCCTGCTTCATTTCCCGGACGGAACCAAGCTGGCCCGGCGCGCACTTCACCGAAAAACTCCGGGGCCGGTAAAACGGGTTCACCCCGTCCGCCAGACACGACTGGGTCGGCAACAGCAGCGTTGGGGGGGGCGGACGGAATGGGCCCGGGGTTTTCAATTGGGAATGGTGATGAATGCCCGGTAGAAATGTTGAGGATCGGTGGCCGTGAGGTTGGTGTCAGTGAACGTCCACGGGCTGGTCGTTGGATCGTTGGTGGCGATGATCGTCCAATTTGCCGGCGCCAGGCCGGGGGTGGATTGCAGCGTCACGGGAAAATAGGGGGTGGTGTTCAGAACGAGGGTTGCGGAATGGCCGGCCATTTTGATGATGCTGGCAAAGAGCGGGGCGGCCGGCGTGGGCAGAACTCCGACCGTGCCGTCAAAGGTCACTCCGGCAGAGAACGCCAACAACCGGCCGTCCGTCGCGCTACTGGTGTCCAAGGTGATGGCCTGATTGGCAATGATGGTGCCTTTGAAGACGGCGAAGGTCCCAATGGTGGCGGAGGTGCCCACCTGCCAGAAGATGTTCCGCGCCTGGGCCCCGCCCGCCAGGATGATCTGCATCGAGCCGGCTTCTTCGAGATCGGCGGCGATCTGAAAAATCCACACATCATCCGGTCCCCCGGTGAGGGTGACGTTGGCGCCCGAGATCATGGCGGTGCTGGTGAATTTATACAGGCCGGGCACCAGGTTCAGTCCGCCAATGTTCCCGGCGCCGGGATTCAGAAAGGGGCCCGAGGGCACGGGGGTGCGGCCGGCGGCGTCGTTATAGGCGGTGGTCAAATCGCCTTTGGCGGTGGTGAGCAGGGCGGCGTCAATGATGGAACCGGCCGGCCCGGAGGCATCCACGGCATAAATGATTCCGTTCACCTGCGCCTGCAACAAATGGATGGCGGAACCCGTGATCGGGCTTGCGCCGACATCGCCGTTCACGATGCCGCCGCCCGTGGTGGTGACGGCGGCGCCGGCCAGAATGGTGAAATGGGCGGTGGAACCCAGGTTCACGGGGGCCGGACCGGCCGCATAGAGCGTCCCGGGCTCGGCCATCAAGACCGCCGTCAGGAGCAGGCGGGTGAGGCTTCTACCCGGGGGTTTGACCTTGCTTGCCCGGCCGGCGGGGAACAACGGCAAATGACTCACCGGCGGGCGGGTGGGGGTTGATATTACGGTGGCTTTTACGGGGGGGCTTCCGGCGGCCGGGTTGAGCCGGTAAGATAAACAGGCGTGGTTGGTCATAATCAGGGGAGGGTGATGAACGCCCGGTAAAAGTTCTGCGGCCGGCCGGCCATGACGTTGGTGTCGGTGACCGTCCAGGGACTGGCGACGGGATCGTTCGTGGCGAGGGTGGTCCAGTTCGCCGGGGACAGGCTGGGACTGGATTGCAGGGTCACGAGGAAATAGGGCGTGGTGCTGAGAACGAGGGTCACCGAGTTGGTGGCCGTCCTCAAAATGTTGGTAAATACGGGAGCCGCCGGGACCGGCAACTGGCCGGCCGTGCCGTTGAAAGTAACCCCGGCGGAGAAGGACATTAATCGTCCGGCCGTCGAACTGCCGGTGTCCATGACAATCGCCTGGTTGGCGATGATGGTGCCCTTGAACACGGCGTACGTTCCAATCGTGGCGGAAGTGCCCACCTGCCAGAAAATGTTCCGCGCCTGGGCCCCGCCGGCCAGAATCACCTGGACGGAACCGCCCACCTCCAGATCGTCGGTGATCTGAAAGATCCAGACATCGTCCGGCCCCCCGGTGAGCGTGAGGTTGGCCCCGGTGATCGAAGCGGTGCCGGTGAATTTATAAAGGCCGGGGATCAGGTTCATGCCGCCCACGTTCCCGGCGCCGGGATTCAGAAAGCTGCCCGAAGGCACGGGGGTTCGGTTGGCGGCGTCGTTAAATGCCGTGGTCATATCCCCCTTGGCGGCGGTTAACAGGACCGGATCAGTGACCGCCCCGGCCGGCCCGGTGGCATCCACTTCATAAATGATCCCGTTCACCTGCGCCCGGGGAATGCCAATGGCGGAGCCGGCGATCGGGCTCGCCCCGACATCGCCGTTAATGACGCCCCCGCCGGTGGTGGTGATGGCGGCTCCGGTGAGAATCGCGAACGGGGCGGTGGAGCCCAAGTTGACCGGGGCCGGTCCGGCCGCGAACACCGGACTGATGCGGGCCATCAAGGCCAGCGCGAGCAGCAGCCGGATGCAGGCCGGCTGGGTCCGGTTGACGTTCAGGTTCCCCGGGACGGTCGTCGGGCGCGGGCGGCGATATGAGGGTTTGTGCATAAGCATCTTTGCGCCAAGATAAACGCGCCGGCCGAAGTTATATATAAGGTGTAACCCGCCCCCGGCCCCGCCATTGGCCATGGACCCGGAGGCGGGCAATCGCCACCGCCGGGTTTTATAAGAATTGAACGGGGGATTTGGCAACGACCGGCGCCGGAAAATATTTACACAGGGACCGGTGGTTGGGCCGCCAGCCGACGAGCCAGGGCCCGGCCGGCCACCGGCGGACATTTTCCCCGGTTCATTTGGCCGGGGGGGGCGCGGGCTGCAGACCCGCCAACGCGGCGACAATCGTGGCCTGCACCTTCGGATTAATCAGGTTCCCCAAGTGTCCGCCCTGCGGAAAGACCGTCAGGTGATCCGGGCCAAACGTGGCGTGAAGCCACGCCAAATCCCCGCCCGCCAGCAGAAAATCATTCGCGTTGACGATCACGCGGATGTTCGGGTTGGCGCGCAGGCCGGCGGCATACGTGCGCAGATCGCCGGCGGTTTCCAGCGTTTCCGCCACGGGCGCCGCCAGCCCCCGGGTCTGATAATAAGGCACGGCGAACTGGTGAAAGTAGTCCTGGTAGGAATATTGGAGGATTTCCTGGTAGACCGGGTGGCGCCGGTAAGTCCAGAGCGCCTGATGCAGGACGCCCTGGTTATGCCGCCGCTGACTGCTGTAAATAATGTCCCGCAGACTGAAACGGAAGGTGAGTCCGATGAGAAACTTGGATTCGATGGCGTCGAAGGGCAGCGTGGTTTTCGGCGTCAGGGTGGTCTGGCTCAGGGCGGCCACCTTCAAAAATGTGTTTTCAATGTCGTCCGTCCGTTCCGCCGCCGGCCAGCCCAGCGGCGCCTCGTAAAAGGAGTCCAGGGTGGAAACCCCCTGATACAACCGGACCGGGGTGCTGATGGCCACGCACCGGTCGAACTTGATCAGCGGCGACCGATTGGTCGGTTGGGTGCCGGCGATATACAAGGCGTCAAAGGCCCCCATGGAATAACCGAGCAACGCCTTGTCGCCCAACCGGCCCGGATACACGGCCCGCAGGCGGTGGTCAATCAGCGTGAGCGCGACCTGCAAGTCATGGCCGTCCACCGGCAGACAGGCCGGCAGGTCGGCGGTGGAGGCGCTTTCCATGAACTCCGGGTTGAAGGGGCTGCTCACGCTCACGGCGGAACAACCGTTTTTATACACCAACTCGGCCAGCGCCAGGGAGGTTTGGGCCAGCCGGTGCGAGCCCAGTCCGGGAATGATATACACCACCGGCGCCGGGTGCGGCTGCAGCCAATACGTGAACTTCAGCGCGCGGCCGGTGGCGGGGATCCGCACCGAGCGGGTGGTCCCGCGATCCGGAAATTCCGGATCCTGGAAGGTGAAGAAGACCGACTCGATGGTTTCCAGCGCCGCCGGGTCGGACCGGCCCTTGACCTGGTAATCCGCCACCCGGTTCGCCCGCGCAAACGTCCAGGCGTATTGAATCTCCGAGTAGGCATCCGGTTCGGCCTGGCTGAACCGCACGGATTCATCCACCGTGTCGGACAGGTTGTTATACATGTCCGCGTAGGTGAAATACGAGTAGGGGCCGAGATAGGTCAGCGGATTGTCCGCGTCCAGGTTGTAGGGGGAGATATACAGCAGCGGATTGGCCGCCGTGTCGGCGGCCAGGCCGAGGGTGTCCCGTTCATTGCTCGGGCCAAAAAACGGCAGCATGATGAAGCACGCCGGCCGCCAGCCCCACTGGCCGAAGGTCTGGCCGAAATCCGCGTCCGATTTGGGAATCTTCCATTGGGTCGCCACATCCCAGAACCCGGCCACCCCCACCGTGGTGTTGCAGACAAAGCGGTAGGATTCATCGCGGGCCCCGCCCCACTTTTCCTGGAGGAGATTATTGATCAACCGGCCCGGGTAAGTGAGATTGCGGCCAAAATTCCCGATGTCCTTCCGCACGGGTTTCGCAATGATAAACCGGTAAACCCGGCTGGTCGGCTTGATGACGTGGGTCATCAGCCCCTGATTGAAGGCCCACATCGCGCGGTTGAACGGTTCGATGGGGTCGGGCACCGATGGCGGCAGGACCACGGTCTGCGCCGCCGCCGGCTGTGCCCCGGCCGTCAGCGGCAGACTCAACCACAGGCAAATCAGCAAACCGAGGCTCCAAAACCAGCCCGTTTGAATTTCAGGCCGGTTCGCCTGGTCGGACGACACCGCCGACCGAAGCTGAACCTCGATGGTTTTGCACTCTTCCACCCACCAACGAATCGGGATGCCGATCCGGCGCGGCTTGGGCAACGGTGGACGAGGTTCCGGGGACGGCCGGCAAAGAAATCGCAGCTTTTCCATGAGGGGAGGGAAGCATGAAAAGCCGATTGGGGCCATGGGGTGTTTACCCCAATCAAGGTGGTTCTTGGCGTCCGTTGGTGGAGACCGGGGGGAGTGCCAAGATGCGCCGGGGACAGGCGGGTAGCTCCTTCCACCTTGAAGTCGTGGCGGGCGGACGGGCCTCAAGGGGTCAGCGTGATGGTTTTCTTGAGGCGGATGTCCGTGGAGGAGGCGCCCACGCGGAGTTCCAGGGGGCCGGGTTCCACGACGAACGCGTGGCCGGGGGGGCTCCAGTAGGCGAGCGAAGCGGCGGGCAGGTCCAGATGCACGGTTTTCGTTTCGCCCGGCTGCAAGGGGACGCGTTGGAAGCCGCGCAATTCCTCGGCCGGATGTTCGAGCGCGGACCGCCGGTGCCGGACGTAAAGTTGCACGACTTCATCGCCGGCGCGGTCGCCGGTGTTTTTCACGTCCACGCTCACGGTGAGCGCGCCCTGCCCGGGCAGGGTGGGCGAACTGGTTTGCAGGTTCGCATACTGGAATTTGGTATAGCTCAGGCCGTAACCGAAGGGATACAGGGGCCGGCCTCGGAAATACATGTAGGTGCGGCCGTCGCGGAGATTGTAATCCATCATCGGGGGCAGTTGGGCGAGGGATTGCGGCCAGGTTTCGACCAACCGGCCGGCGGGGTTGTAATCGCCGAACAAGACGTCGGCCAGCGCGGAGCCTTCCTCCTGGCTGCAATGGGTCAGATGGACAATGGCGGGCACGTGGCGTTGGGTCCAGTTGATGGCGTAGGGAAAACTGGAGATCAACGCGACCACCGTCCGGGGATTCGCGGCGTAAACCTGTTTGATCAAATCCTCCTGTTCCAACGTCAGGGATTGGCGGTCCACGGCCTCGCGGCCTTCGCTCGGCACGGAGACTTTGCCCCAGGCGCCGCCGGGCACGCCCACGGGATTGTTGCCGACGCACAGGATCACGACGTCGGCGGCGCGGGCGAGCTGCACGGCGGCGGCGGGGTCGGTATGGGTGGTGGTGGTGACGGTCACGCCGGCACCCGCCTGGCGTTGAATACCCTCGAAGGGGGTGATGCGATACGGGGGGGTGCCGCTATACCAGTCCAGATAGACTTCATTGGCGCGCGGGCCGAGCACGGCGATGGTGTGCCAGCGTTCGCGGTTCAGCGGCAGCAGATGCGTTTCATTTTTGAGGAGGACGATGGATTCTTGTGTGGCCCGGCGCGCGACGGCCCGGTGTTTTTCCGACTGCCACGGTTCGGGTTCGCCCGCCGCGCCGATGGCGGCGTAGGGATTGTCGCCGGCCGGATCGAGCCACCCCAGGCGGACGAAGACGCGGAGGGTGCCCTTGAGGTTGCGGTCCAGGTCGGCCTCGGTGAGCAGGTGTTCTTTCAGGGCGGCGCGGATGCCGGCGCCGAAGGTGTTGTCGAGAAACTGGTTGATGCCGGCCGAGATTTCGCCGACGGCGGCCCGGGTGGCGTTGGTGTAATAATGCTGATGGTTCGGGTTGGTGAGGTTGGCGGCCGCGCCGCCGTCGGTGCAGATGACGCCGTCCACGCCCCATTCGTTGACGGCCACGGCGCGGATGACGGGCTGGACGGTGCAGGGGATGTGATTCCATTCGTTATACGACGTCATGAAGCAGCGCGCGCCGCCGTCCGTGAAGCCCATGCGGAAGGGGACGGAATAATATTCGCGGAACAGGGCCTCATCGAAATCGGAGGAGGTGCTTTCCCGGCGGTCCTCGTTGCTGTTGGCCAGGAAATGTTTCAGGAGCGCCGCCGTCTGCCAGTATTTCGGGTTGTCCCCCTGAAGGCCGCGGACATAGGCCGTCACCATGGTGCCGTTGAAAAACGGGTCTTCGCCGTAACATTCCTCGGTGCGGCCCCAGCGCGGGTCGCGGCCGAGATCGGCGTTGGGGGCGCGCACGATCAACCGGCTGCGGCCACCCGCGTAGCGGGGGCTTTGGGCGAGGTAGCGCACTTCGTAGCCCTCGACCGCGCCCGCCTGTTGCAGCAGGGCGGGGTCCCAGGTCTCGCCCAGCCCGATGGACTGGGGGAAAATGGTGGTGAAAATCGGGGGGCGCCGGCTGCTGGGGCCGCCGCGCGCCACGCCGTGCAACCCCTCGACGTGGCCCAGCGGCCGGATGCCCAGCCGGGGCACGCCGGGTTCGGAACTGAAAAAGGCAATCTTCTCGTCCAGGGTCATCAACGAAACGACGCTGGCCACCCGGTCTTCGAGCGGCAGGGCGGGATTTTGGAACGGATACGAATTGGTTTGTGCCGGCGCGGCCAGGGCGGCGGCCCAGCCGAAAACGAGGGCGAAACCGGGGAGGAATTTCACAACCGCCCCGACCCCCCGGGCCGAGGCGAGGTGGCCGGCCAGGAGGAGCAACCGCGGCAGAAATTTTTTAGCCATGATGAGTATATTATCGTAATCGTTTTTAAGCGCCCACCCGCAGCCAGTGGTTGCGACGGTCAAACCGGGGCGGACGGGTTAATTTGACGCAAGGCTACACCGCTGCGGGGATGACCGCCTGTCGTGTGTTTTACTGACAAGTCCGTGGGGGGGGCGGGGAATGTCACCGGGAGTCTGCACTTAAAAACACAGGATTATCCCTTGTATTCAGCCAAATCCATCCTATGGTAGAATTGATGAAAAGAGTCTTCCATTCCAGCCAACTCGCCGGGGCGCTGGCCCTGGCGGCGGTCTGCCCCGGGCGCGTTTGCCAGGCCCAGGACAGTCTGTTTGTTTCCGATTACAACAACAACGTGGTGGATCAATTCACTTCCGCCGGAACCCTGGTGAACACGTATTCCGTCTCGCAGCCCACGGGGGTGACGGTGGGTCCCGATGGGAGTCTGTATGCGGCCACGGCGACGGCCGGCGGCGACCTGGGCTCGGCGATTTACACGTTCAACACCACTTCGGGCGCGCAAACGGGCGTTTTTTCGAGTCATATCAGTGACCACAACCAGAATAATCCCGCCGGCATGGCGTTCGGCCCGAATGGCAGCCTGTATGTGGCGGATGAAACCTACGGTGGCGTGCTGGTCTATAATCATTCCGGCACGGCCGCGACCCCGCTCACCTCGGCCAGCCTCCTGACCCCGACGAGCGTGGCCTTCAATTCCACCGGCACGCTTTACATCGCCGATGGGGCCAATATCGTCAGCTATTTGAACGGCAATTATTCCATTATCAACCCACCCGCCGCGTATGCGAATCCGCATGACGTCGGGGTGGGCTTGAACGGGAATTTGTATGTGCTGGATATTTCCGGCTCGGCGGGCGGCCTTTATGAATTGAACCCCGCCACGGGAATGTCCCAGGAACTGGTGAATTACGCCACCAGCCTGTTCAATCCGAACGATCTGGCCATCGGGCCGGATGGAAAGATCTTCGTTTCCGGCGTGGACGGAAACACGGGCGACGGTGAAATCCTGAACTATGGCGAGGATGGTTCAAGCGGCGGGGCGGCGTTGAATCTCGGCCTCAACGCCTATCCCACCTACATGGACGTGGTGCCGGAACCGGCGCCCTTCGCGCTGCTGTCCCTGGCGGGCGTCGGGGCCATCCTCCTTGGAATTCGCCGGAGAAAATCCGCAGAGCGGGGACGCCCTGCGGGTGCTGATTGAGGAAGCAACGTTCCGCAGACGGGCGACGGAGGATTGGATCGGGCTTTCAGCCCTTGATTATTCGTGGTGCTGGAACCTGGGGCGAGGGCCCCAGGCTGGGATAAAGGCGGGCCTTTGGCCCTGAAGGCAACTGGCTACCAATCAACACGTTCCATAGATGTTTCTTAAAAGCGGGGACGCCCTGGGGGGGGCTGATTTAGGAAGAAACTTTCCGCAGACGGGCGACTGAGGCATTGGATCGGGCTTTCAGCCCTTGGTTATTCTTTGGGCACGGAACCTGGGGCGAGGGCCCCAGGCTGGCATAAAGTCGGGCCTTTGGCCCTGAACGCAACTGGCTACCAATCAATATGTTCCGAAGATGTTTCTTAAAAGTGGCAGTGGTAATGCCGAGGACAAGGTTGGACGACAGCCTGAGTTCGGGCTTGGTGCGTTGATCACTCGATCATTCCGCAGGATGGGACGTCCCAAAATCCGGTGCGCCTCAGTCTCCACTTGAAAGCAATTGGAATCAGTTCACGGATGGGTGGAGACCGGCTTGAGGGACACCTCGGACAACACGACGAAATCATTGGTTGTCACCGCCGCCGAATCGTGCCGGACGTATTCGTGCAACCGGGCCATGTCATCCAGTTCGTGCATCTGCCTTTAAATGCCGCCCAACGGGGAAAGGGGACAGTTTTTTTTGCGGCGTGGGAAAGCCCGGGGCTGGCGGTAAAACTTTCGAGGTGTTATTTTTCCAGCGTGAGTACAATCACGGCGAAGCAATTGCATCAAGAGACCAAGGCGGTGTTGAACCAGCTTGAGGCGGGGAATCGCTGCTCATTACGCGCCAGGCCGGCCGATAGGCCGGATCGAGCCACTGGCGGCGGGAGCGCCACCCGATGGGAAGGACATTATGGCCGAAGTCTGGGGCGCGCAAAAGGAAGTCATAACCGTTGAGCGCATTCCCAACCCGGTTTTACTGGCCCGGAATCGCCGGCGGCGATGAAAATTTACGCCGACACTTGCGCATTGACCACCAGCCCGCCTCACTCCTCGAAGAGCGCCTGCGCAAACTGGCGGGCGTCGAAGGGTTGCAGATCATCGGGCTGTTCGCCGACGCCGATGAATTTGATGGGCAGGCCCAGTTCTTTCTGGATGGCCACGACCATGCCGCCCTTGCTGGTGCCGTCGAGCTTGGTGACGATCAGGCCGGTGAGGGGCACGGCCTTGTGAAATTCGCGCGCCTGGTTCAGGGCGTTCATGCCGGTGGTGGCGTCCAATACGAGCAGCACTTCGTGCGGCGCACCGGGAAGTTGTTTGCCGATGACCCGGTGCAACTTCTGCAATTCCTGCATGAGATTGTGCTTGGTGTGCAGCCGTCCGGCGGTGTCAATGAAGAGATAATCCACCTTGCGGGCGAGGGAGGCGGTGACGGCGTCGTGCCCCACGGAGGCGGCATCCGCCCCGTAGGCGCCGGCGATGACTTCGACTTTCAACCGCTGGCCCCACAATTTGATTTGTTCGATGGCGGCGGCGCGGAAGGTGTCGCAGGCGGCGAGCAGCACGGTTTTTTGCTGGTTTTGAATGTAGTGCGCCAGTTTGGCCGAGGTGGTGGTCTTGCCGGTGCCGTTGACGCCGACGATGGAAACGATGGTGGGTCCGCTCGCGGCGCGGATTAATTCCGGGCGGTTGGCCGCCAGACTCTTTTCCACTTCGGCGCGGGCGATGGACAGGCAATCCACGCCGCCGGAGCCCTGGGTTTCGTAGGCGGTCTTGACGGCCGCCACGATTTGCGCGGTCAGGGCGTGGCCCAGATCGGCCCCGATCAGGGCCGCTTCCAATTCCTCCAGGCTTTCGCGCGTGAGTTTGGGCGAGCGGGTGACGATCCGTTGGATTTCGTGAACGAGCTTGTCCTTGGTCTTGAACAAGCCGGCCTTGATTTTATCGAAAAAGCCCATGAATGATGATGAGACGGGGATTAACTGAGGGCGCCGGACGCCGCCGGGGCGGCCTGGCGGCGGGCGATGACGGCGGCGGTCATCTTGTCCACATGTTCATACGGCAGTTTGACGGTGCCGATGAGCGGC
>Ga0302279_10004457_pt1 | contig 16563 bp, 16 predicted proteins | sample III_Bog_N3_3_FD_194541 | JGI IMG/M metagenome (GOLD analysis project Ga0302279, IMG submission 194541) | Peat permafrost microbial communities from Stordalen Mire near Abisko, Sweden - III_Bog_N3_3 | ecosystem: Environmental > Terrestrial > Soil > Wetlands > Peat | place: Sweden: Abisko...
GCAGCAGGGCGAGGGCGACCTGGCCAAGGGACGCGATCTTCTCATCGCCAACGCCGAACTCACTGCGCTGGCCACCCGCAAGGCCGCCAAAGCACTTGGCCTGGAGCTGTTTGCCGCGTCGCCTTCAGCGGCGGCCACGGCCCTCAAGGCGCCTGAAGGTGTCAGTTCCACCGACATCGTGAAGGGCTTCAAAAAGGAGTTTGCCGGCGTGCTCAGCGACGGGCAAGGTGAGATGAAGGGCCAGATCGTGCGCATCGCGCACATCGGCTATCTCGACTACCTTGACTGCGTCGCCATCCTCGCCGGACTCGAGCAGGTTGTGGCACAACTCAAGCCCGGCAGCTTTGCCTACGGAGACGCCGTGCGCATTGCCCAGCAGGTTTACGCCGACGCTCGCACTGCGGGTGCGGCGAAAGCATCTGCAGCCCAGGTTGGAGCCGCAAAGTGAAAATCGTCGTCGCCGAAAAAATCGCCGCAGCCGCCATGGAGCTCTTGCAGGCCGTTCCCGGCTGCGCGCTCGTTACTCCCGAGGAATTCGCCGCCTCACCGGCCAAGGCCGTGCAAGGGGCGGATGCGCTCATTGTGCGCTCGGCCGTGCAGGCCGATGCCGCGCTCATTGACCTTGCGCCCGAACTGCGTGTGATTGGCCGCGCAGGCGTGGGCGTTGACAACATTGACGTGGAGACCGCCACGCGCCGCGGCATCGTGGTGATGAACGCTCCCGGCGCCAGCTCCACGGCCGTGGCAGAACTCGCACTGGGACTCATGCTCTCCATGGCCCGCCACATTCCGAAGGCCGACCACACCACGCGAGCCGGCAAGTGGGAGAAGAAGAGCCTGCAGGGTACCGAGCTGGCCGGCAAAACTCTCGGCATCCTCGGAGTCGGCCGCATTGGCACCGAGGTTGCGCGTCGCGCCCAGGTCTTCGGCATGAAGGTCATCGGCAGCGATCCCTATCTCGCCCCGGCGCGCGCCAAGGAGCTCGGCATCGAACTCATCCCGGCCGACGAGGTCTTTGCCCGCGCCGATTACCTCTCGCTGCACCTGGCGCTCACACATCAGACGGCGGGGTTGATCAACGCCGCGACCCTGGCGAAGATGAAGGCCGGTGCGCGCCTGCTCAACTGCGCCCGCGGCGAACTGGTGGACGAAGCTGCCGTCGCATCCGCTCTTCACTCCGGTCACTTGGCCGGTGCCGCGCTCGATGTCTTCTGCGAGGAGCCGACGCACAACTCAGCGCTGCTGGAGGCTCCAAATCTTCTCGCCACGCCGCACCTCGGCGCCTCGACCAAAGAGGGGCAGGAGGCCGTCGGCATTCAGATCGCCCGCCAGGTGCGCGATTATCTCGTGCGCGGCATCGCGCAGAACGCCGTCAACCTGCCCTCGCTCACCGATGTGGAGTACAAGCAGATTTCGCCTTACATGGATCTGGCCGCGCGCCTGGGCCGCTTTGCCGCGCAGCTCTTCAGCTCGAACCTCAGCGAAATCGAGGTGCGTTACGAGGGCGAGGTCGGCCAGTGGAAGACCGATCTCATCCGCGCCTCCGCCGTGGCTGCGATTTTGCAGGCCGATAGCGACGCGCAGGCCAACCTCATCAACGCGCAGGCCGCCGCCGAGGAGCATGGTGTGGTGGTGCGCTCCTCGCACACAGAGCCCAACGCCAGGGTCAGCAAGTTGCATCTGCGCCTCACCGGCCCCACCAGCACGGTGGAGTGCAGTGGAACGCTGGTGCATGGCACCTCGCCCCGCCTGGTGCAGCTCAACGGCATTGAGATCGAATCGCGCCTTGAGGGCGACTTCGTGGTGGTGGCCAATCTCGACGCCCCCGGCGTGGTGGGAGCCATTGGCACGCACCTCGGCGCCCATGGAATCAACATCGCGCGCCTCTCTCTGGGCAGGGAAGGCCATGATGCGCTGGCCATCGTCGAGGTGGATGGCGTGGTCTCGGCCGAAGTGCTGGCCGGACTGCGGGCCTCGCCTTCGGTGCGCCAGGTGACCAGCGTCAGAGTTTAGAGTTCCGGCGTGTGAGAAATCCGGCTCAAGTTGAGACGCAATCGCCCAGACATGCATTTTTACTGGCTGAAATGCGTCTCGAAATTCCTCCTCGAAGTGCGCGCACTTCCTGCTAGAATGTGAGACGGAATCCTTACTGTAGTGACGACCCTGACGACAACTCTTTATGTGGACGACCTGCAGAAGCTCGCCGAGCTTCTGCAGGACCTCGCCCTTCAGCCCGTCATCGGGCTGGACACGGAGTTCATCTCCGAGGGCCGCTACGAGCCTGAGCTCTGCCTGGTGCAGCTCTCCACTCCCGACCAGATCTACATCGTGGATCCCCTCGCCCTGCCCGACCTCGCGCCAATGTGGAAGATTCTGGCCGAACCTGGCCGCGAGCTGGTCACGGTGGCTGCCCGTCAGGAGATCAAGTTCTGCCAGAAGGGCGCCGACCGCGCTCCCAGTTGCGTGCTGGACTTGCAGGTGGCTGCCGGATTGCTCGGCTTCGGCTATCCGCTCTCCCACACCAATCTCTGCCATCGCGTGCTCAACGCCCGGGTCAACGGCGGAGAGAGCTTTACCGATTGGCGCAAGCGTCCCCTGCGTCCCGTGCAGCTGGACTACGCTGCCGACGACGTGCGCTACCTGCTGCCGATGCGCGAAAAGCTGCTGGCCAAGGCCGCCAAGCTCAACCGCACCGAGTGGGTACGCGGTGAGTGCGCCTCGCTGGTCGAGCTGGTCACGCGCGAGGATGAGCGCTGGCGCGTCAGTGGCAGTGCGCGGCTCAACCGCCGCCAGCTTGCCGGCCTCCGCGAGGTGTGGCGCTGGCGAGATCGCCAGGCCCACGCGCTCAATGTTCCCGCCAGCCGCGTGCTGGGTGACAGCATGTTGATTGAGGTTGCGCGCCGCGCCCCGGCCACCGGCGAAGACCTTTTCAGCATTCGCGGACTCGATAGCCGCGGCCTGCGTAAGGCCGAAAAAGACATTCTCGAAGCAGTTTCCCTGGCGCAGAAGCTGCCGGAGTCCGAACTGCCCACCAACGAGCGCCGCGAGGATCCGCCGCAGGTGGCCGTGCTCACCAAGCTGCTCTCGGTGGCCGCCGGCAACCTGGCTGCGGAAAGCGACGTGGACACCGCACTGCTGGCCACCACCAGCGATTTGCAGGAGATCGTGCGCTGGTTCCTCAACCCCGATGGCAATCCCCGGCCGCACGCCCTTACCGGCTGGCGCGGAGAGCTGTTGCAGGAGTCTCTAATCGGTTTCCTGGAGGGCAAACGCGTGGTCCGCGTGGGCAACGCCAAGCGCCCCAACCCACTGGTTTTTGAGCCCTTTTCCCGCGACTGATGGGTTTTTGCAACCCCTCCGGCGGCAATCTCATCCAATAGGTCAAGTCCACAGCCTCCCCCGGTTGCGCATCACAAGCATATGTGACGCCCGTCCCGGGATTTGCTATAATCGGCACAGGTTCCAAGGAGATCACGCGAAAATGTCCACAACCACTTCCACCCCCGCAGTCAAGAGTGCTCCGCTCAACTTAACCCCTTCGGCCATTGCCAAGGTCAAGGAGATCATGGCGCAGCAGACCCCGGTTCCCAGCGGCCTCCGTGTGGGCGTCGTCGGTGGCGGTTGCTCCGGCTTCTCCTACAGCATGCAGTTTGAAACCAGCGCCGGCGCCATGGACAAGACCTTCGAATATGACGGTCTGAAGGTCTACATTGACGCCACCTCGTTGATGTACCTGGATGGCGCGAGCGTGGATTACGTGGAGACGCTCGAGGGCGCGGGCTTCAAGTTCGAAAATCCGAACGTGAAGAGCACCTGCGGCTGCGGCTCCTCCTTCAGCGTGTAACCAGGAAGTTCACACGAACCAATGATCTTGCACAAAAAAAGCCCCGCCTTCGCGCGGGGCTTTTGCCATGCCTGCAATACCGGATGACGATGCTAGACCGCTGCGGATGGCGCCGCCGCCGCTAGGGATTCGTCGTGCTGGTGGGGCCGTTCGTGCCTGTGCCGTTGTTCGTGCCGTTGTTGCTTCCACTGTTGGAACCGCTGCCCGTCCCGCTATTGGAGCCGCTGCCGAACGTACTGCCACTGCCGCTGCCGAAGGCGCTGCCGTTGTTTTGCCCGCCCGTGCTGCTGCCGCTGCCCGTGGTGCCTGTTGTGCTGCTTCCGCCCGCGCCGCCGCCGGCGTACTGGCCAAAGAACATCTGCGGATTGAACGGACCCACCAGCATCTGTCCGCGGTCAAAGGTCGGGTCGTAGATGAAGAACCACTCGCTGTAACGGCTCTTATTGCCAAAAGAGTGCATTCCCGCCCTGCGCGACTTGCTGACCACCCCGTAGATGTCTCCACCCAGCGTTTGGCCGTTGGCCAGGTTGTTGGAGCCGCCCAGGGATGTGGTGCTGCCGGAACTGCCAAACGCGCTTCCTGAAGAGCTCCCCGACGAACTGCCGAACGCGCTTCCCGAGGAATTTCCGAAGGCGCTGCCCGAGGTTCCCCCCGGCGTCCCGCCCGATGTTGTTCCAGAGCTGCCCGACGTTCCCCCGGAGTTTGATGACCCGCTGCCCGTTAGGCCGCCGCTTCCGCCGGCGCCAGCTCCGCCCGTTCCCGTTCCGGCCGTGCCCGAACCTCCCAGGTCGCCACCCGTGAGCGAGGTATCCGTGCCGTTGGCGCCGCCCGTGCCGTTCTTGGCGTCAGCCTGCGAGGCAGCCGCAGCGGCCGTCTTGGACAGGCTGGAGCCGTTCAGGTTCAGCAGGTCGGCCAGGTGCACCAGCTTCCATTCACCGTCCGGAGCCATGGGGTCCTTGTAGCGCTTGCGCAGGAAGCGAAGCTTGTTGGTGCTTTCCAGTTGCTGGATGGAGGAGGGATAGTGCCCGATCTTGCGGTAGTAAAGGCGCACCGCGCGCTCGTACTGCTCGCCGCGGTGGATCATTTCCACCTCGCGGTCGCGCTGCACCATGCGCTTGAAGTTGTAGGCCACGCTCAGCATGGTGATGGTGATGATGGCAACGGCCATCATCAGGATCAGCAGCATGTAGCCACACTCGCGGCCCCGGACAGCCTTTCGCGGGTGCCGCAGGCGAATCATCGCTCCAGGCCCTGTGCCAGCGGAATCTGTTCCTGGTGACTGGTCAGAAGGTCTTCCACCTCGGCGTTGTGCGGGTTGATGCGCACAATGCGATAGTGCCGGTTCACCACATCGCCGTCGTGGGCAATCCACACGTCGTCGCCCTGGCTGAAGAAGCCGCGCGGCGTTTCGCCTTTCGTGTTGGTCACGCCGAAGAACTTCAGGGGAATCGGCGGCGGCACCGGAATGGCGCGTACCGCGGCCTCCTGTTGCTGCTGTTGCGCCAGCTGTTGGCGCTTCAGCGGAGAGACGACCACCTTCTCAATCGCCATCGGCTCGTTGGTGGCATGGAAGATGTTGCGTCCCGCCCCCGAGTAGCGCACGCCCTCGCTGGCCACCAGCAGGTCCAGGTGCAGGCGCGGATCGAGCTCGTCGGCGGGTACGGCCGCAGCGTGTTTGCGCTCCGTGGTTGCCACGGCCACCACCGGCCCGGGCGCGGAACGGAACTGCCACACGATGGTCAGCACGGCCACCACGCCCAGCGCAATCGCCACGTAGAGCTTACCCTTGCTCGCTACAGGTGCGGTCATTGGTCGCTCCTGAGGAAGGTGGAGAGTTTTACGGCCAGGGTCAGCTCGCCGTCTTTCAGGCCGCTGAAGCTCACGCCGTCCACCAGCAGCATCATCTTCTGCCGCTCCATGGCGTTCAGAAAGCGAATGTTCTGCTCGTAGCTGCCCTTCACCTGGATGGTGATGTTGAGTGGCTGGAAGCCGGCGGGCAGATCGCGCTGCGCCAGGCTGTCGTCATAATGCACGCGGCTGACTTCGACCCCGGCCTCATGGGCCGTGTGCGAGATCTCCTCCGACATGGCCGAGTAGCGCTTGGTCAGCCGCTCGTCCAGGAACGCAGTTTCCTGCCGGCGTGCCGCGTCAATCTTTTCGTGGATACCCCTGACCGGCGCCGCTGCCTGCATCTTCTCTATTTTTTCCTGCCGCAGAGCCTCGTAGTGCTTCTGCTGCTCGGCCCGTCCTGCGGCCAGCGGAGAAACCAGCACGCCCACGGCGGCGACATCGGCCAGCAGCAGGACGCCGGCCACAATCAGCAACTGGGTGCGCAGGTCGCGCAGTTCGCCAATCATCGCGCGCCTCCCTTGGCCGTGGCTGCGTTGCCGGGCTCAGCCAGATGCACCTTGATCGGAACGTAGGTGGCCGTCAACTGGAAGCGAACCGTGTCCACGCTCTCTTTTTCGTGAATTTCGGTTTCCTCCACAATGCGCGCGTCGCGGAAGGCCGGCGACTGTTCCAACCGCTTCACCAGTTCGACGGCCGCATCGCGGCTGGTGCCCGCCACGGTCAGGTGCACGGTCACCGAATTATCGGCCGAATGCAGTTCCGGGGCGATGCTGGCAACGTGCAGGTTCGCCGGCATGATCTGCTCCATCTGCATGAAGACCCGCGTCCAGCTGAAGGTCTTGCGCGCGATCATCCGGTTGAAGAACTTCGAGCGCTCCTCGACCAGGCTGTTGTCCGGCGCGTCCAGCACCTTCTGGGCCTCGCTGCGCTCCCGGTCCAGGGCGTTGATCTCGCTCTGCACCTGGGCGGCCTGGGCCTCCACGGCGCGCGTCTGCCGCCAGCCGGAGACGGCCACGGACACCAGCGCCACGGTGCACACCGCCAGCAGCAGAACCCAAGTGCCCCAGCGCAGCAGCACGCTGCGCACGTCCACGTAGGGCTTGGAGGCCAGGTTGATGTTCAGTTGCACCGTCATTATCCTCGTTCCTCCAGCAGGAGGGCCGCGGCCCCGGCAAACTCGGCGGCAATGTTGGCATCCACTCCGCCGGCAATCAGCTCACGCACCGGAAGGCCGGCCTGCGCCTCCAGCGGCGCGGCCAGCTTCGCCACTCCGGCGCCGCTCAGCAACAAGCGCTCCACGCTCGCCCCGTGATGATCCTGAAAATACACCAGCGATGGGTAGACGTCATCGGCCATACGCTCGGCGGTCGGCGCGGCATCGCCGTAGCCTTCCAGGGTGCGCAGCAGCAACAGTTGTCCGTCCTGCACAACCGCCACGGTCGTCGCATCCTCGGCCAGCTTCAGCATCAGGCTGGCGCCCGCCTCCGGCACGGCGGAAAGCGCCGCCAGGCTGGAGGGCAGAACCACTCCGGGCTCGCAGCCCGCATCGCGCAACGCCTTCTCGTACTCGGCCAGCGTGGTATGCGGAATAACCGCCGCGACCACGCGCAAACCTTGCGGCGTGTGCTGCACGTCAAAGCTCACCGAAGCCTTCTCCACGTCAAAGGGCAGGGACTTGCGCAGCCGGAAGCGCACCGCCGCCTCAGCCTCGCCGCGGCGATCGGGCAGGGAATCGAAGTCCAGAATCGTCACCCTCGCCGCCGAATCCGGCAGCACGGCAATCACGTTCTGGCCCTTGGCGCCGGTGGCCAGCAACGCCTGTGCCAGGGCCTCGCCCAGGGCCGCGGAGTTCACCACATTGGCGGCTCCCAGGGCCGGCGTCAGCGCACCGGCCGGCAGCGCCCGCGCATGGCTGGCCGTGATTCCGCCCGTCCCTTCGCGGCGCAGCACGGCCACGCCCCGCGCGGTAATCTCGCAGGCGATGTGAGGCAGGCGGATGGTGCTCTTCTTTTCGCGCATCAGCGTGTGGACTCGATGAATGTGACTTTGTTGATCTCTTTCAGCGTCGTAATGCCGGAGCGCACCTTGGCCAGCGCCGACTCACGCAAAAAGTGCATGCCCTCGTCGCGCGCCGCCCGCCGAATCTCCGAACTCGGCCGCCGCTCCAGGATCAGCTCGCGGATGCGGTCCGTCAGATCCAACAGCTCGTGGATCGCCGTGCGTCCGTGGAAGCCCGTGCCGGCGCACTCCATGCAGCCCGGCCCTTCGTAGAAGGGAACACCCTGCCATTCCATGGGGTTCAGCCCGAAGTCGGTAAGCTGCGCGTCCGTGTACTTGATCTCGCGCTTGCAGTGCTTGCAGATGAGGCGCACCAGCCGCTGTGCCAGGATGCAGTTCAAGGACGATACGAAATTGTAGGGCTCCACGCCCATGTTCAAGAAGCGTCCGATCACGTCCACCACGTTGTTGGCGTGCACCGTGGTGAACACCAGGTGCCCGGTCAGCGCCGAGTTGATGGCGATCTGCGCCGTCTCCTGGTCGCGGATTTCGCCCACCATGATCTTGTCCGGATCGTGGCGCAGAATGCTGCGCAGTCCGCGGGCGAAGGTCAACCCCTTTTTCTCGTTCACCGGAATCTGCGTGATGCCGCGCAACTGGTATTCCACCGGGTCTTCAATGGTGATGATCTTGTCTTCGTCGCTCTTAATCTCGTTCAGTGCGGCGTACAGAGTCGTCGTCTTACCGCTGCCCGTCGGTCCTGTGACCAGCACCATGCCGTAGGGTTCGGCAATGTACTGGCGGAACTTCTTGAGGTCGTCTTCGGCAAAGCCCACCACGTCGAGCGTCAGCTTGTGGAACTGCTCGCTCATGCTCTCCTTGTCCAGCACGCGCAGCACGGCGTCTTCGCCGTGAATGCTGGGCATGATGGAGACGCGGAAGTCAATGAAGCGGCCGTTGTAGCGCACCCGGAAGCGGCCGTCCTGCGGCACTCTGCGCTCGGCGATGTCCAGCTCGCTCATCACCTTGATGCGGCTGATGATGGTGGAGTGATGCTCGCGCGCGATCGGTTTCATCGCCTCCTGCAGCACGCCGTCAATGCGGTACTTGATCACCACCGAGTCGTCGCGGGTCTCCATGTGAATATCACTGGCGCGGCGCTGCAGGGCGCTGAAGATGGTGGTGTCCACCAGGCGGATGATGGGGCTGGTGTCGTTTTCCGCCGTCAGCTTTTCAATCGAGATGGTCTCGTCGCTGCCCGCGTCGTCGTCGTGCACCACGTCCAGAGTGAACGTCTCACCGGCCTCGTCCAGCACACGCTGCGACTGCTCGGTCTTCTTTAGAATGTCGGTGATCTCGGCGAGTGTGGCCACCTTGGGCAGCACGCGCCGGTTCAGCAGCAGGCGGATCTCGTCAATCACGTTCAGCTGGCTGGGGTCGCTGATCGCGATGGCCAGGCTGCCGTCCTCCAGTTCCTCCAGCGGAACAAAGTTGAAGCGGAACATCAGCTCCACCGGAACTTTGCGGAACAACTCGTGCTGCACCCGGAAGCCCTTCAGCTGGACGTACTCGCAGCGGTAGCGGCGCGCCAGTTCCTGCGCGCGTTTCTGCTCGTCGTTGGCGTCCGGAATGGTTTCCGCGAATATCGGTTGTGTCATAACCCTCGCACTGCTCTTGCCCGCACTGCGCTTGCCCGCACTGCGTTTTGTGCCGCTTGCCTAACCGGCCGTAAAGCTGAAGATCGGCAGGTACAGCGAGATCAGAATGAAGCCCACCACCACGCCCATGAAGACCAGCAGCAGCGGCTCAATCAGGCTCATCGCCGCCGAAAGCGCCGACTGCACGTCCTCTTCGTAAAACTCCGCCACCGAGTTCAGCATCGTGGGCAGTGCGCCGGTGGCCTCGCCCACTTCGATCATCTCCACCGCCAGCTCCGGAAAAACGCCCGTCTGCTCCAGGCTGTGCGACAGCGGCTGCCCTTCCCGCACCTTCCGCGCGGCCTCTTTAATGCCGTTCACAATCAACCGGCTGGACATGGATTGCCCCGCCGTCTCCAGCCCGCTCACCAGCGGCAAGCCGCCGCTCAGCAGCGTGGACATCATGCGCGAAAACATCGCAATCTGGTAGCGCTGCCAAATGCTGCCCACCAGCGGTAGATTCAGTTTAATCCGGTCCAGGGTCTCCGCGCCGCCCGCCGTGCGCGACCACGCCCGCATGGCGAAAAAAACGCCCACCAGCACCAGTGCCACCAGCAGCAGGTAGTGCTTGGCCGCCGTCGCCACGTTGATGGTGAACTCGGTCATCGCCGGCAGCTTCTGGCCCAGGTCGTTGAACAGCTGCGCAAACTTTGGAATGACAAACGTCACCAGGCAGACGATCAGGCCGATCACGCCCACAATCAAAATCGCGGGGTAAATCAGCGACGAGATCAGCTTCTTGCGGAAGCTCAGCGACAGCCTCTGGAAGCTGACATAGCGCGAGAGCACCTCGTCCAGGTTGCCGCTCTTTTCGCCGGCCATCAGCGTGGTGGAATAAATCTTCGGGAAGGCTCCCTGCGCCTCAAACGCGTCGCTGATCAGCTCGCCGCCCTTGGTGCGGTCCCGCACGTCCTCCAGCAGCATTTTGAAGTATTGATTGCGTTGCCGCTTGGCCAAAAGCTCCAGGGCCTGCACAATCGGCAGCCCGGCTCGCACCAGGGTCAAAAACTGCTGGTTGAAGATGACAAACTGCTCCAGCGTGACCTTGCGGCGCTTGGGCAGCCTGAGTTCGCCGCCGCTGAACAGCCCGCGATTTTTGACCGAGTACACCAGGTAGCCGGCCGACTGGTAACGGTCGCGGATTTCCGTGGCGGAAAAGCCGCTCTCGATCTTCTCGACCAGAGTGCCCCGCTCGTCCGCCGCGCGTATTACGAACTCGGCCATGCGCCCCCGACCGCGGCGGTGACGCCCGCCGCACCGCCCCAGTGTAACATCTTGAAAGCCTTGGGATTGCCGCCCACAAGCGGGCTTTTTATCCCAATCTCACAAACCGCGCACCGGCCATCCATCGCTTGGCTTTTCGCCCTCGCGAGGCCTAAGGAGTCACGCCTAAGGGGTCAGCGCCCCGCCCTGCAATACCTCGACCCCGGCCGGTGGAGTAAAGCGAAAGCTCGCATCGCTCAGCGGCAGGTTTTCCTTCTGCTGGCTGAAGCGGAACTCCGTGGTGCTGCCGTCCAGTTCGTCCATCACCAGCCGCCGCACCCAGCCCTCGCCATCGCACTCCAGCAGCACTTGGCTCACCCGGTCTTCCAACCCCACGGGAATCCCCCGAAGCACCACGCCGCCCGGCGTCACCGGCTTCACATCGGGAGCCAGCGACAGCCCCTTCAACTCCTTTTCCAGATGACTGTGTCCCAGCAGCAGCCGCAGCGGCGAGCGCAGATCGTCCAGACTCTTCAGCGGAGTGCGCCGCGCCTGTGCTTCGCCCGGAACGTAAAACCAGGCCGTCGCGCCATCGGTGACGAAGAGCTTGCGCCGCGGACTCGTGTACTCCCAGCGCATCCTCCCCGGTTTTTTCAGCAGCAGCGTGCCGCTCTCCGTGCGCCGTGCGCCGCCGCCGGAGTACGTCTCGGTAAAGCCGGCCTGCAGCGTCTTGATTGAGTTGTAGCGGGCATCCACGCGAGCCGCCAGTTGGCGCGCGTCGTTGGAATAGGAATGAGATTGGAGATTGGCTTGGGCCTGGGATTGCGCCTGCCCATCCGGTGCCGAGGCCACCAGCACCAGGGCCGCGGCCATCCATGCCAGGGAGAAGATCGGTTTGCTCATGACTTACGGTTCACAGCTTTCTGCGGTACGACTTTCTGCTAAGAAACCTAACAGCATTCTGCTTAAGACCTTACAGCTTGGGAACTACCTTGAATCCGCGGGTGCCCGGCATATTGTTGACCTCCTGCCCCGGAGGCAGTCCGCGCGTGATGAAAGGGAAGGGCTCGGTGTCCTGCACGTACACCTTGCCTTCGCGCAACTGGTAGGGGCGCGATTCCGGGTCCAGCGGCACTCTGCGCAGCAACCCGGCGGCCACCAGCTCCTGCCAGCCCGTCGGAGCCGCGCCGCGTTGCTGCTCGTAAATCCCCACGCGCTCTTCCAGGATGCTGACTTCCTTGTCCACCCGCAGGCACAGCAGGCGGCGGTTGGCGTTGGCCCTCAGTTGCGGGTCCTCGGTGGAGTTCAGGATATTCGTCCACATGTAGGTGGCCGTCTCGGTCTCACCGGCGTGCGCGGCCAGTGCCGCGGCCATCACCTTCATCCAGGGATGCGCCCCGGGCACGTGTGATCCGCGCTCAAAGGCGTCTGCGGCCTTCGCCGGTTGCTTCAGCTCCAGCCAGTAGATGAAGCCGAGCTGGTAATACAGCCGCCACGCCGCCGGATTTTCCCGAATGCCTTTCTCCACAATGCGCGCCGCCGCCGCCGGGTCGCCCGCTCCCTCCGGAGGCTTCTGCGCCAAAAACACCGAGCCGAATTCGTAGGCCGGCAGCAGTTTCGGGTCGAGCGTGGTCGTCATGTCGAGCAGCGGTTCCAGGATCAGGTACTGGCGGCTCTTCGCCCGGTGCTTGGTGCCGAAGTATTGCACCAGCCGCGTCCAGTAGATGTCCGCCAGCAGCCCTTTGTAGCCCAGGCTCAGCCGCTCCACCACCTTGGGCGAGGGGATGTAGAGCACCTCCTGCAAGGGCTCGTCGGCGCGCACGCGGTCCACCTGCTTTACCAGCAGGGCGCTCGCCGCCAGCAGCAGAGCCACCAGCAGGGCGTAGGCCGATTGCACCTTGAGTCCGCGTGTCATCATTCGAATCTCATTACTCGCACGGCGTCATTCAATCGCCGCCGTTCCTCGCGCCCTACTTCAAATTGCGGCGTTCAAAGATCCACACCGCGGCCACCAGCACCGCCCCGGCATACACCACCACGTAGGCCGTATTCAGCAGCACCAGTCGCGGCTCCACCGGAGTGTCATGCGCCACCTGGCTGATCACGTTCAAGGCCGCAAAGTTCGGCACAAGATAGGCCACAAAGGTCATCGCCCCGCGCGTCACGCCCTCAGCCATCTGGGCAAAGCCCCGCAGGTCTTCGGCAAAGGTGCCCACGGCGAAGATGGCGAAAGCGAAGATGGACGAAAAAATCGGTGTCGAGAACGTGCTGAACAGCAGCGCCAGCGCCGTGATCAGCACAAACTGCAGCAGGATGAAGTAGATGGCCGTCACCAGCGGAAGGTCCACCCTCCCCAGCCCATGCGAGACGTACAGCACGGCGGCAAAAAAGCCCACGCTCATCAGCCCGGCGTTCACCGTCAGGGTCATCACCAGGCCGAAGAACTTGCCGACGATGAACTCCCAGCGCCGTACCGGGCGAGCCGCCAGCACCGTGTACAGCGTCTTCTTCTCAATCTCCTTGCTCACCAGCCCGATGCCGATAAAGATGGCGATGATGATGCCGAACAAGCTGATCGCCGTCAGCCCCAGGTTGATCAGCACGATGCGGTTGATGTCCAGCGAGATCTGCCCGAACAGTACGCTGGCGCCCACAATCAGCAGCGCGAACAGGATGAGGTTGTACAGCACGCGGTCGCGCACGGCCTCGCGGAAGGTGTTGAAGGCGATTGCCCACAGGCGTCCGATCATGCCCGCACCTCCGAGCCCTTCTCGTCGCTATTCGCTGCGCCATCCGAATCCCCAATTCGCGCCAGGAAGTAATCTTCCAGCGTCGCGCGCACCGGAGTCACGCTGGTCAGCCGCCCGCCGTTCTGCCGCAGAGCATCCAGCGCCAGTTCGAGTGTTGCCTCCGGTAGCACCGCGCGCAAAACATCGCCCGTCGTCTTCGTCCGCGCCCCCAAGGCCTCAATGGCCGCAACGGCGCCGGCGCCCGTCCACACCACCTCGACGTCGCCCTTCACCTCACGCACCAGGTCGTCCACAATGCCCACGCCGCGCAACTCGCCCTTGTTCAGCACGGCCACGCGGTCGCACAGGGTCTCCGCGTCCCCCAGTATGTGCGTGGAGAAGAAGATGGTCTTGCCCTCGTCGTGCAACTCCTGCACCAGGTCGCGAACCTCTCGCCGGCCGATGGGGTCCAGCCCGCTCATCGGCTCATCCAGCAGAATCAGTCGCGGATCATGCACGATGGCCTGCGCGATGCCGACGCGTTGCAGCATCCCTTTGCTGCACTTGCGCAACTGCGTGCGCCCGTGCTCGCCCATTCCCACGCGCCCCAACGCGCGCGTCACCTTGGCCCGGCGTTCGCGCGGGTCAACGCCGCTCAGCCGCGCGTAGTAGTCCAGCAGCTCCAGCGCCGTCAAGTGGTCGTAGAAGTAAGGCTGCTCGGGCAGAAAGCCGATCGAGCGCTTCATCTCAATGTCATCAATGGGACGGCCCAGCATGCGCGCCGTGCCGGCGGTAGGGAAGACCAGTCCCAGCAGCAGCTTGAGCGTGGTTGTCTTGCCGGCGCCGTTCGGACCCAGGTAGCCGAACACCTCGCCCTCTTCCACCGTCAGGGTCAGCGGCTTCAGTCCAGGCTTCTGCTTGTTATGGAAGAACCCCGTTGTATAGGACTTTTCCAGTCCCATGATTTCAATGGCAGCCATCGTCGCCTTGCTCGTTCTGGTTTTGCCTGCATTATAGCCGAGTCCGATGCGGCTTCCGTACCGGGAAACGCAGCCCGTGTTATCCACTCTGGCAACGCAAGAGGGGAGGCCGAGGCCTCCCCTTCATGCTGTTTCCTTGTGTTCGCCTACTGCAATGGCGCGTCCGTCGAGGTGGCGGGATTCGAAAGGTTGTATTGGATGTAGCCCGGCGTGGCGCTGTAGAAATGCCGCACACCCGTCTGGTTCGAAGTAACCGGATCGCCCGCGACCGAGTAGGAATACACCACTCCGTTCACCGCCGTGCCGCCCGTGAGCGTGATGATGTAGCCGCTCTTGGTGCAGCTGCCGCCGCTGGCCGTGGCCGAGGAGCAGCCCAGAACCGAATCCAGCAGCACCGCGTTGGTCGAGGTGGCAGAGGTGTTGCCAGGCGTCGAGCCCGGTCCCAGTGCCGCCAGGTTCGTGGCATAGCCCGCAGCCGGATAGGTGGAGGCGTACGTGACTTCCGCCGTATCCACTGCGCGCAGCGAACGAACTGCCGAAGCCTCATTGGCGGCAATTCGCGAGCGCAGCAGGTTCGGAATGGCGATGGCGGCGATGATCAGAATGATCGCAACTACTATCAGCAGCTCGATCAGGGAAAAGCCTTTTTGTTTGCGCATGGTTCAATCTCTCTCTTAGCTAGGCGACGCTCGCTTCAATCACTGGGCGTCTTCTGCCGTTCTGACTTCAGGTTTTCACCGCATGTTGCAGACTGCCATCTACTACACGCGCCCGAGGTCTCTGACGGCGCTCTAAGGTTCATGAAAAGGGGCTCCACGATTCTGCATGGAGCCCCTCTGTTTCAGGCTTGTACCCTCCCCGGGCCTTCGCCTGGCTTAAAAACTACTGCAGCGGGGCGTCCGTCGAGCTGGCGGCCGCGGTCAGGTTGTAGCGGATCACGCCCGACGCGTCGCTGTAGAAGTAACGCGTACCGGTCTGGTTCACGGTGATCGGGCCCGCAGTGGAGTTGTAGGTGCTGATCGGCGTCGTGGTCGGGCCGCTCACCGTGAAGGTGAAGCCGCTCTTGGTGCAGGCGCCGCCGCTGGCGGTGGCGCCGCTGCAACCCAGAACGCTGTCCAGCAGGACGGCGTTGGTCGAGGCAGCAACCGTGTTGCCGGGGGTGGTGCCCGGTCCAAGGGTCGCCAGGTTGTTGGCGAAGCCAGCGGCCGGATAGGTCGAGGCATAGGTCACTTCAGCGGTGTTGATCGTACGCAGCGAGCCCACGGCCGATGCTTCATTGGCAGCGATGCGCGAGCGCAGCAAGTTCGGGATGGCGATGGCGGCGATGATCAGGATGATCGCCACAACGATAAGAAGCTCAATCAGCGAGAAGCCCTTCTGTTTACGCATTGTCAAACTCTCCATATGGTTAGGTTGCAGAATCTTGGATTTCGTTTCCGGTCCTGGATGTGGACTCGGCCAACCTAAGTGCACACGGCGTGCCATCCTTCAGGCCATGTACCAGCATCGCCACCAAATCTTCGGTAACTGTTGATAAATAAGGTGTTTACAGGAAAAAACCAAAGTAATGTCCAGACCCTGACACCAAAGGCCAACCCCCGAAAGTGTCAGAAAGTGACATCCGGCGTCAGCCTTGTATGACAATTAATGTCAATCTCTGGTAACCCGTTGTCAGAGTGGTACATGCAGGCATAAAAATAAGGAAACCCTTAGACAAGGTTTCCTCTTTGTGTTCTATCACTTAGCCGGCGTCTAGCAGAACATCTGTTTGCGCGTCAGCTTCATTCCGCTCAGGTTTCCCAGGATCGTCACCGCCACGCTCTCCGGCACAAAGAACTCCTGCGCCACCTGTTGCACCTCTTCGCTGGTCACCGCTTCAATGTGCGCCGTAATCTCGTCCATCCCATGCAGCCGGTCGTAGAAGATCTCCTGCCGTGCCAGGTTGCTCATGCGCGCCATGCTGGACTCCAGGCTCAGCATCAGGTTGCCCTTCAGCTGCGCCTTGGAGCGGTTCAGCTCCTCGGCCCCCACGGCCTGCTCGCGCAGGCTGCGGAATTCGCTCAACACGCTGGCCAGCACCTTCGGAGCGCTGTCGCGGCTGGTGCCGGCGTACACCATCAGGCATCCCGTGTCGCGGTAGGGGTTCAGGTCGCTGTAAATGGAATACACCAGCCCCTGCTTCTCCCTTACGTTCTGGAAGAGCCGTGAGCTCATCCCTCCGCCCAGCAGGGTGTTCAGCACAAATGATGCATAGCGGTTCT
>Ga0302279_10004459_pt1 | contig 16557 bp, 18 predicted proteins | sample III_Bog_N3_3_FD_194541 | JGI IMG/M metagenome (GOLD analysis project Ga0302279, IMG submission 194541) | Peat permafrost microbial communities from Stordalen Mire near Abisko, Sweden - III_Bog_N3_3 | ecosystem: Environmental > Terrestrial > Soil > Wetlands > Peat | place: Sweden: Abisko...
GTTCGGCAGGTGGCTCCTCGCGGGCCTTGGCCGCTCCGGCGGCCCCCTTTCCTCCGACCTGCCCGCCGCCACCATCCTCGTGCCATCCCGGGACGAGGAGGAGAATCTCCGCCGGCTGCTGCCCGCGCTGCTCGCCCAGGACTACCCCGAGGACCGGCTCCAGATCCTCGTGGTGGACGACCGTTCGACGGATGGCACGGTGGAAACCGTCGGGGCCTTGGGGGCCGGGCGGGTGGAACTCGTCTCGGTCGCGGACCTCCCGCCCGGAATCGGCCCCAAGAAGAATGCCATCCTGCGGGGCCTGGAACGCGCCACGGGGGAGATCATCCTGCAACTGGACGCCGACAACATGCCCCAGGCGGGTTGGGCGCGAGCGATGGTCGGCTCCTTCGGCCCTATGACAGGATCTGTCTGCGGCCTGGTGTTCCACGCGGAAAGGGCGCCGGGGGTGAAGGCGTGGTTCCACGGAACCTGGGCCGTGGAGGCTCTCGGATGGGCGGCAGTGCAGGAAGCGGCGATCGGAAACGGGGTGCCCATCTCGGCGAACGGAGGAAATCTCGGCTACCGCCGCAAGGCGTTCGAGTCCGTGGGAGGCTTCGGCAGGCACGGGCACGTGGTGTCCGGCGACGACGACTTCCTGATCCAGGCCCTGGCGGATTCCGGTCGATGGGAGGTCGTGTCCGCCAAAACCCCCCGGAGCCATGTCACCACCAGGGGGCCCTCCGATTGGTCCGTGGTCTGGGAGCAACGCAAACGCTGGGGCTCCATCTGCGTGCGCTACGACGCGAAGAGGGTGGCGCTCCTGGCCACGGTCTACGCGAGCTACGCCTGGATAGCGCTGTTGCTGCCGCTCTCCCTCTTCCATCCGCGCCTTCTGGCTTGGGCGGTGCTGCCCTTGCTCGCCATCCTCTGGGAAGCGTGGATCCTGGTCGCGTCCATGGCCAAGCGCACGGGTCGCCGGAGGTTTCTCGGCTGGTTCCCGCTGGCCGCGATCTTCCAGATTCCGTTGGTCCTGGTGGCGACGGCCGCGGGCACGTTCGGTCGCTTCCGGTGGAAGGACGGCTGGACGAAAGCCGCACGCGCGCGACCGGGATGATGCGCATCGGGAATCGAGCGGTTTCGGCGAGGGCCGCGAGGTGATCGTGGTCCTGCGCTTCGCGCTGGTGGGCTTCGCCATCTGGGTGGCGGTGTTCAACCGGTGGTGCATGACGGATCCCGACGATCGCCGGAAGCTACGCCGGGGAGGTTGGCTCTTCCTGCTCCTCGTGGGCGGCGGCGTGGCGGCGGCGGGCATTTGGCCGGAAACCCTCGACGGCAGTTCCTGGGTCGCCTTCTCCATCCTCGTGCTGTTGGAGGGATGGCGGTTGGCGCAGCAGGCCATCGGGTTCACGACGGCGAGATCCAACCTCGTCCCCGTCTCCGGATGCCAGGAGGGGCTTTTCGCGACCAAGGCGTTGCAGGTGCGCACGTGGCAGTTTCCCGACGCGCCGCAGGAACTGGACGGCTTGACGATCGCGTTCCTCTCGGACCTGCACTGCAACGGACTGCCATCCTGCTCCTGGTACGACAAGATCTGGGAAACGGTCCGCGCCATCGGCCCGGACCTCCTGCTCCTGGGCGGCGATTTCCTGGATCGCCGCGAAGACCTGCCCCTGCTCGAGAGGTGCCTGCGCGGTCTCGGTCCACTGGCGCCGCCCCTGGGGTCCTTCGCCGTCCTGGGCAACCACGACGAATCGGCCCCGATGGAAGTGCGGCGACTGCTCAGGGAATCCGGCACGGTCCTCCTGGAGGACCACTGGGTTTCCCTGCGGCGGGCTGACGGACGATCCTTCCTCCTCCACGGCACTTCGGCACCCTTCGCCGGATCCAAGGATCCGCTCCGGGGCGTGCCCCCCGGAGGGGCCCACATCAGCCTCGTCCACACTCCGGACGTGGCCCCCGCCCTGGCGGGTCGAGGCAGCCGTTACATCCTTTCCGGGCACCTGCACGGCGGGCAGATCGCGCTTCCGCTCTTCGGCGCGGTGATCGTCCCCAGCCGCCATTCGCGTCGATGGTCCTACGGGGGATTCCGCATCGGCGATTCCCACCTGGTGGTCACGTCCGGGGTGGGATCCGTCGGCCTTCCGATCAGGGTCCTGGTCCGTCCGGAGATCGTCGTGGTTCGATTCCACTCCTGAACTCCCGGCGAGCGGGGAATGGTACCATGCCCGGCGATGTCGCTTTCCGGATGGATCAGGAGGATTTCGGACAAGGAGATGCCGGCATTCCGCCGCACGGCGATGGACGTGATGGATGCGGCCGGCGACGCGGAGCTGGGATCCGAGGCGCTGGGGCGGGTCATCCTCAAGGATCCGGCCCTGACGGCGCGGGTCCTGCGCATCGCCAACACCGTCGGCCACAATCCCACGGGGCAACGGATCCTGACCATCTCCAAGGCGATCCTCCTTCTGGGTGCCGACGCCATCCGCAACATCTGCCTGGGGGTTTCCCTCATGGAATCGCTCCTGCAGGCGCGTCGGCACGACCGGGTGATGGCGGATCTGGGAAGATCCATCCACGCGGCCCTGGTCGCGCGGGCGCTGGCCGTGGCGAAGCGGGAACCCAAGGCCGAGGAGGTCTTCATCGCGGGACTGCTCTTCAGGGTGGGACACGTTGTCTTCTGGTGCGTATCGGAGGACGAAGGCGTCGCGCTGGATGCCCTAGTGCGGTCCGGCTCGGAGGACCCCTCGGCGGAAAAGGCGGTCTTGGGTTTCAGTCTGGTCCAGCTGTCCCAGGCACTGGTGGAGGAATGGAGGCTGTCGAGCCTTCTCCTGGACATCTACCGCGGAAACACGGAGGCGGTCGCGCCCGAATGCGTTCTTGCCGCGTGGCGCTGGTGCCGGGCCTTGGAATCCGGCTGGGGAGCTCCCAAGGTCCGCCAGGAGCTGGACAGGTTGGCGAAGTGGTTGGGATGGGATCCCGCCACGGCGATGGCGCATCTTGGCGAACTGTCCCGCGAAGCCAGGGAAACCGCCCAGTTGTTCGGCTCCCAAGCCTGCGCGGACAGCATTCCCGTGCCCCCTTCGGCGGACGGCGGCGACCTGTTCGCCCAAATCGTCGCGAGCGGTCGGGAAGAGGGAATCGAGGTGGATGGAGCGGATCCCGACGAGAATCCCGACAGGCAGCTGGAGTGTCTCCGCTCCTTGACCGCGTTGGCCCTGGAAGGCAGCCTGCCCGAGATGTTTTCCGCCCTGGTCGGAGGACTGCACGAAGGCGTCGGGTTGGATCGCGTGGTTTTCTGCGGCATGGAGGCGGGTGACCAGGTCCAGGGAAAATTGGGTGCGGGAGATCCGGAATTCGCAAACCGGTTCCGGTTCACCCTGAGAAGGCAGATGGCGGATTCGCTTTCGAGGGCACTCGAGCACGGCGGGTTCGTGGAGAACGTCCTCTCCGATCCGTCGCGAAGGCCGGCGATCCTTCCGGAATCCCTCGGGAACCTTCGCGGAACCCCGTTCCTCTTCGGCGTCCTGCAACTCGGGGGCCGGACCCTGGGTGCCGTCTACGCCGATCGTGGAACCAGCGGTCGGGAACTTTCGGATTCGGTCGTCGAGGGATTTCGGCATCTTGTGCAGCAGGCCAATTTTCTGATGGCCCGGTCGGCGAAAATGCGCAGTGGCGTCGCCTCGACGCCTCCGTCCTGAGTCCTCGCCCCCCACCCGCGTTTTCGCCGCATGGGTTGTCGGACAACACGGGCTTTTCTACCATTCCCCGTTCTCAAACGCATCAGGAGCAACTTCCATGAGCCACAAGTGCGACGTCACCGGTAAGAATCGGTTGGTCGGGAACATCGTTTCGCACGCCAACAACCATACCAAGATGTTCCAGCGCGCCAACGTGCAGAAGAAGCGCATCTTCGTGCCCGAGCTGGGCAAGTGGGTGGTTGCGCGCGTATCCGCGAACGGCCTTCGGACCATCGCCAAGAACGGCGCTTTCGTGGCGCTGGGCCTCAAGAAGTAGGTCCGGATCCGTCTTCGGCCCTTCCCACAGGGGGGCGAGGGCCTCCGAGGCGGTCCAACTCCTTCCGCCGATTTGGCGCGGAGTGTTACATTTCCACCCTCTTTTCCTTTTGAAAGGACCACTACCATGGCCGTACCGAAGCGGAAGCATTCGGCCCAGAGGCGCGACAAGCGCCGTACGCACTACACGGTCGCGGCCAAGTCCATGGCGAAGTGCGACCATTGCGGACAGCCCAAGCAACCGCATCGCGTGTGTTCCAAGTGCGGCTTCTACGCGGGCCGCGAGATTCACGAGCCCATCTCCGACTGAGCAGGGGTCTCCCGTGATCCGCATCGCCTTGGATGCCATGGGTGGAGATCTCGGCCCGCGCGCGGCGGTCCAGGGTGCGATCCTGGCGTTGCGTCAGGCCCCGGGCCCCATGTCCGTGGTCCTGACAGGCGATGGACCCGTCCTCGAAGGGCTGGTTTCCGAGCAGGGTGGAAGCGATCTCGCGCTGTCCGTGGTGCACACCACCCAGGTCGTGGAAATGGGCGATGCTCCCACCGTGGCCCTGAAGACCAAGACGGACTCCTCTTTGGCGGTCGCCGTCGGTCTGCAGAAGAAGGGGCTGGTCGAAGCATCGGTGAGCCCGGGCAACACCGGTGCCATGATGGCGGTCAGCCTCATGGTCCTGGGCCGCGCAGGCAAGATCAGCCGACCCACCGTGGCCGTGGTCCTGCCATCCGGAGAGTCGGGGATCGTGATGGTGGACTCGGGCGCCAACGTGGACGAGAAGCCGTTCCAACTGCTCCAGTTCGCCGTATGCGGCGCCAGCTACGCCAAGCACGTCATCGGGGTGGAATCCCCGAAGGTCGCCCTCCTCAACATGGGAGAGGAAGAGCACAAGGGCACCGAGACGGTCGCCGAGACCTACCAGTTGCTGAAGGCCAGCCCCCTGAACTTCGTGGGGAACGTGGAAGGCCACGACATTCCCCGTGGCGGTTTCGACGTCCTGGTGACGCCGGGCTTCACGGGCAACGTCGTGCTGAAGATGTACGAGGGAATGGGAGAGTTCATGGCCCGAAATTTCCGGAAAGGCCTGCAGGGCGAGCCCTACGACTCCATCTTCGAGAAGATGAACTACGAGAACCGGGCCGGAGGGTTGCTCCTGGGCCTGGACGGGACATCCGTCATCATGCACGGTCGCTCTTCAGCCAAGGCCTACGTCTCCGGTCTGCACATCGCCTACCGGATGGCCGCGGCGGGAGTGCATCGCAAGATCGCCGAGGAGATCGAACACCTGGAGCTTCCCGCGTGACGCTGCGGGCGGGAGTCGCTGGAATCGGTGTCGCGCAGTTCGGTGATCTCGTCGAAAACCAGGGGCTCGTGGACCGCGGGGTGGACACGTCCGACGAATGGATCCGGTCCCGTTCCGGGATCGAACGCCGGCGGTTCCTGTCCGCGGACGATCACCGCAAGACTTCCGACGTCGGTGCCGACGCGCTGGGGATCGCCTTGTCCGATGCCGGTTGGGATCCCGCCAGCCTGGACGCCATCGTCTGCTCGACCTCCACCCCCGATTTCGATTCCTATCCCGCCACCGCTTGTCTGATCCAGGCCAAGGTGGGCGCGGAGAACGCGTTCGCGATGGACGTGACCGCGGCCTGCACCGGGTTCGTGACGGCACTGAACGTGGCATCCCAGTTCGTTTCGGGGGGGCAGTGCCGCCGTGTCGCCGTGGTCTGCGCCGAACTCAACTCCCGGATCCTGGATTTTTCCGACCGCAACACCTGCGTCCTGTTCGGCGACGGGGCCGCGGCGGTCCTCCTGGAGTGCCGCGAAGACGGTTCCGGCGTGCTCGGCTCCGACATGAAGAGCGACGGCAGGCTCGCGAAGATCCTCACCGCGCCGCCCATCCGCATGGAGGGCAAGGCGGTGTACCGATGCGCGGTCACGGAGATGCCCGCGATTTCGCGTCGACTGCTGGAACGCACCGGGTACAAGCCCTCCGACGTTTCCCTGGTGGTGCCCCACCAGGCCAACATCCGCATCATCCAATCCACCGCCGAGCACCTGGGAATCCCGCCCGAGAAGGTGCTTGTGAACGTCCAGGACCACGGCAACACATCGTCGGCCTCCATTCCCATCGCGTTGCGCCAGGCGCTGGACGACGATCGCCTCCACAGCGGCGACGTGGTCCTGACCATGGCGGTGGGCGCAGGGATGATCTGGGGCGCGAACCTCATCAAGTGGTGACATGAAGACCATCTTCCTCTTCCCCGGTCAGGGGTCCCAATACGTCGGCATGGGCAAACTCCTGTCCGATTCCCATCCGAAGGCGCGTCGACTCCTGGAAGAGGCGGACGATGTCCTCGGATTCTCCCTCTCCAGGATCCTGTTCGAGGGACCCGAAGAGGATCTGAAGGCGACCCAGAACACCCAACCGGCCTTGTACGTCACGTCGCAATTGGCGGCCCTGGTGTTGGCCGAAGCCGGGGTGACTGCCGATTTCGCCGCCGGGCATTCCCTGGGCGAGTATTCCGCGCTGGCCGCGATGGGGGCGTTGTCCTTCGCCGACGGCTTGCGACTGGTGCGGCTGCGGGGCGAACTCATGGCCGAAGCGGGCGTGCGACGTCCCGGCGCCATGGCCGCGGTGCTGGGCCTGGAGCCCGGTCCCCTGGAAGTCGCCTTGGGAGCCGTACCCGGGGTGGTGGTCCCGGCCAACTTCAACAGCCCTGGACAGATCGTGATCTCGGGCGAAGTGGACGCCGTGGAAAAGGGGATGGAGGCGGCCATGGCCGCTGGAGCGAAGAAGGTGGTGCGGTTGCCGGTTTCCGGCGCCTTCCACTCCCCGCTCATGGACTACGCATTGGAGGGGTTGCGGGAAGGCCTGGCGTCGGCGGTGTTCGGCGACGCGTCGGCTCCCGTCATCGCCAATGTGGACGCGCTTCCCCATGGGCTCGCGACGGACTTTCCCGGACTGCTGGAACGCCAGTTGGTGAGTCCCGTGCGCTGGACCGATTCCATGCGCCAGGCCATCGGGCTCGGCGCCGTTCGCGGGGTGGAGGTGGGATCCGGCAAGGTCCTCATGGGCCTGATGCGTGGGATCGACCGCAATGTGCCGGTCACGCCCGTCGAAACCGTCGAGGCCGCCCAGGCCTTGGTCGCCTGAGGTGGACACCGTGAACAAGCCCGTTGCCATCGTCACCGGCGCCCAGCGCGGGATCGGGGCCGCCATCGCCCGGAAGCTCGGTCGGGACGGGTTCGCGTTGGCCCTGGTGGCGCGGTCCGCCGACGCTCTGCGGACTTTCGCCGGGGAACTCGCCGGCGAGGGCATCGAGGCGGAAGCCTTCCCGGCGGATGTTTCGGACGCTTCCCAGGTGGAGGGTCTCCTCAAGGGAGTCCAGGAGCGGTTCGGGCGCCTGGATGCCCTGGTGAACAACGCCGGCATCACCCGCGACGGACTCCTCCTGCGCATGAAGGAAGAGGATTGGGACGCGGTGATCGACATCAATCTCAAGTCGGTGTTCCTGCTGTCCAAGGGCGCCCTCCGCCTTCTCCTGAAATCCCCGGCGGGTCGCATCGTGAACATCTCCTCGGTGGTGGGCGTGACGGGAAATCCCGGACAGACCAACTACGCCGCTTCCAAGGCCGGGATCATCGGGTTCACCAAGGCCCTGGCCCGGGAGTACGCTGGCAAAGGCCTGACGGCGAACGCCGTCGCCCCAGGTTTCATCGAATCCGACATGACCAGCCACCTCACCGAGGCCCAGAAGGCGGCCGCCCTGCAGGCCGTTCCGGCGGGCCGCTTGGGCACCGGCGAGGAAGTGGCCGCCGCGGTTTCGTTTCTCGTATCTCCTTCCGCCTCCTACGTCACGGGACAGGTCCTGTGTGTGGATGGCGGAATGGCGATGTAAGTTTCCACCCCAAACACAAAAGGAGGCTCGCGTGGCCACCGAACTGGAAGAAAAGATCAACAAGGTCATCAGCGACAAGCTCGGCGTCACCGCCGACAAGATCGTGCCCGAGGCGAAGTTCGTCGAGGATCTGGGAGCCGACAGTCTCGACCAGGTCGAGCTCGTCATGGCTCTGGAGGACGAATTCAACCTCGAGATCCCGGACGAGGACGCGGAAAAGCTCAAGAGCGTGGGCGAAGTGCTCTCCTACGTGAAGAGCAAGCAGGCCTGATCCGGAACTGTTTCATGTGGCCCGCTCCGGTATGCGCCCGGGCGGGCCGAATTATTTTGAAGGCCGAGGTCTAGACAATGTCGCAACGCGTCGTCATCACCGGCATGGGCGTCGTCAGCCCGGTCGGTTCCACAGTCGATTCTTTCTGGAATTCGCTGATCCATGGCCAGTCCGGGGTCGGTCCCATCACTTATTTCGACACCACCGACTTCGCGGTCAAGATCGCCGGGCAGGTGAAGGACTTCCATGTCGATCAGTACGTGGAAGCCAAGGAAGCCAGGCGCATGGACCGGTTCCTCCAATACGCGATGGGTGCCGCCGTCCAGGCGGTGACCCAGTCGGGACTCGATGAAACTCCGGGTTTGGACAAGTCCCGGGTCGGCGTGGTCGTCGGCTGCGGCATCGGCGGACTCGGCACCATCGAGGCGAACCATGGGGTCCTCACGAGCCGCGGGCCCTCGCGCGTGAGTCCCTTCTTCGTGCCCATGTCCATCATCGACATGGCATCGGGGCTGGTCTCCATCCGCTACGGCTACATGGGGCCCAACTACGGGGTCGTTTCCGCTTGCTCGTCCGCCGGGCACGCGTTCATCGAGGCGGTGAACCTCATCCGGCTGGGCAAGGTGGACGCCATGGTTTGCGGAGGGTCCGAGGCGGCCGTGACCCCGGTCTCCATCGCCGGCTTCAACTCCGCCCAGACCCTCTCGAGCCGCAACGACGACCCGACCCGCGCGAGCCGCCCCTTCGACCGCACGCGGGATGGGTTCGTGATGGGTGAAGGTGCCGGAGTCTTGGTGCTGGAAAGCGAGGAGCACGCCAAAAGGCGCGGAGTCGAGATCCTCGCCGAGATCGCGGGGTACGGAATGACCGGCGACGCCCACCACATCACCGCACCCCACCCGGAGGGCACGGGTTCCATACTCGCCTTCCGGGAAGCCCTGCGAGACGGGGGGATCTCCCCGGACATGGTCGACTACGTGAACGCCCACGGGACCTCCACGCCGCTCAACGACAAGACGGAAACCAAGGTGATCAAGGCCGTTCTCGGCGACCACGCCCGCAAGGTCTCCATCAGCTCCACCAAGTCCATGACCGGCCACCTCCTGGGCGGTTCGGCCGCCATCGAATCGATAGCCTCCATCCTGGCCATCCGCAATGGCATCGTGCCTCCCACCATCAACTACGAAGAACCGGATCCGGAATGCGATCTGGACGTGACGCCCAACGTGGCCGTGGAACGGAACGTGCGATACGCGCTGAAGAACTCCCTGGGCTTCGGTGGGCACAACGCCGCCATCCTGTTCAAGCGCTGGGAGGGCTAGATCCTGCGCGCTCCGGAACTCCGCTCCGAATGAGATCCTTCCGCCGGCTCTGGCGCAGGATCGCCGGGATCCGGCACCCCCTGCGGCCGTTGGAGAGGTCCCTGGGGCATGTCTTCGCCAACATCGGGTTCCTGGAGCACGCCTTGGCGCACCGGTCCTGGATCAACGGGAACGGCCTTCCGCTGGTCGGATCCAACGAGCGCCTGGAATTCCTCGGAGACGCGGTGCTGGATCTGGTGGTGACCGACCATCTCTACCGCAGCCGACCCGACGAGGACGAGGGGAAGCTTTCGAAGATCAAAAGCCTGGTGGTGTCCGCGCGCGTCCTGGCCGAGGTTTCCCGCGAAGTCGGGGTGGGCGACCACATGAGCCTGTCCCGCAGCGAGGAGAAGAGCGGTGGTCGCGACCGGGAAAGCATCCTGGCCGACGCCTTCGAAGCCGTGATCGGTGCCATCTACCTGGACGCGGGGTATTGGCCCGCCCACCACTTTCTCCACCGGACCGTGGTGTCCGGTTTCGATCGCTTCCTGGCCGACGATGACCTCGCCAACTACAAGAGCGCCCTGCTGGAGTACAGCCAGGGCAAGGGCTGGGGCGCCCCCCAGTACGAGGTGGAGCGGACCGCGGGTCCCGAGCACCACAAGAACTACCACGTGATGGTTCGGATCCGCGGCGAAGTCTGGGGCCGGGGCAAGGGCGCCTCCAAGAAGGATGCCGAGCAGGCGGCGGCCCGGATCGCGCTCGATTCCCGCGGCATCCCGACGCCCTGAGCGCCTGGGTGCGAGTTTCGGTCTTCGCCACCGGGCTCGGACTGAAGTCCTCGCATGGTCCCGCCGCCTGTCGGCGGCAATCGAGCACTCCGATCAGACACGAATTTGGCCGTCCAAGGAATCTGCGAGGGCTTCAGCCCGAGCGATCGGAGCGGTGTGGGTCGCCATGCCTCATGACGAGATTCGAATCTTCCGCGGCAACGGCCAATCCCTCGGGAAGGAATCTCTCCGTGTACTCGGGATCCTCCAGGAGATGCCCGGCTCCCGTCTCCTGGCGCGCGAGCATGTGCTTGAGCGCGGCGAGATCGGTGGACCATCCCAGCCCGTCGAAGAACTGGACGTCCGGAAATCCCGTCTTGTAGAGGGATCCGGTGGAGTAGCAGGTTCCCAGGTGCAGGAAAGCGAGCCCGGCCTCCGCGAGAAATCGAATGGTTTCCGTCATCAGGAACATGCCGAGATTCGCCACCGCGTGGTCCAGCCGGTAGAAGGCGTTGGAGTAGAAGCCCACTCCGCCTTCGAGATAGAGGGAGACCACGCCGCAATCGGTCCCGGCGGGGTCCCGGAAGGACAGCACGTGGGTCGTGGCGGGAGGCCGGAAGATCCTTTCGATGCGACCGCGGTCCGGCGGTGTGGACCACCGGGCGGTGGCGCATTCCAAGCACAGGAGGAGACGTTCCTCGGTGGGCTCGAAGGCCCCGACGGGCAGCAGCGTGGCGACGATCCCCCCGCCCTTGCGCAGTATCCGCCGATTTTCCGAGGTGGGACGGAATCCATCCAAGGGGACGCGGACCTGGCGGCAGAGGTAGAAGCGGGTGAGGTCGGAGCTGGAGGGAAGGAATCCTCGCGAAAGCGCCGTGGCGGGCGTTTCGCCCGGTTCCAGGAACCCCCAGACGGCGTAGGGGAACACGTATCCGGCGTAGTCCGGCCTGGCCTCGGAGAGGAGGATCTTCACGGCCTCGCCTCGAAGTGCTGCCAGTCCTGGACGCGGCGCCAGTGCGCGCCCCAGCGCCACCCCCTGTGTCGCAGGAACCGCACGGCGAGGCTGGTATCGGAGAGGGTTCCCGGAACCGAGAGGTCGTGGCGGGCACCGATGGGCACGGCGCGGCCGTGGTGGAAGGCCGGGTTCTCGCGGGGGTTGAGGTCCAGGGCGAGACCTTTCGCATGGCTGGAGGGGGCATTGGTGCCCCACATGCCTCGCCAGGCGAAGCAGTAGCTGTTGTCCTTGTCCATCGAGAGGGAGTCGGATCCGCCGAAAGCCGCCACCGGCATCACGCTGCGCAGGGGAAAGCCCGAACGCTCGAGGGTGTCGAACAGGTCGGACAGATCCTGGCAGCGCGACCTGGCGCAGACGATCCGGCCGCGGTGGTGCCGACCGTCGAATCCCACGTAGCCGACCTCGCGCACGTCCAGGGTCCGGACCACCTCCGCCGGAACTCCGGGGCCGATGGCCGCCTCGAGGGAAAGTCGGCCGTCCACCACCGTCGAGGTGTCCGCGAAGGCGAGAACCGGCAAAAGGATGGAAAGGCATCGGATCATCCGTTGAGATGGAAGGTAGAACCGGGGGGATTCGTCCCGACCTGCGTTCCGGTGCGCTGGTCAGCTACCATTGCCCCACGATGCATTCCTTCGAGATCCTGGACCAGATCCTGCGCGACGGCTTGCGCGAGGCGAGTCTTTCCACCGACATCTCGGCCCGACGCACCCTCGGGGCAAGCGGGATGCACCTCAAAGGGCTCCTGTTCGCCTACATCGCTCCGGCGGGGATCGCCTTGAAGCTGTCGCCCCCCGACCAGATCGCGCTCCTCGCCCTGCCGGGAGCGAGCCGCTACACCCCTGGCGCCGACCCCACTCGCGCCAACCAGTTCGTGCAGGTGCCCGAAGCGATGCTGGACGACAAGAGTCGTCTTGCGGGCTGGATCCGGAAATCCTGGACTTTCGTGGAACGCTCCACGCCGCAGGGACGGCCGGGATCCCGCAAGACCGCCTCGCGGCTGGGACGGAACCGCGGGCGCTGAGCGGATTCTCGAAGGGAAGTCGAGATCCGCTTCGTCAGCCTCCCCCCGGTCCTCCGGGCGGTGGGGATTGCGAAGGTCTCCAAAGAGGAAGCGAATCCGACAGGACGGGAAACGGCAAGGGTCGGGCGGTGCCGGTGGGCGGCAGCGCCATGATGTTCCAATTTCCGGCGGGGATCACGATCTGGAAGCTGTCCACGCAGGTCGGGGGAGGTCTCTGCATGAAATGGCTTCCTGGAATCGCGATGGTGTCCATTCCGAACGAGGCGCAGGGCAGGCTCAAGGAATGCGTCGGAAGGAGCATGAGGACCACCGGGTTCGCGAACGGTTGGGTCAGGTTCTGCACCACGGCGGCCAGGGAATCGCCGGACCACGATTCCAGCCCGGGCTTCAGGCTGTCGCGGACCTGGAACCCCACTCGACCGGAGGCATCGCTCGACATGCTGTCCAGTGCGCTGGCGGTCGACGAAGCTCCGGTGTCCGTCAGGAGCCAGACCCTTGCGCTTACGACGGGTCTTCCATTGGTGCCGATCACGATCGCCTGCAGGTCCGATGTCTCGAAACCCCCACCGGCCACCTGGTTCGGGGAGGAAGTGGTGGAACAACCCGCCATGAGACCGGAAAGGATCGCGAGGTGGAGCAGGGTGTACTTCATGACAGGCTGCTCCGGTCGGCGATGGCCAGTGGAAACGCCTGGATGTTCACCTGGATCACCCGATCGGCCTCGCTGTCCTCGCGTGCCATGTCCAGGATCTCCCTCCTCAAGTGTCGGAATCGGTCCCTGAGTCGTTCAAAGGTAGCCGGGGAAAGAGTGACTGTCAGGGTGGATATGGAGCGGTCTTCCCGGGGAAACCGGTCGATGGACTCGGCCGCCAGCCGAAGGGTGTCCTTGCGGAAGGTGTCGATGGCCGCCGCGGCGAGTTCCCCGGTGGTGAGCACCGCTTGGGTCTTGCGCCAGATGCCGTCGGAACTCTTCTCGATCAAGGCAAGTCGATGGAGGACTTCGATGGCCTGTCTGACCTGGGACGCGGTCGCCTGGGGACGGAGCATCCTGGCGAGCACCTTCGGATCTCCGTCGGATTCCACCAGATCGAGAAGTTCGCGGACCACCACGACCCACCAGTTCTCGCAGAACTCCACTTGGTCGGACTCCAGCTGCGGAACCCTCCCCTTGCGCCAAGCCACGATCCGATCCAGGAAAAGGGCGCGCTCTTCCTGGCTTCTGGCCTGGCCGAAGAGCACGAGGTGCTCGAAGTATCGGGTCTCGGCGCGGCCCAGATGGAAGATCTCGGCAAGCCGCAGCGCGGCGGACGGCGTGAGGTTGGCTTCTCCGGAAAGAATCCGACCGAAGAACGCGGAAGAGGAAAATCCCGCCCGGGAGGCGATGGCGCGGTGGGAAAATCGTCGATCGGAGGTCTTCCGTTCGCTCCATGCGTCCGCGAGGTATTTCCGGTAGTCCGTGTAGGCGAAGATGTCGGCCATGGATTTGCCTCCGCTGAATCTAGATCGGGGAGAAGCTCTCAGCCCCCGGGCCGGGCCGGCGGAATCCCGCCTGCCCGAGAAGGGGCCTGAGGGTCTTCAGCACCCCTTGCGCCCTTGAAAATCCCCAATCCACAGGAATGCCCGTGGAGTTGATGCACGCCGGATTGTCGAAGATCACGACCGCTCGCACCTCGGGGTAGCTTCCGTTCCCCAAGGCGAGGAAGGCATCCCGCCACCAGTCGGTCCTGTCGCCTCCGAATCCCGTGGTGCCGACCTCCGCCAGGATGACGGGTTTGCCGAACTGCTTCACCGGTTCGAGCTGGTGGTCCAAGAGCGTCTTGAAGTCCACCCATTGGCCACCGGGGACCATGGTGCCGTAGTTGAAGATGTCCAGTCCGATCCAATCCACCCATTCCCGTCCCGGCCAAGCCAGGGTGTCCAACGCGTCGTAGGGGGTCCAGACGAAGGCGGCGTTGCGGGCGCCCTCCTCGCGGAATAGGGCGACGATGTGCCGCCATGCCTCGATCTGGATTCGGGGGCTGTTCCCGTGCGGCGAACTCCAACCATACCAGGGATTGCCCAACTCGTGCATCGGACGCACCAGGACGGGTTCCCGGGACCGCACGACCGCCCGTGCCCACGACCGGATGTAGGGGTCGAACTCCCCCCGTGCCACATGCACCATGCAGGATTCCGGGTCCAGGACCGCACCGTGGTGGAAGGCGGAAAGCCAGGGCTCCCAGGTGACCATGGAGACCAGGCCCGCCTTGGTGGACTTTTCGACGGCATCGGTCTTGAACTCGTGGTCGGGACCGTCTCCCCACGCCTGGTACCAGGAGAGCAGGCTCGGAACGATGTCCAGGCTGTCGGCGATGGTGTAGTACCGCTGGTAGTTCCAGGGGATTTCCGGCCGGTACATGCCCCAAAGACGGTTTCCCCGCGGCGGAACCAACGAGGCGTGGTCGTCCACCAGGCGGCACTCCACCTGCCGGTACCAGATTTCGCCCACCAGCCGGGCCGCGGCCTTGACCGCGACCTCGTAGAACGCGGCCAGGACGACCAGACCGACGATGCCGGAGACGATGGGTGAACGTCGCAGCACGCGGATCACGACGCGACCTCCACGGAAGGGAACCCGGGGAACCAGCCGCGGATGCCGAGCCATGCTGCCGGCAGGAGCAGCAACGAATTCAGTCCCGCGAAGAACACCATGAGCCAAGTCCCGTCGTCGATCCTCTGGTAGTGGACGGGCACCCACAGGATCGCGAGGACGGACAGGAGGATGATCGCCCAATGCGGCGCCACCAGCCACGGGATGGGCTTGTCGCTACCCTCCTTCGGAGTGGGGAGGTAGGGCACCTTCCGTCCGATCGCCCCGAAGACGAAGCCCAGGAGATGCACGTGCCATGTCGCCCTCTCCAAGAGCATCGACCTCCAGGGAATTCCCTTCTCCTCCCGATGGGTGTACCACCGCTGCGCGATCGCGTGCATCAGGGCGCTCACCAGCACGTAGGGGGCGAGGTGCACCAGGAATCCGGACAGGGGCATTTCCACCCCGTAGACCTGGAAGAGCAAGCAGACGATGGGGAGAACAAGATTCAGGGCCTGGGCGACTCCCCCGAGGTAGTAGGTGCTGGACGCGACGTAGTGGAGTCTGGCCACCGGGTCGAAGCGACGGAACAGTTTCGGCACTTCGGCGAACATCAGGTAGGACATGCCCGTGGCCCACTTGAGCTGCTGCTTCCAGTAGGTCCCGAGGTCGGTGGGCACGAGTCCTTCGGACCCGCGCCAGGGCAGGTATGTGCTGTTCCATCCTTCGGCGTGGAGGCGCATGCTGGTCAACGCATCTTCGGCGAGATGCTCCGCGTGGCCCCCGATGGAATCCAGGGCCGCGCGTCGGAAAGTGCAGTTGGCTCCGATGGCCGTGGGGATCCCCAATCCGTTGAGGCCCATCTGCGTGGAGCCGTAGAATCCGAAGGTTTGTTCCGCGGCGCCCCAGGCCACCCAGTTCTCGCGCAGGTTGTGGTAGGCCTGGACGACCTGGACGAAGCCCGTCTCGGGATCCTCGAACCAGGGCAGGGTGCGGGTCAGGAAATCCGGACGGGGGATGTGGTCGGGGTCGATGACCAGGACGAATTCCGCCCGCGACCTCTCCCTCAGGCAGAGATTGACCTTCCCCGCCTTCGCCCCCTTCACGCCGCGGCAGTCCAGATGCTCCACGCCGAGCCTTTCGCAGAGTTCCCGCAGGGCGGGATCGTCGCCTCCATCCAGGAGATAGGCCTTGTTCAGGTGTTCCAGCCTGGAAACGGCTTCCAAGGTCGCCTCGAACATCGGGTACGGTTCGCCCGGCATCGCCGTGGTCAGGACGTCGGCGATCCGCCCGCCCAGGGGCGGTTCCTTTCCGTCGCGGCGCAGGTCCAGCGGGTGGCTGGCCCACAGGTACACCCACCAGTTGTAGAGGTTCCGCAGCGGGTTCCAGAAGACGGCGAGGGTGAGGAGCCAGAACAGGATGGGGGACCTGCGGCTGGTCGAGAAGAACCAGTATTCGGAGAAGAACAGGAACGCCTGCACTCCCAAGGCGGCCAGGAGCAGCATCTCGACGCGCTCGCGCCAGGGAACCCGGGGTTCGATCTCCCGCTGCCGACCGGCGTGTCGCACGCGGATGGTCGCCGACGAGTCGTCCGACGAGCCCATCTCACTTGAGCCAGGAAAGCTTTTCCAGCCGCTGGCGGAGTTGCCAGTCGTCCGGATGCTTCTGCAGAGCCTGGGTGTAGGCCTTGCGGGCTTCGGGATACTTCCCTTCCCATT
>Ga0302279_10004471_pt1 | contig 16518 bp, 15 predicted proteins | sample III_Bog_N3_3_FD_194541 | JGI IMG/M metagenome (GOLD analysis project Ga0302279, IMG submission 194541) | Peat permafrost microbial communities from Stordalen Mire near Abisko, Sweden - III_Bog_N3_3 | ecosystem: Environmental > Terrestrial > Soil > Wetlands > Peat | place: Sweden: Abisko...
GCGAGATCTCACCGGGATATGCCTCGCCCTGGGCCGGGCCGGGCGTGCCGCTGAAGGCCGTGCAGTGGATCCTGGACAGGCACGGTCCGCTGGTGCTGCGCCCGCAATTCGATCCGGCGATGTGGCGCTGGATCCTGCAGATGCTGCGCAACTGCACGTCCCGTCGTTATGCCATCAACAAATCCAGAATGGTTCCGATCGCCGAATACAGTCGCGATTGCTTGCGGGAGCTGCGCGCCGAGACCGGCATCGCCTACGATCATCGCAGCCAGGGCACGCTGCAACTGTTCAGGAAGCGGTCACAGCTCGATCACATCGGCGGCGACGTCGATATTCTCAAACAGTATGGCGTTCCGTTCGAGGTGCTGGACCGCCAGGGCTGTATCCAGGCCGAGCCGGCGCTCGCCGGCGCACCGGCTTCCTTCGTCGGCGGATTGAGGCTTCCCGACGACGAGACCGGCGATTGCCATCTGTTCACGCAGCGGTTGATGGCGATGGCGGAAGCCATCGGCGTTCGCTTTGTGGCCAATACCCAGATCGAACGCATCGCCGTCGAAGGCGACCGCGTCGCATCGGTCGTGACGAACGCCGGACCGGTCGCGGCGGATGCCTATGTCATGGCGCTCGGCAGCTTCTCGCCGCTGCTGCTGCGGCCGATCGGCATCGATATTCCGGTTTATCCGGTCAAGGGCTATTCGATCACGGTGCCGGTCGTGGATGACGGCGGCGCGCCGCAATCGACGGTCATGGATGAATCCTACAAGGTGGCGATCACGCGCCTGGGCGACCGCATCCGCGTCGGAGGCACCGCCGAAGTCGGGGACTACCGGGTCAGGCTCGCGACCGGCCGTCGCCTGACCCTGGAGCGTTCGCTGCTCGATCTGTTTCCGCGCGGCGGCGATCTCACCGAGCCATCGTTCTGGAGCGGATTGCGGCCGATGACGCCGGACGGGCCGCCGATCATCGGTCAGGCCCGGTACAAGAACCTCTATCTCAACACCGGACACGGCACGCTCGGCTGGACCATGGCGTGCGGCGCCGGGCGGATCATCGCCGATCAACTGCTTGGCAACAGGCCGGCGATTGCAACCGAGGGGCTTTCGCTGCAACGATACCGGGCGTGAAGATGCGTGCGCGTTTCGCTCACAGCACCCGAAAGCCGTGGGTGCCGTCGCGGCCGAGCTGCTCGACGAGGCCGAATTCCCAATCGAGATAGGCCTGCATCGCTGCGCCCGCGTTGTCGGTGCCCTCATAAGGCCGCTTGTAGACGTCGTCGACCTCCTCAGTGGCGCGGATCAGTCCGCGCTCGATCGGCAAGCCGGCCGCTTCCCACGCCCGGGTTCCTCCGGCGAGAACCTCAACCGGGCGGTCGGTGAGACCGGCCAGATCGGCAGCGGCGTAACGCGCCAGCGCGCCGTCGCAGGACGTCAACACGATCCGGCGGCCGGCGGGCAGGCGCTGCAGCGCCTCGGCGAGCCGCGCGCGCACCACGAACCAGGCGCCGGGCACATGGCCGGTGACATGGCGCGGGCTGGTGGCGAGATCCACCACCACCGTCTCATCGAGCACCGCCGCGAGCGCCTCAGGTGCGATGGTCGCGGCCGAGCTCGAGGGAAAGGGCGGCCGGCGAGGCGGGCGGGGGCCGGTTTCGAGTTCGGCTCCGGCGATGCCGCCGTCCAGTACATAAACGTTGCGCCATCCCATCTGGATCAGCCAGGAGGCGGCCAGCGTGGCGCGGACGCCGTCGTCGTCGGCCAGCACGAGATGGGCATGGCGCACACCCACCCATTCGTCGGTCGCCTGCACCAATTGCCCGCCCGGCGCCGAGCGGAAGCCGGGCCGATGGCCGGCTTCGAATTCCTCCGGCGTGCGCACGTCGAGCAGGTACAACGTAAACTCCGCGGGCTCCTGCCGCCAACGTTCGACCGTCTGCCGGTCGATCGTGCGAACGCCGACCCGTTTGGCGAGCGCCCGCGCACGGTCAAGCGCCGCCGCGCGTGCTTCCGGCGAGAGCTGCGGAAATCGCCGCCCGGCGCCGCGATCGAGCTCCAGGCCGGCGAGCGTCCAGCCGATGGTGCCGTTGCGCAGCGCGAACACCGGATTGGGAATCCCCGCATTGATCAACGACTGGGTGCCGATGATCGAACGGGTCCGACCGGCGCAGTTGACGATGACCGTCGTCTCCGGCCGCGGCGCCAGATCGTGCAGGCGCAACACCAGTTCGCCGCCCGGCACGCTGGTGCCGGTCGGGATCGACATGGTGCGATATTCCTCGAAGCGCCGGGAATCCAGCACGACGACGTCGGCCTTGTCCGCGATCAGCCGGTCGACCTCGCCGGCCGAAAGCGAGGGCGTGTGGCGCTGCTGCTCCACCAGCTCGCCGAACGCCTTGCTCGGCACGTTGACGTTGATGAAGATTTCGCCGCCAGCGGCTCGCCAGCCTTCGAGACCGCCCTCGAGCCGGGCGATATTGCGATAACCGAGCGCGGCGAGAAGCGCTTCGGCGCGTTCCACCAGCCCGCCGCCGTCGTCATAGAGCACGACCGGCGCGTCCAGGCGCGGCACGAGGTCGAGCACCTTCAGCTCGATCCGGCCGAGCGGCAGCGAGACCGCGAACAGCGGGTGCCCGCGCGAATAGGGGCCTTCTTCGCGAACGTCCAGCAGCGCGATCTCGCGGCCATCGATCAGGGCGACGCGAACTTCCGCGACAGAGACAATGCGGGTCATGACGGATCTTCCTCGTCGGTGTTGGGGGTGGTTGCCCCGAGGGCCGGTTCAATCCCTGGAGCGATCCCACAGATTGGGGACGGTGGCGTTGGAGTAGCCCGAGATGAAGGGTTGCTTCGCGCCGCTCACCGGATCAAACACCGAGCGCCGGATCGCGCCGATGTTGCCGCCGTAGACGTGAATGGAGATCGAAGAACGGTCATCATAGGCGTTGGCGATGACGTGAATATCGCCGATGTCAGGCGAAACCGCCACCACTTCGCCGCGTTCCAGCCGTTCCTGCGGGCCAATTTCGAATCCGCCCTCGGGGCGGGGAGCATAGGCGACCGATGTCTCGGCGCCGCGCAGGATGCCGACGATTCCCCAGACGGTATGGTCGTGAATCGGCGTCCTTTGTCCCGGTCCCCAGACGAAGCTGACGACCGACAGCCGCTGCAACGGATCGGCGTGAAGCAGATATTGCTGATAATATTTCGGGTTCGGCTGGGCATAGGCCTCGGGGAGCCAGTCGTCCTCGGCGACCAGGCGGGTAACCAGCTCGCGTCCCTCGGCGATGGTGGCGGACTCCCCGAGGTTGCGGTCGATCAGTCGGGTGAAATCGACGACGAAGTCTCGGAGCTTGTCGTGTTCGGACATCGAAAATTCTCCTTCGAGGCGCTGTTGCCGCGGCATCCGCGCCGCTCTTTGCGGGCGCGGGCAACTTGTCCGCAAAGCGCCGACGCGGCAATGAAATGCTATTGCAAAGGGAGTGCCGGCTGAAGGAAGTTCATACTCCAGGCACGGCTTCAGGCGCGAATGAGGACTGCTTCAAAACGTCGGACCGGCTGGACGAGCAGCGAAGCCGTCTCCACGATTCTCATTTCCTCGGTGCCGGCAGCCTCGGTGCGTTCGAGGACGGCGAAGACGGCCGAAACGGCTTCCTGCAATGCGCCTTTTGTGTCCGATCCGCCAAAGAGCGAGGCAACGAACAGCGCCGCGAACAGGTCACCGGTCCCGAACGGGCGGATCGGCAATTTCGGCGTGCCCAGGCGCCATGCCGACGAACCCTCAATGGCAATGGTGTCGAGCCAGTCTTGGGGCGTGTCGGCCAGCTGCGCGCCGGTGACGACGACCGTCGACGGTCCCTTCGCGCTCAAAGCGCGCGCGCACTTGATCAACTCATCCATCGTGGTTGCCTTCGCGCCGCACAGCCATTCGAGCTCGAAATGGTTCGGGGTGACGACGTCGGCGAGCGGCAGCAGAGAATCGCGAAATATCGGCGGGAGTCCCGCCGGCACGAACAGGCCAGGTTCGCTGTCGCCGATGACGGGATCGCAGCAATAGATCAGCTTCGGGTTGGCTTTCTTCGCCCGCCTGACGAATTCCGTCACCACCTCGGCGATCTCAGGCGAACCGAGATAGCCCGACAGGATGATCCGGCAGGTGGCGACCGCGCCGCGCTCCTCGATTCCCCTCAGCAAGTCGGCCACCAGATCCGCATCGAGAATCCGGCCGCGGATGGTCGCATAGCCCGGCCGGTTGCTTAGCAACGTGGTCGGCACCGCGATCACGTCGATGCCGCGCATCTGCATCGGAAACACGGCAGCGCTGTTGCCGACATGGCCATAGGCGACCTGGGACTGGATCGAGATCACGGTCATCCTGTCGTCGGTGGTCCTGCGATGCTTCGGGGAGAGGGAAGGGCGCGGTCGGCATCCGCCGGGGTATAGTGAACACTGGCAGAGATGGGCCGGCAAGACCAGGGTGGCTGAGCGGTTGCCTGTGTCAGTCGGCCGACGATGATGCCTCGCGCGCGCGCCGGAATACGCCGTCCATCAACCAGTGTTCGTTTGGATACAGGCCTTGCCACTCGTCCCATCCGGAGTCGCGTCGAAATTGCCCGAGCAGGTTTGCGGCGAGGATCGCGGCCGCGTCGACGGGGGCAGGACGGTCGCAATCCGGGGCCACATACAGCGCGTCTGCCTTGCAATAGAGCTCGCACATGAAGCAGGTCTGGCAGTCCGCCTGTCTGGCAATGACTGGCCGGCCGTCCGCGCCGGTGTCGAACACGTTTGTCGGGCATACGGTGACGCACGCGTTGCAGGCTGTGCAGCGATCGGCGATGACGATTTCGATCACTCGGCCAGTTCCATTCGTGTTGACGGGTGAACCTCGTCTTCGAACCCGGTCCTGATGGAGTCGAGGCCGCTCACGACGATGCGCCGGTCAAAACCGGCGCTGGTGCCAGGCCGATCCTCGCGCTGATGCAAGCCGCGGCTTTCGTCGCGGGCCAGCGCTGCGGCAAGCGACCACCGCGCACTGGCGACCAGCGCTGCAGCCTCGCGAGCGGGCAGCGGGTTCGCTGCGGCGGCGCCGGAAAAGTGCCGGATTTCCTTCCAGGCGGAATCCAGCCGCTGCTGGGAGCGCCGCAATTTTTCGCCGCTGCGAAACAGGTTCCTGTCCAGCGGATGCATCTCGTCCTTGACCGCCTGGACGATGGCGCCGACGTCGCTGGTGCGGGCGGTGCCCAGGGGCCGCAATCCGGCTTGCCCGACCGGCGTGAGGGGCATTGAGCGTCGGTCGCGGCTGCGCGCGAAGTCGACCGCGCCTCGGGCGGCCCAGTGCCCGGAGGACAATGCCCATGCGGAGTTCTGGGCGCCGCCGCCCGAGGTCGCACCCGCAACCAGTTCGCGGGTCGCGACGTCACCGGCGACGAACAGCCCGGGGACCGAGGTCGCGCAATCATCGCCAACGACGCGAACGCCGCCCGTGCCGCGAATGGTGCCATCGTTGTGCAGTGTGACTTCGAACCTGTCGTTGAAGGGGTCGATGTTCCACCGGGCGAACGGCAACATCAGGTTCGGCGAAATCGTCGGCAGATGATCGCGGATATCCTGCGGCATACGGTGCAGCGAGCAGAACACCGGCCCGCGCAGCAGTTCGCGGGCGAGCAGGCGGATCTGGTCGGGGCCGGCGGGTGCGATCTCGTGACCGTCCGTGTCGTAATAGGTGGCGAATGCGTAGGACATCGATCGGGTCATGGTCGAATGCTGGGGCGCGACGGTATAGGCAGCCGTGAATTCCATCCCCGACAATTCCGCGCCGGCTTCCGCCGCCATCAGGTAGCCGTCGCCGGTATTGGTGCGGGAGCCGAGCAGATGCGACATGAAACTGGTGCCGCCGGTGGCCAGCACCGTCGCGCCGCTTTCGACGCGATAGAGAGCGTTGCCATGCTGGCGACGAACGCCGCATGCCCCGCCGATCGAGCCGTCAGGCCGCTGCAGGAGTTCGAGCACGGGGCTCTGATCGAGGATGGATACGCCGAGGTCGGCGATCAGGCGGCGCAAGGCCCGCATGTATTCCGGGCCGCGAAGCCCGCGATACTGAACGATATTCGAAGCGTCTCTTGGAAATTCATAGTAGCCGGCGAGCGTCGGCAGCGCTTCCCAGGTCAGGGCGATCACCCGCGCCATCCAATCGGGATCGCATAGTCCGAGCCCCGCATTCGCGCGGGCACGAATGGCTTCGGGCCTTGCTTCGGGAGGATCCGGGGGCACCCACCAGTGTCCGGGGCCGGCGGTCGCGGTCACACCGCTGGTGCCGCAATATCCCTTGTCGGCCAGCACCACCGACGCGCCGGTTCGCGCCGCGGTTGCCGCAGCCCATGCGCCGGCCATGCCGCCGCCGACGATGAGGACGTCGGCTTTCACGACGATGTCTGCGGGATTGGAACTCACTTGCGTTGTTCCCCAGGGTGCCGGAGTCGAGGGACCATGTTGCGGAACCGTCATCGCAAACCCTTGCACCGTTGGAAAAACCTCCTTTCGAATAGACCATGGCTGATGCGGGCGCGATCGGAAAAAATCAGCAGCGGGAAGTTTGAAACGATCCTGTTGCATGGTGTGGAGATGCGATGCGTTTTGTTCTCCGGGATCGCATGCGACGCGTTGTGGTCGCCGCAGCGGTCCGCGTACCGGTTCCACGTGGAGAAAAGCCTTCTCCTGGCCGCCGCAAAAACGAAATGGAAGATTTCGTGCGAAGCGCTAGCCTGAGGAACGCCATTCATGACAGTGGGCGGCAAGATGTCGAACGACAAGCTCAGGGAAGTGAAGCGCGCGGCGGCGCCGCAATGGCGCCGGCCCCGGCAGGCGCAGGAAGCGGCGAACCTGCCGGTTGAAGATATCATGGAGCGACCGCGACATCTGTCGGATCGGTTCCGTCTGCGGAACGGCCGTCGCAAGACCGAAGACGATGACGCTGTCCTCGAGACGTTCACGCTGCCGCTGGAGGCGGCGCGTCTCACCGCCCGGGACATCATCGGAGATATCTCGCGGCGCGGATACCTAGGGATCGTCGAGCGCTGGCGGCAGCTTCCCGACGGGCAGATCGAGTTCAAAATGCGCCGCCTGCCGGTTGCGGACTAGAGAGAGCGATTCTTGCGATGACGTGACGATCAGTCGTGGAGGCTTGAACGATGCTCGACATTGCCGAACGCGCCAGGACAATCGTGGTTGAGCAACTGGTGGTCAATCCCGACGAGGTGGTCGATGGCGCGAGCCTCATCGAAGACCTCGGCGCCGACAGCCTGGACATGGTTGAATTGGCCATCAGGTTCGAACGGGAGTTCGGCCTCGATATCTCCGACGATGCCGTGGAATCGATCCTGACCGTGGGCGATGTGGTCAAATTTCTCCAGAAGCATGCGATCACGTAATTCCTGACCGCGATCGAATGGAATCGGTAGCGCACGCCGGACCAGCGGGACATCGGCGGAAGAGTTTTCCTCGATGTCTGCTGGTCCGGTGCTGCTCATTGGCCGCCCGGGAACCCAGATCAGGCCGCGGATGCCAGACGCCCCGCCGCGGCAAGCCCGTGCTCGAGATCGGCGATGATATCGTCGATGTGCTCGATGCCGACGGAAAGCCGGACATAGCCGTCCGAAACCCCGGTCGCCAGCTGATCCTCGAGCGAAAGCTGGGAATGCGTCGTGGTGGCCGGATGGATCGCCAGGCTGCGGGCATCCCCGATATTGGCGACGTGGTAGAACAGCTGCAGCGCGTCGATCAATTTGCGGCCCGCCTCGCGGCCGCCGGCCAGTTCGAATCCGACCAGGCCGCCGAACTTGCCCTTCAGGTACTTGTCGGCCCGTGTGCGCTGGATGCCGCTTTGCTTGGACGGGTGGATGACGCGGACGACTTCCGGCCGTTTGGCGAGGAAATCGGCAACCGACTGCGCATTCTGGACGTGGCGCTCGATCCGCAGCGGCAGCGTTTCGAGGCCCTGGATGATCTGGAAGGCATTGAAGGGAGACAGCGCCGAGCCGATGTCACGCAGCAGGGTGGTACGCGCCTTGATGATGTAGGCGATCGGTCCGAGCGGTTTGACCGCGTCCACCCATACCGCGCCGTGGTAGCTGGGGTCCGGCGTGTTGAGCGCCGGCTGGCGCTTCGGAAAGGCCTCCCAGTCGAAATTGCCGCCATCGACGATGATCCCGCCGATGGAAGTGCCGTGCCCGCCGAGGTACTTGGTTGCGGAATAAACGACGATCGCTGCGCCATGATCGAACGGCCGCACCAGCAGCGGCACAGCGGTATTGTCCACGATCAGGGGAATGCCGAGCTTGCGCCCGATCTCGGCGACTTCGCTGATCGGGAATACCGCGAGCTTCGGATTGGGCAGCGTTTCCGCGTAGTAGGCCCGCGTCCGCTCATCGGTTGCCTTGGCGAAATTGGCGGGGTCCGAAGGGTCGACGAAGCGCACTTCGATTCCCTGATCCTTCAAGGTGTTGGCGAACAGGTTCCAGGTGCCGCCATAGAGATCGGTCGAACTGACGATGTTGTCGCCGACGCGGGCGAGATTCTGAATGGCGAAGGCCGACGCCGCCTGTCCGGACGAAACCGCGAGCGCTGCAACCCCGCCCTCGAGTGCCGCCACGCGTTGCTCGAGAACATCGGTGGTCGGATTGCCGATGCGGGTATAGATGTTGCCGAGTTCCTTCAGCGCGAACAGGTTCGCGGCATGTTCGGTGTCGTGGAACTGATAGGATGTGGTCTGGAAGATCGGAACCGCGACCGCTCCGGTCGTCGGATCGGATCGCCAGCCGGCGTGCAGAGCGAGGGTTTCGGGATGGGGCGTCTTGTTGGCCATGGTCTGTGATCCTTGGGTGATGGAGGCTGCAACAGGAACCGGCCGCAAACAGTCGGCTGCGATCCGAAGCAACTTTCCTGAACAACGCGCGGCGGTTCATCAGGCTGAACGCAGCAATCACGACCAGCCCGAAGCGGTGAGTCAATCGCTGTCGGAAAATAACAATCGCATTCTCCGATATCGTTGCCGAAGATTGCATTGTTTCGGAGCGGCGCGGACAAGCGAGCGAGATATTTTGTCGGTCGCCGGCGAGAGCCGCATTCGCTAAATCTGAATCGAAGCAATCGAAAAGTGTGCGGCAAGCGAGCGGTCATGAACAATTTGCGAATCGTTCTTGGTAGGGTCGCCTCGCGAGGTGGTTCGATGCGTCTTCGGCCCCGCGCGTAGAAGGGCAGATGTGCGGGGGCGACAAAATTGGACAGCCATTTCATTGACCAATTCGGCCGGGTGTCGGATATTTGAAGTTGAGACAATGTCATTTTCGAGAGTTGCCGCATGAGATCGAATGGCGAGCAAGTGACTGGCGAAATGCGCAAGCGCATGACGCGGCGCTGCTTCTCCGCGGCGACCGGAGCCTGTCGCTGATCTCCGCCTGAAGTCACACAGAGATCGTAAATCCAGACAGGAGCGCCGCATTCGGCGAATGAACATTCATGCCCAAAGCCTACATCATCGAGGTCCGGAACCGTACCGCAGGTATCGTCACACGTGACGAGGAGGGGTTCAGGTTCTTCTCCTCGGAACGTATTTTCGACAGTCTGGATGGTCAGCAGTTTCGCTCCGCGCGTGACGCGGAGCGGGCGGCGACCGCGTTGCTGAGCCAGCGATACCGCGCCGTGAGCGGGCCATTGCTCGACATCGCGTACTGACGAACAGGAAAGGAAATAGCAAATGAGTTTTTACCGGGATTTCAACGACAAGCATGCGCTCGAGGCATGGAACACGACGCGGCGGCAACCCTATGAGACGATTCAAGTCCGTCAGCTCAGCCCGACCGTCGGCGCCGAGATCTCAGGCGTCGATCTGTCGAAGGATGTTTCCGACGTCCAGTTCACGGAAATTCGCCGTGCGCTGGACGAGAATCTGGCCATCGTGTTCCGCGGTCAGGCTCTCACGGGTGAGGATCAGAAGCGGCTCGCCCGGAAATTCGGCCAAACGCTGCATCGGCATGAGCTCGGAGCCACGCGCTTCCACAGGGATGGCGCATTCGATCCCGAAGTGCTGGCCTGGAAGACGACCAGGGAGTCGCGGTTCACGCCCGGCGACGGCTGGCACCCGGACGTGTCCTGCGATCCCAGTCCGATCGCGATCTCGTTGCTGCATGTGACGAAGACGCCCCCGCTTGGCGGCGACACCGCCTTCGCCAACATGTATCTCGCCTACGAGTTTCTGTCGGATCCGATCAAGCAACTGGTCGACGGGTTGACGGCGATCCATGATGGCGCGCTGGCCTGGACGGCGGGTTATGGTGCAAAGCCGGATGCCGGCAAAACCTATCCGGCCTCGGAGCACCCCGTGGTGGTCACCCATCCGCGCACCGGCCGCAGGTTCCTCTATGTCAATGCCTCCTTCACGTCGCACATCGTGCAGCTGACGCGAAGAGAAAGCGATGCGCTGCTGCAGTTCCTGTTCCGGCATGCCGAGAGTCAGCTCGCGCTGCAGGCTCGCCTGCACTGGGAGCCGAATTCGCTGCTGGTGTGGGATAACTGGGCAAGCCAGCACCACGCGGTGTGGGACTACTATCCGGAAGAGCGCTGGGGCAATCGTGTCTCGGTGGTGACCGGCGAGATTCCAAGAGCGCGGCTCGATCTCAGCCAGGCGGCGGAATGATCGCAGTCTGCATCTGATCCAGATACGGCAATCGAAGGGAACCGAAATGAACAAGATCGTCGCAACGCCGAAACGATATTCGCTGGTCGAGCGTACGCCGGCCGCCTCGTTTGAAGACGAGCGGCTCTATCGAAAGCAGCGGCTGGCCGCGACCTTCCGGCTATTTTCCCGGTACGGTTTCGATCAGGGACTGGCGGGACATGTCACGGTGCGCGATCCGGAATTTCCGGACCGGTTCTGGATCAATCCGCTTTCGAAATTCTTCGGCCAGATCAAGGTGTCGGACCTGCAACTGGTCAGCCACGAGGGCAACATCCTGATTGGCGACAAGCCGATCAACCAGGCCGGGTTTGTCATTCATTCGGCGATCCATGCCGCTCACCCGGAGGTGATCGCCGCGGCGCATACCCACTCCACCTACGGCAAGGCGTGGTCGTCCCTCGGCCGGCTGCTCGATCCGCTCAGCCAGGATGCTTGCGCGTTCTACGAGGATCACGTGCTGTTCGATCCATTTTCCGGTGTGGTTCTCGATCCCGACGAGGGCAAGAAAATCGCACAGGCGCTGGGATCGAAGAAGGCGGCGATCCTGCAGAACCATGGCCTCCTGACCGTCGGCCCGACCATCGAGGCGGCCGCCTGGTGGTATATCGCCATGGACAACGCGGCGCGGACGCAGCTTCTGGCGGAAGCGGCGGGACAACCGAAGCCGATCCCGCCCGACATCGCCAGGCTGACGGCGTCCCAGGTCGGGACCCACCGAGGCGGCTATTTCAGCTTCCAGCCGCTGTGGGACTGGATCACAGCGGCGGAGCCGGATCTGTTCGACTAGGCTCCTTTCAGGCGGCTCGGGAAGACCTTGATGTAGCGCAAGGAAATCCGCCCCTGGACGTCGGATAAGGACGGCTGACCAACTGGCTGTCCGATGTTCGATTTTAACCAACCCTTGCTCCTGGCCGGGCTGCTGCTCGGCTTTTCGTCGAGCCTGCATTGTTTCGGCATGTGCTCGGGGATCGCGGCCAGCCTGCATTTTGCCGCCGCGAAACCCGGCGTATCGCAAAACCATCTGTCCACCGCCGTGCTGATCAATTCGGGGCGGGTGATGGGGTATGTGATCGCGGGCGCGCTGGTCGGCGAACTCGGGTCGCGCGCCTTCGGATTTCTCGACCGTTCGGTCATGAACGCGGTGCTGCGCTGGGCGGGGGCGTTGTCGCTGGGCTGGATCGGGCTTTCGATGCTCGGCTTTCTGCCGCTGCCTGCATTCTTCTACCGGATCGGCATGGTCGTCAGCGACGGCATCGCTAGTGTCTCCGCGACGCTTCGCCTGCCGCCTTGGGCCGCGCTGTTCATCAGCGGCACCGTCTGGGGCTTTCTGCCGTGCGCCATGGTCTACGCGACGCTGTTCTATGCGATGCTGTCCGGCTCATGGCTGGGCGGCGCGATCGTGATGCTGGGCTTCGGCATCGGCACGCTGCCGGCGCTGGTGGCGGCCGGCATGGGCCTGGCCACGCTCCGGCACCGGGCCACCTCGGCAAGGCTGCAAGGAATCGTCGGCGTCGTCATCCTGCTGCTGGGCATCGCCAACGTGACCTTGAGCGGCGCGAGCTTTCCGGAATGGTGCCGGTTCGGCTGAGAGGGCGGGGGCGCTTGGATTTTCCACATCAGGCCTTCGGATGTGCAGAAATGAAAAAGGCCGCCAACTAAGGCAGCCCTGCTTTTCTTTCTCCGTGCGTCATTGCTCCATCACCCAAGCTCACGGGTCTTTGTGGAGGCGTCTTTCGGAAGTGGAATACCGATCAACCAAAGTAGAGCACCCTTTCCGAAAGACACCTTGTCCGAACTCCGTTGTGAGAAAAGATGACGGTGCAACACGTTCGGGTGCGATTGGTTCCCGGCCGGAACCGAGTGCCTCGGACACCGGCCGTCGATGCGACAGACGCGGCTAAACCGGAAAATCCGTCAGCATTGAAACGACGCGCTATAGCTCCGACGTCCCGATGAGCCGGAACCTTGTCCTTTCGACTTTGTTTTCTACGCGGAGAGAGCAACATGCCCGAGCGCAAGCCGTCGATAGGTCCTCCGCTCGTCGTCTCGGCGATTGCCGGGATCGGCTTGGCTGCGCTTTTGCTTGTCGATCACGGACCATGGAGCAAGCCGAAGATCCAGGCTCCTCAGCTTGTCCTGTACGACAACACGGCCGCGGCCGCCGGCGCGGCAGGCGCCACCGTCACTCCCACGTCCCCGAAGCATCAACTGGAGCCCGCTGCGCCCGGGCCGAAGCCGGTCCATCCTGCGATACCGGATCAAGGCGGGTAGGAGACGGCTCGCTCGCGGCGCCCATTTGGTAAAGACGTTCAACAATGAAATCGCCGACTGTTTGAAGCGCGGGCATCATCGCCGGCAATTCGCCGAGGTTGCATGATTATTGCGCCGCTACTTGATCGGCGATATCGTCTCCCATGGTCGAGGCAAGTAAATGGGGGGATTCCATGTCACGCCTGGCAGCGTTTTCATTGGGGGCGCTCGGTGGCCTGTTGCCGATCCTGGTCAGTCTGCTGACGGTCGATCTCGCGCCCATCATCGATGACCACAGCGCATTGACGCTCGGAAATTACCTGGGTTACGGCATCCGGGTCTTCGTCCTGGTCGTGCTGGGCGGCACCATGGCGCTGTTGAACGGCGAGGTGACGCAGCCTTTCTCGATCGTGCAGCTCGGAATCGCCGCTCCGGCCCTGGTCACGTCGTTCATCAACGGCGCGTCGCCCACCGCTCCGCCCGCGTCGCCGACGCATGCTTTCCTCTCGGTGGTCTCGAGCGCCAATGCCCAGGAAACGCGGGGGCCGGGCATTCAATTAGCTGGAACGCTGTTCGACCACATCAGCGCGGGCCTCGGCACCAGGCTGGACACGCTCAACAACACCAACAAGGGCGTCGCCAAATCGGATGCCGTTCAATCGCCCGATAAAGCCTCTACCGGAAACAAGTGCATGACCGCGTATGGCGCGTTCGACGCCGTCGACAAGGACCAGCCGACCGGCAGTCAATGCACGGTCTCAACCCCGAAGGGGACGACCTTCGGCTACATCACCAAGTAAGATTTGGGCGGCGCATGCTTCGCCTCACATGGGCTGTGTCCTGACCTGCGCCATGGTCCATGCCACGCCGGTGCACGCGATGCTGTCCAACTCGTGGCGGATAGCGAAAACCCGAACTCCAGACGGGCAATTCAAGCTGGCCGCTTCATGGAGACCGGTGGTATTTGCCTGCTTTCGTTCACCGGCGCAAAATGCGTTTGATTCTGTTGGCGACCAGACCTTCACGGAGAAACGCGATGCGGGCGCAAGGGTACTCCTGGAACCGGCTCGCCCGCGATTCCGATTGGTTTCCGCGGCGTCTGGTCTGGATAGGTTGCCTGATCGCATGTGCAGCCGCCTCGACTTGGGCGCAGGCCGACGGACCCACGTTCCAGGCGCTGAATCCGCGGGGAAATCCGCCCGATGTTCGCCTGGTGCCGCTCAGTCCGCGACTGCTGGATTTGAACGAAAAGACGGTCTTCCTGATTCATGCATGGCCCCAGAACGTGCAATCCTGCTTCGAGCCGGTCGTGGAACGTTTGGTCTCGGGACTGAAGGCCAGATATCCGCGGGTCAACATTGTGACGCGCTACAAGGATTCGGCTTACTCCGAGGACGAACCGGAACTGTGGGCGCAGGTGAAGCGTGAGGCCGCGGCCTTCGTCTATGTTGCCGCGGATTCCGCCGCGACGACCATGTGGAGCGTCACCTGGGCGGCCGGTCTGGAAAAAGCGGGCACACCAGGGGTTGTTCTGCATTTTGCGGCGCTCGCCGAGAATGCCGAGGCAACCCGGACCAAGCTCGGCACGTCGATTCGCCTCGTTGCCGTGCCGAACCGCTCCGGCCTCGGAGACGGTAAGGCTTCGGACGTCACCGAAGCCGTCGTTGCAGCACTGACGGCGCCGCCCTCGGAAACCGAACGCGCGACGGGAATGCGGCATTCCGAGCCGCCGTCCCGCATCGCCGTCACGGGATCGCTCTCCGAGATCGAGGACTTCTTCTACGCTCAACGGTGGACCGACGGCTTGCCGATCATCCCCCCGACCGAGCAGAACGTGGCGGAGATGTTGAAGGGCACCCACGATGCGCCCGGCGAGATCGTCACGCCGGCCATGCTTCCCGAGGGCTGGCCGGCCACCGTCGAGAAAGTGGCGATCAACGGCGTGATGGCGGGGGCGACGCCCAACGAGATGCCCGTGCTGCTGGCCGCCGTCGAAGCCTTCGGCTCGGGGCACTTCGCCTCGGGAGTCCGTTCAACGAATTCGTTCTCCTTCATGCAACTCGTCAACGGGCCGGTCGCCCGCGAGATCGGCATGAACGCGGGCACCTATGCGCTCGGCCCGGGCAATCGCGCCAATGCGACGATCGGCCGGGCGCTGCGGCTGTTCATCTATAATCTCGGCGGCGGCGAAAATGGCGTCAACCTCATGGGCACGCAGGGCAACGTCGGATCGTATGCGTTCTGCTTCGCCGAGAACGAGGCTGCCAGCCCCTGGGAGCCTTTCCAGGTGTCACGGGGATTTGGGCGGGAAGACAGCACGATCACGCTGTTCGCCGGCGGCTGGAGCCACACCGGCAACATGCTGCACCAGGACCTGCATCGCCTCGCGCGCGACGTCGCCTATTTCCAGTGGCCGAGCGGATTGGTCGCGCTGCTGGCGCCCGCGACCGCGGACGCCCTGGCCAGGAGCGGGATGACCAAGGCGCAGGTGGAAGAGGACCTTTGGCAAAACGCGACGCTCACCATGAGGGAATTTCGCAACGATCACTATTATCAGCGCTTCATCATCCCGATCCTGAAGGGCCGGGAGATGAACGGCGTCAAGAACAAATGGCCGGCCTCCTACCTCGATCTTCCCGCCGACGCCAGGGTGCAAGTCTACCCGAGGGGTCGGCGGCGAGGCGAATGCGATGATGCAGGGCTGGGTGATGTGGGGCGCCACGACCGTTTCGGTCGACAAGTGGCGATGATCGGCCACCGCCCCGGCGGCCCACATCACAGACGCGGGTCGCCGCCATGAGCGATCCGCATGTCCATGATGACGTTTCGTCCTCAAATCATGCCGATACGGCATTTGCTCCTGCGGCGCCGCTGGTCCAATCTGGATTCGGTTCAATCCAGGCACAAACCAACAGAGCCGCCGGAAGCTGTCGCTGCCGGGAGGGAACCGAGTCCCGCAACACGAAGACCTGCCGAGCGCCGCTGAGATAGCCAAGACGTTGGTCCTGGCTCGATCGGGGACGAGAACAAGAGAAAGCCAGATGTCCCAACTGCCTTCGCGCCGCCAAATGCTGCAGTCGGCTGGCGCCCTCGCTGTCATGGCGGCCTTTCCGGCCCGAGGCGCCGCAGCCGCGGCGAACACTGACGTCACCGCGCGGCTCGCACGCTACATGGCCGCGGCCCGGAATCAGGCGCTGCCGGACGTCGTCACGGTGACGTGCAAGCACCGGATTCTCGACACCTTCGGCGCCATGGTGTCGGGCTCGCGCATGACGCCCGGCATCATGGCGGTGAAGTATGTTCGCGGGCTCGGCGGCGAGCCGCAGGCCTCGGTGATCGGAGCCGACTTCCGCACCACCGCGATCAACGCCGCGCTCGCCAACGCAATGTGCGCCCATGCCGACGAGACCGACGATGTCGAGCCGGTCACCAAGGCGCATCCGGGCAGCTCCGTGATTCCCGCTGCGCTGGCGATGGCTGAAAAGGAAGGCCGCAGCGGCGAGGAATTCATTCGGGCGGTGGTGCTCGACTACGATCTTGGTT
>Ga0302279_10004474_pt1 | contig 16509 bp, 16 predicted proteins | sample III_Bog_N3_3_FD_194541 | JGI IMG/M metagenome (GOLD analysis project Ga0302279, IMG submission 194541) | Peat permafrost microbial communities from Stordalen Mire near Abisko, Sweden - III_Bog_N3_3 | ecosystem: Environmental > Terrestrial > Soil > Wetlands > Peat | place: Sweden: Abisko...
GGGGGGGGGGGGGGGTGGGGCATGGAGCGGGGCGGGGAGTTGGGCCGGCGCCGGCGTCGGGTCGGGTGGGCCTTCTGGACGCGCCGACGGCGGGCCCGGAGGCCCGCCGTCGTGCGGCAACAGTGCGTCGGACCCCATCGGAGCCCCGGCGCCCCGGCCCGCCGCCCCGGGGCCCGAGCCCCTCGAGCTTCTGGAGCTCCTGGAGCTCCTACGAGAGGCGCTCCACGATCATGGCCATGCCCTGACCGCCGCCCACGCACATGGACTCGAGACCGAACGTCTTGTCGGTGTCCTCGAGGGCGTTCAGCAGCGTGGTCATGATGCGGGCGCCGGTCTGGCCGAAGGGGTGGCCGAGGGCGATGGCCCCGCCCTTCACGTTCAGCTTGTCGTAGCTGATGCCGAGTTCCCGGGCCGACGGGACGACCTGGGCGGCGAAGGCCTCGTTGATCTCCACCAGGTCGATGTCGTCGATGGTCATGTTGGCCCGCTTCAGGGTCTGGCGGATGGCCTCGACCGGTCCGAGCCCCATGATCTCGGGGTCCAGGCCCGTGACGCCGCTGGCCACCACCCGGGCCAGCGGTGTGATGCCGAGCTCGTGGGCCCGGGTGTCGCTCATGACCACCACGGCGGCCGAGCCGTCGTTCAGGGGGCAGGCGTTGCCCGCCGTCACCGTGCCGCCCTCGCGGAACACCGGCTGGAGGGTCGAGAGCTTCTCGAGGTTCGTGCCGGGCCGGGGACCGTCGTCCTTGGTGACCACGTCGCCGTTGGGCAGGGTCACCGGGATGATCTCCCGGTCGAAGAAGCCCGCCTCCTGGGCAGCCACGGCCCGGGTCTGGGACTGCACGGCGAACTCGTCCTGGTCGAGGCGGGAGACACCCTTCAGCTCGGCCACGTTCTCGGCCGTCTGGCCCATGGCCATGTAGACGTCGGGCAGTCCGTCGAAGGGCGTCCACGGCTCGGTGACGGCCGGGGTGCGGGCCACGGTGCGGGCCTCGGCGTCGGCGAAGAGGGGATTGTGGGGCCCGGTGTCGGCCGCGCCGTAGAGGTAGCGGCTGACCGTCTCGACACCGGCGGCCACGAAGACGTCGCCCTCACCGGCCCGAATGGCGTGGGCCGCCATGCGGATGGCCTGGAGCGACGACGAGCAGTACCGGTTGACGGTCACGCCGGGGACGTTGGGCAGGCCCGCCAGAATGGCCGCCACCCGGGCGATGTTGAAGCCGGCCTCGCCGCCGGGCTGTCCGGACCCGAGGATGACGTCCTCGACGGTCTGGGGGTCGAGCTGGGGGATCTTGGCCAGGACCTCGCGGATGGCCAGCGCGGCCAGGTCGTCGGGACGACAGTCCACCAGCGACCCCTTGTTGGCCCGGCCGATGGGGGTGCGGCCGGTGGCGACGATGACTGCTTCGGGCATGTGAGGCTCCTCGGATCGTGTAGTTACCGACAGGTAACCGTAGTGTACCCGCCGCTTCTGTGCAGCGGTCCGGTCGACCGGCGCCGGTCAGGCTAGTTGGTCCGCCCGACGGGGTCGGAGGGTCGGGTTCCGCTGGGTCCCTGGCCGGCCCCGGTCAGGGACCGGTCCGACCCCGGTCAGGCACCGTTCGGCCCCGTTCAGGCCCCGTTCGGCCCCGTTCGGCCCCGGTTCCCGGTGCACTGGCCGCTCGGCCGGGAGGAATGTAACTTGTTCTACTCAGGGCGGTGCGCGTCCCGCCGTACGGGCGCGCCATCGAGGGAGGAAGCCATGGAGATCGGGTACACCGAGGAGCAGGAGGCCCTCCGCCAGGAGCTGCGGGCCTACTACGCCGACCTGTTGACCCCCGAGGTCGAGGAGCAGTTGGCCCACAGCCACGGCATCGGGCCCGACATGCGCCGGGTGGTCAAGCAGATGGCTGTCGACGGCTGGCTGGGCATCGGCTGGCCCAAGGAGTACGGCGGCCAGGGCCGGTCCGACATCGAGCAGTTCATCTTCTTCGACGAGTCCATGCGGGCCGGCGCCCCGGTCCCCATGCTGACCATCAACACGGTGGGGCCGACCATCATGGACTTCGGCACCGACGAGCAGAAGGCCGAGTACCTGCCCCGCATCCTGGCCGGGGACATCCACTTCTGCATCGGCTACACCGAGCCCAACGCCGGGACCGACCTCGCGGCGCTGCAGACCCGGGCCGTCCGTGACGGTGACGAGTACGTCATCAACGGAGCCAAGATCTTCACCTCCCTGGCCGGTGACGCCGACTACATCTGGCTGGCCACCCGGACCGACCCCGAAGCGTCCAAGCACAAGGGCATCTCCATGTTCATCGTGCCGATGGACACGCCGGGCATCAAGGTCGTCCCGATGCAGCTCCTGGGCGACCACAACATCAATTACACGTTCTACGAGGACGTCCGGGTGCCGGCCGCCAACCTGGTGGGCGGGGAGAACAACGGCTGGACCCTCATCACCAACCAGTTGAACCACGAGCGGGTCACCCTGTGCGCCCCGGGCATCATCGACCGGGCCCTGGACGACACCCGGGCCTGGGCCCAGCAGACCAAGCTGGCCGACGGCCGACGGGTCATCGACCAGGAGTGGGTCCAGGTCCACCTGGCCCGGGTCCACGCCAAGCTCGAGTTCCTCAAGCTCATCAACTGGAAGGTGGCCTGGACGGCCACCCAGGGCCACCTCGACGTGGCCGACGCCTCGTCCATCAAGGTCTTCGGGACCGAGTTCTACCTCGAGGCCTTCAAGCTCCTGATGGAGGTCGTGGGCCAGGCCGGCTACCTGTCCCGGGGGGCACCCGGCGCGGTGCTGGCCGGCCGCCTCGAGATGTACGCCCGGAGCCTGGTCATCCTGACCTTCGGGGGCGGCACCAACGAGATCCAGCGGGACCTCATCGCCATCTTCGGCCTGGGCCTGCCCCGGTCCCTGCGCTAGATCCCGGCCCGCACACCGGCCCCGCACCGGCACACCGGTCCCGCACCGGCACACCGGTCCCGCACCGCACCGCACCGCACCGCACCGCACCGCACCGAACGCCCAGCAAAGGACAGACACGATGGACTTCTCCTTCAGTGAGGAACAAGAGGCCGTACGGGAGCTGGCCACCCGCATCTTCACCGACCTGGCCACCCACGAGCGCCTCCGCGAGATCGAACTCGAAGCGGACGGGTTGAACGACCGCTTCGACCGGAAGCTGTGGGCCGAGCTGGCCTCGGCCGGGCTGCTCGGCATCGCCCTGCCCGAGGACGTGGGCGGGGCCGGCCTGGGCTTCATCGAGGTGGCCCTGGTGGTCGAGGCCGCCGGACGCACCGCCGCCTACGTCCCGGTGATCGAGACGCTGGCCACCGGTTCGCTGGCCATCGCCGAGTTCGGCACCGACGCCCAGCGTGCGGCCTGGCTGCCCGGGGTGGTCGACGGGTCGACCGTGGTCACCACGGCCCTGGTGGAGCCCGGCGGCTCCCTCCGGATCCCGTCGGTCACGGCCACGCCGGCGCCCGGGGGCGACGGCTGGCAGCTCACCGGCGTGGCGCCCTACGTCCCCTCGGGGCTGGTGGCCGACCTGGCCCTCGTCCCGGCGGCGGTCGACGGCGGGGGCGCCGCGGTGTTCGTGGTCGACCTGTCCCTGGCCGGCATCTCCCGCGAGCGCCAGGAGGCCAACACCGGCCGTCCCGAGGCCGTCCTGACCTTCGCCGACGTGGCCCTCGGGGCCGACGCCCTGTTGGGTCCGGTGTCGGCCGGTCCGGACATCATCGACTGGCTCATCCTGCGGGCCACGGCCGCCGTGGCGGTGGCCCAGGCCGGGGTGGCCTCCGCCGCCGTGGCCCTGGTGTCCGAGTACACGAAGAGCCGCGAGCAGTTCGACAAGCCCATCGCCACCTTCCAGGCCGTCGGGCAGCGGGCCGCCGACGCCTACGTCGACGCCGAGGCCATCCGCCTGACCGCCTGGCAGGCGGCGTGGCGGATCGACCAGGGGCTGCCGGCCGACGACGCCGTGGCCGTGGCCAAGTTCTGGGCGGCCGACGGGGGACAGCGCGTGGTCCACGCCGCCGTCCACCTCCACGGCGGGGTGGGGGTCGACCGCGACTACCCGCTGCACCGGCACTTCCTCCTCACCAAGCAGCTGGAGCTGACCCTGGGCGGGGCCACCGACCAGTTGCTGCGCATCGGCGCCACGCTGGCCGCCGAGCCGGCCTGAGGACTGGGCCCCTGGCCCCAAGCCGCAGGCCGCAGGCCCCAGGCCCCAGGCCCCAGGCCGCCCGCACCGCCGGCGGGCGCCTCGTCGGGGCCCGCTGCAATACTGGGAACCATGAGCCGTCAGCCGACCGGATCGCGGGACCTCACCGTCCTCGCCGTGCCGGTGTACGGCGCCACCATCGCCCTGGAGCTTCTGGTGCTGCGGCGTCGACGCCGGGCCCGGGGCCCGTCGACCGGTGACTACGAGCCCCGCGACACCCTGGCCAGCCTGGCCATGGGCACGGCCAGCCTGTTCGCCCCCCTGGCCACGGCCAAGCTGCTGCGCCCGCTGACCCCGGGCCGGGGCCGCTACGGCCGGGCCCTGGTGGGTGCCGCCCTGGGGGCCGCCGCGCTGACCACGGTGGCCGACGTGGTGGTCCGCCGATCACGGGCCGGCCTCGACCCCCAGCGCTGGGCTCCCACTCCCACTCCGACCTCCACCCCGACCGCCGCCGCCGCCACGGTCGAGGTCGACGGGGCCGGGGCCGGGGCCGGGGCCGGGGCCGGGGCCGGGGCCGGGGCCGGGGAATGGGCCGGACCCGCGGCCGCCGCCGCCCCCGGGTCGGTCCGTCCCCCCTTCGCCGTCACGGACCGGGTCCGCCGCCGCGAGCGTCTGGCCCGCCGGGTGGCGGCCGTCGGGGGCGTGGCCGCCGTCTCGTTGGGCGGGGTGGCCGTGGCCACGACGTGGGCGTCGCGGACCTCTCCCGACCGGCTCTGGCGGCACCGGGTACTCCCGTCGCTGGGCAACGGACCGCTGGCCGTGGCCCTGGCCGTGGCCGGGTGGGACTTCATCTACTACTGGAACCACCGGTTCTCCCACGAGAGCCGCTTCCTGTGGGCCTCCCACGTGGTGCACCACTCGAGCGAGCACTACAACCTGTCCACGGCCCTGCGCCAGCCCGTGGCCGACGCCTTCGGGACCTACCTCCCCTACGGCGCCCTGTGCCTGGTCGGGGTCCCGCCGCAGACCGTGGCCACGGCACGGGGGATCAACCTCCTCTACCAGTACTGGATCCACACCGAGACGATCGGTCGGCTGGGGCCGCCCGAGGCCGTGCTCAACTCGGCCTCCCACCACCGGGTCCACCACGGCTCGAACCGCCACTATCTCGACCGCAACCACGGGAGCATCCTGATCGTGTGGGACCGGCTCTTCGGCACCTTCGAGCCCGAGGGCGACCAGGTGGTCTACGGGCTCACGACCAACATCGACACGTTCAACCCCGTCCGGATCGCCAGCCACGAGTTCGCCGCCATCCTCCGTGACGTGGCCGGCTCGACCTCGTGGTCCGAGCGGTTGTCCTACGTGCTGCGGGGGCCCGGCTGGCCGGCCCGCCACCGCGCCGAGCTGGCGGAGCGGGCCGCACTGGCCGTGCGCCCGGGGCCGACCGATGGGGGAGCCGGCGACGGCATCGGCGATCTCCAGTTGGCCGCAGGCTGAAACCCGACCCGTGCCTGCGCTCGATGGCGGCCGGGGACTGCACCGCTACGGGGTCCACTGCCACTGGACGGGTTCGACAGGCGTCGGGTACGAGGCTGTCAGCCGCGAGCACGCCGCCGGGGCGCCCCCGGCGGCCCAGGAGCTGCGCCTCTCCGCCGACCCGTCGTTCCGCGGGGACCCGGACCTCCTCAACCCTGAGCAGCTCGTGGTCCTCGCCGCGGCGTCGTGCCAGCTGCTCAGCTTCCTCGCCGTAGCCGCCCGGGCCCGGGTGGACGTGCTGGGCTACGACGACGAGGGCGTCGGGGTGACGTCCGACGACGACCCGCCGATGCGCCTCGTGACCATCTCGCTGCGACCGGTGATCCGGGTGGCCCCGGGAACGGACGCGGACCGCGTCCGGCACCTCGTCGACATCGCCCACCGCCAGTGCTTCATCGCCAACTCGCTCCGGACCGAGATCGACGTCGTGGCGACCGTCGTCGTCGAGGACGACGGGCCGGGCTGACGGGCCGGGCTGACGGGCCGGAGACCGGCCGACGCTGCGGGCAGCACCGAGGTCGGCCCGGCCCCCGGGTCGAGGCGGTGCTAGAGGACCAATTCGGCCATGGTGCGCAGCGTGTCCTGGTTGCCGGCCACCAGCAGGGTGGTGGCGATGGACTCGCTCCACGCCTCGAGGTCGTCGCGGATCTTCTCCACCGGGCCGATGAGGGCCACGTCCTCCACCAGGGCGGTGGGGACGGCGGCGGCGGCCTCGTCCTTGTGGCCGTCGAGGTAGAGATCCTGGACCTTGGCTGCCTCGTCGCCGTAGCCCATGCGGGCGAACACGTCGAAGTGGAAGTTCATCTCACGGGCGCCCATCCCGCCGATGTAGAGGGCGAGGAACGGCCGGAAGGCGTCGGCCAGGGTTTCGAGGTCGTCACCGATGAGCGTGGGGGCGAAGGCGATGACCTCGAAGTCGTCGGCCGTGTGCCGGGCGCCCGGTCGGGCGAAGCCCTCGGCCAGTGACGGCTCGAAGGCCTTCACGGCGTTGGGGGAGAAGAAGATGGGGAACCAGCCGTCGGCGATCTCGGCGGCCAGGGCCACGTTCTTCGGCCCCTCGGCCCCCAAGATGATGGGGATCTCCCGGCGCAGGGGGTGGACGATGGGCTTGAGGGGCTTGCCGAGGCCCGTCCCGCCGGGGTAGGGGAGCGGGTAGTGGGGCCCGTCGTTGGTGACCGGAGCGTCGCGGGCGATGACCTTGCGGACGATGTCCACGTACTCGCGGGTGCGGGCCAGGGGCTTGGGGAAGGGCTGGCCGTACCAGCCCTCGACGACCTGGGGTCCGGACACGCCGAGCCCCAGCACGAACCGGCCGCCCGACAGGTGGTCGAGGGTGATCGCCGCCATGCCCATGGCCGTGGGGGTGCGGGCCGACAGTTGGCAGAGGGCGGTGCCCAGGCGGACCCGGGAGGTCGCCGCGCCCCACCAGCTGAGGGGGGTGAGGGCGTCGGAGCCGTAGGCCTCGGCTGTCCACACCGAGTCGTAGCCCAGGCGCTCGGCCTCGGCCACCAGTTCCGGCGCGTCCGGCGGCGGACCGGCGCCCCAGTAGCCGAGCTGCAGTCCCAACTTCATGTTCTTCATCGGATCCTCCCCTGGGGCACGGACCGGCCGTGCAGCGACCGGTCCTCGACCCTAGCGGGCCGTCCGGACCGGGACGGAACTACGGACAACGGGTACAGCACGGGCCGGCGACCAGGTGGCGACCAGGTGGCGACCGGGTGGCGACCGGGTGGCGACCTGGTGGCGACCGGAGGGACCGGCTCAGGCCATCCGGGCGATCACGTGCTCGGCGAAGAGGGAGCACACCTCGAGGCGTTCGGCCCGCACCTTCTCGGGGCTGTCGTCGGGGCCCGGCCGGACGGCCATCCACGGGGCGCACAGGAGATCGGTGACGCCGGCGTCCTCCAGGCGCTTGTACAGGTCGACGTCGGGCCGGGCCTTCACGGCCAGGTAGATGGCGAACGGTTCGTCCTGGCGGCCGGCCTGCTTGAGCGCGTCCGTGATGCGGCCGACCTGGGTCAGTGCCTCGTCGGGGAGCACGGCCCCGGTGTTGATCCAGCCGTCGCACAGGGTGGCGGCCCGGCGGATGGCCGGCTCCGACTCGCCCCCGCCCAGGATGGGGATAGGCCGGGCGGGCGCCGGGTTCATCTGGCAGGCCGGTACGTCGTAGTGGGTCCCGTGGTACTCGACCCAGCCGCCCTGCCACAGGGCCCGGAGGGCCGGGATCATGTCGTCGAGGCGCTTGCCCCGGGTGTGGAAGTCCTGACCGGTCTGGAGGTACTCCTCCTTGCACCAGCCCACGCCCACCCCCAGGCGCACCCGGTCGTGGGAGAGCACCGCCGCCGTGCCCACGGACTTGGCCACGGTGATGAGGTCGCGGACCGGGGCGATGTAGACGCCGGTGGTGAAGGTCAGGTTGGTGGTGACGGCGGCGAGCGCCGAGATGAGGCACATGGGATCGGGCCAGGCCGTCTCCTTCTCCCAGAACGGTGCGCCGTCGGGGGCCTTCGAGTACGTGTACCGGGACTCGAGGTCCCGGGGGTTGAAGAGGTGGTCCGACAGGTAGAGCCCGTCGTAGCCCATGGTGTCGCTGGCCACGGCGAGGGCCAGGGCCTCGTCGACGGGAAGGAAGGTGACAGCCTGGTGGAAGCGCATGGGACGGCGACCTTACCGGCCGACCGGGGCGGACGGAGTGAAGGCCACGGGGAGGTGCTTGACCCCGTTGATGAAGTTCGACTGCAGGCGTTCGACCGGCCCGTCGAGGTGGATGTCGGGTAGGCGGTCCAGCACCCGCTCGAACAGGACGGCGATCTCCATGCGGGCCAGGTTCGCCCCCAGGCAGAAGTGGGGCCCGCCACCGCCGAAGGCGATGTGGTTGTTGGGCGTCCGGGTGATGTCGAAGCGGTCGGGATCGGGGAACACCGTCTCGTCCCGGTTGGCCGAGATGTGCCAGAACACCACCTTGTCGCCCACCTTCACCTCCTGGCCGCTCAGCTCGGTGTCGGCGATGACCTGGCGGCGGAAGTGCATCACCGGGGTCACCCAGCGCAGCATCTCCTCCACGGCTCCGGGCAGCAGGGAGCGGTCGGCCAGCAGCTTCTGCCACTGGTCGGGGTGCTCGAACAGGGCCACCATGCCCCCCGAGATGAGGTTGCGGGTGGTCTCGTTGCCGGCCACGGCCAGCAACAGGAAGAACAGGTCGATCTCCATGGTGTCGAGCTCGTCGCCGTCGATCTCGGCCGCAGTCAGCACGCTGATGAGGTCCTCGTGCGGGTCGCCCCGGCGCTCGGCCACCAACTGGTCGGCGTAGGCGAACAGCTCCATGGCGGCCAGGGTGGCGTCCGCCCCGGCCGTCTCGCCGTCGCCGTACTCGGCGTCCTCCCGTCCGATCATGCGGTTGGACCAGTCGAAGACCAGGTGGCGGTCCTCCTGGGGGACGCCCATCAGCTCGGCGATCACCTGCAGGGGCAGCTCGGCGGAGATCTCGGCCACGAAGTCCGCCGTCCCCCGTTCACACACCCGGTCGATGATGGCGTCGGTGTACTGGACGACCTTGTCGTGCAGGTCCCGGATCATGCGCGGGGTGAACCCCTTGTTGACCAGGCGCCGGTAGCGGGTGTGCATCGGCGGGTCCATGTTGAGCATCATCAGGCGCTGCTGCTCGAGGTTCTCGATGTCCCAGTCCTGGAAGAGGGCGCCCGACGAGTACGAGGAGAACCGCTCGAAGTCACGGTTGACCGTGACGCAGTCGGCGTAGCCGGTGACGGCCCAGAACCCGCCGTTGACGCTGGCCGGGTCCTCGTGCCAGTAGACGGGTGCCTCCGTGCGCAGGGTGGCGAACCACTCGTGGGGCACGCGCTCGACGAACTGCCTCGAGTCGCACAGGTCGATGTCCTTCAGGTCCATGGTCCCCTCCTGGTGGCGTCCGGTCGTCGTCCCACCGAGGCCCGACCGGCCGGGTGCGTGGGTGGTGCCGGAGGCGCTGGTGGCCGGCGGCCTGCGACCTGTGGTGCGTTCCGGTGGTCTCTGCGGTGCGTTCTGCGGTGCGTTCTGCGGTGCTGTCCGTGTGGTATCGGCGGTGGCCTCGGCGGTGCTGTAGCGGTGCTGCGGCGGCCCGGCGGGGCCGGGAGACCTGCCGGTCGACATCGTGTCATTTTTAGAACACGTATCAGTTATCATACGCACACGGCTTCCGGAGAGCCAACGGCGAAGGCCGGGGCCGGCGTCGGTCGCCACGCCGTGGACCGATTCGACGCCTTCTCCGGGCGCCCGTTAGTTTGCCGCCACACCGCCACACCGCCACACCGCCACACCGCCACAGTCCAGGAGCGGGCAGCGTCCGTACCGCCGCCGCCCCCGAGGGAGGGACCGCACGCCATGTATCTCGAAGAGACCCCGGAGGAGCAGGCACTGCGGTCCGAGTTGCGGGCGTACTTCGCCCAGCTGGTCACGGACGAGGACCGGGCGGCGCTCGACGGGGAGGGCGAGGGCGGGGAGGTGTTCCGTCGCCTGGTGCGCCGGATGGGCGCGGACGGCTGGCTGGGCGTCGGCTGGCCCAAGGAGTACGGCGGCCAGGGCCGGCCGGCCACGGACCAGTTCATCTTCTTCAACGAGGTCCAACGGGCCCGGGCCCCGTTCCCCTTCGTGACCCTCAACACCGTCGGCCCGACCCTCATGCGCTTCGGGACCGAGGAGCAGAAGGCGGCCTTCCTGCCGGGGATCCTCGCCGGGGACCTCAACTGCGCCATCGGCTACACCGAGCCCGGCGCCGGGACGGACCTGGCCTCGCTGCGCACCCGGGCCGTGGAGGACGGGGACGAGTGGGTGATCGACGGCAACAAGATCTTCACCTCGGGCGCCGACCAGGCCGACTACATCTGGCTGGCCGCCCGCACCGACCCCGAGGCCCCCAAGCACAAGGGGATCTCCATCTTCATGGTGCCCACCTCGACCCCCGGCTTCTCGTGGACCCCCATCGTGACCGTGGGAGGAGTCGCCACCACGGCCACCTACTACGACAACGTGCGGGTACCCCGATCGGCCCTGGTGGGGGAGCGCAACGAGGGCTGGCGCATGATCACCAACCAGCTCAACCACGAGCGGGTGGGCCTGGCCGCGGTCAGCGCCCTGGCCCAGCGACTGTGGGCCGAGGTGGCCGGGTGGGCCCTGGCCCACGGCCGGGCCGACGTCGGCTGGGTCCGGGAGGACCTGGCCCGGAGCCACGCGCTGCTCGAGGCCCAGAAGCTCCTCAACTGGCGCATGGCCGCCGCTGTGGCCGACGACACGCTGGGGCCGTCCGACTCGTCGTCGGTGAAGGTCTTCGGCACCGAGTCGACCATCGAGGTCTACCGGCTCCTGCTGGGCATCGTCGGGTCCGCCGGCATCCTCAGCCCGGGCTCGCCGGGCGCCGTGCTGCACGGCGAGCTCGAACGGGCCGCCCGGGCCGCCCAGATCAATACCTTCGGCGGCGGGGTCAACGAGATCCAGCGGGAGATCCTGGCCATGGCCGGCCTGGGCATGAAGCGGTCGTCGCGATGACCGGACCCGCACCGACCACCGACCCCGAGTCCTTCACCGGCCAGATCTCCGGTCCGGCCGTCGAGGGCCCGGACCCGGTCAACGTCCCGATGATCCGCCACTGGGTGGAGGCCATGGGCGACGACAATCCCGTGTACCTCGACGACGAGGCCGCCCGGCAGGCCGGCTTCGACGGGGTGATCGCCCCGCCCACCATGCTCCAGGCCTGGGTGATGCGGGGCCACCGGGCCACCCAGGAGCTCGAGGCCGCCCGGGCCGCCGGTACGACGACCGACGACACCCCCCAGGATGAACTGATGAACCTCCTCGACGCCCTGGGGTACACCTCGGTGGTGGCCACCAACTGCGAGCAGCACTACGTGCGCCCCCTGGTCCCCGGCGACCGGGTGGTGGTCACGTCCACCATCGAGTCGGTGTCCCCGGAGAAGACGACCGGGCTGGGCACCGGCCGGTTCGTCACCAACCGCATGGACTTCACCGACGGCCACGGCCAGCCGGTGGCCACCATGCGGTTCCGCATTCTCAAGTTCCGCCCCCGGGCGGAGCAAACCACGGCCTGATCCACGAGAGGACACCACCCATGACCGACACCACCCCCGCGCTCCGCCCTCGGCCGGCGCTCACCCAGGACATCGCCTTCTTCTTCGAGGGGGCGAAGGAGCACAAGCTCTTGATCCAGCGCTGCACGTCCTGCGGCCGGCTCCGCCATCCGCCCCTGCCGGCCTGTGCCGCCTGCCGGTCGTTCGACTGGGACACCGTCGAGTCCTCCGGCCGGGGCACGATCTTCAGCTTCGTGGTCACCCACTATCCCAAGGTCCCCGGCTTCGAGTACCCGTTGGTGGTGGCCCTGGTCGAGCTGGAGGAGGGCACCCGCCTGATGGCCAACGTGGGCGGTATCGACCCGGCCGACGTCCGCATCGGCCAGCCCGTGGTGGCCCGCTTCGTGGCCCACGACGACGATCTGACCCTGCCGGTCTTCTATCCCGACCCCGACCCCGAGCCGGACCTCGACGCAGAGGGCACGGCCTGATGGACTTCACCTTCTCCGAGGAGCAGCAGGCCGTCCGCGAGGCGGCCGACGGCATCTTCGCCGGCCTGGTCACCCCCGAGCGGGTGAAGGAGATCGAGGCCACCGACGACCGGTTCGACCGGGCGCTGTGGGCCGAGCTGGCCCGGGCCGACCTCCTGGGGCTGGCCGCGCCGGAATCCGTGGGCGGTGGCGGCTACGGCATGGTCGAGCTCTGCCTCATCCTGGAGGCCCAGGGTCGCAGCGTGGCCCCTGTCCCGTTGTGGGCCACGCTGGTGCTGGGGGTGCTGCCCATCGGCGAGTTCGGTTCCGACCACCTCCTCGGGCTGCTGCCCGGGGTCACGGCCGGGGACACCGTCCTCACCGCGGCCCTGGCCGACGTGGCCGACGACCTGGCCGTGGGCGGTCCGGGCCGACCGTCGGTGCGGGCCACCCCGTCGGGCGGCGGCTACCGCCTCACGGGCACGGCGTCCGCCGTCCCCTGGGCCCACGTGGCCGACCGGGTGCTGGTCCCGGCGGCCCTGGATGACGGCGGGGTCCTGGTGGCCGTGGTGGACCCCCGGGCCGACGGCGTCACCCAGGCGTGGGCCGAGACCACCAACCGGGAGATCCACCCCCACCTGACCTTCGACCTCGACGTGGTCGCCGACGACCTGCTGGCGACGCCGGAGGCCGGCGCCGGGGTCGTGGCGTGGATCCTCGACCGGGCCTGGACGGGCCTGGCCGCCCTGCAGGTGGGTGTGGCCGAAGCGGCGGTCACCCAGACCGCCGAGTACCTCAACACCCGGGAGCAGTTCGAGCGCCCACTCAGCACGTTCCAGGGGACGATGCTGCGGGCCGCCGACGCCGCCATCGACACCGAGGCCGTACGGGTGACCCTGTGGCAGGCCGCCTGGCGGATCGACAACGGCCTGCCGGCCTCCCGGGCCGTGACCGTGGCCGCCTGGTGGGCATCGGACGCCGGGCAGCGGGTGGTCCATGCCGCCCAGCACCTCCACGGCGGCATGGGCGCCGACATCGACTACCCGATCCACCGGTACTTCCTCTGGGGCAAGCAGCTCGAGCTGCTGCTGGGCGGGCCGAGCGCCCACCTGGCCCGCCTGGGGACGCTGGTGGTCGAGGACCTGCAGGCCGGCACGGCGGTGGCCACATGACGTCCACCACCCGCCCCTTCGGGTCGGTGGCCATCGGCGACGAGCTGCCCCCGCTCGAGGTCCACCTCTCCCGGACCCTGATCGTGGCCACGGCCATCGCCTCCCGTGACTACCAGGACGTCCACCACGACCACGTGAAGGCCCGGGACCGGGGGTCCCAGGACATCTTCATGAACATCCTGACCACCAACGGCTTCGTCGGCCGGTTCGTCACCGACTGGGCCGGACCCGGGGCGGTGCTCACCGATGTCAACATCCGGCTCGGCGCGCCGAATTACGCCGACGACACCATGGTCCTCACCGGGACGGTCTCGTCGGTCGAGGCATCGGGCGGGGGCCACGGCCGGGGGGCCGTCGAGATCTCCGTCCGGGGCGCCAACTCCCTCGGCGACCACGTGACCGGAACCGTCCGCCTGCTCCTGCCCACCGCCGACGCCGACGCCCCTGCCGGTGCCACCACCACCACGACCTCTCCCACGACCAGCGAAAGAGAAGACTGAATGCCCCGTCGTCACAACTTTGCCGGAACCACGGCCATCGCCGGGATCGGCGCCACCGAGTTCTCCAAGGAGTCCGGACGCTCGGAGCTGTCCCTGGCCACCGAGGCGGTGGCCGCGGCGCTCGACGACGCCGGCCTCGAGCCGTCCGAGGTGGACGGCATGGTCACCTACTCGGCCGACACCAACCCCGACATCGACATCGCCCGTTCCCTGGGTATCGGTGAACTGACCTTCTTCGACCGCATCCATTACGGGGGCGGTGCCTGCTGCGGCACGGTCCAGCATGCGGCCATGGCCGTGGCTTCAGGCGTGGCCGACGTGGTGGTCTGCTACCGGGCCTTCAACGAGCGCTCGGGGAACCGCTTCGGCGCCGGCGTCCAGGGCCGCCCGCCGCTGTCCACCGCCGAGAACGCCCAGTTCGCCTGGTACTCGCCGGTGGGCTTCCTCACCCCGGCCAGCTGGGCGGCCATGTTCGCCCAGCGCTACCTGCACGTGACCGGGGCCACCAGCGAGGACGTCGGCCGGATCGCCGTCGCCGGGCGCCGGCACGCCGCCACCAACCCCAAGGCCTGGTTCTACGAGCAGCCCATCACCATCGAGGACCACCAGGCCTCCCGCTGGATCGTCGAGCCCCTCCACCTGCTCGACTGCTGCCAGGAGTCCGACGGCGGCCAGGCGGTCATCGTCACGTCCCTCGAGCGGGCCCGGGACCTCCGCCAGGCCCCGGCCGTGATCACCGCGGCATCCCAGGGCTCCGGCGACCAGCAGGACATGATGACCTCCTACTACCGCGACGACATGGTCCACCTCCCCGAGATGGGCCTGGTGGCCCGCCAGCTCTGGGAGACCTCGGGTCTCGGGCCCCAGGACATCCAGACCGCCGTCCTCTATGACGCCTTCACCCCCTTCGTCATGTTCACCCTGGAGGAGTTCGGGTTCTGCAAATGGGGCGAGGCCAAGGACTTCGTGCAGAACGGCAACATCGAGATCGGCGGGGGACTGCCCATCAACACCCACGGCGGCCAGCTCGGCGAGGCCTACATCCACGGGATGAACGGGATCGCCGAAGGTGTCCGCCAGGTGCGGGGCACCGGCGTGAATCAGGTCCCTGACGTCGAGCACGTGGTCGTGACCTCGGGCACCGGGGTGCCGACCAGCGGACTCATCCTGGGCGTCGACCGGTAGCCGGTCCGGCCCGCCGCGGATAGCCGATGGAGGCCCCGAACCGGGCGAGGCGATCCGGCCCTTCGTTGACGCCGTAGCGCCGGAATACTGGGCTCTCTTCGACCGGGTGCACCGGAGAATCATGGGGTTGTGCCCGGAGGCGGACGTCGCACTGTCCTACGCGATTCCGACCTATCAGGTCGGAACGAACCGCATCCATGTGGGGGTGTGGAAGCACCGTGTGTTGCTGTACGGGTGGGAACAGGAGTGTCCGACCGACTTCGTGGCCCGGCATCCCCAGACCAGGTCCGGCAGAGCGACGATCCGGCTGTGGCCCGAGGACTCGGCGGACGCGACCGACGACGAGCTGCGGAATCTGATCAGGGGCGCCTTGGACCGATGATCCGGGCCGTGGCGCGCCCGGCGCGGGTGGACCGTTGCCCGATCCGGGCAGTGGACCCGGCGGACCCCGACCCTCGTCGGCGGCTCCGATCGGCCGGCAGTCCCATCGAGGTGGGCGATGCACGGACCGGCTTCGTGCGGGCAGTGCCGGTGGCAATCTGGGTCGCATCCGGGTTCGCCCTGGTGGGAGTCACCGTGTTCCCCTGGCGCTGGTTCGGGTACAGGAACTCGTTCGATCAGGGAAGCCACCTCTACCAGGTGGACCTGGGGGCCATGGTCGTGATCATGGCACTGACCATCGTGGCGGCGGTCGTGAACCGATGGATCGACACGGTGGCCTGGGCGTCCCCCGACGTCGCCGCCAGCGGCGTCGCCATCGCGTTCGTCGCCCTGAGCGCGCACCAGTCCGACGCTGCGTCGATCGTCAGCAACCTGCACATCGAGATCGGGTACGCCGTGACATTCATGAGTGGATTGGTGATGCTCGTCGCCAGAGCCTTCGGCGCCGTGGTCAGGGTCCGGGCATCCAGAGGTCGGATCGCAATCAGATCAGGTCGACCGGTGGCCTTCGGTCGCCTGCCACCACGGCCACGCCACCCCGCCGTCTCACCGCCGTCTCACCGCCGGCTCACCGTCGTGCTGCCCCGCCGTTGATCCGGTCACCCCGCCGCTCGTCCTACGTCGGCCCGTCCCTCGGTGGGGGTGTCCCCGGTGAGGACCGCTCCTGCTGCAGGTTCTCCAGGATCTCGTGGAGCCGGGCGCGGCCCTCGGGGGTGTCCACGCCGAGCCCGGGCTCCCGGCCGAAGGGCGGGGGCTTGTCGAAGTGCCAGCCGTGGTCGTCCCGGCGCAGTTCGTAGCCTTCGTCGGTCTTCAGGTGATGATGGAACCAGCACAGCCGGGCCAGATTCGAGAGTGTCGTCGGTCCGCCCTGGGCGAAGGGGACGACGTGGTCGATCTCCAGGAACTTGTCGGCACCGCAGCCGGGGACCACGCAGCAGGGGTCCCGTTCCATGAGGGCGGTGCGCAGG
>Ga0302279_10004475_pt1 | contig 16507 bp, 13 predicted proteins | sample III_Bog_N3_3_FD_194541 | JGI IMG/M metagenome (GOLD analysis project Ga0302279, IMG submission 194541) | Peat permafrost microbial communities from Stordalen Mire near Abisko, Sweden - III_Bog_N3_3 | ecosystem: Environmental > Terrestrial > Soil > Wetlands > Peat | place: Sweden: Abisko...
CCCGCAAATCCGGCCATCGAGATATCAGCCACGGCACCGGTTCACCAACGCGGCGAACGCTTGCGAAGACTAGCATGGTGGGCTGCAGCGTTCGAATATCAATTCGTTGCAGCAGGGGCCGACACCCCTGATCCGGCGGATGACCGGCGCACGAAAATGGCCGACTCATCGACCGTCCGCATGAGGCGACCGGGGCCTGTCCGGCGCAACGGTCCACGGCCTTGCGACTAGCGACCGTCGCCAATGGCGCCGGAATCGGACCATTTCCGACCTATGCCGGCGCGGTTAGCGGGAAGATAATACCTCTGGAGGTTGAATTGCGCCAGCCACTCGATATTTAATCGTCGTATCGTGCCAGCAGTAGTCGAATCCCGCGCGCGACACGCACGACCGACCGGCTGGCGGAGGCCTTTAACCCTACAAAATTCCCGTGGTTTAAACACGAATTCATCCATCCACGCGGGTTTAAACCGGTATATAAGGGTGAATCCCTGACCCATCTGTTCGGGGCTTCTCGACCGAAGGACAGTAGAAACAGAATGATCAAATCAGCGGCAAAGAAGATGAAGCAGCGCAGTGCCGGCAAGCCGGACATTGAGCTGGGCAAGCGAATTCGGCTACGGCGCGTCGAACAGAAGATCTCGCAGGCGGAGCTCGGCGACAAACTCGGCGTCAGCTTTCAGCAGGTGCAGAAATACGAGAAGGGCGTCAACCGCGTCGGCGCTGCTCGTCTGCAGCAGATCGCCACCGCGCTCGATGTGCCCGTCACGTTCTTCTACGACGGCGACGGCAAGGCGCGCGAGGTCGAAAGCCTGCTGTTTCTCGACAGCGCGTTCAGCCTGCGGCTGTTGCGCGCCTACAGCAAGATCAAGGACCAGACCGTACAGCGTCAGCTGGTGTCCTTGATGGAATCAATCGCCGCGAACGAAGACTAGGCGGTCGGGACCGCGCGGCCGCTTTCGGCCTCGCCACCCCTGCTTGCAGCACCGCGGACGTGATCGACCAACGCGAGCGTATTCGTCGGCAGTGTATCGCCGCGCCAGGCCACGTGCTGGTCCGGGCGCGACAACACCAGTCCGTCGCCATAGAAAATGGCGGCCATTTGGCGTTGCATGTCCAGCAGCTTCAGCGGCATTCCCCTGGTTCGGGCAGCAGCTTCGAGCGGTGCGACGTCGATCGCCGGATCGAATCGCAGCAACGTGAACTCCGGTCCCATGGCGTCGTAGAGCGAACGGCCGTCTCCGCACCATAGATGCGGAGTGCGGCAGCCCGGCACCGTGGATGGCGTATAGCTGCTCATCGTATAGGCCGGGTGCTCGGCGCCGTCATAGGCGATGATCGGCGAGCGATCGTAATAGCTGCCGAAGTTGAGCCCCGCGCAGGCATATTGCTGTACGTTGATCTCGTAGGTGAGGTGCCCGACCTCGCGCCGCGCCGCCTCGCCGTTGGCTCCGGCCTCCTCGATATCATCGGGGATTGCGCCACGGCGGCGGATTTCGGCTTCGGCATGCGACATCGCAAATCGCGATACCTGGCTGGTGATCGGCCAGCGCTCCGCCTCATAGGCATCGAGGATCGACGCCGGCGCCCAGCCGTTGAGATGCGCGGCCAGCAGCCAGGACAGGTTCATGGCGTCGGCGATCCCGGCATTCATGCCGTAACCTGCATAGGGCACCCAGATATGCGCCGCGTCGCCGGCGATGAAGGCAGAACGGTCGCGGAACCGGTCGGCGATCAGGCGCCGTCCGAACCAATCCTCCCGCGAGATGATGTCGTAATCGAAATCGGCGCCGACGCCGAGGATGGTCCTGATGCAGGCGTCGCGGTCCACGGAATCGAAATCGCCCTCGCCGGGTTTCAAGTAGTTGTGCACCAGCCATCGTTCGCTACCGTCGATCGCATACACCATGCCGGCGCGGCGCGGGTTGATGACGCCGGTACCCCAGGCGCGTTCGTGGCGCTGGCGGTCGATCAGGCCCGGCGCGCGAATGAAGGTCGACTGCACCCGCTGCACCACGGCATCGCCGGTCAGTTCGGCGCCGATCGCCTTGCGGACGATGGAGCGTGCGCCGTCGCAGCCGATCAGATAGCGGCAGCTCCGTCGCGTGACGGCGCCGCTGTCGAGATCGCGCAAGGTCACCCGCGACGACGTATCCTCCACCACCACATCTTCGACCGCGGTCCGGTTGACGATACAGATGCGGGCCTGCGCGGCGGCATGCTCGAACAGGATCGGTTCGAGAAAAATCTGGTTGATGCGATGCGGCGGCTCCGGCGTCGGCCAGTCGCAGTCCGGACCATCCTTGGCGGTGAAACGGTCGCGGCGGCAGGGAATCCTGATCCGCGTCAGCTCCTGCCCCGTGAAGGTCGTGCGGTAGCTGATGTCGTGCGGATAGTCCGCCGGAAGACCGGCGTTGCGCACCTTGTCCGCCACTCCGAGCCGCCGGAAGATTTCCATGGTGCGGGCAGCGACGTGGTTGCATTTCGGCTCCGGCGGCGCGGCGCGCTGACGGGTTTCCACCACTGTGACGTCGATGCCGCGCCAGGCGAGATCGATCGCGAGCGTCAGCCCGACCGGTCCGGCCCCCACGATCAGCACTTCGGACTCCGTCATGTCGGCCACGCCCCTGCTCCTGAGAATTTCATGTGATGACCGCGGCCGTCACTCCGGTTCGATCCCGGACCTTTTGACGATGTCGGCCCAGCGATCGACCTCGGCCCGGACATAGGCGGCAAAACCGTCCGGGGTCGATGCCGGCAGCGGCTCCAGCGCGATCGCGGTGAGTTTTGCGCGCGTCGACGGATCGGCCACGAGCTTGCCGATCTGCGCCGCCAACCGGTCGACGATCGCACGCGGCAGACCGGCCGGCGCCACCACACCCTGCCATGCGACGAGCTCGAAACCCTTCAGACCGCCTTCGGCCAGGGTCGGAATGTCGGGCGCCGCGGCGACCCGGTTCAGCGTGGTCACGCCGAGCACCCTGAGCTTGCCGGCGCGTATCTGCGGCAGCGCCGGCTGTAGATCGACCACCATGAAGGGAATGTGCCCCGCGATCACGTCGAGCATCGCCGGCACGCTGCCGCGATAGGAGACGTGGCGGATGTCGATATCGGCTGCGGCCTTCAGCATTTCGGCGCCGAGATGCTGCGGACTGCCATTGCCGGCCGAGCCATAGGCCAGTCCAGGCTTCGACCTGGCATAGGCGATGAATTCGGACAGAGTGGTCACCGGCAGCTGCGGATTGACGATCAGCGCGAACGGCACCGCGGCCACCAGCGAAATCGGGGTAAAATCCTTCACCGGATCGTAGGGCAGCTTCCTGTAGAGCGTCTTGTTGATGGCAAGCGTGGTCGAGGTCGCCATCAGCAGCGTATAGCCGTCAGGCTCGGCTCTCGCCACCAGCTCCGCGCCGGTCGAGGTCGCCGCCCCCGGTTTGTTCTCGACGACGACGGTGGCGCCAAGGCCGCTCTGCAGCTGGTCGGCCACCAGCCGGCCGAGAAAGTCGGTGGTGCCGCCTGCCGGATAGGGCACGATCATCTTGATGGTCTGGCTCGGCCAGGCCGCCTCGGCCCGGGCCGGCAGCCCCGTCAGCCAGGCCAATCCGCCGCCACATCCGGCGATCGCCTGTCGGCGCGTCAACGACATCGCTTCTCTCCCCGGCAAGCAAGCTTATTTTTCCAGGCATATTTTTCTTTGAGTCGGGCGCGCCTGCGCGAACCATTCTAGCTGCTGGCGCGACATAGCAAAGGCCCCCAAGTCCAGCCCTGCCATAAGTCCAACCCCGCCATGCGACGGTGCAACAGCTGCAATGCCGGCTTAATCGGAACGCAACTCTCATGGGCTAATTGTCCGAATACGCGAATTCCGGATTCCGCTCCGATCCCGGCCGCAACGGCCGGGCCTACGATTTCAAACCCGGCGCCCGCGCGGCGCAACAAGGGCATCCACCATGCGAAGAATGACGATCGTTGCCATTGCCGCAATGCTTGCCGGTGCGCCGGCGTTCGCGCAAATCGCCGGCACCGCCGCCCCGGCGGCCGGGGCCAGTCCCGCCCACGCCCTGCCCGCCAAACCGGCCGCCGCCGCATCGACCCCGGAATCGCGTTCGGCGGCGGCGCTGGCGCTGTCGCACGAGCCGACCTACGACGAAGGCACCGCGCAGCGCATCAAGGAAGCGGCGCTGAGCTATTCGGATCTGGCGGTGCGCGGCGGCTGGCCGACGATTCCCGCCGACGCCAAATTCGCCCCCGGCGTGCCCGACCCCAATGACGACCTGCTGCGCAAGCGGCTTCTGATCACCGGCGACCTTGCGCCGGACAAACCGGTCACCGGCCCCTATGACGAGGTCGTCGCCGAGGCGATCAAGCGCTTCCAGGTGCGCCACGGGCTCGCCGCGACCGGAACGGTGACGCCGCGTACGCTGGCTGCGCTCAACGTGCCCGTGCAGAAGCGGATCAGGCAGCTGGAGGCCTCGCTGGAGCGCATCGAGAACATCAATTTCGGCTTCGGCCAGCGTTATGTCGTGGTCAACCTGCCCGCCGCCTTCGCCGAGGCGGTCGAGAACGATCACGTGGTGCGGCGCTATCGCGTGATCGTCGGCAAGACCGAAAAGCCGTCGCCGACGCTGACCGCCGAAATCACCAGCGTCAATCTCAACCCGACCTGGACCGTGCCCTCCTCGATCGCGAAAACCGAAATCTCCGCGCATATGCGCAAGGATCCCGGCTATCTCACCCGCATGCACATGGAGGTGCTGGACGGCCACGACAACCCGATCGATCCGCATTCGTTGGACTGGTCCGGCACGCATACCCCGAACTTCACGGTGCGCCAGCAGAACGGCGCCTGGAATGCGCTCGGCGCGGTGAAGATCGACATGCCAAATCCCTATTCGGTCTATATGCACGACACCAACCAGCGCAATCTGTTCAGCGACGACTATCGCTTCGACTCTCACGGCTGCTCGCGGGTCGACAATGTCCGCGACCTCGCCGCATGGCTGTTGCAGGAGGAAATGCCAAAATGGAATCGCGCCGCGATCGACGCGGCGATCGCCACCGGCGAGCGGCAGGACATTGCCCTGCCGAAGAAGGTCCCGGTGGCCTGGATCTATCTCACGGCCTGGATGACGAAGGACCAGACCGTCCAGTTCCGCAACGACATCTACGACCAGGACGAGCAGCTCCTGGAAGCCACCGCCGAGGAAGCCGCGTTCTTCAACGCGGCGGGAAATCATCCGCTGACGGCGCATCTGGCGCAGTAGGCGCATAAGCCGCGAGCACCCCCTCCCCCGCAAGCGGGAGAGGGCGCAGCGCCATTGCCGGAACAGCAGCGCAATGCTTCAATCCCGGTGGACCAAACCCTAACCACCGAAAGCCGCCCCAATGCTCGACGTCCCCAAGAAATCAGAAAAATCCCACGCCGACGGCAAGATCCTGCAGAGCGTCGCTGACGGCGTCGGAGTCATCACCTTCAACAATCCCGAGAAGCGCAACGCCATGTCGCTCGACATGTGGGAGGGCCTCGGCCACGCGCTGATCGAGCTGCGCGACGATGCGGATGTGCGCGTGGTGATCCTGGTCGGCGCCGGCGACAAGGCGTTCGTCTCAGGCGCCGACATCAGCCAGTTCGAAAAGACCCGCCACAATGCGCAGGCCTCCGAGGAATATTCGAAGAAGAGCGCCGCGCAGCGCGCGCTGCTGGCGGACTACCCGAAGCCGACCATCGCCTGCATCCGCGGCTTCTGTCTCGGCGGCGGCATGCAGGTGGCGATGATGTCGGACATCCGCATCGCCTCCAACAACAGCCAGTTCGGCATTCCCGCGGCAAAGCTCGGCATCGCCTATGGCTATGACGGCCTGAAGCATCTGGTCTCGCTGGTCGGCCCGTCCTGGGCGCGGCTTTTGATGTATACGGGCATGCGGATCGACTCCGCCGAGGCGTTGCGCATCAGGCTGATCGATCGCGTGCTCCCCGACGCCGAATTGTGGGACGCGACATCGGAAATCGCCCGCACCATCTCCGGCAACGCGCCTTTGGCGATCAAGGCCGCCAAGGTCACCATCGCCCAGGTGCTGAAGGACGAAAGCCAGCGCGACATGGACGCGATCAGGGACAGCGGCACCGCCTGCATGGACAGTGAAGATTTTCGCGAGGGCCGGCGCGCGTTCATGGAAAAGCGCAAACCAAAGTTTTCGGGACGATAGGCTGCGCCGTCATTCCGGGGCGCGAGTGAAGCGAGCGAACCCGGAATCTAGAAATTGTGCGCGAGATTCCGGGTTCAATGCTTCGCATTGCCCCGGAATGACGATCAGCCGCCGGCTTCCGTTGCAATTGCAACTGATTGGCATCGGCACGATAATGCTGCGTGACAACACGCATTCGTCACAGGCCCTTCATTGAACCCCATTACGCGGACTTCCATGCAACAGGGCATGGGGATTCGAATGAGCCGCTTCACCGACACGCTGCACACGCAGCGCTTTGACGATTATCGCTACTATCATCAGAGCCGGATCAACCAGACGCTGCACCTGATCAGCGCCGTGATATTTCTCGCCTGCTATGCGCTGCTGTTCAAGGACGCAGCACTCGCCGGCCTGGTCGGATGGCTGGCGATGCTGACGCGGCAGACCGGGCACTTTTTCTTCGAGCCCAACGGCTACGACTCCGTCAACGACGTCACCAACGAGTACAAGGAAGCCGTCAAGGTCGGCTTCAACCAGTATCGCAAGATCATCCTCCTGATCGTCTGGGGATCGGCGCCCGTGGCGCTGTATCTGTTCCCGACGCTGTTCGGCCTGTTCGCGCCGCCCGCCGACAGGATCGAATTCGTCCGCCACGTCGGCGTGGTCTGGCTTGCGATCGGTATCGGCGGCGGACTGTTTCGCGTCGTCCAGCTTTCGTTCACCAAGGACGTTCCGACCGGCCTGATCTGGGCTTTCAAGGTGCTGAGCGACCCGTTCCACAACATCGCGCTGTACTACAAGTCGCCGCTGGCACTGCTGCGCGGCGAGTGGATCGATACGAGCATCTGCACCGCCGACTGGCACCAGGATGAGGCCGAGGAAGCCCCGCATCTGGGCTAAGGCGAGGCGTTGTTTGAAATCCGAAGTTTTTGTGCGTCGTCCCGGCGAAAGCCGGGACCCATAATCCCGGTAGGCTATCGACGCACAGGATGTCTCGCAGCAGCGCCTAACCGAAGGGCCGCGGCGTATGGGTCCCGGCTTTCGCCGGGACGACGCAAGAGAGATGATCCTACAGCGCCTCCAGCACCGCTTTGGCGATATCGGCGGTGCCGTTGCTGCCGCCGAATTCCATCGGCTTGACACCGCCGGCATAGACCTTGTCGACCGCGCGCTCGATACTTTCAGCGGCTTCGGCGGCCGACTCCAGCCCGTGCTTGTCGGCGAGCCAGTCCAGCATCATGGCGGTCGACAGGATCATGCCGGTGGGGTTGGCCTTGCCCTGCCCCATGATGTCCGGCGCGGTGCCGTGGCAGGGCTGGAACACGGCATGGGTGTCGCCGATGTCGGCCGAGGGCGCCATGCCCATGCCGCCGATCAGGCCGGCGGTCATGTCGGAGAGGATGTCGCCGAACATGTTCTCCATCACCATGACGTCGAAATCCCAGGGCCGCTTCACCAGCAGCGCCGAGCAGGCGTCGACATAGAGCCGGTCGGTCTTGACCTCAGGATGTCGTTTCGCGGCCTCGTCGAACATCTCGCGAAAGAAGGCAAAGGCCTTGAACACGTTGGCCTTGTCGACGCAGGTGAGCTGGCCCGGCCGGCCGCGCGCCTTGCGGCGTTCGGCGAAGCGAAAGGAGAACTCGAACAACCGCTCCGAGGTCTTTCGGGTGATGACCAGGGTCTCGCGCGCCTCGCTGTCGGTGACGATGCCCTTGCCCATCGAGGCGAACAGGCCCTCGGTGGATTCCCGGATGACGACGAGATCGATGCCGCGCGCATCCGCGCCGACGATCGGGCTCGGCACACCGGGAATCAGCCGCGCCGGCCGCACCCCGGCGTAGAGATCGAAATGAAAGCGCAGTTCGACCTGCGGCATGATCTCGGTGTTGTCGGGGTAGCGTACCGACGGCAGGCCGCAGGCGCCGAGCAGGATGGCGTCGGCCTCGTCGCACAGCCGCACCGTCGATTCCGGCATCGACTTGCCGGTGGCGCGGTACTCGTTGGCGCCGGCCGGCGCGTCGGTGAAGCGAAACTTCAAGTCCGTCGTCGCCTCGATCTTGCGTAACACTTCAAGCGCCGGAGCCATCACTTCAGGACCGATACCGTCGCCGGCGAGCACGGCGATGTGAAGCGCATTGTTGGCAGACATGGGAATTCCCCTGAGAAATCCGAGAGAACCGAGTGAATGATAACCGTCATTGCGAGCGAAGCATTGAAACCGTCGTTCCGGGATGGTGCGCCAGCACCAGACCTCAGATGTGCAATTGCACATCGGGGAACCTCGAGATTCCGGGTTCGATGCTACGCATCGCCCCGGAATGACGGATCGTTACGGCGTCAACACGGCGCGTCCAACCAGCCGGCCCTTCTGCAGGTCGACCAGCGCCTCGTTGGCTTTTGTCAGTGGCATCGGCGTCACCGGGATCGGCGCGATCTTCTTGGTGCGGACCAGATCGAGCAGTTCCTGGGTTTCGCGCAGATTGCCGACATAGCTGCCCTGGATGGTGATGGCCTTGATCGGGATCAGCGGCAGCGCAAAGGTCGCCCCGCCGCCGAACAGGCCGACAATGACGAGCTTGCCGCCCTTGGTCAGGCAGTCGAACCCCAACTGCGTGGTCTTGGCGTTGCCGACGAGATCGATCACCGCGCGGATCGGGCCGCCGGCCTTCTGCGCGAGCTGTTCCAGCGCATCAGGCGCGCCGCCGTCGACGGTGGCGAGCGCGCCGGCTTTTTCGGCGGCCTCGCGCTTACGGGCGTCGATATCGACCACGATGGCGCCCCTGCCGCCCATTGCCTGCAGCAGCGACAGCGCCATCAGGCCGAGCCCGCCGGCGCCGAAAATCACGATCGGGGTGTTTAAATCGGCCTCCACCTTTTTCAGAGCGCTGTAGGTGGTGACCCCCGAACAGGCGTAGGGCGCCGCGGTCACGGGGTCGAGGCCTTTCAGGTTCAACAGATACTTCGGGTTCGGCACGATCATATGGTCGGCGTAGCCGCCGTCGCAGTGGACCCCGAGCGAATAGGGTTTCAGGCACATATTCTCCTCGCCGGCGAGGCAAACCTCGCACTTGCCGCAGCCGAGCCAAGGATAGACCAGCGCGACGTCGCCAATCTTGAGGTCGCCCTTGTCGACGGCCGTCACGTCCGGTCCGAACGCCAGGACCTCGCCGACCGTCTCATGGCCCATGGTGCGCGGCAGCGACACGCCGCGGTCTTTCAGCGACAGGGGTTTGCGGCCATGGCCGAGATCATAGCCGCCTTCCCAGATGTGCAGGTCGCTGTGGCAGACGCCGGCGGCCTTGACCTTGATCAGCACCTGGGTGCCCTGGGGCTGCGGGGTCGGCGCATCCACCTCCTGCAGGGGGGCATTGAAATCGGTGACCTTGAAACTCTTCATCGTGCTTCTCCCGTCGTTCTTCTTGCTCTTGCCGCTTCTCTTGAGCGGACTTGCCTCGCCATTCGCGGGCCGTTGTTAGAGGGTTAGCCGGCTCCGATCAATGGATCAGCGCAGTTCCGCAACCAGCGGCTTGCCCGAGAAGGCGGCGACTTCATCCTGCGAGAGACCCGCCTGTTTCAGCAATGCCAGCGTGTGTTCGCCCAATGTTGCCATCCGCTTTGCCGCCGACACCGTGGCGCCGGACATGCGGAACGGCAGGTTCAGCACCTTGAACGTGCCGCCGCCGTCGCTGACTTCGGACAGCGCGCCGCGATGCGCGATCTGCGGATCGTTCAAGGCTTCGGCCACCGTGCGATAGGCCGAACAGGGCACGCCGTGGCCGCTCAGTTCGACCAGGCATTTTTCGGTCGGCAGCGTGCGCGACCACGCCTCGACGCCGCTCATCAGCTCACCCCAGTTGTCGCGGCGATCGGAATATCTGGCAAAGCGCGGATCGGAGATCCACTCGGGATGCCCGATCACCGCCATCAGGCTCTGGAACGTCTTCTCGCTGGCGACGGCCAGCATCACGTAGCCGTCCGCGGTCTCGACGGGGCCGAACAACGGCCGCTGGCCCGGCTTCACTTCGAACTGCGACCACTGCACTTCGTTCAGGGTCAGGCTGAGCATCGATTCCAGCATCGAGACGTCGATGTGCTGCCCCTTTTGACTGCTGCAACGCTGGTACAAAGCCGCCGAGACCGCGCCGAACGCATAGACGCCGGTGAGGACGTCGGCGAGATAGATGCCGCAGTAATCAGGCCGGGTCCGCCCGGGCTGGTAGGCGAGGTGCGCCATGTCGTAGCCCGAGGCGGCGTGGATGACCGGCGCGTAGGCCGGCAGTTCCGCCGACGGCCCGGTCTGGCCGTAGCCGGAAATCGAGCAGTAGATCAGTTTCGGATTGAGTTCATGCAGCGAGCCGTAGTCCAGCTTCAACCTGCGCATCACGCCCGGCCGGAAATTCTCGACCAGGACGTCGGTGTCGGCGACCAGCCGGCGGATGATGTCGATCGCGTCCGGCGATTTCAGGTCGAGGACGAGGCTCTTCTTGCCGACATTGAGCTGGCCGAAGGCGGTCGAGCAGCCGTTGCGGACCGGCGGGCGGGTTCGCATCGTCTCGCCTTCGGCGGACTCGATCTTGATGACCTCCGCGCCCATGTCCGCCAGCATCCGGGTGCAATGCGGGCCGGCGATCGTGGTCGAAAAATCGAGTACGCGCAGCCCGTCGAAACTCTTTGTCAAATTAGCCTCATCGTTTGTCGCTAATGTCATTTTCGAACTTTCCTCCGGCCCGCGCGTTTTAGGCTGCGGCGGGACCCTAGATGGCGCGGCTCGAACGGGGAAGCAATCCCGGAAAGCCCTTGAAATTCCGCCGGCCGTTCTCATGTTTCAACCGGGAAGAGAAACTGGAATCGTTCTTGCATAATTATCGGTCAGGGCGGCGCCACGAGGACACTTTGAGGGTACTGTTCGTTACGACCGAAATGGACGACTTCGTCCGGGTGGGCGGCCTCGCCGCGGTGTCGGCGGCTTTACCAAGGGCGCTTCGGCTCTGGAGCGACGTCAGGGTGCTGCTGCCGGGCTATCGCGAAGTCGTCGAACAATTGCTGCATATTCAAATCGTTGGTCGATGTGCCGCCGCGGCCGAGATGCCGGCCTGCCTGCTCGGATTGGCGTCGACCAAGGACGGCCTGCCGGTCTACGTGCTGCTGTGCCCGCAACTCTACGACCGTCCGGGCAACCCCTATGGCGATACGTCCGGCCGGGACTGGCCTGACAACGACGTGCGCTTCGCGCGATTGGCTTCGGCCGCGGCCGAGCTTGCGGCGGGCAGTCTGGACAAGAATTGGGCAGCGGATCTGGTTCATGCCAATGATTGGCAGGCCGCTCTGGTGCCGGCCTATCTGGCCTGGAACGGCAGCAAGATCCCCACCATCCTGACCATCCACAATCTCGCCTATCAGGGCCTGTTCCCCAAAGACTCGCTGCGCCGGATCGGAGCGCCGGAAAATTCCTTCCATATCGACGGCCTCGAATTCTACGACAAGTTGTCCTTCCTCAAGGGCGGCCTCAACTACGCTTCGCATCTGACGACCGTGAGCGAAACCTACGCCCGGGAGATCACCACGCCGGAACTCGGCTGCGGACTCGAGGGTCTGCTGCGTCGCCGCTCCAACGAGGCGCAACTGACGGGAATATTGAACGGCATCGACGAAAGCTGGGATCCGCGGGTCTGCGCGCAACTGGCGCAGCCGTTTGGCGCCGGCGACTGGGAGGGCAAGCAGGCCAACTCGGACTATGTTCGCCAGCAATTCGGCCTGGCGCTGTCGCGCGGTCCGATCTTCGGCCTCGTGGCCCGGCTGGTTCATCAGAAAGGCGTCGATCTGGTGCTGTCCGCCGCCGACGCGATCATCGAGGCCGGCGGGCAGATCATCGTCACCGGCAGTGGCGAGCCCGAGATCGAGCAGGCGCTGGTCGATGCGCACCGCCGCCGGCCGGATGCGATCGGGGTCGCCATCGGCTTCAACGACGGCCAGGCGCGGCGGATTTTCGCCGGCAGCGATTTCACGCTGATGCCGTCGCGCTTCGAACCCTGCGGGCTGAGCCAGATGTATGCCCAGAAATTCGGTTCGCTGCCGATCGGCCACCAGACCGGCGGGCTGGCGGAAACCATCACCGACGGCGAAACCGGTTTCCTGTTCGATCGCCCCTCGACCGAATCGTTCCTCGGCGGCATCAGGCGCGCCTTCGCCGCCTTCATCGCGAAGGACCGGCTCGACTCGATGCGGCGCAGCGCCATGGCGCGGTCGTTCAGCTGGGACGTATCGGCCGCCTGCTATAGCGCGCTGTACCGCAAGGCGCTGTCCTCCTGAAACACCAAACCCAAGGCGTTTTCGAGCGAAGTGGAAACCGCTTCGCGTCAAGAAAACGCGTCAAATCAAGAATCTGGAGCCCCGTTTCGATTCAATCGAAACGGAAAAGGCTCTAGTCCGGCGGCGTCTCCGGCGCCGGCTCGTCGTCGGCGATGGCGCGCCAGGCCGCGCCTTCGAGATCGTCATACTGTCCGCTTTTCAGCGACCAGAGGAAGCCGAGCAGGCCGACCAGTCCGAGCCCGAGCGCGAGCGGCACCAGGATGACCATCACTTCCATCACGCGCCTCCATTCGCGACGCGACGGGCGCGCAGCGCGTTCAGCATCACCAGCACCGAGGAGCCGGACATCGCCGCGGCCGCGATCAGGGGAGTCACGACCCCCGAGATCGCAATCGGAACCGCCAGGAAATTGTAGCCGACCGCGAGCCACAGGTTCTGCCGCATCAGCAGCAACGCCTTGCGCCCGTAGTCGATAGCCGCGACCACCGGAGCCAGGGGCTTGCCGAGAAAGACCAGATCGGCGGTCGCCTGGCTCAGATGGGCGGCGCTGATCGGCGACATCGAGACATGCGCCGCCGCCAGCGACGGCGCGTCATTCAGTCCGTCACCGACCATCATTACCCTGTGGCCCCGGCTCTTCAGTTCCTCGATGCGGGCGATCTTGTCGGCGGGCGTCACGCCCGCACGCCACTCGCTGACCCCGAGCGCGCGAGCCGCCGCCTGCACGGCAGGCTCGCGGTCGCCGGAAAGGATTTCAACCCGGATGTTGCGCTTCTGCAGCGCCGCAATCGCCGCCCGCGCGTCCGGACGCAGCCCCTGGCGCACCGAAAACACGTATTTCGCTTCGCCAAGGCTGAAGGCAACGAGGGAGGCTTCCGGATCGAGATGCGCGCTGTCGTTCGCCAATTGCTCCGCCCCGCAGAACGACGGCCTTCCCAGCCTTACCTCGGTTTCGCCGAACATTGCCTGCACGCCCTGCCCGGGCACTTCGGTGGCGCCGGCCAGAGGCGATTTCGCGCCGGAGGCCTGCGCGACCGCCGCCGCCACCGGATGATGGCTGGCGAGCGCCAGCTGTCCGGCGAGCCCGAATACGTCCGCGGGGATGCCGGCGGCGTTCACCACCTCGAGATCGGGCAGAGTGAGGGTTCCGGTCTTGTCGAAGATGACGCAATCCACCTCGGCCAGCCGTTCGATCGAATCGCCGGAATTGAGCAGCACGCCGGCCCTGAACATCGCGCCCGATGCGACGGTCTGCACCGTCGGGATCGCCAGACCCAGCGCGCAGGGACAGGTGATGATGAGAACGGCGACGCCAGTGACGATGGCGTCGTGCCAGCTCGCGCCCATCAGCACCCAGCCCAGCATGGTCATGAGCGCGGTGGCATGCACCACCGGCGCGTAGAGCCGCGAGGCCCGGTCGGCGAGCCGGACGTAGCGGGAACGCGCCTGCAGCGCATTGTCGAGCAGCCGGGTGATCTCCGCCAGCAGCGTGCCTTCCGACGCCGCCGAGACGCGGACGCGCAACGTGCCGGAGATATTGAGCGAGCCGGCATATACGGCGGTGCCCTGTCCGGCGGTAACGTAGAGGGTTTCGCCGGTGATCAGGCTCTGGTCGATCTCGGAACGCCCTTCGATCACCGTGCCGTCGACCGCGCAACGCTCGCCCGGCCGCAGCAGCACGATGTCGCCGGGCAGAATCGCTGCGACCGGCACCTGCGAGATTTCGTCGGCGCCGACGAATTTGGTCGCGGTCTCGGCCTTGAGGGCGGCGAGATTGCCAGCGACCGCCCGGGTTCGCCGCCGCATGCTCTGGTCCAGATAGCGCCCGACCAGCAGAAACGTCAGCAGCATGATCGCGGCGTCGAAATAGGTGTGCTCGGCGTGGTTGACCGTTTCGGCGACCGACATCGCCAACGCCAGGATGACGCCGATGCTGATCGGCACGTCCATGTTGACGTTGCCGGTGCGCAACGCGCGAAACGCCGAGCGGAAGAACGGCTGGCCGGCATAGGCCGCGGCCGGCAGCGCGATCAGCGCCGACAGCCAGTGAAAGAAATCCCGCTGTTCCGGGATCATGTCGCTGCCGGACCACACCGGAACGGAGAGCATCATCACATTCATGGTCGCGAAGGCCGCGACCCCGAGGCAGCGAAGCAGAAAGCGCGATTGTTCCGCCTCCGCGGCCTCGGCGCTTGCGGTTTCGAACGGATAGGCCTTGTAGCCGAGCTCGGCGAGCCGGTCGATGAAGCGGGCGGGATCCAGCGTGCCCTGCTTCCACTCCAGCGCGACGCGCCGGTCGGTCAGGTTGACGCGGGCGAGCGTGACGTCCGGTATCGCCGAGAGGCCGCGCTCGATCTTGGACATGCAGCCGGCGCAACTGACGCCTTCGACGGCGAGGTCGATGTGCCGCAAGCCCGGGCCGGCGTCCTTGACGTAATGCGAGAAGTCGCGCGTCGCCTGCATGGTCGAGACCTTTTCCAGAGCGTTTTCGAGCGAAGTGGAAACCGGTTCGCGTCAAGAAAACGCGTCAAATCAAAAATCTAGAGCCCCGCTTCGATTCCATCGAAGCGGAAAGGCTCTAGTTCAGCAGCACGCGGTTCTTCGACAGGAACATCCGCTGTCCGGCGGCGTCGCCTTCGAGCACCAGATCCCATTGTCCGGGCGCGATCAGGGCCGCGCTGCCGCGGTAAATGCCGCCGCCGACTTCCGCAAGCGCCACCGGCTGGTCGGCGCGGCGGTCGGTAGGCCGCTCGAACCGGCCCTGGAAGTTGAGGCCGGACACCGGCTTGCCGCTGTTGTCGCGCGCCTCGACCTGCAGCGTGGCGCCGCCATCCGGACCGCGCTGCACATGGGCGTCGACTTTCCAGGCGCGTGCGTTCTGATCGTTGGCTGCCGCGATCTCCTTTTCGTAAGCGAGACTGGCGCCGTAGGCGCTGTCCACCTCGACTCCCGGCAAGGTGTCGATCGCGAGCTTCGCCATCAGGAAGTTCACGCCGAACACCACGCCGAAAAACGCGACCAGCATGAAAAGCACCTTCCGTCCGGTCAACGGCTTCGGTGAGGAAACGGGCGATCTGCTCATGTCAGGCTCCTTGGGTAATTTCACGGACTGACAAAGTTGTCAGTCTCGGACGCGGCTTCGCCGAGCCCGATATCGGTAATGCGGAATTTCACCGGGATCGACTTTTCAGGGTTGTCCTCGGCAGGGGCGGTGACCAGAACCCTCAACTCGGTGGTGGTATCGCGCGCCAGAATGATCATCGGCCGGTCGGGCGTAATGGAATCGGTGCCGATGACATGTACCGTGGCGTTTTTCGGGCCATCGATGTCGATCGCGATGACGCGGTCGAAACCGCGCTTGTTCAGGAGACGGACGGTATAGGCGTTGCGAATCGAGCCGTCGCTCAGCCTCACCGCGACCGGATTGCGATCATGCAGCACGTTGACGTCCAGCAGCGACCGCGTCAACATCGCATACAGCATGACCGCCCCGACCGCCGCGATCATGGCGCTGTAAACGACGGTGCGCGACCTGACGAAACGATAGACCGGCGGCTGGCCGGCCTGGCGGCGGTGAATGTTGATATCGTTGTCGTAGCCGATCAGCCGGGTTTCCCGGCCGATCTTCTTCATCACGGTGTCGCAGGCATCGATGCACAGCCCGCACTGGATGCAGTCCATCTGGGAGCCGTTGCGGATATCGATGCCGGTCGGGCAGACGGCGACGCACTGATAGCAGTCGATGCAGTCGCCGGCGGTCTGGCCCAGCGCCCGCAATTCGTTGGCCTTCTTCAGCGAGGTACGCTTTTCGCCGCGATCGTATTTGTAGGTGACGTTGAGCGCCCATTCGTCGGTGAGCGCCGCCTGGATCCGCGGCCACGGGCACATGTAGACGCAGACCTGCTCGCGCAGGAAGCCGGCCAGCAGATAGGTCGTCGCGGTCAGGATCGCGATCCAGATATAGGCCAGCATCGGCGCCTGGAAGGTGACGAGCTGCTTCATCAGCGTC
>Ga0302279_10004480_pt1 | contig 16494 bp, 18 predicted proteins | sample III_Bog_N3_3_FD_194541 | JGI IMG/M metagenome (GOLD analysis project Ga0302279, IMG submission 194541) | Peat permafrost microbial communities from Stordalen Mire near Abisko, Sweden - III_Bog_N3_3 | ecosystem: Environmental > Terrestrial > Soil > Wetlands > Peat | place: Sweden: Abisko...
CACGCCGCGCGAGAACGTACCCGCGTGCCGTCAAGATCAAGATGAGCAACTACGATCGGAAGCGGCCCCTCGCGGAGAAGGCTTAAACGAGCGGCATTGGGGCTAGGGGCCTTTAGAGGACAGAGCGAGGGGCGGCCGGATGTGAGCCGGCACCTCGATAGAGCCTCGGAGGGGAGGTGAAAAGCAAATGGGAACCAGTAAGAACAAAGCAACGAGACAGAACGCGAATCGCAAGATCGTGGGAGCGATCAAGAAGTATCTGAGCGGGTCAGTGACCCTGGCAGGCGTGACGTATGCGCCCGCCAAGCTCGCGAAGATGTTTCAAGACGGCATCGACATCGCCGATGCCACCGACACGGCCAACAAAAGCGTGGCACGTGGCGGTCGCGACGGAGAAGGAGAACGCGCAGGAGCTTTCCGGCGTGCAGACCCTCCTCCAGAGCCACGTTCGTGGGCTCTTCGGCGAGGCAGCCCGTGGCGCCGGGGGTACCGTCGGCGACTCCGGTCCCCGCTTCGACTGCGATCAACGCGCAGTCGAACGGGACGCCGGCGTCGGCGAAGGTCATCGCGAGCGCGTGAGTGAACCGAGTAGCCGAGTGAACCGGGACGACCGGAGACGGCCGCCGACGCGGGAGATCGTGGAGGGGGTCGGGAGCCCGATTACGCATGAGAGTGCGTGATCGGGCTTTCTTCTTTTGTGCGTCGGCTCCGCTGCGACGTCTAGGTCCATCGAACCCGGGTAGAGCACCGAGAACCCAACGGCGAAGCTCCTGGGCGACACGAAGCGGGTCCCCCGCATCCCCCCCCAGGGGTGATTGACGCAGCCCGCTGCGGGTGTCTACTGAATGAGGAGACGCAACATCGGTTGGGCGGGTGTGATGTGGGCGTAGCGAGAGGTCCCGCCCCCAGAGGTTGCCATGAAGGTTCTGCTCGTCGGCATCGCCGCCGATTCGCGCGAGATCGTGGGTCGCGCGCTCGGCGCGCAGGGACACGAACGCATCGTTGCGAACGACGGCGCCGGCGCGCTCGAGCTGCTCGCAAAGAGCTCACCCGCGCTCGTCATCGTCGAGGATCCCCTGCCTGACATGGGCGCGACCGAGTTCTGCCGTCGGGTACGCTGTTGCCCGGCCGGACAAGACGCCGTCATTCTCGTCATCGCGACGCGAGAGCATGAGCTGTCGGCGATTCTCGACGCCGGCGCGACCGATCTCTACCCGACGTCGCTCGGACTGGCGGCTCTCGAGACGCGCGTGCTCATCGCCGAGCGTCTCGTCGCAGAGCACGCCCGCCTGAGGGACCGCGAGCGCCGGTTCCGGGTCCTGTTCGAGTCGGGCGTCGCGGGAGTGACGATTTCCGACTTCGACGGCAACTTCAAAGAGGCCAACGACTCTTTTCTCGAGATGCTCGGCTACACGCGCGGGGAAATGCTCGCGGGCAAGCTGAATTGGGAGGTCATCACTCCTCACGACAGGCTAGTTCCGGACACCGAGGCCCGGGCGCAGCTCAGAGCCACCGGGTTCCTTCCGCTCCGCGAGCGAGAGTACCTCCACAAAGATGGCCGACGTATCGCGGCACTGGTGGGGTCGGCCGCGCTCGAGGGGACGACCGAGTGCATCAGCTATGTCACGGACATCTCCGAGCGAAAACGGGCCGAGGAGGCGCTGCGAGTGTCGGAAGCGCAGTACCGCACGCTGTTCGATCACGCGCCGTTCCCGAAGTTTCTCTTCGATCGAGAGACGCTTCGGCTTCTCGCGGTGAATGACACCGCGGTGCAGCACTATCGGTACTCGCGCGAGGAGCTCCTCGAGATGACCCTCGAGGACCTGCGGCCGGCGGAGGACGCCGCGGATCACTTGAACCGCGTAGTCGGGGTAGGAGCCGATCCGAGGTGGGCAGGAGTGCTGCGACACAGGAAGAAGGATGGGAGCATCATCGATGTCGACGTCACGGTCTGCAGCTTCGAGCTGGGAGGCAGGTCGTGCGGCCTCGCGGTCGCGCTGGACGTCACCGAGCGGAAGCGGATGGAAGAGCAGGTCCGGCAAGCGCAGAAGATGGAAGCGATAGGGAACCTGGCGGGCGGTGTCGCGCACGACTTCAACAATCTCCTCTCGGTCATCCTCAGCTACAGCGAGATGCTCGCCGGCGATCTCAAGCCGGCCGATCCCATGCGGACCGACCTCGAAGAGGTCCTTGCGGCGGGCCGGCGCGCGGCGGGGCTGACGCGGCAGCTCCTCGCGTTCAGCAGGCAACAAATCCTCCAGCCGAAGGTCCTCGACCTGAACGGCATCGTCGGCGGCCTCGCGAAGATGCTGCGGCGACTGATCGGCGAGGACATCGAGCTGAGCGTCGTAGCCGATCCTGGACTAGCGACGGTGAACGCCGACCCGGGGCAGGTGGAGCAGGTCTTGATGAATCTCGTCGTGAACGCCCGCGACGCCATGCCGAGAGGGGGAAAGCTCACGATCGAAACGGCCAATGTGAAGCTCGACGCGGCCTACGCGGAGACTCACGCCGGCGTCGCGCCCGGGGGGTACGTGATGCTCGCCGTCACGGATTCAGGCGCGGGGATGGACGCCGCGACTCGTAAGCGAATCTTCGAGCCGTTCTTCACGACGAAAGGGAAGGGGACAGGCACGGGGCTGGGACTGTCCACGGTGTTCGGAATCGTGCGGCAGAGCGGCGGGAACATCTGGGTGTACAGCGAGCCCGGGCATGGCACGACGATGAAGGTGTATCTCCCTCAAGCCCGCGGCAGCAACACCGCGATGGACACGGTGCCCACCGAGAGCCGGACACGCCGCGGCTCGGAGACCGTCCTCCTCGTGGAGGACGACGAGCAGGTGCGCGTGCTGACGCGCACGATCCTCGAGCGGTACGGGTATCATGTCTTGGAGGCGTCGAGCGGCGGAGACGCGCTCCTCATCTGCGAGCAGCACAAGGCTGCGATCCACATCCTACTCACAGACGTCATCATGAGCCGCATGAGTGGTCGAGAGCTCGCCGAGCGGCTCGCTCCGCTCCGACCCGAGATGAAGGTGCTCTACATGTCCGGATACACGGACGACTCGGTCGTGAGGCACGGCATCCTGCAGTCGGACGTCGCGTTTCTCCAGAAGCCAATCATCCCAGAGACCCTGACGCGCAAAGTGCGCCACGTGCTGGACGCGGCGCCTGCGGCCTGAGCGAGGCCTTGGGACGCGCGCGCGCTTTCTATGTGCCCGCGTCCGGTAGCGGTCCCTTTGCGTCACAGAGGAAGTGAATGGCCTCGATGGCCACTCGCCTCCGCTCGTCCTCCGTGGCTTGGGACGCCCTCACCGAAGCGACTTCACCCTCGAGCTGGCTGAGCCGCGCCTTCAACGACCTTCGCCATTCCCCGGTCGGCATGGCGGCAACGGTCGCGCGACCTTCCGTGACGATCTCGGCTGCGAACGATCCGTTGGTCGACATGGCTACATTCTTCATGTTTCCGAGAACGTCCCGTCGAGTCCAACCTTGAGCCCTCTTGCCTCTCTTGCGCGCACGACATGTCGGTCAGCCCGACCGAGAGCGAACCCGGGCGCTGCGCTCGGGGGCCCTACGACCGCGCAGCGGGCGCGACGGCGCGAGAATGCCGATGCAGTGGCGCGCGATAACGCCGAGAAAGTCCTCGGCCTCGTTTTCGAAGCGCGTACGTTTGCACCCGATCCCCCCCCTCAAGACCCAGATCCGCGCTCTCGCCGAAGCCTTTGCCGCGGGTGTGCTCGCGGCCGTTCGCGAGGCGTCACTCGAAGACCTGCTCGCCGAGAGCGGCATCCCGCAGCGGGGGCCCGGTCCTGCGAAGACGCGGGGGGGACGACGACTACGCCGCGCGCCGCGAAACGGAAGAAAGGCGGGAGCCTCGCGCGCCGATCTGGTTCCGACACCGAGCACGTGGTCGGGCTCGTCGTGGCGCAGTTGAAGCAGCACCGGGCGGGCCTGCGAAGCGAGCAGCTTCAGAAGCTGCTCCAGCTGACGAAAGGGGAGCTCGTGCGGCCGATCACCGAAGCGCTGGCGACGGGGCAGATCGTGAAGACCGGCGAGCGGCGGTCAACGACGTATTTCGCGAAATAGGGAGATCCTTATGAGCTCGATCGGATACCGCTTGGCTTGCGCGGCACTCTGCCTGCTCACGTGCACGTGCGCCGGGGCGAAATCCGGCGTGGACTATCACGGCAAGTACACCGCTTCCGCAGACATCTGCGGGTTCACGGTCACGACGTCGGATCTGCCGAATGCAGTCAGGTGGCCCGCAACAAGAGGAGGACGCAGCTCCCATCTGCGTGCTCGGCGCGTCGGCGTGCGATGGCACCGCGGTCATCGTCTGTGAGGCGTGCGCAACGGGCCTCCCCCAAGGACTGGTCCTCTCTTGCGGAGATGCGGACACCGGCGGCGTCATGTGGGGCGGTGGCGCGGTGCCGTGCGACCTGCAGCTGAAAGGGGGAATCTGCGTCGAAGGAGACGGCGGCGGCCAGGCGCACTGCGCCTGCCCGAACGGCGACGCCGTCGATGCGTCGTGCTCACCCCAAGACGAAACCGACGCTGCGTCGGACTGAATCCCAGGAGAGCTGCACACGAGGGTCCGGTCCCGCGTCGGCCCCGGCGTCGCTCTCGATCACGGACGGGACCTGGCTGCTCGTGACGTAGAACGCGTCGGCGGATGCACCCTGGAACGTGAGGGTTCCGTTTCCGTGGGCGAGCGACAGCGTGCCGAGATTGCCGCTGCTCATCCCGGTCAGGGTCACGTCGGAGTCGGCGATCCAGGTACCCCGCGAGGGGCGACGTCGATGCCCTGCAAGGGGGCGACGGTCGCAGGGCTCGACGAGCTGCACGCGACGATGCCGGCGAGGAGCGCTACGGCGAGACGACACGTGTCGCGCGGGTTGTGCTTCACGTGCCGAGAGGAAGTCTACGGTGCTAGGCGGAAACAGCCACCGGCATTCGCTGCACGGAAGCGTGCAGGATGCGCTCAGTGCATACGCGGCGAGCCCGCCCCGCCCCGCCTCACGGTGAGCGGTCCGTGCGCGCCAGGGCGGCGAGAGCGAATCGTGGACTCAAGACGCTAGGGCGCTCCGCCCCAACGGATCCCTGTCGCACTCACCACTGCAACGTTCCCGGCGCGGCGCTCGGATAGAGGTCGAGATAGGTCTCGTCCGACGCGATCATGGGAATCACGCGAATGCCCCCGTGCAGATTCCCCGGAGGGTTCGCGTTGGTGCTGCCGTTCACGCACTGCCACGACTCGCAGTTGAAGATCTGCTCAAAGTAATAGGGCGCGCAGTAAGCGTCCTGCTTGCCCGTGAACTCGTCGGTGCAGGTCGTGTAGTAGGAGTGGTAGAAAATGGGCGACGCGATCGACCGCAGGGTGTTCGGCGCCGGGAGGATGGGCGGAAGGAAGTACCCGACGTAGTAGTAGCCCGCGGGGATCTGTTCGCTCACGTTGGGGATGCCGGTCCCGTTCACGTTCGTCGACGTAGGCGCGAGCGGATCGTACGAGAAGTACGGGGTACCCGCGCCGTTCGCCTCGTAGGTCTTCCCGGTCGGCGTGCCCGTGCTCGGGTCGACGGCGACCCACGTGAGCGGGCTCGAGGGGGCGAAGGGCCTGAAGTTCTCGTCGACGGCCACGCCTGCCGTGCAGCCGGCGAGCAGAAAGAGGCAGGTCGCGCCAAGGAGCGGCGACGCGGCTCTCCGGGCGGCGATGACGACGAAACGGGTGCTTTGGAGCGTCATGTCCCGGACAGTCTCCGGGGCATTCCGGTCTCGTTGCGAATTCGACCGCAGTGCTCCGTTGCTTGGGCCCCGATCCAGGACCCCTGACCTCAGCCGCTCGCGCGTCGCCCCCGGCGCGCCCCCGCGCCCGTCCCGAGGGCTCCCCGCAGCGTCGGAGTCGCGACGTCGAGGAACGCGCGCACCTTCGCCGTCGACGCGCTCGCCGCGGGGTACACGAGATGCACCGGGAGCGGGGCCGGCGCGAACGGCTCGAGCACGGCCACGAGCGTCCCGTCGCGCAGCGGCCGGGCCACCTGGTACGAGAGCGCGCACGTGACGCCGAGCCCGTCGATCGCCGCGCCGATCGCGGCGTCGGCGAGGTTCACCGCCATCACCGGTTGCACGCGCACCTGCCGGAGCCGCCCCCCCTCGGAGCCCGCGAAGGTCCAGACGTCGCTCGGCGTGACGGACGTGAACGCGATGCAGCGGTGCCCCCCGAGCTCGGCGGGATCGCGCGGGGTGCCGTGCTCGGCGAGGTACGCAGGGCTCGCGCAGACCACGCGGCGCACCTCGCCGACCGGGGTGGCCACGAGCGCAGAGTCGGGCAGGTGGGCGATGCGCACCGCGACATCGACCCCCTCGTCGATGACGTTGACCACGCGGTCGAGCAGCAGCAGTCGGGCGCGCACCTCGGGGTACCGCGCGAGGTACGCCCCGAGCACCGGCCGCACGTGCAGCGTACCGAACGTGACCGGCGCCGTGATCGTGAGCACGCCGCGGGGCGAGGCCATCGACGCGTTCGTGGTCGTCTCGGCCTCCGCGAGATCCGCGAGCACCCGGCGCGCGACCACGAGGTACCGCTCGCCGGCCTCGGTGAGCTTGAGCGAGCGCGTCGTGCGGCGCAGCAGCTCGGCGCCGACGCGCGCCTCGAGCGACGCCACCGCGCGTGTGATCGACGGCGCCGAGCGCCCGAGCTTGCGCGCCGCGGCCGAGAGGCTCCCCGCGTCCGCCGCGGTGACGAAGGCCTGGAGCTCGTCGAAGCGGTCCATCGCCTGTGCAGCCTACGCAACAATGACTTGTCCCCTGTGCTCATTCTCGAACAGGCGCGGGGCGCCGCAGGATGCCTCTCACGACGACGGCACGAAGCCGGCGCCGAACCAGGAGAACCCCATGAGCCGCATCCCCGCCATCGACCTCGCCTCCGCCACCGGTTCCGTCAAGACGCTGCTGGACGGCGTCCAGAAGGGTCTCGGCGCGACCCCCAACCTCTTCCGCGTCGCTGCGCAGTCGCCCTCCGTGCTCGAGGGCATGGTCGGGCTCTTCGGCGCTGTCGCGAAGGGCAAGCTCGGCGCCCGGGTGCGTGAGTCGATCGCGCTCACGGTGTCGGAGATCGACGCGTGCGACTACTGCCTCTCGGCGCACACCGCGCTCGGGAAGGGCGCGGGGCTGACCGACGCGGCGATGACGAGCGCGCGCGACGCCAAGGCGGAGGATCCGCGCGTCGCCGCGACGCTGCACTTCGCTCGTGTCGTGACCGAGAAGCGCGGCCACGTGTCCGAGGGCGACGTCGTGGAGGCTCGCCGCGCCGGCCTCAGCGACGCCGACCTGCTCGAGGTCGTCGCGAACGTCGCGCTGACGACCTTCACGAACTACCTCAACGAGGTCGCGGGCACCGAGATCGACTTCCCGGTCGTCGCCCACCGCGCCCGCTGAGGCACGAGCCTGCCATCGACCCCGAACCCGCAAGAGGAGATCGTCATGCGCCCGCCCGTCCCCCCGTTCACCCGTGAGAGCGCGATCCAGAAGGTCCGCATGGCCGAGGACGCGTGGAACAGTCGCGATCCCGGGCGCGTGTCGCTCGCGTACAGCGTGGACAGTCGATGGCGCAACCGCAGCGAGTTCCTCCAGGGGCGCGTGGCCATCCACGCGTTCCTGGAGCGCAAGTGGGAGCGCGAGCGGGACTACCGCCTCGTGAAAGAGCTCTGGGCTTTCGACGACGATCGCATCGCCGTGCGTTTCGCCTACGAGTGGCACGACGCGGCCGGGCAGTGGACCCGATCGTTCGGCAACGAGAACTGGGAGTTCGACGCCGCGGGGCTGATGCTCGCGCGGCACGCGAGCATCAACGACGTCCCGATCGCCGCCCAGGAACGCCTGCTGCTCTGGCCGGACGGGCCGCGCCCCGCAGAGCACCCGGGCCTCACGGGGCTGGGGCTGTAGCCATGGGGCGCTTCAGCGAGCTCGCGTTCACTCCCGGGGTGAAGGCCGTGCAGACCGCGATGGGGAGCCGTCGCGCGTACGCTCGACTCGAGGGGCAAGGCCCGGAGCCCGACGCGCTGGGCGAAGACGAGGCACGGTTCCTCGGCGAGCGGGACAGCTTCTACATGGCCAGCGTGGGCGAGACCGGCTGGCCCTACGTGCAGCACCGCGGGGGGCCGCGGGGCTTCGTGACGGTGCTCGACCCGCACACGCTGGCCTTCGCGGACCTGCGGGGCAACCGGCAGTACATCTCGGTCGGCAACGCCGGCCACGACGATCGCGTCGCGCTCATCTTCGTGGACTACCCGAACCGCGCGCGCCTCAAGGTGCTGGCGCACGCGCGACTCGTGGCGCGCGCCGACGACCCCGCGCTCTTCGCGCGCGTGGCCGGCGACACCCCGGCCGAGCGCGTCTTCGTCCTTCGCATCGAGGGGCTCGACTGGAACTGCCCGCAGTACATCACGCCGCGCTTCACCGAGGAGGAGCGTGGCGAGGTGCTCGCGCCGGTGCGCGCGAAGCTCGCGGCGCTGGAGGCGGAGAACCGCGAGCTGCGGAGGCGGCTCGGCGAGGGGGCCTGACCGAGCGACACGTGAGGGCGACGCTCCCTTCCCCTCGCGAGGCGACGATCGCAAGCCGCAACGTCGACCACTCGTGCGCGCTCACGTCGCCGGGCGATCCTCCGCGCTGATCATCCGCTGCACGAAGACGAGATCGATCCACCGGCCGAACTTCGTCCCGACCTGGGGGAGCCTCCCCACCTCGCGGAACCCGAGGCGCGCGTGGAAGGCGAGCGACGCGGTGTTCTCGCCGTCGATGCCACCGATCATCGCGTGCTTCCCCATCTCCGCGGCGCGCGCGATCAATTTTTCGACGAGCGCGCGCCCCACGCCGCTGCGCCGGGTCCCTTCGCGCACGTGGACGCTGTGCTCGACGGTGAAGCGGTAGCCCGGCCGTCCGCGAAACTCGCCGAACGACCCGTACCCGGCGACGCCGCCCGCGTCGATCGCCACGAAGATCGGGTACCCCTTGCTGAGGAGCCCGGTCATCCACTGGCGCCGCTCGTCCTTCGTCGTGGGATCGTCGATCCACACGGCCGTCGACGTGGCGATGACCTGGTTGAAGATCGCGAGGATGCCGTCGAGGTCCTCTTCCGTTGCTTCGCGAAGGATCATCCGTTCGACATGGCGCAATAGCCTGGATTGGTCTGCGGCGCTCGCGCGGAGGGCGAGGTCCCTCGTGAGTGGCGCAACTGGCGACCGTGGGCCGAAAGGACGCTGCCGCGAGGCTCTCGCGAGGGGCGAGCGCGGGGGACTTGGCCGGGGCGCGGGCACTACGCGAGGCGGTCCGCCGGATGCTCGGCGACGAGCCGCGGAAGACCTTGCGACGACGGCTCACGCGCAGGCCGGGTCCCCCCGGCGTGCTCCCCTGGCCATCGCGGACTACGATTCTCCCGTGCGCCGGATCATGTACGTCGAGAACAAGGCCGAGGGGCTCGATGGCGAGGGTCGCGGGCGCACGTACCACTACCGCGGGCGTCGTTTGGCGAAGACGAAGAGCGGGTACAAGTTCAACTGCGTCGACCAGGAGACAGGCGAGGAGTTCTGGGTATCCGGTCCTCACCGAGACGGAGCCGACAAGCTCTACGGCGGTCTCGTCGCCATCGATGAGGACGCGCGAGTCGAATACTGGCGGAGCGTCCGGCAGCAACCTGCTCTCGTGGCCTTGACGGAGTACAGAGCAGGCGCCTCGACGAGGACATCCGGCACGACCCGCCGCAATGAGCGGCGCGCGCGCGGGAGGGCGCGGGCCAGGTGAGCTTGGCGGCTTGGAGGGGACGATGGGGACGGTGAAGAGCTCGCACTACATCCGTCAATCCGGATCCGTGCTGCGAGGTCCTCTACTGCGGCGCTCCGATGACCGCCGAGTGCGCCTGCCAGCTGGACGGTGGAACGTGGACCTCCGGCGCAGCTTCCGATGGGGGACAAGCCTGCTGCGGCGCCCCAATGACGGCCCGGTGCGCATGTCAGCTGGACGGTGGAGAGTGGGGCGCGGCTCCCGATGGTGGACAAGCCTGCCTCGCGCCGCCCCGATGAGCGCGGGGCGCCGGTCCCGCCGCACGCGAGAGCGATCCGTCCCTGCGATTCCGCCGCTCGCCCAGAGCTCGGCTGGCGCTGCGTTTGGAGAGCGTTTGGAGAGATCGTGGAGACGGACGTGGGCTGAGCGGCGAGCTCGGAACAACGCAGATCGCAGTTCACTGCGCGCGGCCCTTTCGGGCCGTGCTCGTGGACTTCACTGTACTTCGTCCACTTCGTGGACTTCGTACAGTTCAGTTCCAGCGCGTGGATTCGAACCACGATAAGCGGAATCAAAACCCAAGCTCACAAGCGCCCGCGTCATCCGACGTAGCTGAATCGCCGGCGATCGGGATGCCAGCGAACAACTACGGAGAACCGCCAAGCGAGCCGCCGCCGCGTCCTGCCGCCGCGTCCGACCCTCTCGACATCGCCTTGGCCGGTGCGTTGACCGCGGCCAGTTCGGCAGGTCAGTGGGACGTCGTCGCGATGCTCGCGCGAGAGATCGAGGCGCGACGAAGGTAGGATCTGCCTATCGCCTGTAAGCACCCCATCGCCGCCGCGGTGAAGATTTTTCAGACGTTCTTTCCGACACATGCCTCGCGATCGGGCGCGTAGCCCTAGTCAGATCGCGCACTCGTGCCTCAGTATCGCGGGCTTGTGAGGAAGGTGGGGACGTGGGCGCGCGAGCACCGATCCCTCGGGATCGCAAGCTAGTGTGCGACCTGGCCGCCTGCTGTATCGGACGAGAGGAGAGACGCCCCATGCTTGAGAATGACCCGACTGTCATGTTCGATCGGCTGCGCGACAACGTGCAGGTGATGATCGCGAAACGGCATGTCTGGGCGGAACTCGGGTGCGACGACGCGCTCGAGGCGACGGTCCAGGCGCGCGCCGATCTTCTTCATCTGCTCGACCCGCAAGAACAGTTGGACTGCGAGGACGCACTGGACTTGGAGCGACGCGCGCTTGATGGGGGACTGGACCCCGAGGCACTCGGTCCGATGATCTCCGCGACGATGGACAACTCGAGACGGGCGAACGCGGATCTGTGCGGCCAGTTCGCCGACGTCTTGCGAGGCGTTCTTGACCACGACAGGGTGATCCTCGCCGCCATGCAACGACGGCCGCGCCGACTGGCCGCGGGCGAGGCTGGCTCGCTGCGACGCACGCGCGCGGGCACGAGCCAGACGCGCAGGCTCGCACTCTCCCGACAGTGGGCAAGCGCCCCCTTGCGAGCGAGTCGAGCGCTCGACGACGCCCAGAGTTTCTATGACACCCAGATCCGCGCGCGCGGAACAACGCCGGGCGCGGCGCGAGATGCGTTCGACCCGTATCCCTTGCGTCCGCTCTGTCAAAAGAAGGATCTGGAAGCCGTCGCGCGCGGCGAGAAAAAGATCCTTCGGGAACTTCGATCAATTTGGGATAGCGGGGGTGACGCTCTCACCGCGTTCGTACGTGACACAGCACTCGATGAGGTACGGCAGAAGCGGGATGTAGAGCTCTGCGCAACGGTTGTGCGACTTGAGCGGCAACGCCTTCGAGAAGAGCGTCCTGGGCCGTTCGGAAGCACGCTTCCGGTGCGGACGCTGAACTTCCAAGATGACCTCGGTGGCGCCGAAGGTAGCGTGCGCGACGTGCGCGCCGGCTGGGCGCGGCCCGTGCGCGGGCCTGAGCACGGCGCTCGGCGCGACAACAAGGACGAGCAGTGGACGCTCGCGGCCCCCGTAGGCTTCGTACGGTCCCTGGCCGACGGCTGGCTGATCTCCGCGAACGATCCGCGGTGGCTCTGCGAGGTGCTGAACGAGGCGCGCGACGTCGCGCCCGAGCGCAGGTGTGGCGTCGTTCGCCGGCTCGACGTCGGCGATCGAGTACGGGGCGCACTGCTCGCGCGGATCGTCACGGACGTGTACGACGGAGCCGAGCCGTGGCTCGCGACGCTCGACACGCTCTTGCAGGTGCTTGTTCGGGCGCCGCGATGGATCCGCCCGAGCGCGATGGACGCGTTTCAGGATGCGCGGGCACTCGTCGCTTCGATCGACGCTTCGGCGTTCTTCCCCGGGCCCGCGGTGGGGGCGAGACTCGCTCTGCTGGCTGGCGAGCACATGGAACGCCTCACCCCCGGGAACGCCGGCGGTCACGGCGTGCGGACTATCTCCGCCGTCCTCAAGCGACTTGAGCGCCGCCCGAGAGCAGACGCGACGGATGCGCCGAAGCTGGGCTGCGATCGCCAGGCGAAGATCATAGCGGCCGTCGTCGCGCACCCGGGGCTGAGTGCGGGCGACCTGGCGAAGGTCGTCCGCCTGCGAGAACAGGACGTGCGCCGCATCCTTCGGGGACTCGTCCAGGACGGGATCCTACGAAACGAGGGGAGCAAGGCGCGCCCCAAGCTTCGGGCCGCGAACCCTTCCCGCGCTCGCGAGGATTCCGTAGCCCTAAATTAGGAGAGGAGAGATTCGCGTCTCTCCCCCACATTCGGCGCACCGGGCTGGACTCGGCGCGCCGTTTTCTTTGGACCGATAAAAAGTAAGAAACATCAACGGAGCTACGTTGCGATGAAAACCGATCCGAGCGCCGACCTTGCCGCGGCGATCCAGAAGAGCGTCGACCGCTCTCCCGAGAACGTCGTCGAGATCCTTCAGCGGCTACACCTTCTCGGGTTTTCGACTCACGAGCTCGCGACGGCGGCCGGCGTGGCCTTCGCGACGATGAGGCTCGCCACGGAGTTTAGCTCAGTGCCGAGGCAGCAGCGCGCGCTCAACGCGATGACGGACTTCGCGCTCGCGAACTGCCGCGTGATCGGCCGCTCTGACGATCTCAAGCCGAACGCCCCGTGATGAACGTCGAGATCTTTACCGAGGCCGACATTCGCCGGTTCATCCGTGAGGAGATCGCGCGAGCGACGCCGGCGCCGCAGACGTACTCGCAGCTCGATGGCCAGCGTCCCGCCGGCGCGGGCCGCGTGAAGTACCTTCGCGCGTGGCACGCCCTCGTCGCCGCCGGTGATACTGGCGCATGGGCCGAAGGGCGCGCGCGCCTGATGACAGCGGAAGCATGGGCGCGATTCATCTCGGCTCCGATCGAGATTGATCTGCGTCCGCCTCCTCGCGACCTTGCGGCCGAAGTGTTGCGCGAGCTCGGCGCCGTGCGGACCGCGCACTGACCTCTTCCCTGAGAGCGTGAGCCCCGGCGTTCCCCGGCGCGGCTCCGATACGACATGCAGCTTCGTCACTACCAGCGTGTGGCGCTCGACCGCGCACGCGCAGAGTTTCGAGCCGGGCGCCGTCGCGTTCTGCTCGTCGCGCCGACCGGCGCGGGCAAGACGATCGTCATCAGCGCGATCGCCACAGGCCACATCGATCGCGGCGGGCGCGTGCTCGTCGTCGTCCACCGCCGCGAGCTGATCGCGCAGACCGTCCGCAAGCTCAACGACGCCGGGATCGCGCGAGTCGGCGTGATCGCGGCGGGCGAAGCCGCCGATCCCGCCGCGGCGGTCCAGGTCGCATCGATCCAGACGTTGCTGGCGCGCGAGTCGCTCCCCGACGCCTCGCTGATCGTCTTCGACGAGGCCCATCACTACGTCACCGAGGAGTGGGGCGCGTTCCCCGAGCAGTACGCGAAGGCACGGATCGTCGGCGTCACGGCGACTCCTGAACGCGGGGACGGCACACCGCTTGGCGATCTGTTCGACTCGATGGTCGTGATCGCGTCCGTTCGTGAGCTGACCGATCTCGGGTTCCTCGTACCGTGCGACGTCATCGCGCCGCCGCGGAAGACGCGCACACTCTGCGACGATCCGATCGGCGCATGGCGCAAGCACGCGGACGGGCGCCCCACCGTCGTCTTCGCGTCAAGCGTGGATGCTGCGCGCGAGCTCGCGGATCGGTTCGAAGCGGAGGGTGTTCGTGCGGCATGCGTCGACGGGACGATGTCGACGGCGACACGTGACGCGCGGCTCGAGGCGTTCGCGTCGGGTGATCTGGACGTAATCACCAACGTCTTCGTGCTGACCGAAGGGTGGGACGCACCGCGCGCTGAGATTTGCATGCTGGCGCGCGGATGCACGTCCACAGGGACGTACCTGCAAATGGTCGGTCGCGTGCTGCGGCCGTCGCCCGGCAAGTCGAGCGCGCGGTTGATCGATCTGCGCGGCGCGGTTCACGATCACGGCCTACCCGATGAGGGGCGTACGTTCTCGCTCGAGGGCCGCGCGATCTCCGGAGGCGCCGCGCCGGTGAAGACGTGCCCCACGTGTTCGCTCGTCGTCGCGCTGGCGATACAGACGTGCCCGGGTTGCGGGTTCGCCTTCCCACCGGCGAGCTGCGACCCCGACATCGTGGGGCTGACGAAGATCGAGCGGGACGATCGCGAGCGCGGCTACTTCGCGTCGCTCGTCGAGCAAGCGCGCCTGCGCGGGTACAAAACGGGATGGGCCGGCTACAAATTCCGCGAGAAGTTCGGCCGCTTCCCCGCAAAGCTACTGCGCGAGCATGTCGCGCGCGAAAGGTTGGCAGCGTGAGCAGCGACATCATCGATCAGATCGGCGTGCTCCTGAGCGCCGCAAGCACCGCTCCTGACGTGGCCGCGCGTGCGACGTACCTCGCTGAAGCTCGCGTGCGGCTTACGCTCGTGAAGAGCCGCGTCGAGAACTTCGCGATCTCGCTCACCGCGCTCGAGGACGAGCTCGTGCGCCTCGCGAAGGCCGCAGCGTGAGCGCCGCCGCTATCACGCGCGATCGACGCCACACGAAGGCCCACCGATGCCCGGTTTGCGATGGCGCCGACGGCGACATACGCGGCAACGGCAAGCGCTGCAACGGCTTCACGACCGCGGACGATTACGCGCATTGCTCGCGCGAGGAGCACGCCGGCGGGATCGACGCGAACGACGCCGGGCTCTTCGCGCATCGGCTCCGTGGCTCGTGCAAGTGCGGCGTCTCGCACGGGCCCGATCTGCGGATCGTGAGCGACGAGATCGAGGCCACCTACGACTACCGCGACGAGGCGGGCGCGCTCGTGTTCCAGGTCGTCCGCAAGTCGGGCAAGCGCTTCCTTCAGCGCAAGCCCGACGGCGCTGGCGGATGGGTGTGGAAGCTCGACGGAGTGCGCCGCGTTCCATACCGCCTCCCCGAGCTCGTCGACCCCGACAACGCCGAACGCACCGTCTACGTCGTGGAGGGCGAGAAGGACGCCGACACGCTCGCGCGCCGAGGCTTTCTCGCGACGTGCAACCCGGGTGGATCGGGCAAGTGGCACATGATCGCTGACGTGGCGCGCACCGCGCTCGTCGATCGCGAGATCGTCGTCGTCGCCGACGCGGACGACGTGGGGCGGAAGCATGCGCGCGACGTCGAGGCGAGCCTGCGAGGCGTCGCGCACTCCGTGCGTGTCGTCGAGCCGCCGAAGCCGCACAAGGACGTGACCGACCTGCTCAGCGCGGGCGGCACGATCGATCAGCTTGCCGCACCCGACGCGGAGCCAGTCGCCGCCGCCGACCTCGGAGGATTCGGGCTCGTCGCGGGTGACGCGCTGTTCGCACCACTCGAGCCGCCGGATTACGTGGTCGATCCGCTCGTCCGCCGTGGCTCGCTCACGTTGATCAGCGCGTACGGCGGCAGCGGCAAGACGTGGATCACCCTCGCGCTGCTCCTCGCCGTCGCCACCGGCAAGCCGTTCCTCGGCCGCTTCAAGGTGAAGCAGGGTCGCGCCTCGTTCGTCGACTACGAGAGCGGGTTGTACGAGGGGCGCCGTCGGCTGCAGAAGCTCGCGCGTGGCCTCGAGTGCGTGGGGCCGATCGGCGGTATCGACCTCGCGGCCTTCCCCCGCCACTACCTGACGTCCGCAGATTTCGAAGAGCGGATCACCGCGCTGGCCGAAGAGCGCGACGTCATCGCGATCGACAGCTTGCGAGCCGCATCGCCCGGTGTGGACGAGAACGACAGCACGATCCGCGAGGGGCTCGACGTGCTCCACCGCGTCGCCGAGCAGACCGGGACGGCGTTCGTCATGATCGTTCATTCGAAGAAGAAGGGGCCGCCCGGTCCGGCTGCCGACCCTCGCGAGATGCTGCGCGGTTCGAGCGCGATCTTCGATGCCGCCGACGCCGTGCTGACCGTCTCGTTCGAGACCGGCGAGCCGCTTCACGTCGAGCAGGTGAAGGCGCGCCAGGGCATCTCGACGCCCCCCTTTGACGTCTCGATGATCGACTCGCCCGATGGCGCTGGGATCGTCCTCACCGCGCAGGACATCGCCGACGAGCGACCGCAGACCGGGGGCGAACAGGTGCGTGAGGCTGCACGACAGGCCCTCGAGGTCATTCGTGCGAATCCCGAGTGCTCTGGTCGCTACGTCCGCGCGCACACGCACGGGAAGAACGACATCAAGGCCGCCGCGCTGGAGCTCCTCGAACGCGAGAGCAAGATCCGCAACCTTGGGGGCGC
>Ga0302279_10004482_pt1 | contig 16493 bp, 14 predicted proteins | sample III_Bog_N3_3_FD_194541 | JGI IMG/M metagenome (GOLD analysis project Ga0302279, IMG submission 194541) | Peat permafrost microbial communities from Stordalen Mire near Abisko, Sweden - III_Bog_N3_3 | ecosystem: Environmental > Terrestrial > Soil > Wetlands > Peat | place: Sweden: Abisko...
TGACGGCGACGTGATGCCGGCTCGCTATCCGGGGCACACCGGCAGTGATCGGCATGACCAAGGGTAGTAAATAACCCTTTGTCCGTCCGGTGCAAAGCCTCTCGATGCCATCCCGGCGGAACGTGCCGATCGATCCTGCGCGACAAATCCGCCGGCCATGATAGATTGCCGCAAAACCAATCGAACAGGGAGCATTGAAATGCCGGGACTTATGCGAGCGCTGTTGCTTATGCTGGCGGCAGGAGGTTGGATGGCGATCGGGCCATCGGCGGCGCTGGCGCAGACCAAACCCGTGGTCACCAGCCTCGGCCCTGATTTCCCGAAGACCGAGATGTTCATAGGCAACAGCTTTTTCTATTACAACAACGGCTTGCCCGGCCATCTGTCGCTGCTGGAAAAGGCTGCCGACCCCGACCACAAGCAGGACTACCGCGCCACGATGGTGACGATCGGCGGCTCCGGCTTCGACTGGCACGACGTCGAGAGCTATTTCCGGCCCAATGCGGTGGGCTCGTACACCTTCGACGACGACAACAATATCGTCTTCAACAAACGCGAAAAATTGTTCGATGCCGCGGTCATGATGGATTGCAGCCAGTGCCCGATCCATCCCAGGCTGAAGACGGTTTTCACCGAATATGCCAGGAAGGACAGCGACATTGTCCGTGCCCATGGTGCAACGCCGGTGTTCTTCATGTCCTGGGCCTATGCCGACAAGCCCGAGATGACCGCGGAACTGGCTGAAGCCTATACGACGGCGGGCAATGCCAACAACGCGCTGGTGATTCCGGCCGGTCTCGCCTTCGCGCGGGCGCGCCGCCAACAACCGGAACTCAATCTCTACGCCCCCGACAAGCGCCATCCGTCGCTGGCGGGTACCTATCTCGCGGCCTGCACCAGCTTTGCCGCGCTGACCGGCCGCTCGCCGGTCGGCAATTCCTATCACGCGACCATCGACGAGCCGACCGTGCGCTTCCTGCAGACGGTGGCGTGGGAGACCGTGCAGGAATATTACGGCAAGTGAGTCCGATGCGCGCCGGCACGAAGCGCTAGACCATCGTCATCCCGGCCCACGCCGGGACGCCGTTGCGTTGCCGGCCGCCGCTCACGCCTTGTTCTTCTGCTTGGCGGCTTCCTTCTGCAGGTCCGGCGCGTTGATGGTGGGGATCGCGACGCGGCCGGGTCCGGTGAGCGGCAGGGCGGCCGCGGCCTTGTCGTTTTCCATGATCTTGGCCATCACCGCCTGGCCCGCGCGCTCGAACACCGCGCGGTTCTCGATCACGAATTGCTGCGACCGGCGCAGGCCGGCGATATGGCCGTTGATTTCCGGCACCACGTAGCGCGCCACCATGTCCCAGCTGCGGCGGGTGTTCTCGGGGTTGGCCCAGTCATGCACAAAGCCGATGATGGTGCCGACGCCGCCGCTCACCTCCATCAGGTTCTTGATGGTCTTCACCAGATCGTCGGGGGTGCCGATGGTGGAGGCCGCGCCCTCGCCGCCGGCGGTCTTCTCCACCGCGTCCTCGGGCGAGGTAAACGGCGTAAGGCCCGGTCGCTGCAGGGTACGGACATTATACTCGTTGTGCCAGCGCATCAGGCCGGGGCCTGCCTCGCGCCGCGCCTGCTCGCGCGTCTCGGCGATGTGCCAGGACAAGAGTACGCGCCAGTCGGAACGGCTCACGGTGGTGCCGTGCTTCTTCGCCGCGTCCTCGGCGAACCCCCATTGCGTCGGCAGCGCCATCAGGCCCTGCGTCGACATCGAGCCGAGCGAAATGATGCCGATGCCGTATTTGCCGGCCAGGGTCATGCCCGACGGCGAGATCTGCGAGGCTACCACGAACGGCATCTCTTCCTGCAAGGGCAGGATCTGCAGCGCGGCGTCGTTCATGGTGAACCAGTCGCTCTTGGCGGTGACGCGTTCGCCCTTGAACAGCCGGCGAATGACCGAAATCGCCTCGTCCTGGCGGTCGCGCTGCGTCATCGGATCGATGCCGAGCGTGTGGGCGTCGGAGGCCAGCGCTCCCGGCCCGGAACCGAAAATGGCGCGGCCGCCCGTCATGTGGTCGAGCTGCACCATGCGCTGCGCCACATTGTAGGGGTGATGATAGGGCAGCGAGACCACGCCGGTGCCGAGCTTGATGCGCTTGGTGCGCTCGCCGGCGGCGGCCAGGAACATCTCCGGCGAGGCGATCGTTTCCCAGCCCGAGGAGTGATGCTCGCCGCACCAGAATTCGTCGTAGCCGAGCGCATCGAGCTGCTCGACCAGATCGAGGTCCCTGCGGAACTGCAGCATCGGATGCTCGCCAATCGGGTGGTGCGGGGCGAGGAAGGCTCCGAATTTGAGGCGTGCCATATCGTTTCTCTCCGGATTTTTGTTCGTTGGTTGCTTGGCCTCAAGCTACGGGCTACTGGCAATCAAGGCAATCGCGGAAGGCCGGTCGCCGAAGCATGGTTGTCCTGCAGGGCTGGCTGGCATACCGTCACCCGGAATTTCTCCCGCCGATGACACCGCGATGAATCTGGCAAAACCCCGCATCGACATCGGCTTTGCGACCAACCACGCGCCGGCCGCGCTGGCGTTCTGGCAGAACGAGATCGGTCTGCCGTTCGACCACACCCAGCCGATCCGCCGCGGCTACAAGCAGCACCGTCACGGTCTCCGCGGCTCGATCCTGAAAATCAATCAGGTCTATGAGCCGCTGCCGGACAACCCGCCGTCGGGGTATCGCGAGCTGTTGATTGCCGCCGATGGAATCGCGGCGCCGCAGCCGATGCGCGATCCCGAAGGCAACCGGGTCTTGCTGGTGCCAAAGGGCATGTTCGGGATCGAGCGGATCGGGATTCGTCTTGGCGTTCGCGACGTCGAGGCGCATCGCCGCTTCTATCTGGCGGCGCTTGGACTGCGGCAAGGCGAAGCGGCCGGCGAAGCCGTGAGCTTTCTGGCGGGCGATACGGTGCTGATCGTCGAGCACGCGCCCGACGCTCCGCACGATGCGTCCTTCGAAGGCAGGGGATGGCGCTACATCACCTTCCAGGTGTTCGATGTCGATCGCGAGCACGCTTTCGTGCTCGGCCATGGCGGCGTTGAGGCCCGCGCGCCGGTGACGCTCGGCACCACCGCGCGGATTTCGATGGTGCGCGATCCCGACGGCAACTGGATCGAGCTGTCGCAGCGCGCCTCGCTTACGGGCTCGCTGCCGCCGTCGACCACATGAGTGCTGCGATCCCAGTATTGCTGCGGGGAACCCGGTGCATACAACGTTAAGAAAATTCCCGTAGCTGTAGCGGCGCATTCCAGAACAGAAGGCGAAGGTCCCGGCCCTTCCGTGGCTGGTCGAGCCGGGACCTTCAATCAAATCTCGCACTCAATTTCTGCCGCGTCGCTCACACCACGCCTTCACGGCAGCACGTTCAGCGTCCTGACCACGCGAAAACTCTTGCCGCTGCCGAAATACTGGTCGTCGCGGTAACCCGAACGCGACTTGTCCGCGGTCCAGTTCCAGAGCCCGCCGCGCACCATGTGCCTGTTGCAGTCGCCTTCCAGCCAGGCTGAGCCGTCGGTTGGCGTATCCTCGGTGTAGCGCTTGTTGAAACAGTCCGCGGTCCATTCCCAGACATTGCCGTGCACCTGATACAGCCCGAACGGGTTCGGCGCGTAGGAATCCACCACCGCCGGGCCCTTGCTGTCGACGCCGCGCGGTCCGCCGGCATAGGGCGTTCCGGCCGCGTAATTGGCGTTCAGCGATGAGAGGGTGGCGCCGAACCAGAACGGCGTCGTGGTGCCGGCGCGGGTGAAATATTCGCGCTCGGATTCGCTTGGCAGGCGATGGGTGCGGCCGACCTTGCGCGACAGCCAGGCCAGGTAGGATTTCGCCGCATCGAAGCTGATGCCCTGCGCCGGCATCCGGCCGCGGCCGAATTCGTGATCGTCACCCTTGTTGCCGTCACAGCCGCCATCGGCAAGGCAGGCATCCCATTCATCGAACGAAATCGCAAAACGCCCGACCGCGAACGGGCGCGCGAAGCTGACCCGATGCAGCGGGTCCTCGCCCTTGTAGCGATCGACCTCGGTCACCGGCGTGCCCATGATGAATGAGCCCTTCGGCACCACCACCATTTCCGGGCAGTTGTCGCATTCCTTGAAGCTGTCTTTCGGCTGCAGCGCCTGCTCGATTTCCGGCGTCAGCGGTTGCACGCCCTTCGTCGCGAAGAACTGCCGAGGCGGCGACGCCGGCCCCTTTTGTGTGGTCGCTGCGGGCGGTGGTGGTGTTGCCCGGGCCGGGTTCGCCGAAGCGGCGCTGGCGAGTGAAACAGCAAGCACGCCCGCGGCGAGTGCGGCGAACCCTCTCGATCGGACGGTCATGGGGATCCTTTGCGCGGGATGGCGACGCTGCTTGGTCGCGCGCGAAGGGAACTTCGTTCATATCGCTTGAACTGCTCCGGGCCGGGTTGGAGCAGTTTCGGCGCCAAACCGACGAAACCGGGCGGCTTCTGCCGAATTTACACTCCGGGGCCCGTCGGCTAAGAGACTTCTTCCTGTTTCCGCTTCGAGGCTGCGATGTATCTGAAGCAATCCGATGCCACTGCTTCGCTGCAGCTTTCCAGTCAGCGCAAGCGCGATCTGCTCGATCACTACGAGAGCAACGGCGACGAACTCGATCGCTGGCGCGAATTCAACGCCGCCTACCACGACGACGACCGCAAGTTCATGCAATTCCTGATTCCGCCCGGCAAGCGGGTGCTGGAGCTCGGCTGCGGCCGCGGCGACCTGCTCGCCGCGCTGAAGCCGGCTTACGGGATCGGTATCGACTTCGGCGCCGCGACCGTCGCCAAGGCGAACGCCCGCCATCCCGAACTGCACTTCGTGCTGGGCGACGTCGAGGATCCCCAGACGCTGGCCGGGATCGAGGGACCGTTCGACTACATCGTGATAGCCGACACCATCGGCATGTTCGAGGACATCGACGGCACCTTGAAGCTGGTGAACCATTTGTGCGAACCAGCGACGCGCATCGTGATTTCCTACTACTCCCATCTGTGGGAGCCGGTGTTGAAATTCGCCGAAGCGCTGCGGTTGCGCAGCCGGCAACCGAAGATCAACTTCATCGCCACCGCCGATTTCCGCAACCTGATGGACCTCGCCGATTTCGAGCTGATCAGCCATGAGCAGCGGCAATTGCTGCCGCGGCGCTGGCTCGGCATCGGGCCGTTCATCAACCGGTTCATCGCTCCGCTGCCGGGGATCCGGCAGCTGTGCCTACGAACCTATATCGTCGGACGTCCGGTTCGCAGTTTTCCGGACCGGAAATTTTCCGCGAGCATCCTGATTCCCTGCCGCAACGAGCGCGGCAACATCGAGAACGCAATCCTGCGGATGCCGAGATTCGGCTCGCGCCAGGAGATTCTGTTCGTCGAGGGCAATTCCAGCGACGGCACCTTCGCCGAATGCGAGCGGGTTCGCGATGCCTACATGGACAGCTGGGACATCAAGGTGCTGAGGCAGGACGGCAAGGGCAAGGGCGACGCCGTCCGCAAGGGCTTTGCCGCCGCGACCGGCGACGTCCTGATGATCCTGGATGCCGATCTCACCATGCCGCCGGAGGCGCTGCCGAAATATCACGCGGTCATCGAGGCCGGGAAAGCCGAATTCGTCAACGGTACCCGCCTGATCTACCCGATGGAAAACGAGGCGATGCGGCCGCTCAATTTCATCGCCAACCGCTGCTTCGCCTATCTGTTCAGCTATCTCGTCAATACCCGGCTGACGGATACGCTGTGCGGCACCAAGGTGTTGCTGCGAAAGGACTACGAAGTGCTGGCGCGGGAGCGCGGCTATTTCGGCAATTTCGATCCGTTCGGCGATTTCGACCTGATCTTCGGCGCCGCCAAACAGAATCTGAAGATCATCGAGACGCCGATCCACTACAAGGCGCGCACCTTCGGCGAGACCCAGATCTCGCGGTTTCGCGACGGCTGGCTGCTGCTGAAGATGGTGTGGTTCGCCTATCGCAAGCTGAAGGCGATTTAGCGCAACATCCGCCCTGCTTTTCTCGGGGATGCGTCGCGCCGCGCGAATCTCGGTTAACCTTCAACCGGAATCACCCCCGAAATGCTGCGGAATGACAGCACACGGACTTTTTATTTTGCAGTGCAGCAACTATCTGTTGCTGATGGGGTTGAGAAGAGCCTCTCGCCAAGGAGCTGCCTTTGTCCCTCGCCGATAATGTCGAATTTCTCAGACGCCTGCCAAAGCTGAATGCAATCAACGGCTTTGGAGGCTATGGGCGAAACCTGAGGCCGAATCCGCCCAGCCCGCTGGTCGAAACCGCGGGTTTTGGCGCGAATCCGGGCGCGCTCCGCATGTTCTCGTTTGTTCCCGCCGAACTGCAGCAGCCGCCGGCGCTCGTCGTCGTGCTCCATGGCTGCGGTCAGACCGCGGCCGGCTACGATCTCGGCGCTGGCTGGTCGACGCTGGCCGGGCATTATGGCTTCGCGTTGCTGATGCCCGAGCAGCAGCCGTCGAACAACGGCCAGGGCTGCTTCAACTGGTTCAATCCGGAAGACACCGCCCGCGATAGCGGCGAAGCCTGTTCGATCCGGCAGATGATCGCGCGCATGGTTCAGGACCACAAGGTCGACGAGCGGCGCATCTTCGTCACCGGGCTTTCCGCCGGCGGCGCCATGACCTCGGTCATGCTCGCCACCTATCCCGAACTGTTCGCGGCCGGCGCCATCATCGCAGGCCTCCCGTTCGGCGTCGCCAGCAATGTCCGGGAAGCGTTGAGCGGCATGTTCCAGTCGCCGGCCCGCCCGGCCGCCGACCTCGGCGATCTCGTGCGTGGCGCCTCGTCGCACAAGGGTCCATGGCCGAAGGTTTCGGTATGGCATGGCAGCGCTGATCGCACGGTCAATCCCGCCAACGCCAACGAGATCGTCAAGCAATGGCTCGACGTGCATCATCTGCCGCCCGCGCCGATGTCGGAAGGCCCCGTCGACGGCTATCCGCGCCAGCTGTGGTGGAACGCCGACGGCGAAACCATCGTGGAATCCTACACCATCACCGACATGGCCCACGGCACGCCGCTCGGCACCGCCGACAATGACGAACGATACGGCGCGCAGGGCGCTTTCCTGATCGAGGCGGGCATCTCGTCGTCGTACCACATCGCCAATTTCTTCGGCCTGACCGAATGGATTCACCGGTCCAGGGAGGTGGAAGGCCAATCCGACAAGGAAGCTGCAAAGCGGGCGGCAAGGCCGGCGGCCCAGATTGCGAAGGAAGCCGGCAAGCGAATTCCCCCGGTGCCTCCCATGCCGATTCCGGACCTCGCCAAGGTGCTATGGCCGCTGACGACGCTGCATCAGCAGCCGGAGCCGCCGCGGCAGCCGCAGTCGCCGCGGCGCCTCGCGATCGATGTCGGCAGCGTCATCACGCGCGCGCTCACGGCCGCGGGCCTCATGAAATAGACCGCACCGATGCTCAACGGCGCGCCGCCGCGATTTTGTTCCGCGGCGGCGAAGAAAATATTACGGGCGCGGCGAAGGCCGCAGGTTTGCCAGGATCGCGACGGGCGGTCTACTCTCCGCCGCCAATTGGGCCGAACCTGGCGATTGACCATCCCGGATGTTGAAATTCACCCGACCGACCTCTGCGGATTTTCTTGCCGGCGGCGGCGAGATGGGCGCGCTGACGCGGGCCCATGACTGGTCGGCAACGCCGCTCGGCATACCCGAGACCTGGCCGCAAAGCCTGCGCACATCGGTGCGCATCCTGCTCAACACCAACCACCCGATGTTCATCTGGTGGGGTCCGGAACTCATTCAATTCTATAACGACGCCTATCGCCAGACCATGGGCCCCGAGCGTCATCCCGGCGCGCTCGGTCAGCGCGGGCGGGAGTGCTGGGCGGAAATCTGGGACATCATCGGGCCGCAGATCGCGCAGGTGATGAGCGGCGGCGGCGCCACCTGGCATGAGAACCAGCTGGTTCCGGTGACGCGCCACGGCCGTCTGGAGCAGGTCTACTGGACCTACGGCTACAGCCCGATCGACGAAGACGACGGTATCGGCGGCGTGCTCGTGGTGTGCCGCGACGTGACCCGGGATTACCTTGCCGCCGCGGTGCTGCGGGAGCGCGAGGCCGAGTTGGCGCGGGTGCAGCAGCTCGGCAGGATCGGCGGTCTCGAGGTCGATCTGCGGACCGGCTTTCGCAACCGGCGGTCGCCGGAATATCTGCTGATTCACGGCCTGCCGCCGGACGCCGTCAACGAGAGCCATGAAGACTGGGTGAACCGCATCCATCCGGAGGATCGCGAGGCGACCGAGCGGAAATTCCGCGACGCCGTCGTGGGCGGCGTGCGCGAATACAGCGTGCAATACCGCATCATTCGCCCGAGCGACGGCGAGGCGCGCTGGATTTCGGTCAAGTCCACCATCGAGCGCGACGAACAGGGCAAGGCGATCCGCCTGGTCGGGGCCCACACCGACATCACCGAGCAGGTGCTGGCGGAGCAGGCGCTGCGGCAAAGCGAGGAGCGCCACCGCAAGCTGGCCGACCAGCTCGCCGAACTGAACGCGACGCTGGCGCAGCGGGTCGAGGAAAAGACCCGGGAGCGCGACCGGATCTGGAACGTATCGCAGGATCTCTTGATGGTCGCCGACCGCACCGGCGTCTGGCACACCGTCAACCCGGCATGGACCCGAACGCTCGGCTGGAGCGAGGCCGAGTTGCTGAATCGTACCTCGGAATGGCTGGAGCATCCCGACGACAACGGGACAACCCGCGCGGAGGTCGGAAGGCTCGGTGCCGGCGAAGCCACGGTGAGGTTCGAAAGCCGCTTTCGCCACCAGGACGGCTCCTACCGCTGGCTGTCATGGACCGCCGTGCCGGACCGCGACCATATTTATGCGGTGGCCCGCGACGTCACCGCGGAAAAGGCCGCGGCCGAGCGGTTGAAGGCCACCGAGGAAGCCTTGCGGCAATCCCAGAAGATGGAGGCGGTGGGGCAGTTGACCGGCGGCATCGCCCACGACTTCAACAACCTGCTGACCGGAATTGTCGGCTCGCTGGACCTGTTGCAGACCCGTCTCAACCAGGGGCGCATCGAGAACTTCACGCGCTACATCGACGCCGCGATGACGTCGGCGAACCGCGCCGCGGCCCTCACCCACCGCCTGCTGGCCTTTGCGCGGCGCCAGCCGCTGATCCCGAAGAGCGTCGATGTCAATCAGCTCGTGGTGTCCCTGGAGGATTTGCTGCGCCGAACCATCGGCGAGACCATCGACCTGCAAATCGTCGCCGCTGATGATCTGTGGTCGACGCTGTGCGATCCCAACCAGCTCGAGAGCGCGCTGCTCAATCTCGCCATCAATGCCCGTGACGCCATGCCGGACGGCGGCAAGCTCACCATCGCCACCTCCAACGCGCGGCTCGCCAACGTCACCGCGGACACGCCCGCGTTGGCGCCCGGCGACTATGTCTGCATCGACGTCACCGACACCGGCGTCGGCATGAGCGAGGAAGTGGCGGCGCGCGCCTTCGACCCGTTCTTCACCACCAAGCCGATCGGGCAGGGCACCGGGCTCGGACTTTCGATGATCTATGGATTTGCGCGGCAGTCGAACGGTCACACCACCATCGACAGCCGCATCGGGCAGGGAGCGACGGTCCGGCTCTATCTGCCGCGGCATCGGGGCGACAGCGCCGCGCCGGATGCCTCCATGGCCAAGGCGGCCGATTGTGCCGCCACCGGCGAGACCGTGCTGGTGGTCGAGGACGAGCCGGTGGTGCGTGGCGTCATCCTGGAGATGCTCGCCGAGCAGGGCTACCGGATGCTGGAAGCCGTCGACGGGCCGTCGGGCCTGGACATGCTGCGCGGCGGGCAACGGATCGATCTGCTGATCACCGATGTCGGCCTGCCCGGCATCAACGGCCGCCAGCTCGCCGACCAGGCGCGCGAGATCAGGCCCGGCCTCAAGGTGCTGTTCATCACCGGCTACGCCGGGAGTGCTGCGACATCGCACGGCTTCCTGCAGCCGGGCATGGAAATGATCACCAAGCCGTTCGACCTCGACCATCTCGCGCAGCGAATCCGCACCATGGTCTCGGGGTAACGCTCACGGCTGCGCCGTTTCCGCGATTACTTCGATCGGCGTCACTGTGACCTCGCCGCCGGCGACTTGCCGCGTTTTCTCGGTGTAATGCTTGAAGAAATCCCGCGACTGCAGCGTCCTTACCGCGGCATCATCGACCGGCGCGGCGAGGTGAAAATAACTGGAATCGTCGCGGTTCTTCATGACGCGGTAGCTGATCCTGCCTTTCAGCTCGGGATCGTTGTCGATCGCCGCGATGAACCGGCCAATCTCCCGGTGCCATTCTTCCCTTGTGCCGTTGGCGAATTGGTATCTGATCATGAACTGCTTCATGGTTGGCTCCCTGGCGAAACCGGCGCGTGCTGCGATCGCGCGGCGGTGCCCGTTGATGTGGCGCTGCCAGGGACGGAAGCGCAAGTATGGACAAAATGGATAGTATGGACTTTTTGCGCCCCGCCCATATCCTTACGGCAGAGCAGCACAATCTTCGGAGGCGGCCATGGCAAATGCAAAATCGGCAGCGGCCGGCGGATGCCCGGTCGCGGCGTTCCAGAGGATGATCAGCGGCAAGTACAAGCTGCGGATCGTCTGGGATCTGCAGCTCGGTCCGAAGCGCTACGGCGAAATCCGTACCGGCCTGCTGCGCGGCGCGCTCGGAAGCGCCGAAATCGCGCCGCGCGTGCTGTCGCGCGAATTGAAGGCGCTGACCGAGAGCGGGTTGATCGACCGCCGGGATTACGGCGTCGTGCCGCCCAAGGTCGAGTACCGCCTGACCCGCAAGGGCAGGAGTTTCGTCCCGGTCGTCGCGGCGATCCGCAACTGGGGCGAACGGCATCTTGCGACGGCGGGCCCTGTCGAAATGGCCGCGGCGGAATAGAGGGCGTCTCGCGCCCTACATCGCGCCGGTGAGGAACGGATTGGTCAAGCGCTCATGGCCGATGCTGGAGCCGGGGCCGTGGCCGCAGATGAAGCCGACATCGTCGCCGAGCGGCAGCAACTTTTCCTTGATCGACTTGATCAGCGTGGCGTGGTCGCCGCCGGGGATGTCGCTGCGGCCGACCGAGCCGTTGAACAAGACGTCGCCGACATGCGCGAAGTGCATTTCCTTGTTGTAGAACACCACGCTGCCCGGCGAATGGCCGGGGCAATGCAGGATGTCGAAGCTGAGTTCGCCGACCGAGATCTGCTCGCCCTCGTCGAGCCAGCGGTCCGGCGCGAAATCGCGCACCCCGGTCATGCCGAAGCGGGCGCCGCTGGTCACCACATTGTCGAGCAGGAACTTGTCGGCGACATGCGGGCCTTCGATCGGCACTTTCAGCGCATCGCGCAGCTCGGCGGCGCCGCCGACGTGATCGATATGGCCGTGGGTCAGCCAGATCTTCTCCACCGTGACCTTGGTCTGCCGGATCGCGTCCAGGATTTTCGGCACGTCGCCGCCGGGATCGATCACGGCGGCCTTTTTGGTGGCCTCGCACCAGATCAGCGTGCAGTTCTGCTCGAACAGCGTCACCGGGATGATGACCGCGCCGGCCTTCGCCGGCGGGTTGGTTTCGGTCTCGGTTTCAGTCTCGGTTTCCTGGGTCATGTTCGCACAATGCCTATTTTCTCGAGGGAGCCAAGGAAAAGTTTCCGAACGATTTGCGGCTTTTTTGGCAGGGCAGGCCTGGGCCGTCGGCCTTCCCGGACCGGAGGTTTCCGGCGGCCCCGCATACCGGCGTCGCCGTTGTCGTGCGGGGTGCGCGAGGGGGAGGATCGTCCTGAACCTGTTGGAGGTTGCGGCGTTACCCCCGCGCAACGCGATGCCGGAGAATGATTTCAGCGATGGAAAAGCCCGACGAATCCTGGTGGCGGCACGGGGTATTCTACCAGATCTATCCGCGGTCGTTCCAGGACGGCAATGCCGACGGGGTCGGCGATCTCGTCGGGATCATCGCCCGGCTGCCCTATCTGCAATGGCTTGGCGTCGACGCGATCTGGCTGTCGCCGATCTTCACCTCGCCGATGGCCGATTTCGGCTACGACATCTCCGACTATACCGGCATTGATCCGTTGTTCGGCACCATCGCCGATTTCGACACGCTGATGGCCGCCGCGCATTCGGCTGGCCTTAGGGTCATCCTCGATCTCGTGCCCAACCACACCTCCGACCAGCATCCCTGGTTCATCACGAGCCGGGGGTCGCGCGATAACCCCAAGCGCGACTGGTACATCTGGCGCGACCCGGCGGCGGACGGCGGCCCGCCCAACAACTGGCTGTCGGAATTCGGCGGCAGCGCCTGGGAATACGATCCGGCGAACGGCCAATATTACTATCACGCCTTTCTCGCCCAGCAGCCCGACCTCAACTGGCGCAACCCGGCCGTGCGCGAAGCTATCTTCGAGGTGATGCGCTTCTGGCTTCGCAAAGGGGTCGATGGCTTTCGCGTCGATGTAATCTGGCACCTGATCAAGGACGCGGCATTTCGCGACAATCCGCCCAATCCGAATTTTCGCGAGGGTCGTCCGCCAAACGAGAAAATTCTGACGCAGTATTCCACTGACCAGCCCGAGGTCCACGAGGTGATTGCGCAGATGCGGCGAGTGGTCGACGAGTTCGAATGCCGCGTCTTGATCGGCGAGGTCTATCTTCCCCTGCACCGTCTCGTCGCCTATTACGGCAACGATCTGACCGGCGCGCAGATGCCGTTCAACTTCGCGCTGTTGTCGACGCTGTGGAGCGCGCGTTCCATTGAGCGGATCATAGCCGACTACGAACGCGCGCTGCCAAAAGGTGCCTGGCCGAACTGGGTACTGGGCAATCACGATCGCCCGCGGGTGGCGAGCCGGGTCGGGCAGGACCAGGCCCGGGTAGCCGCGATGCTGCTGCTGACGCTGCGCGGCACGCCGACGCTGTACTACGGCGACGAGATCGGTATGCATCAGGTCGCGATCGCGCCTGACCGGGTGCGCGACCCCTTCGAGAAGAACGTGCCGGGTATCGGCGTCGGACGCGACGGCTGCCGCACACCGATGCAATGGAGCGCCGAACCAAACGCCGGCTTCTCGCGCGTGGCGCCCTGGCTGCCGGTGGCAGAGGATTTCCTCCACGAAAACGTCGTCAATCTGGAGGCCGACGCGCGCTCGATCCTCAGCCTCTACAAGGCGCTGCTCGCTTTGCGCAAAACGCTGCCGCAATTCCAGTCCGGCGATTACCTGCCGATCGCGGCGCAAGGCGACCTCTTGCTGTATCGGCGCCAGGGCGCAGGCCGCGCGGCCGTGATTGCGCTAAACCTTGGCGATCAGCCCGTCTCGATTTCCACCGATGCCGAGGGCCTCGCCGGCGAAATCCTGCTGTCGACCTTTCTCGACCGCCAAGGTGAACTGATCGCGGGTACGCTCGACCTGCGCGGCAATGAAGGCGTGATCATCGGTGATGGCGAGCAAAAATCGCTGTCGTCCCGGCCTTGAGTCGGGACGCACTCTCCGCGGCCTCTCGTTGAGGTGCATGAATCGATACTTCCGCTACGATAGCCTCCGGTGATTAAGGGTCCCGGCGCTCGCCCGGACGACACGCGGAGAGAGCCATCTTACGCCGGGTGCCTCGCCTTCCCGGCGTCGACGTCGCTGCGCTTCAGGAGATAATCGAGGCCGCCGACGCGATACCAGCGGTAGCCATAGGCTTCGAGCAACAGCCTGTGACGGCCGCGTTCGTCGGCATGGCTATGGTTCTCGGCCAGGAGATTGACCAGCAGCCTACCGGTGTCGCCGGGCAGGCCGACCGCGAACGCGATCTCGCGCGGCTTGTCGTCGAGATTGTGCACGAACAACACCGAATTGTTGCGCCAGTCATAGCGCATCACCAGCACGGCGGGGTCGCGGGTTGCGATCACCTTGAAATCGCCCCAGCCGACCTCGGGCACTTCCTTGCGCATCCGGATGATGCGCTCGGTCCAGTTCAGCATCGAACTGGGGTCGCGGCGCTGGTTGGCGACGTTGACGTGCTCGAAGCCATACGGGCCCTGGTCGATCACGGGCGCGCATGGCTTGTCGCTTCCGGTGAAGCCGGCATGCGGTTCGGTCGACCATTGCATCGGCGTGCGCGCGCAATTGCGCTCGGGCAGCGCCAGATTGTCACCCATCCCGATTTCGTCGCCATAGCGGATCACCGGCGTTCCCGGCAGCGTGCACATCAGGCTGTAGGCGAGTTCGAGCCGGCGGCGGTCCCCGCCCAGCATCGGCGCCAGGCGGCGGCGGATGCCGCGGTCGTAGAGTTGCATGTTCTTTTCGGGGCCGAACTGTTCGAACACCACGTCGCGCTGCGCCTTGGTCAGGCGGCCGAGGTCGAGCTCGTCATGGTTGCGCAGGAACAGTCCCCATTGAGCCGAAGCCGGCCGCGGCTTGGTGGCGTTGAGCGCGCTGGCGAGCGGACGGACGTCGGCTGAAGCCAGCGCATAGAACAGATGCTGGTTGACGTGGAAATTGAACATCATGTGCATGCGTTCACCGTCGTCGCCGAAATACTTCATGTCGGTTTCGGGCCGCACATTGGCTTCCGCCAGGATGATGGCGTTGCCCTGCCGCCATTGCAGGAATTCCCGCAGGCTGCGCAGTATGTCGTATTGTTCGACGGGGGTGCGCACTTTGGCGCCCTTGGTCGCGATCACGAACGGCACCGCGTCCATGCGGAAGCCGGAAACGCCGAGTTGGATCCAGAACCCCATGATCTTGAGGATTTCGGCCTGCACCTGCGGGTTCGAGGTGTTGAGGTCGGGCTGGAAGTCGTAGAAGCGGTGGAAGTACCAGGCTCCGGCTTCCTTGTCGCGCGACCAGGTCGATTTCTGTACCCCGGGAAACACGATGCCCTTGTTGGCGTTAGCGGGTTTCTTGTCGGCCCAGACATACCAGTCGCGATAGAGCGAATCCTTCGAGCTTCGCGCGTCCTTGAACCAGGCGTGCTGATCGGAGGTGTGGTTGACGACGAGGTCGATGATGACGCGGATGCCGCGCTGGGCGCAGCCATGGGTGAACTCGACGAAGTCGCCGAGCGTGCCGTAGCGCGGGTCGACGCCGTAGTAATCGGAGACGTCGTAGCCGTCGTCCTTGCCGGGCGAGGGCTGGAACGGCATCAGCCAGATCGCGGTGATGCCGAGACCCTGCAAGTAATCCAGCCGGCGAAGCAGGCCCTTGAAATCGCCGATGCCGTCGCCGTTGGCGTCCATATAGGTGCCGACCGACAGGCAATAGAAGATCGCGTTCTTGTACCAGAGATCGTCAATCACAGGGCCGCCCCGGTCATTCGTTAGGGTATCAAGCGGCGGCGGACGGCGGGGTTCCCGGGGCATTTGCTCAAAGACTCCGCACCGTGCAGAGAGGACGATGGAGAACGAAACCGGAATCGTCTAAAATGCCCGGATGGAGCAGCCCGCCCGCCAGGTCTCACTCGTGCCGCCGCCGGACCGCCGTCAGTCGGAGACGGCGCTGGCGATCGCGCGCGGCACCGCGCGGCTGTTGCGCTCGCTGGGCTTTTCCTGCGTCAGCGAATTGCCGTTGCCGTCGGGCCGCCGCGCCGACCTGGTGGCGCTGAACGAGCGCGGCGAGATCTGGATCGTCGAGATCAAATCCTCGGTCGAGGATCTGCGCGCCGACCAGAAATGGCCGGATTACCGGGCGCATTGCGACCGGCTGTTCTTCGCCTTCACCCAGGATCTGAGTTGCGAGATTTTCCCCGCCGAAACCGGCCTGATCGTCGCCGACGCCTATGGCGCGCACATGCATTGCGAGGCGCCGGAGCACCGGCTGCGAGGGCCGACCCGCAAGCTGATGACGGTGCGGTTCGCCATGGCCGCGGCCCAGCGCATCAACCGGCTGATCGATCCGCAGGGCCACGGCGAGTTTTAGGTTGTGGGCGCTCCTTAGAGCCTCCGTCCCAGGTATTTTTCGGCCTGGCGCCGTTCCCAATCGCCGTTCAGGAACGGCACCTTGTCGAACACGCGCAATCCATCGAACAGCACGCCAAAGCCCCAGCCGCCGGCGACCCACAGCACCCAAAGATAGTGGGGCGATACAACAAGGTTTGCAATCGTGAGAGCGGCGATGACAAAGGCGTACTGCGCCAGGTGGATATAGAAGCCCTTGACCTTACGGACATGCGCCAGCGCCAGTGCTTCATCGGCGCGGATGCTTTGGTTCATGGTCGGTTGGTTCGTGGCGGCATTCATTTCCGGCTCCTTCAAATCGGAGAAATCGATCTCAAAGGCCGCACCCAGCGCTTTCAGGGATTCGACGCTGGCGGGTTGTCCTCGTTCGAGGCGTTGAATGGTGCGAACACTCAGCCCGCTGAGATCGGCCAACTGCTCCTGGGACCAGCCCCGCTGCAGCCTGAGTTTCTGAATCAACATTTGAGATCCTTCGACTAACGAGG
>Ga0302279_10004483_pt1 | contig 16491 bp, 18 predicted proteins | sample III_Bog_N3_3_FD_194541 | JGI IMG/M metagenome (GOLD analysis project Ga0302279, IMG submission 194541) | Peat permafrost microbial communities from Stordalen Mire near Abisko, Sweden - III_Bog_N3_3 | ecosystem: Environmental > Terrestrial > Soil > Wetlands > Peat | place: Sweden: Abisko...
GCCGACATCGAGGCCGCGCGCGCCACAATAGCGCCCGAGATCGAATGGGTTCCTCAGCTGGGTTTCTCACGGCACTGCAAGCGGTCATGGCTCCGGCATTGGCTGACGCCGTTTTTGGAAGCCGGCGGCTGGCGAGCGCTCGATCTCTCCGGCGACGAGTTGGCCCAGCCCATCGAAACGTTCCAGCCCCTCTACCGCGAATGCAAGGCGCGCGGCATGAGACTCAAGGCGCACGTGGGCGAGTGGGGAAGCGCCGACGACGTCTGGCGCTCCGTGGAGGTTCTGGAACTGGACGAGGTTCAGCATGGAATCGCTGCCGCCGAGTCGCCGGCCGTCCTGCGTTTCCTGGCCGACAACGCCGTCACCCTGAATGTCTGCCCCACCTCCAACGTCCTTCTCGGCCGCGTGGCGCGCCTGGAGGACCATCCGATCCGCGCGCTCTATGACGCCGGGGTTCGGGTGACGATCAACAGCGACGACGCGCTGATTTTCGGGGTGGGCGTATCGGAAGAGTTCCTGGCGCTGCATCGCGCCGGCGTCTTCACGGCGGCAGAGCTGGACCAGATCCGCACGTGGAGCCTGGAAAGGTGACGCTATCTTTGGACCCGACGCGGCAGAGCGTAGAAAATCTTCCAGGCGATGTCGATTCCGGCAAAGTCCGCACGTCGTTGGGACATCGGGCCCGCATGGAGGGCTCATTCGAGGAGACAGACAATGCGCGTGATCGTGTTTGTGAAAGCGACGGAAGACAGCGAGGCTGGGACGCCGCCGGCGACCGAAATGCTTGAGGCCATGGGCAAATTCAATGAGGCGCTGGCCAGCGCGGGGATTCTCGTCGCCGCCGACGGCCTCAAACCCTCCTCGCACGCCAAACGGATCGCCTTCGACGGTCCCGGACGCACTGTCATCGACGGGCCGTTCGCCGAGACCCGCGAGCTGGTGGCCGGCTTCTGGATCTGGGACGTCAAGGACATGGACGAGGCGGTGGCCTGGGTGAAGCGCTGTCCCAATCCCATGCCGGGGCCCAGCGAGATCGAGATCAGGCCGCTGTACGAGATGACCGACTTCGAAGAGACGCTGACGCCGGAGGTCACGGAAATCTACGACCGCACGCGCGAGAAGCTCGGCGGCGCGTGAACCGCGCCGGGGCGGCCGGGTTGCCGCACCTGGCCGTTTGGCCGAAAAGGCGGCATGACCGCGGGCGAGACGCACCAGGCGATCGAAGCGATCTTTCGCATTGAACGGGCCCGGCTGATCGCGGCGCTCGTCCGGGTCGTGCGCGATGTCGATCGCGCCGAAGAGCTGGCGCAGGACGCCCTGGTCGTCGCCCTGGCCGAGTGGCCCAGGTCCGGCGTTCCGGCCAATCCCGGGGCCTGGCTGACGACCGTCGGCAAGCGCCGCGCCATCGACGCGATCCGCCGGGACAGGATGCGGGAGCGCAAGCATGAGGCGATGGCGCGGGAGTCGGACGGCGCCTCCGCTCCAATAGCCGAGTCGGCTGAGGCCTTCATGAACGACGACAGCGGCGACGAGATGCTGGCCCTTATCTTCACCGCCTGCCACCCGGTACTGTCGGCCGAGGCGCGCGCGGCTCTGACCCTGCGCATCATCGGCGGTCTGACGACGGACGAGATCGCCCGGGCCTTCCTATCGACCGAGACCACAATCGCTCAGCGCATCGTCCGCGCGAAGAAGGCGATCGCGAAAGCCGGCCTGAGCTTTGAGACGCCCAGGGGCTCCGAACGCGCGGCGCGCCTCCCGTCCGTGTTGGAGGTGATCTACCTCATCTTCAATGAGGGCTACGCCGCAACCGCCGGCGACGACCTTGTCCGGCCGAGCCTATGCCTGGAGGCGCAACGGCTGGGGCGCATGCTGGCGGCCCTGGCGCCCGATGACGCCGAAGTGCTGGGCCTTCTGGCCCTGATGGAAATCCAGGCCTCACGTCTGGCGGCGCGAACGGGGCCGGACGGAGCGCTCGTGCCCCTGCCGGAACAGAATCGCGCCCGCTGGGACGGCCTTCTGATCCGTCGGGGTCTTGAAGCTCTGGAACGCGCGGAGACCCTCGGCGGCGACGGCCCCTATGCGCTGCAGGCCGCGCTTGCCGCCTGCCATGCTCGCGCACGCACCGCAGCCGAGACCGACTGGCCCCGCATCGCAGCGCTCTATGACCAGCTGCGCGCCGTAGCGCCCTCACCCGTGGTGGATCTCAACCGCGCCGTCGCCCACAGCATGGCCTTCGGTCCCGAAGCCGGCCTGCAGCTCCTGGACGCGATCGCCGAGGCTAATGCCCTGAGACGCTATGCGCCCCTGCCGGCCGCGCGAGGCGACTTCCTGTTCCGAGCCGGCCGGCGCACCGAGGCCCGCGCCGAGTTCGAAGCCGCCGCCGAGCTCACCGGCAATGCGCGGGAGGCCGCCTTCCTGCTCGCCCGCGCGGAGGCTTGCGGTTGAGCGCGATGGCGTAGGACCTGAAGCGACAGAGCTTCTGAAAGGCCCAACCGTCGGAGAAGATGCGCCGCTTCGAGCGGCCCTCGGGCTAGCTGCCGGAGCAGGATTGGCGTCGGAGCCGGTGCGACTGACCTGCGTTACCGGTTACTCGCCGTGTCCTGCTCCGCGTCGACCAGTGTCCGCCACTGCGCGAAGTTGTCGATAGGCGGCGCGATCTGTGCGTGCGCGAGCGTGCGATCCATCCACTCGGCAAACTCGCTGACGAACAGTCCGCGGAACTGTATCCAGCCGGCGCGCATCCCCGGGGCGCGCGCAGCCCAGCCCTGCACACTGGCGACGAAGCTGGCGAACGCCTCGTCAGAGATGAGGCCCTGTTTGTGCTGAAAGTAGGTGTCCTCGGCATTGTAGAACGAAGCGCGGCAGAAGTGCGCGAACTGCGCGTATTGCGTCGCGGTGATGTCGTCCGACCCTTGAGCGCCTTTCGAAATCGCGACTGCGATGGAGGGTTCCTCCGCCGCCGTATTCATCATCGCCAATCGGGTTGCGCGCTCGGTGCGGATCGCGGCCTGTTGGTGGATGCGGGCCTGACGAACCTGGCTCGCGAGGTAGACAAGCGAGATGACGACGGCGACGGCGCTGATGACCGTGCCGATGGATGCCAAGTCTGAAAACGCCATGGAACCCCCGATTTCGATGACCGCTTCAGCCTACACCGGATGGCGTCAGGGCCGAACGCCTTGAAAGCCGTCCCTGGCGGCGCCTTAGCGCCCTACTTCCAGACCGCGTTGCCCTCCCCCGGCAACCCCAAGCGCGGCCACATCGCCGTCACCGCATCGATCACGGCCTGGTCCATCCGGATCTCCCGGCCCCACTCCCGCTTGGTTTCCGGCGGCCATTTGTTTGTCGCGTCGAGCCCGACCTTTGACCCCAACCCGCTCTCTGGGGAGGCGAAATCGAGGTAGTCGATGGGCGTGTTTTCGATGAGGGTGATGTCGCGGGCGGGGTCCATGCGGGTGGAGAGGGCCCACATGACATCCTTCCAGTCGCGGGCGTTGATGTCGTCGTCCACCACGATCACCCACTTGGTGTACATGAACTGCCGAAGGTAGGACCACACGCCCATCATCACGCGCTTTGCGTGCCCGGGGTAGGCCTTCTTGATGGAGACCACGGCGATCCGGTAGCTGCAGCCCTCGGGCGGCAGCCAGAAATCGGTGATCTCCGGGAACTGACCGCGCAGCAGGGGGATGAAGACCTCATTGAGCGCTTCGCCCAGGACGCTTGGCTCGTCGGGTGGGCGGCCGGTGTGGGTGGTGAGATAGATCGGATCGCGCCGCATGGTGATGGCGGTGACATGGAAGACCGGGAATTTCTCTACGCTGTTGTAGTAGCCGGTGTGGTCGCCATAGGGCCCCTCGTCGGCATAGTCGGTGAGGCGCACCTCGCCCTCGATGACGATCTCGGCCTGGGCGGGCACCATGAGGGGCTGGGTCTTTGCGGGGACAAGCTCGACCTTGGCGCCGCGCAGCAAGCCGGCGAACTGATACTCAGAGAGGGTGTCGGGGACGGGGGTGACGGCGGCGAGGATCGTGCCCGGATCAGCGCCGATGACGGCGCAGGCCGGCAGGGCGTCGGGGCGGCCGGACTCCTTCCAGCGGCGATGATGCTGGGCGCCGCCGCGATGGGCGAGCCAGCGCATGATCGTCCGATCACGGCCGATCACCTGCATGCGATAGATGCCGAGATTGAAGTCATCCTCCCGGGCGTCGGAGGGTCCCTTGGTGACCACCAGAGGCCAGGTGATCAGGGGCGCGGGCTCGCCGGGCCAGCAGGTCTGGACCGGGAGTTTGCCAAGATCGATGTCATCGCCGGTGAGGACGATATCCTGAACCGGCGCGTGGCCGACCACCTTAGGGCGCATGCCGAGGATGGTTTTGGCCAGGGGGAGCATGTCCCAGGCCTCCTTCATGCCGCGCGGCGGCTCGGGATTGCGCAGAAAGGCCAGGAGTTCGCCCACCTCGCGAAGATCCGCGGCGGTGGTGCGGGCCTTGTCCTCCAGGGTGACGGCCATGGCGACGCGTTTGACCGTGCCGAAGAGATTGGCGAGGCAAGGCATGGCGGCGGGCGCGCCATCGGCGCCGATCGGGTTTTCGAACAGGACCGCCGGGCCGCCCGTGGCGAGGAGGCGGGTGCAGATTTCGGTCATTTCCAGGACGGTGGAGACCGGGGCTTTCACCCGGACGAGTTCGCCCTGGGATTCCAGAACGGCGATGAAATCACGCAAGCTGCGGTAGGCCATGGCGCTTGGTAGGACGCGGCCGAGGGTCTGTCACGCGTGGGCCGATGCGGTTAGGCTGGGTGCGTGACCCAGCAGATCGATCTTGATGACCTGCCGCCACGCGTCGCCCAGACGCTGGAGCGGCTCGCGCCGGGCGAAGATCTCGTGCTGGTTCGCCGGGGTCTCGTCGTGGCCACGCTGGCCGCCCAGGCCAAGATCGCCGCGGCCGAACCCGCCGACGCACCCCCGGCGGCGGACGACATGGAAGAGATCCTGGATCAGTTCAACGCCATGATTCACGACGAGTTTTAGCCGGAACGCTCCGCATCGTAGGCCTTGATCACCGTCTTGGGCGCCACGTTGCGCCATCGACGCTCGAGGAAGGCGCGCAGGGAGCCGGGGTGCAGGCTCTCCAGCCGGGCGAGCACGGCGGGATAGTCCTTGTAGTGGGCGGTGAAGTGGAAGGTCTGGGGCTCTGCCTCCATCAGCATCTCGCGCTCGTCGAAGCTGACGTCCACTAGGACGATGCTCTGATCCTCCGGGCGCAGGCGCGTAAGGAACTTACCCTTCACCTTGAAGGAGGGCGTGCCGTAGGAGGTGGATTCCTCGACGCCAGGAAATGACAGAGCAATCTGGCGCACGTCGTCCCAGGTCATGGGTGGTCCTTTCTCAATTAGCGCTCAGCAGGCGCCGAGCGTGCGGCCTTGCGCCCCCTCCGACCGCTTCGCGGCCACCTCCCCCGTGAAGAGGCACGAGGGAGGAAAGACTTGCTTCTCCTCCATGCGCGTCTTCGCGCGGGGGAGGTGGATCGGCGCTCGCGCCGAGACGGAGGGGGCGCAAGGCGGCGCTCAGGATGTATGAGTACAAGGACCCTCAATACGCCAGCGCGGCGCCGTCCTTGCGCATTTCGGTGGCGGCGGCGTAGCGGCCGGGCCAGCGCTGGACGGCCTGATAGCCGCCAAAACCGCCGTCGGTGGGGCCGAGGCTCCAGCCCAGAGCCGAGAGACCCGCCCGCGTGGCGCCAGGAACGCCGGACTCCAGATGAACGGTTCCAAGACCCCGCGCGGCCTGGCCGGTGGGCTCGCCGGAGCCTTCATGGCGCCAGCGCGGCGAGTCTCCGGCGGCCTGGAGATCGAGGTCGTAGTCCACAAGGTTCACGATCATCTGCGCCTGGCCCTGAGGCTGCATGTCGCCGCCCATGACGCCGAAAGCCAGCCACGGCTCGCCGCCGCGCGTGGCGAAGCCGGGGATGATGGTTTGGAAGGGCCGCTTGGCGGGAGCATACAGGTTGGGGTGGCCGTCGGTGAGGTTGAAGAGCTCGCCCCGGTTCTGCAGCATGAACCCCAGGCCGTCGGGGCATAGGCCGGAGCCCATGCCGCGGAAGTTGGACTGGATGATCGAGACCATCATTCCCGACGCGTCGGCGACGCTGAAATAGGTGGTGTCGCCGTGTCCGGGCGCTTCACCTGGATAGACGGTTTCCAGAATGCGGTCCGGGCGGATCAGGGCGGCGCGCTCGGCCGCATAGGCCCTGGAGATCAGCCAATCGATGGGAATGTTGGCGAAATCCGGATCGGCGAAATAGCGGGCGCGGTCCTCGAAGGCGAGACGCTTGGCCTCGATCTGAAGGTGCAGGCTGGCGGCGGACTGGAACCCCATGGCTCTGAGGTCGAAACCCTCAAGAATGCCAAGGATCTGCAGAGTTGACAGGCCCTGGCCATTGGGCGGCAGCGCCCAGACATCCACGCCCCGATAATTTATGGACCTGGGCTCGACCCACTCGGCGCGATGGGCGGCGAGATCGTCCTTGGAGAGCCACCCGCCGATGCGTCTGAAATAGGCGTCGATGGCGTGAGCTGTCTCGCCCTCGTAAAAGCCCTCGCGGCCATCGCGCGCGATGCGTTCATAGGTGCCGGCCAGATCGGGATTAGCGAAAATCTCGCCCTCGGCGGGGGTGCGGCCCCGGGGCGCCCAGATGCGCTGGAAGTTCTCCACCTCCTCGATGCCGTTCCCGGGCCGGGTGTAGAAATGGTGCGAAGCGGCAAGGTAGTGGGAGATGGTCTGGGCCACGGGCTCGCCGCGCCGGGCCATGGCGATGGCCGGGGCGAAGAGATCGGCCCAGGCGAGGCGGCCATAGCGCTGATGGAGGGTCCACCAGGCATCGACGGCGCCGGGGGTGGAGACGGAGGTGGCGCCGTGGGTGGCGATATACCCACCCTGAGCCCGCGCTCGCTGGGTCTCGAGCGTGAGAGACGAGGGTGAACGGCCCGAGCCGTTCAGACCGACCACCTCCCGCGTGGCTGGGTCCCACAGCAGGACGAAGCAATCGCCGCCGATTCCGCAGGCGATGGGCTCCAGGAAACCCAGGGCGGCGTTGGCGCCGATGGCCGCGTCGATGGCCGAACCTCCGGCGCGCAGAATGTCGATGGCGGTGAGGGTGGCCAGGGGATGGGCGGTGGCTGCGGCGCCGTGGGCGCCCCAGACGGTGGATCGGGAGGCGAAGGCGGCGCCGGCGACCCGGTCGCCGCCGTGGATGGCGGATTGGTTCTCTGCGGTCATGGCCGCAAGTTGGTGACCACGGCGGGGCCGTTTGGCAAGCTGCTCAGGGTTTCCAGACTGTCGCCTCCGTCCAGCCCAGGCGCGCGAATTCATCGGCCCGCAGGGGCGCCTCGCCGGCCGAAAAGAACTCATCGAGCTGCGGCGGCTTGACCGCTGTGTCGCAGAGCATGGCGTGGGCCTGACCCCGATGATGGATTTGATGCTGGAAGAGATGCAGGAGCAGGCGATCGCGCCGTTCGACCTGAACACGGGCGGCGCGATGGATCGCGACGTCGGTTTCGAGGTCGTCGGGTGTGAGGGCGTTGCAGACCGCGATCAGTCGGTCATCCACGATCCTTTGCGCCGCCAGCAGCCCGGCCGCCGTCGGGCAGGGCAGGTCATTGGCGAACGCGGCGGGCCCAAGCGATCCACCCTCCAGGGCGTCCACATAAAACCAGTCGACGACGAGGTTGTGATTGAGCGTCCGCGCGAGGCTGGGGAAGAACCCGACTCGGGGCGCCTGGAACGCCTCATCGTCGAGGGCCAGACAGGCGGTGATCAGACGCAGATTTGCCCACGCGTTATTGTAGGCCATGGCCCGGAATGTCTGGCTCATCCGGCGGTCCACACCGCCAGTTCGTTGCCGGAGGGGTCGCGGAAATGGAACCGGCGACCGCCGGGAAACGGAAAGATCGGGCGAACGATCGACGCGCCGGCCGCCGTCACCTTCGCCAGCATGGCTTCAAGGTCGTGCGCATAGAGGACCACGAGGGGCTTGGCCGGGGCCTCGTCGGGATCCGAGGTGAAACCGCCGTCCGCGCCCTGGCCCTCGAACGCGACATAGCTTGGACCATAGTCGGCGAACGACCAGCCGAAGGCGGCGGCATAGAAATCCTTGATGGCGTCCAGATCTCTGCCCGGGAACTCGATGTAGTCGATCTTGCCGTCTTCACGCATGGCGCGGCCTCCTGTTGTTCTTTATTTGTTCTAACCAAGGCCCGGCTCCTGATCAAGCGGGGGCGCGGCCGGGGATCGTGAATGTTGACGCCCCCGTCATTTTTCTTGACGCGGCGGCAAGGGCGGGTATGAATGGCTTCAGAGACGCAAACTGGGAGACCTCGCCGTGGCCGACGGAAATATCACCAAGGACCGCATGTACGACGCTGTTGCGCCGGACGACTTCGAGTCCATGCTGACCCTGGACCGTTACGAGCAGCGGACCAACGCCTTCGACAAGATCATCAGCGCCACCCACGATCACTTCTGGGATCCGCTGGACAAGAAATACATCGACTTCGATGAGCCGTGGGACATGCTCAATGAGCCCCTGGTGCCCGAAGAGCTCAACATCGCGTTACAGACGGAATATGTGTCCAATCACCTGAAGGACCCGTCGATCCGGGCCCAGTTCGTGAACAAGGCGCTGCTGCGCAGCTTTTCCTCGATCCTGCACGGCGAGCAGGGCGCGTTGAATCTGTCGGCCTCCCTCTGCCACGTGCTCTATGACCAGGGCGCACAGGAATACGCCGCCAACCAGACACGCGAAGAAGCCCGGCACGTGACCGCCTTCGCCAAGTACATCAAGGCGCGCTGGGGCCGCCCGGTCGAGCCGAGCGGCGTGCTGAAGGACCTTCTGGTGGAGATCATCCACGCGCCGGAAGTCTACAAAAAGATCATCGGCATGCAGATGCTGGTGGAGGGCCTGGCCATGGGCGCCTTCGCCACCTTCTTCCAGAAGCTGAACGACCCGCTGGGCCGCAAGCTGATGCAGCTGGTGATGACCGACGAGGCGTTCCACCACAAGTTCGGCAAGATCTGGGCCGACCGCACCGTGCCGAAGCTGAACCCGGAAGAGCACAACATCATCGAGGACTGGGCGGCGCACTGCTTCCAGACCCTGCTGTTCAACCTCGTCGCCCCCTCCGAGCAGCGCGACCTCTACGAGGAATTCGGCATGGACCCCGACCGGGTGATCCAGGAGTTCGCCGAAATCGCCACCGACGAGGCCCGCCGCGAGGACATGAAGGAAGCCACCAACATCTTCCGCGTTTTGATCAAGACGCTGCTCAACGCCGGCATCATCACCGACCGCACCCGCGCCTTCTACGGCATGTACGTCGACATGGACGAGCTGAAGAGCGAGGGCGACCGGATGGTCGGCGACGACATCGCCGAGGAAGGCATCGCCTACCTGAAGACCATCAACTTCCGCGAACGTGGCCCGGCCCTGAAACTGGCCGCCGCCGAGTAGCTCAGTTCCAACTTTCGTCTCAGTTGGACGCTAACGCCCGCTCCCTCCGGAGCGGGCGTCTTGCGTTCGGGGGCTGTTTGCGGCGAAAATCGAGGCAATGAGTGTGAAGTTGACCACCGCCGCCGGGGTTTTCCTGGCGCTTTTGTTCGCCTGTTCCGGCGCCGCAGCCGCGGCCCTGACCGCGGCGCCGCAGCCGGTCAAGCCGGTGGCCACCACCCTCTATTCCGGCCGCTGGTACGAGATCGCCCGCACCCCCAACAAGATGCAGACCGACTGCCAGGGTTCGACCAACGACTTCTCCGGCTGGTCCTCGGGCAATTTCGCGGTGGTGCAGACCTGCCACAAGGGCTCGGCCCACGGCCCGACCCAGACCTTCAACGCCAAGGGCCGCATCCTGCCGGCCAGCGAGAACGCCAAGATCAAGCTGGGCTATTTCGGCGGCCTGATCAGCCAGGAGTACTGGATCGTCGACCACGCCGATGACAACGCCTGGGCGATCATGGCCACACCCAACGGCCACTATGTGTGGCTGATGTCGCGCCGCCCGATCCTCGATCCCGGCATCAAGGCCGCCGCCCTCGGCCGCCTGCAGGCCCTCGGCTTCGACTGCTCGCGCCTGGCCTTCCCGCAACAGCCGCCGGGCTGAGCGCGGCTGCTTGACAGCGAAGAACGAAGGCGGAACAACGAGGGGGTGGAAACCCTCGTTCTCACCCTGTCGCGGCCAGAGACCACCAGCGCGGTGACCCGAGGTGTTGGGCGGCTGATGGCGGCGATGGGCTATGCGCCGCTCGCCGAGGTCACGCTGCCCAACGGTCGGCGGGCGGACATCATGGCGCTGGGGCCCCGGGGCGAGATCGCCATCGCCGAGGTGAAGTCCGGGGTGCTGGACTTTCGCACCGACCAGAAGTGGGGCGACTACCTGCCCTACTGCGACGCCTTCTATTTCGCGGTGGCGCCGGAGTTCCCGCAGGCCATCCTGCCGATCGAGCCCGGACTGATCGTCGCCGACGGCTTCGGCGGGGCGGTTCTGCGCGAGCCGCCGTACACGCCCCTGGTCGGCGCGAGGCGCAAGGCGCTGACCATCGCGTTTGGGCGGCTGGCGGCGATGCGAACGTCGGGGGCGGGGTGAAGCTGCCCGCACCTCCCCTCAGTTCAGCTGAGGGGAGGTGTCGCCTACGAGCCCCGCGAAGCAGGCGAAGTGCGACGGTGGGGAGACGCGCACCGGCGCCGGCTCTAGTCCTGCCGCAGGGGTCCCCCCATCGTCACGCTTCGGTCGCTCGCGCTCCCTCGCCTGTGACACTTCCCCCCGCAAGCGGGGGGAAGAGCACCCAGCTACCGCGGCGCGCGCTTGGCCAGGATCCGCTGCAGGGTGCGCCGGTGCATGTTCAGCCGCCGGGCGGTCTCGGAGACGTTGTGGCCGCAGAGTTCGTAGACTCGCTGGATGTGCTCCCAGCGCACCCGGTCGGCGCTCATCGGATTCTCAGGCGGCGCCGGGCGGGTTCCTTGGGCAAGCAGGGCGCGGACGACGTCGTCTGCGTCGGCGGGCTTGGACAGATAGTCCACCGCCCCGGCCTTCACCGCCGCCACGGCGGTGGCGATGTTGCCGTAGCCTGTGAGCATGATCACGCTGGCGTCGGGCCTGGCCTCGCGCAGCACCTCGACCACCTTCAGCCCCGAGCCGTCCTCGAGCCGCATGTCCAGCACCGCGAAGGCGGGAGCGTGGGCGCGAACGGCGGCCAAGGCCTCGGAGACGGATTCCGCCAGGGTCGGTTGGAAGCCGCGGCTCTCCAGCGCCCGGCCGAGCCGGTTGCGCAGCGGTCCGTCGTCGTCGAGCAGCAGCAATGTCTTGTCGGGTAGAGCCGCGATCACCGCCTCGATATCGCTCATTCTCGCGCTCCCGTTAGTGCCCTCAGGCCGAGTCAACCTGAGCTACATGGCATCTTGTCGCCCGACTGAAACAAACTTCAAGCCCGATCGGTCGCATCAGACAGCGGGCGGCGCCTCAATCCGGGTTCGCAGCCAGCGCGCGGCGACGATCGCGCCGCCGCGCCGGCCGTTATGGAACTCGACCACCGCGCCGGTTCGCTCGAGCAAGGTCTTGGCGATGAAGAAGCCCAGGCCCATGCCGATGTGGCCGGTGCGCGAGCCTTCGGCGCCGGGGCGGCTGGTGACGTAGGGCTCGCCCAGCTTGGCCAGCACCTGCGGCGAGAAGCCCGGGCCGTCGTCGCGCACCTCGACCGCGACGGTGGTGGCGTCAAACCGGGCGGTGACCAGTATCTCCTGGCGGGCGAAGTCGAAGGCGTTCTCGACGATCGAGGTCATCGCGTGCAGCACCTCCGGCCGGCGCCACAGGTCCGGCGCGGGCACGCCCGGCGGGCCGGTGACCACCGCCTCCACCCGCACCGCCCCGTCGGCGACATAGGGTTCGACCACCTCGCTGACGAACTGGATCAGGCTCATCCGCTCATGCACCTCGTCGCGGGTGTCAGGGGTCTCGGCCAGGCGCTTGAGGATATCGCGGCAGCGTTCGGTCTGGGCGACCAGCAGCAGGGCGTCGTCGCGCAGCGGACCCACCGGCGCCTCCCGGGCCATCTCCTTGGCGACGATGGTGATGGTGGCCAGCGGCGTGCCCAGCTCGTGCGCCGCGGCCGCGGCCAGGGCGCCCAGGGCCGACAGCCGCTGCTCGCGCGCCAACACGGTTTCGGTGACGTTCAGCGCCAGCTCCATCTTCGAGGCGCCGGCGGCGGCCTGGTAGGCGTAGGCGGTGACGAAGACGATGCCGGTGACCAGCGCCGCCATCAGGCCCATTCGATAGGCGAACGGCAGCGCGAAGCTCTCGCCCGGCCGCCAGGGCAGCGGCAGGGCGTGCACCGCCAGCACCACCGAACAGAGGCTGGCCAGCACGCCCAGACCGATGGCGTGGCGCAGCGGCAGGCTGGCCCCGGCCAGAGTCACCGGCGCGATCAGCAGCAAGGCGAAGGGATTGGCGATGCCGCCGGTGAGATAGAGCATGCCGGCCAGTTGCAGGATGTCGAAGGCCAGCTGCAGCACCGCCTCCAGATCGCGAGCGGGTCGGCGGCCGGCGGGCAGGTAGATGAAACCGAGATTGAGCACCACGCCGACGCCGATCAGCAGAAACGCCGGCGCGTAGGGGACCGGAAAACCCAGCCCGATCCCGACGATCAGCACCATCACCGCCTGCCCGGACAGCGCCAGCCAGCGCAGGGTGACCAGGGTGCGCGAATGCAGGCGCGACGGGCGGGTGGCCATGATCACCGGGGCGGCTTGCGCGGGCGAAGGCCCCGGCGTATCCGAGGCGCCGTGCGCGGGGGCCCTAGCGGATGAAGACGCGACAGCCATGAGCGCGAAGATCGGCCAGATTGAGCGAATTAGCGAGCGCCGTGATTGGCGGCGCGCCGCGCGGGCGATCCTCGGACTGCTGGGCGCGCTTTGCCTGGCGCTGACGCCGCTGGCGCTCGGCGCCTGCCACGGCGCCGCCACCGGCCCCCGCGATCCGGGCGGTCCGTTCACGCTGGTCGACTTCAACGGACGGCCGGTGGACCAGAACCTGCTGAAGGGCAAATGGACCCTGGTGTTCTTCGGCTACACCTTCTGCCCCGACTACTGCCCGACCACCCTGACCATGCTGGGGCGCACCATGGACCAGCTGGGGCCGGACAAGGCGGGCAAGACCCAGGTGCTGTTCATCACCGTCGACCCCGACCGCGACACGCCCAAGCAACTGAAGATGTATCTCTCCAGCCCGGCGTTCCCGAAGAACGCCATTGGCCTGACCGGCACGCCGGCCCAGATCGCCCAGGCGGCCAAGGCCTACTACGCCGTCTACCAGAAGGATGGGACCGGCCCGAACTACACCGTCGACCACACAACGGTGATCTATCTGATGAATCCCGACGGCCGGTTCGTCAAACCGATCGCCGAGGGCCTGACTCCGGACGAAGTCGCCGGCCAGATTTCCGCGGCCATGCGCGGGGCGTAAGGCGGTCAAGCGGCCAGGCAGGTCCGGGGCGTCTCGGCGATCAGCTGGTCGCCGATCCTGGCGGCGCGCAGCCACTGGAGCACCCGCCGATCCCCGCTGAGGTCGAACTCGAGGTCCAGCCGCTCTTCCACCGCATCGAAACCGCAGACCCGGAATTGGCTGAGCACCGCCTCGCTGCAGGGCAGTCGCAACACCAGCGGCTGGCCCGGCGCCAGGTGGAACCCGTCGATCTCGGAGACCAGGCGCACGCGCCGCTGCCCCGCCGCCGAGTCGGTCGCATCGACCACCGTCAGCGGCCAGGCGCGCCGGTCGGTTTCTCCACCGCTCAGCTGATCGGTCAACATGGCTCGCTCTCCCTCATCGACATCCGTCTCCAGGACGCACGAGACGCATCCATTTCGACATCGAGGCTTTAGGAATAGCGCACGGGAGTCACCAGGATGGCAGCAGGCTGACACCGCGGCTCACTGGACTTTCTTCGTTTACTCCCGATATTGTTGCAACGCACAATGAAAGGGCGACATGCTCTACGCACTCCATGAGGCAGCCTATCAATCGGCGACGCCGCTGCGCGTCGCGGCGAAGTCGGCGCGGGACTTCTGGGGTTCGCCGCTGAACCCGGCGAGCGATTCGAAGCTGGGCCGGACACTGTTCGCCTCGGCTGACCTGCTCGCCAATATGACCCGCCGCTACGGCCGCCCCGCCTGGGGCATCGACCATGTCGACATCAAGGGCCAGCGAGTGGCCGTGCGTGAGGACGTGGTCTGGTTTTCGCCCTGGGTGAAGCTGCGCCGGTTCTCCCGCGAGCCGCTGGACCTGCGCCGGGCGCGCGCGCCGCTGGGCTCGCCGCCGCTGCTGATCGTCGCCCCGCTGTCGGGCCACTACGCCACCTTGCTGCGCGGCACGGTGCAGACCTTCCTGCAGGACTTCGACGTTTACGTCACCGACTGGGCCAACGCCCGGGAAGTGCCGATCATCTCCGGCCGCTTCGATTTTGACGACTACATCGATCATGTGGCCGACATGCTGCGTCACATCGGCGAGCGGGCGCACGTGGTCGCCGTCTGCCAACCCGGTCCGCCGGTGCTGGCCGCCGCGGCGCTGCTGGCCGAAGAGGGCGAGGCCCACCGGCCGGCCAGCCTGTCGCTGCTGGGCTCGCCGATCGACGCCCGCTTCGCCCCGACGGCCACCAACAAGCTGGCCCAGGACCAGCCGTTCACCTGGTTCCAGCAGGCGATGATCTACACCGTGCCCGCCCCCTACCCCGGCATGCTGCGGCGGGTCTATCCCGGCTTCGTGCAGCTCTACAGCTTCATGCAGATGAACGCCGAACGTCACCAGGAGGCGCACAAGCGCTACTTCGACCAGCTGGTCAGCGGCGACGGCGACAGCGCCGACCGGCACCGGGAATTCTACGACGAATATCTGTCGGTGCTGGACCTGACGGAGGAGTTCTACCTGCAGACCGTCGACGTGGTGTTCCAGCGCTACCTGCTGGCCAAGGGCGAGCTGACCCACCGCGGCAGGCCGGTGCGGCTGGAAGCGATTACCGACGTAGCGGTGATGAGCGTCGAGGGCGAGAACGACGACATCTCCGGCGTCGGCCAGACCCAGGCGGTGCACGCCCTGCTGCCGAACCTGCCGGACGATCTGCACGAGCTCTATGTGCAGCCGAAGGTCGGCCACTATGGCGTCTTCAACGGCAAGCGCTTCAACGACGAGATCTATCCGCGCATCCGCGAGTTCATCGGCAAGGCCGAAGCGGCGATCGGGGCTTAAGTCCGCCGCCAGATCCGATGTAGCATAGGCGCCTGGCAACCAGGGGACGGCGATGCGCTACGAGATCTCGGGCACGGTGATGCAGACGGTGGCGGTGGACCTCGCGCCCGGCGAGACCCTCTACAGCCAGACGGCGTCCATGGCCTGGATGACCGACAACATGCGCATGGCCACCAACACCGGCGGCGGCTTCCTGGCCGGACTGCAGCGGAGCATGACCGGCGGCAGCTTCTTCATCACCGACTTCACCGTCGATGGCGGCGCCGGCGGGCATGTGGCCTTCGCCTCGCGCTTTCCGGGCACGATCATGGCCCGCACCCTGGCGGCCGGCGAATCGGTCATCTGCCGCAAGGAGACCTTCCTCTGCGCCGAGAAGTCGGTGACCTTCGAACTGGCCTGGCAGCAGAAGATCGGGGCCGGCTTCTTCGGGGGCGCCGGCTTCACCCTGCAGAAGGTGACCGGGCCGGGCACGGTGTTCCTCGACCTCTCGGGCGAGGTGGTGACCAAGCAGCTGGCGGCGGGCGAGCGGCTGCTGGTGCACGCCGGCCACGTCGGCGTGCACGACCCGTCGGTCAGCTTCGACATCCAGATGGTGCCCGGTTTCCGCAACATCCTGTTCGGCGGCGAGGGGTTGTTCCTGGCCACCCTCACCGGCCCCGGGACCGTGCACCTGCAGTCTATGCCGATCCTCAACCTGGCCGAGGAAATCGCCCGCTACCTGCCGGGCAACGCCCAGCAGCAGGGGGCCGGCAACCTGGCGGCGGCCGGCGCGGTCGGCGGCATCCTGGGCAGCCTGCTCGGCGGGCAGAACTAGACCGCGCGCCGTCTCCGAGGCGTTAGACTGAGCCCATGTTCAGCCGGTCGATTCGCCATGCCGACGGCGACCTCATTGAGGTCGGTGGCGCGCGCGTTCGCCTGAAGGTCAGCGGCCGGGCGCGGCGGATTTCCCTGCGCCTGGACCGGGCCAGCGGCGAGGTGCTGGCGATCGCCCCAAGCCTGCGCCGCCTGGGCGAAGCGGCGGCGTTCGCAGCCGAGCGGCAGGTCTGGATCGCCGAGCGGCTGGCCGACCTGCCGGAGCCGCGGCGGCTGGCGCCGGGCGGCGTGGTCACCGTGTTCGGTCAGACCTGCCGGATGACCCGCGCGCCGGGCCGCGCCGGCCTGGAAGCCGGCGACTGGGAGCGCGGCCGGAGGCTGCCGCTG
>Ga0302279_10004484_pt1 | contig 16485 bp, 12 predicted proteins | sample III_Bog_N3_3_FD_194541 | JGI IMG/M metagenome (GOLD analysis project Ga0302279, IMG submission 194541) | Peat permafrost microbial communities from Stordalen Mire near Abisko, Sweden - III_Bog_N3_3 | ecosystem: Environmental > Terrestrial > Soil > Wetlands > Peat | place: Sweden: Abisko...
GCAGGGCCGGAAGGGCCGTGGCCCGCATGCGGCTGAGGACCCGGTCGGTCACCGGCGTCACGTCGGGGTGGACGCCGCCGTTGGCCTCGACCGCCTCCCGCCAGGCGGCCTCCCGACGTGCCGCCTCGGCCGGGTCGGCCAGCTGGGGGCAGTCGATGCGGTCCGTGTTCACGTCGATCACCACGGTGTCCCCGTCCTGCACCAGCGCGATCGGGCCACCGAGGAAGGCCTCGGGCGCCACGTGGCCGATGACCAGCCCGACCGACCCACCCGAGAAGCGGGCGTCGGTCATGAGGGCGATGGTGATGTTGCGCTGGCGGCACAGCGCCGTGATGCGCGAGGTCGGATCGAGCAGTTCGGGCATGCCGGGCGCACCCCGGGGCCCGACGTAACGGATGACGACCATTTCGTTGTCGGCGAAGTCGTCAGGATGATGGTCGAGCGCGTCTATGAGGTCGCGCTCGCCGTTGAAGACCCGGGCCCGCCCGGTGAACACCCCGTCGGTGACCCCGCCCTCGACGCCGGCCACCTTGAGGATCGCCCCGCCGTCGGGCGCCAGGTTGCCCTGCAGCAGGCGCAGCCCGCCGGTGTCCTTGAACGGCTTCTCGACGCTGTAGATGACGTCGTGGTCGGGCGCCGGAGGCGCCAGCCGAGCCACCTGGTCGGCCAGGGTCTCGCCGGTACAGGTCATGGCGGAACCATCGAGGAAGCCGGCGTCGAGCAGTTCTTTGACGATGACCTGGAGCCCGCCCGCGGCATCCACGTCGACCATGGAGTACTCGCCGAAAGGCCTCATATTGACGAGGACGGGCAGCCGGCGGGCCAGCGCGTTGAACTCCTGCTGGCTCATCGCCTCGGCCCAGAGGTCGATGCCGGCGGCCCGGGCGATCTCGACGCTGTGCAGGACGACATTGGTGGAGCCGCCCATGGCGATGGCCACGGTCACGGCGTTGCGCAGGGAGGCCGGCGTCACGATGTCGCTGGGCCGGATGCGCCTCTCCGTCATGGTGAGCAGGCAGTCGACCATCTGGTCGGGGAAGTCGGTCAGGCGGCGGGGGTCGTCCGACGCCGGCGACACCATGTGCAGGGGCTCGAGGCCCAACACGGCGATGAACGTCTGCATGGTGTTGTAGGTGAACATGCCACCGCAGCTGCCCTGGCCGGGACAGGCGTGGAGCGCGTACCGGGTGCGCACCTCTTCGGGCTGGTCCGCCATTTGGAAGGCCGACACCAGGTCGATGGGATCACCCGTGGCGGGGTCGACGCCCGGATGGATGGAGCCGTCCGACAATAAGACCGCGGGCGTGTCGTTCTCCAGCACGGCGGCCAGCGTCCCGACAGGGGGCTTGTCACAGGCCACCACCGCGATGAGGCCGGCCACGCCGTTGGCCGCCAGGTGGACGTCGGCCACATCGTGGACCAGTTCTCTTCCGATGAGGGAGAACCGCATCTGCGGCGTGCCGTTGAGCTGGCCGTCGGACACCCCCAAGGTGAACGCCGGCGCGATCAGCCGGACCCCGAGGTCATCGGCCGCGATGCGCCGCGACAGCGCCGCCTGCACCGCCTGCACCTTGGCGGTGACGCCGAGATAGCACTGGCTGTCGCCCAGGTTGCCGATGACGGCCCACACCGGATCGTGGATCTTCTCGACGTCCTCGCCCAAGAACCTGGCCGTGCCGACCCGCTGCACGTCGCGCCCGGGGTTGAGTGAGACGAGTGTCCGTGTTTCGTCCGACGTCATATGGGCGTCCAGCATACGGGTCGCCCCGGGGCCCGATGGGCGGCGGTACGGCGGGGCGGACAGATCATCCAGTGGGCCGGTCCCGCGACGATCGACTGATTTCGGACGTCGACCGAACGTCGGCGACCGTTCTCAGTCCGATGCCCGACACTCCCGCAGACCATGGCCAACTGGGCGGCACCCTGATCAGCGCGGTGGCCGCCGCGTCCAGAGAGGAGCTCTGGTCGGAACTCGATGAGCTCTTCCGCGTGAGGGAGGCCACCGAAGGCAAGATCTCCCTCCGCTTGGGGGAGGCCGACCGACGCCAGGCCTTCAGGGACGAGGGTGCGACCTCGACCGCTCAATGGGCCGCGGAGCGCTACGGCATTTCGACGGCGACTGCACGGGCGCTGACCCAGGTCGGCGAGAAGGCCTGGGACCTGCCCCACCTCGTCGGTGCCCTCTGCGAGGGAGACATCTCCTTCGACAAGGTGCGCACGGTCGTCGACGTGGCGACACCGGAGACCGATGAGGGACTCAAGGATCTGGCCCGGTGCCGCACCGTGCGCGAGCTGGCGGACGTCGCCCGCACCTTGGCGCAGGTCGCCGCATCCGCCGCTCCGACCTCGTCGCGCTCCGATCACGATCGTCGCTTCGTTCGGTTCAACGACACCTTCCGCACCATGACGGCACAGTTGCCGGCGGATGCCTACGCCCAGGTGCGCACCACTCTGGAGGCCTTGGCCCGCGACGTACCCACCGACGGCGAGACGCCATGGGACCAGCGCGTCTGCGATGGCTTCACGGGACTCGTCGGATCGACGTCCGGCCACGGACCCGGCCGCAGCCCGAACTTCGTGGTCGTACATGTTCCGCTCGCCGTGCTCGTCGACGACGCGGTCGAAACCACGGAGCTCGCCGGAGAGCTCGAGCGAGACGGTCTCATCGATGGCGAGACCGTGCAGCGGATGGCGTGCGATGCCACCATCGCCGTCGCCGTCGATGACGACCTCGGCCACACCATGTACGAGGGCCGGGCCCGGCGAGAACCGACCGATGCCCAGCGCCGGGAGGTGATGCGGCGGGACCGCCACTGCCGGTTTCCCGGCTGCAGCAACGTGACCTTCACCAACGTGCATCACGTCGTTCCGTGGAAACCGGGCGGCCGGACCGATGTCGGCAATCTCGCGCTCATGTGCCTGCATCACCATCATGTCGTGCACAGCAACGGTTGGACGATGTCGGGCAACGCCAATGAGGAGCTCACCATCGTCGGCCCGAGCGGCCGGGTCATGGCGTCGCGGCCCTCTCCCCTCTGGGCCAGGGTCACCGCCGCCGTCCACCCCAGTGGAGGGGCGGACGAGAAGGAATCAGCCGCGGCGGCTCCGTAGCTCTGCCGCCACTTCCTTGCCGTTCGCCTTCCCCGAGGTGGCCTTCATGACCGCCCCGGTGAAGAACCCCATCAGCTTGTCGTCACCCTCGACGAAGCGCGCCCATTCGTCAGCGTGCGCGGCAATGACCTCGTCGAGCACGGCGCCCAGGGTGTCGGACGCCAGGGCCTCGAATCCCATCTCCTTGGCCAACTCGGCCGGGTCTCCGCCGCCGCGTTCGAGCAGGGCGCCGAGTACAGCCTTGGACTGGGTCGCCGAGAGCGTGCCGCTCGACTCCATGCCCAAGGTGGCGGCGTACGTCTCGGGATCCAAGGCGCGACCGGCCTGGCCCTGGGCGGCCACCTCATTGGCGGCACGGGCCAGGGCCAGCGGCACCGGCACGCCGGCATCGGCCGCCGCCGTCACCAGCGCATCGAGACCCTGATCCACCACCGCATGGATCTGGTCCGTCTCGGCATCGGTCGGCGCGCCGCCGAGCGCGGCGGCCAGGACGGCCCGGCGGTCCGCCGGCATGGCACCGAGGCCCGCCCGAACCCGCTCCTGCCAGGCCGCGTCGGGCGCCAGGGGCACCAGGTCCGGCTCGGGGAAGTAGCGGTAGTCGTTGGCCTCCTCTTTGGAGCGCATCGAATCAGTGCGTCCCGCCGCCTCGTCCCAGTGACGGGTCTCCTGGGTGACGGTGCCACCGGATTCGAGGAGGGCGATCTGGCGTCCCGCCTCGTACTCGATCGCCCGGCCCAGCGAACGCAGTGAGTTCAAGTTCTTGATTTCGCAGCGGGTGCCGAAAGGCCCGGTGCCGGCGGGCCGGACCGAGACGTTGGCGTCCACCCGCATGGACCCCTCCTCCATGCGCCCGTCGGAGGCACCGGTGGCGACGAGGATGCCCCGCAGCTCGCTGGCGTAGGCCCGGGCCTGGGCCACGGTCCGGATGTCGGGCTCGCTCACGATTTCGACCAGCGGGACGCCCGAGCGGTTGTAGTCGACCAGCGCGTGCAGAGCCGAGTTGATACGACCGCTCGCCCCGATGTGCGTGAGCTTGCCGGTGTCCTCCTCCATGTGGGCCCGGGTCACGCCCACCCGGAACCCATCGGGAAGCTCGAGCCACCCGTCGGCGTTCAGCGGGAGGTCATATTGGCTGATCTGATAGTCCTTGGCCTGGTCCGGATAGAAGTAGTTCTTCCGGGCGAACTCCGACGGACGGATCTCGCAGTGCAGCGCGGCGCCGATCCGCATGGCGAATTCGACCGCCTGCTCGTTCAACACGGGGAGCGAGCCCGGCAACCCCAGACAGGTCGGACAGATGTTGACGTTCGGCTCGTCGCCGAACGCGTTGCGGCAGCCGCAGAACAGCTTCGTGACGGTCTGCAGCTCGCAGTGCACCTCGAGCCCGATGACCATCTCCCAGTCCGACGGGCTCATGGCGCCGTCGCTTCCACGACTTGGGCCACCCGGAACAGCAGCGCTTCCTGCAGCGCCGGCGCCAGCACCTGCACCCCGACCGGGAGCCCGTCGGCTCCGACCCCGAACGGCACCGAGACGGCGGGGTGTCCCGACAGGTTGGAGGGGATGGTGCAGACGTCGTTCATATACATCGCCATCGGGTCGTCCACCTTGGCGCCCACATCGAACGCCGTCGTCGGCGCCGTGGCGCCCAGCAGGACGTCATAGGAGGAGTAGGCCCGGTCGAACGCCTGCATCACCAGCGTTCGCACCCGCTGCGCCTGCGCGTAATAGGCGTCGTAGTAGCCGGCCGACAACGCATACGTCCCCAGCATGATCCGGCGCTTGACCTCCGCCCCGAAGCCCGCCGTGCGGGTCGCCGTGTTCATGCGGGCGGCATCCTCGGCGTCCACGCGCAGCCCGTAACGGACCCCGTCGTAGCGGGCCAGGTTGGACGACGCCTCCGCCGGCGCAATCAGGTAGTAGGCCGACAGGCCGTACCCGAACTCGGGCACCGACACTTCCTCGACCTTGGCGCCCGCCCCGGCCAATGCGTCGGCGGCCTCCCGCACCCGGGCCACCACGTCGGGGGCGCACCCGTCGACCAGGTCGCGGCAGAGCCCGACCCGGATGCCCTCGACCCCACCGTGCACCGTGGCCAACGTCGGCTCCGGCTGCGACGGCAACGAGGTGCTGTCGAGCGGGTCGTGGCCCGCCAGGACGTCGAACAACAGCGCGGCGTCCTCGACGGTCGTGGCAAACGGGCCGATTTGATCGAGCGAGCTGGCGAAAGCGACCAACCCGTACCGGGACACGCGTCCGTAGGTGGGTTTCATCCCGACCACCCCGCACAAAGCGGCCGGCTGGCGGATGGAGCCGCCGGTGTCCGAGCCGAGTCCGAGCGGAGTGAACCCAGCCGCCACCGCTGCGGCGGAACCACCGCTGCTGCCCCCCGGAACCTTGCTCGTATCGCGCGGGTTGCGCGTCGGGCCGAAGGCGGAGTTCTCCGTCGAGCTGCCCATGGCGAACTCGTCCATGTTCGTCTTGCCCAAGGCGATGGCCCCGGCCCGGCGGAGCGCCTCGACCACGGTGGCGTCGTAGGGCGGGCGCCAGCCCTCCAACATTCTCGAGCCGCACGTCGTCACGGCCCCCCTTGTGCAGAGATTGTCCTTCAGCGCCACCGGTACTCCCGCCAGCGGCCCGGGGTCGCGGCCGGCGGCGAGCGCGGCGTCGACGGCATCGGCTGCGGCCCGTGCCTCGTCGGGCAGCAACGACAAGAAGGCGTGGTACTCGCCGTCGCCGGCCGCCACCGCGGCCAGCGCCTCGTCGACGACGTCGCGGGCGGATCGTTCCCCGGCGCGCACCGCTGCCGCCACGGCGGTCGCCGTCGTCACGACGGGTCCGCGCCGATGCGGGGCACGCGGAAGCGGTGGTCCTCGACCGAGGGTGCAGCAGCCAACACCTCGTCGCGGTCGAGACTCGGGCGCGGCTCGTCGGCGCGCTGCACGTTGCGGAGGGCGATCGGGTGCGACGACGGCTCCAGATGCGACAGGTCGAGCGACGCCACATCGGCGGCGTGGTCGAGCACGGTGCGCAGCTGCGCCGTGAAGAGCTCGACCTCCTCGTCACTCAGATCGAGGCGGGCCAGCCGCGCCACATGCACGACGTCCTCCCGGCTGAGCGGGATCCGCTCCTCGGTCACGCGGGCGACGGCGGCAGCACGCCGGTGACGAACGCAACCGTTCGTGCCTCGATTTCGTCCTTGTCCCAGTCCAGCGTGGCCACGTGGAAACTGCGCTCCAGCATGACCTGCTCCACCGGGCCCTTGGCCCGCTCGACCAGCTTCTGGCTCGAGACGGTGTCGACGACATGGTCGTGCACGCTGGTGAAGACCAGGACCGGGCAGGTCACCTGGTCGAGTGCCTTCTCGACCTCGGCCGCCGCCCCGAAGAGTGAGAGGGTCGCCCGCAGCGGGAGGCCGGGGTACGCGGCCTCGACCGCACCCTCCATCGCGATGTCCGAGCCGATGCCGGGTGCCACCTCGTCGCCACCGTCGACCATGGCCTGTATGAACCCGAGCGTGTCGGCATCGGGCGGTGAGAGCAGCGGGTTGACCACGGCGATGGCGGCGATCTCGGGGTGATGTTCGGCCAGCCACACGCTGAGCATGCCGCCCATGGAGAGCCCGACGACTACGACGCCGTCGCTGCGCGCCGCCAGGTCGTTGTAGGCCTTCTCGGCCGCAGCCGACCAGTCTTCCCATGTTGTGTCGAGCATGTCCTCTATCTGCGTGCCATGGCCCGGCAGGAGCGGCAGCTCGACGGTGAACCCGGCATCGGCGAGTGCGAGGGCCAGGCCGCGCATCGACTGCGGGTTGCCGGTGAACCCGTGCAGAACCAGCGCACCGCGGGTGTCACCAGTGGCCGAATACGGCTCGGCACCGGGGAGAATGGAAGCAGCCACGAAGGGACAGCCTACCGGCGAGCACGGTAGGGTTCCGGCGGCCAGATCGAGGCCGACAAGACCAAGGAGCACCGCAATGGCGTCGTACCCGTTCCTGAGTGACGAGTGGCTGGACGAGGCCCGCAAGATCCGCGCCGAGTACGAGGGCAAGACCGCTCCCATCCCCCATGTGGTCCGTATGAACCTGGTGGTGACCGTCGTCCCCTTCTCCGACGAGGACATCCTCGCCCACATGGACACCTCGAGCGGCGAGCTCATCCTCGACACGGGGCACATCGAGAATCAGGACCTCAAGGTCGTGGTCGACTACGACACGGCCAAGGCGATCCTCATAGAGGGCAACCCTCAGGCCGGCATGCAGGCGTTCATGGCCGGCAAGGTCCGCGTCGAAGGCGACATGGCCAAGCTGATGGCCCTGACGGCGACGCCCGGGGCGACCGACCCCGCCGCCGCCGAAATGGCCGCCCGCCTGCGCGATATCACCGAGTAGCCCGGGGGCCGCGCCCTATGCCGCGTCGGCCAGCCGCTGCGCGGTCCGCGTCGCCCGTGGCATGGAGCGGATGAACAGGCCGCAGACCACTGCCAGCGCGGCCATACCGGCACCGACCCAGAAGGCGACGCTGAAGCTGTGGAGCAGTGCCGTGCTGTGGTGCACGTTGCCGAGGCCGGAGCGCCGGGCGATCGACTCTTGAATCGTCAGGACCGCCTGAATCCCCGCCACCTCCCCCACCTGCGTGGCCAGCAGTTGTGCCGCGCTCATGACGCCGTACTCCGACGCCGCCAGTTCGTTGGACATGGTGGCCGACGTCGCCGGGTTGGACACACCCATGCCGAGACCCGAGAGGGCCAGCGCGACGAGAATGATCACCAGCCCCGCCGACTCACTGAGTGTGGCGAACAGGATCATGGAGAGGAGCAGTGACCCGGCGCCGAACAGCGTCGCGGTCCGCTCCCCCGTGCGGACGGTCATATATCCCGCGATGGGCGCGCTGATGGCGAAAATGAGGGGACGGGCCACTGAAATGAAACCGACCTGGGACACGCTGTAGCCGTAGACCTGCTCCATGAGCAGTGGGAACAAGAAGAAGCCGCCGAAATAGGCGAAGCTCGAGAACGCCTTGGTGCCCATCGGGAACATGAAGTTCCGGCGGTGCCAATATGTCGTCGGCACGAGCGGCGTGGCGAAGGTCAGCTGCTGGCGCACGAAGACGACCACCAACACAATGGCCACCCCTCCGGACGTGATCACCGCCGGTGACGTCCAGCCCACGATCGGGCCGATGCTCAGCACCAGCATGGCGGCCGTGACGGACCCGGCCAGGCTCCAGATCCCCACCCAGTCCATGCCGTCCCAGACGCCCGGGTGCCGCACCCGTTCCCGCCCCCACCGGCGCCGGGAACGTGTAGCGCCGGCCGCGACATCGTCGCCGTCGGCCGCCGCGGCGGCGTCGGTGCCGTCGCCGTTGCCGGCGCCGACGACACCATGGCGTGCGCGCATACGCCGGTCGGAAGGCAGCAGGAGCGCCACGACGATGGAGGCGATGACCAACAGCACCAGCTGGCCCCAGAACAACGTCCGCCAACCGAAGAACTGGATGACCGGCGAGCCCAGCGTCACGCCGAGTACCGGGCCGCCGGCGCCCACCAGCGACCACCAGCCCAGAGCCTTGACGCGGTCCTGACGTGAGAACAGCTCCAGGATGATCGCCATGGAGGCCGTACCGGTCGCCGCTCCCTGCACACCGTCGAGGGCGCGGGCGAACAGCAGCATCCCGACGTCGGGCGCCGTCGCCGTGAGGATGGCACTGACCATTGCCCCGAGCAGACCGAATTGATAGAGCCGCCGGTGGCCGAACAGGTCGCCGGCCTTCCCGAAGAACGGCGCCGCCACGCCGAAGGCCAGCAACGGGCCCGTCGATGCCCAGGCCAGTACCGAGAAGTTCGTGTTGAAATCCGCTTTGACCGTGGGCAGCGCGACCACGAACACGGTGAAGGTGATGTTGAGGGAGAGCAGACCAGCCAGGAGTGCCACCAGGGCCCACCACTGGTAGCGGGGGCTGCGGACGGCCCGGTCCGTCACCCGCCAGTGCAGCAGGGAAAACCAATTCGTCTCGACGGACCCGTCCGCCCCCATGGTCCCCATGGCGCCGCCGCCCGGGTCGAAATTGGGGTCCAGCAGGACGTCCGCCTGCTCGTCCCCGGGTCCCTCCACCCGGGACACCCTAGGTGGCGACCTCAGGCCGCCTCACGCCCGCCACGACCTTCGAGAGGACCGGTCAAGAGCCGCATGGTGGGCACGGCAGATGTCAGATGTCCGAAGGTGGCTGGCGGGGTGGCGGAGCCGGAGGCGTCGGAGACGGAGACGGAGACGGAGACGTCAGCGCAGTCCGCGCAGGCGGAACCACCAGTTCGGATCGCGCCCGTGGGCGTGGAAGTGATTCGGTATCTGACGCATCACCCGGTCGACCCCCCACTCCCCCTCACCGAAACGGGCATCGGCCACCCGGGTGAGTTCGGCGATCATGTGGTCGATGTCGCTGTCGGGCGGGGTCGGACCGTGGTGCTTCCAGACCACCATGGGCACACCGCACACCTCGCAGTCCGCCACCCAACAGATGTCGTCCTCGTGATGCCACTCCGAAAGATGCGCCGCCTCGCAGAGGTCGCAGTCGGGATCGAACGGCAGGCTCACGACGGGTCCGAGGTCATAGGGTCCCTGGGGTCGTGAGGTCATAGGGTCGAGAGGTCAGAGGTCGAGGCGCCGACGACGCGCTCAGGTGAAGATCTGAATGGACGAGCCCGTGGGCACGGTCGACCCCACCGAGGGCTGGGTGCCGCTCACGGCGTTGCTCGGGCTGCCGGACACCCCCGAGACGCTCAGGCCCTGCGCCTGCAAAGCGGTGGTGGCCTGTGCGACCGTGTCACCGATGACGTTGGGGACCGTCGTCGTCGGAGGTCCGGTCGAGACGTTGACCGCCACCGCCGAGCCATAGGGCGCCGGGGCGCCGCTGGCCGGAGAGGTCGAGATCACCTGTCCGGACGGCACCGTCGTGCTGGACTCATTGTTCTGCGTGGCCGTCAGGCCGACCGCCTGCAAAGCGGCCTGGGCCTGGGCGAACGAATAACTGGTCGGAATGCTCGGCACGGTGGCGGGCTCGTGGCCCAACGAAGGGACCAATGTGATGGTCGACCCATAGGGCGCCTTCGTCGGGTTCTGCGTCGCGTTGATCGACCACAACACCAACACCGAGGCCGGCACGGTGTCGCTGTAGGTGCCCGGCGCGCAGACGGACTGGAAATGCGCCGATTGCAACGCGGTCGCCGCCTGGGCACAGGTCATACCGGCGAGGGACGGCACGGTGACGTCCGGCTTCCCGCTCGAGAGCACCACGTCGACCGTCGAGCCCTCCTTCTGCGACACCCCGGGCTTGGGGCTCTGCGAGACGACGTCGCCGGCCGCCACGGTGATGGACGTCACCGGTGCACCCTGCTTCAAGGTCATATGGACCTTGTCCACCGCCGCCCTGGCCTGCGCCAGCGGCAGGTTGACCACGGTGGGCGTCGGATGCGACGGGGTGAACACGTTCGTGGCGAAGGCTGTCACCAACCCGGCGGCCAGGATCACCGCCAACGCCACCGCCCCGCCGATCCACCACCACTTCTTGCTCTTCCGGGGCATGTACGGCTCCGACGGGCCACCGGTGCTCAGGATCGCCTCGCGCTTGCGCTTGCGCTTCGACCAGCCCCCCGCAGAGGCAGACGCCCCGGCGCCCCCACCCGGCTCGGCATCGAAGAGCTCGCCCGGGCCCGCCTTGGTCCCGATCGGCGTGGCGGCCGCGGCCAGCCCCGGCGCAATGGCGGTGCCGTCGCCCACAGCCGCCCCGGCGGCGACGGCTGCAGCAGCAGCCGCCGCTCCCGCCCCCATACCCGAGTCGGTCAGTTCGTTGACCCCGGGGGCCCGGAAGCCGGCGATGGGCGCCGAGTCCTCGAGCTTGGGCGTGATCAGGGGCAGGGCGGAGGGCGTCGGCAGGGCCGAGGCCAGCGCACCCAGTCGGGCCGCCAGGCCGGCGGCATCGAGACGGGAGGCCACGTCGGGGGCGGCGGCCCGGGCCAGGACGTCATCCAACGGGCCCAGCAGGTCGTTGTGCGGCAGGGGCTGGCCGATGCGGGCGGCCAAGGTCCCCATGGTGGTGTCGGTGACGAAGGGAACGACCCCCGTCACGGCCTCATACAGGACCAGCGCCAGCGAATAGACGTCGGCCCGGCCGTCGACCGGCTTCCCCTCGGCCGCCTCGGGCGAGATATACCGAGCGGTCCCCACCATCGCTCCCGCCGGCTCGGTCCAGGCCGCCTCCGCCAGCGCACGGGCCACGCCGAAGTCGGCCACCCGCACCCGGCCCTCCTCGTCGAAGAGCAGATTGGCCGGCTTTATGTCCCGATGCACCAGGCCGCGCAGGTGCGCGTAGGCCAGACCCTGCGCCACCTCGGTTCCCAGCTGGGCCGCCTGCGAAAGAGACAACCGGATGTCACGATCCAACAGGTCACGCAGCGACCCGCCGCCCAGATACTCCAAGACCAGATACGGACCGTCTTGATCCTCACCCCAGTCGAAGACACGCAGCACGTGCGGATGGTTCAGCGAGGCCACGGAACGGGCTTCGGCCCGGAAGCGCTTCAGGAAGGCCGTGTCCGTGGCCAACCCGGGTTGGAGCACCTTGACCGCGACATGACGCTGCAGCGACACGTCCTCGGCAAGATAGACGTGGGCTGAGGCGCCGGTGCCCAAAGCGGAGAGCAGCCGGTACCGCTTCCCAAGGACCCGGCCGATGGAGTCTGAAATCAGGGGCATCGGGGCGCTCTCAGGCTACCGACCCCAGGCACGCATTCGGTGGACACCCCCCGGGCGCGCTCAGGCGGGGAGCTCCCCGGTCTCGAGCAGGGTCTGGAACGAAGCCGCATCGAGTTGGGGGATGCCCAGGTCCTCGGCCTTCTTCAGCTTGCTGGCGCCGGGCGACTCGCCCACCACGAGCACGAACGTCTTCTTCGACACACTGCCCGGCGACTTCCCGCCCCGGGCCAAGATCGCCTCCTCGGCCCCCTCCCGCGTGTACTCGGGGACCGCGCCGGTGACCACCACCGTCTTTCCTTCCAGCGTCTGAGGGAGGCTCGCCGCCCCGGCTGCCCCACCATCGCTTCCGGCGGCGCCGCCCGGCTCCTCCATGGACACGCCGGCCCGGCGCAGGCGCTCCAGCACCGCCACGTTGGCCTCGGCCGAGAGGAACTCGGCCAGGCTGGCCGCAATGATCCCGCCGACGCCGTCGACGTCGGCCAGCTGCTCCACCGATGCCGCGGCAATGGCAGTGAGCGACCCGAAGGCGCGCGCCACGGCTCGGGCGCCGGTCGGCCCCACGTGCCGGATGCCCAGCGCGACCAGGAGCCGGCTCAGTGGCTGTGACCGCGAGGCCGCAATGCCCGCCACGAGGTTGGCCGCCGACAGGGCGCCGAAGCGGTCCAGGGCGGCGAGCTGCTCCGCAGTCACGTCATAGAGATCGGCCGCATCGTTGAGAAGGCCGGCGTTCACGAGCTGGAGGACGCGCTCCTCGCCGAGACCCTCGATGTCCATCGCCCCGCGCGAGGCGTAGTGCGAAATGCGCTGCACCCGCTGCGCCGGGCAGTCGATGTTGGTGCAGTAGGTGTCGCTCTCGCCCGGGAGGCGCACGAGCGGCTGGCCGCACGACGGGCAGTGGGTCGGGAACGTCCACCTCGGCTTGCGTCGTTTCGGGACGCCGGGGCCCTCCTTCACGGGGCCCACGACCTCGGGTATGACGTCGCCGGCCTTGCGCACAATGACGAGGTCGCCCGGCCGGACGTCCTTGGCCGCCACCTGGTCCTCGTTGTGCAGCGTCGCCACGCCCACGGTCGAGCCGCCCACGAAGACGGGCTCGAGCCGGGCGAAGGGCGTGGCCCGACCGGTGCGGCCGATCGACACCATGATGTCGACGAGACGGGTCGTGCGCTCCTCGGGAGGGAACTTGAAGGCGATGGCCCATCGGGGGGCGCGTGAGGTGGCGCCGAGGATCTCGCGCAATATGACCTCGTCGACCTTCGTCACCACGCCGTCGATCTCGTAGGCCAGGGTGTGGCGTGCCTCGGCGAGCTCCTCGCAGCGGGCCACCACCGCTGTCATCCCTCTGACCTGGCGGGCGTCGGGGCTGACCGGGAAGCCGGCCTTGGCCAGCTGCGCCAGTGTCTCGGTCTGGGTCGCCGCCGGCCAGGCGTTCTGGGCCGGGGCGCCGGCATCGGCCGGGGCGCCCTCGACGTCGCCGAGCGCGTAGGCCCAGAAGTGCAGCGGACGTTGTGCGGTGACGGTCGGGTCCTTCTGGCGCAGCGCGCCGGCGGCCGAGTTGCGCGGGTTGACGAAGAGACGCTCGCCTCTTTCGGCCTGGCGCTTGTTCATCGCTTCGAACTCGGCGACGGGCATGTAGACCTCGCCGCGGACCTCGAGCACGTCGGGATACGGGCCGCCCGCCTCGGCCAATTCCTTCGGCACGTCGCTGACGGTGGCGATGTTCGCCGTCACGTCCTCACCGCTGACGCCGTCGCCGCGGGTGGCGGCCTGCACGAACCGCCCGCGCTCGTACGTCAGCGACATGGCGACGCCGTCGACCTTGGGCTCGCACGAGAAGGCCAGGGTCTCGAGGTCGAGGTCGGGGATCTGGCGCCGCAGCCGCTCCGCCCAGGCCCGCAGGTCGTCCTCGCTGAACGCGTTGTCCAGGCTCATCATGGGGACCCGGTGGCGCACCTCTTGGAACAGGCCCGACGGCGCGGCGCCGACGGCCTGCGTCGGGGAGTCGGGCGTCGCCAGGGCCGGATAGTCCGCCTCGAGCTGGCGGAGCTCAACGACGAGCAGGTCGTATTCGGCGTCGGGGATCTCGGGCGCATCGAGCTGGTGGTACAGCTCGTTGTTGCGGATGATCTGCTGGCGCAGGTCGGCCGCCCGGTCCGACGCCTCCTGCGGGATCTGGTCGGGGCCGGCCACCGTCACGCGGCGATGCCGGCGCCCACGACGGCGTCGGGGTCGAGCGCGTCGTAGAGCGCCACCGTCTGGCCCGGCGCCACCGGGCGCTGCGGGTCGTCGAAGATGACCTCCAGGGCGGCGGTGTAGTCAGCGGCGGCGGTGACGGCGTCGGCGTCGGCGTCGGCGACAGCGACCGTGCACGGCACCGGGCGTCCGTGCGCGCTGACCTGCGCCACGGCCCGGGCGCCGGGGGCGAGTGGCCGGTCGACCCAGGTCATGGAGGGCCCGGCCAGTACCACCGAGGACTGCATCGCCTCCGCCGCGCTGCCAACGGTCACCCGCCGGGCCGCCACGTCGACGTGCGTCACGTACCGCCGCTTGCCGTCGCTGCCGTGACCCATGCCGCGGCGCTGACCGACGGTGACGAGCTCGACCGCCTGCACACTGCCGGCCGGGCGACCTTCACCGTCCACCACCTCGGCCGGGTGCAGGTCCACCCGCCCGGACAGGAATCCCTCGCGGCCCTCGGCGCTCCCGATGAAGCACACGTCCTGGCTGTCGGGCTTGTCGGCGGTCCGCAGCCCGAGCCGGTGGGCGTGCGCCCGCACCTCGTCCTTGGTCATTTCGCCGACAGGGAACAGGACCCGGGACAGTGCCTCCTGCCCCAGCATGGACAGGACATAGGACTGGTCCTTGAGGGGATCGGCACCACGACGGAGCTGGAAGGAGGCCGAGGCGGATCCGACGCGGGCATGGTGACCGGTGGCCAGGCGGTGGAAGCCGAGGCGGTCGGCCCGGTGCAACAAGCGGTCGAACTTCATGGAGCGGTTGCACTCAATGCACGGGTTGGGCGTCCGCCCCAACGCATGCTCCCCCACGTAGGGCGCCACGACGTTGCGGTCGAACTCCTCGGTCAGGTTGAAGACGTGATGGGTGATGCCGAGCTGCTGGGCCACCCGGCGGGCGTCCTCGACATCGGCCACCGAACAGCAGCCCGAGTCCGACGGTCCGCCCCACAGCTTCAGGGTCGCGCCGACGACCTCATGGCCCTGCTCCACCAGCAGCGCCGCCGCCACGGAGGAGTCGACGCCTCCCGACATGGCCACGAGCACCCGCATGGGACCAGTGTGCCACCGGGCCCAGTCCTCTCGGCCCACATCCGCCCGGTGAGAGCCGGCGGGATCAGGTGGGCGGGATCAGCCGGCGGGATCAGCCGGCGGGATCAGCCGGCGGGATCAGCCGGGCGGGTATCCCGCCGGAGGGCGGCCACCACGACGGGGACGACAGCGAGGGCCCGGTCGACGTCGGCCTCCGTCGTCCCGTACCCCAGGGTGAAGCGGAGCGCGCCCGCCGCCAGCTCGGGCGCCACCCCCATGGCAGACAGGACGTGGCTCGGCTGCAGCGCCCCGCTGGCGCACGACGACCCGCCGGAGACACACACGTCCTCCTCCCCCAGCGCCACCAGGAGCTCTTCACGCTCGACGCCCGGGACGCAGAGGTGGAGGTGACCGGGGAGCACGTCGACCCCGGCCGCGGCCGGCACCGTGCGGTACGCACCCGGCACCGCGCGCAACAGGCCGTCACGGAGCCGGTCCCGCAATGCCGCCACCCGCAGCGCCGCGGTGGCGCGCTCAGCCGAGACCAGGCGGAGCGCCGTGGCCAGTCCGACCGCGCCGACGACGTCCTGGGTCCCGCTGCGGCGCTCGCGCTCCTGCCCCCCGCCGTACTGGCGTGGCTGCAGCACGACCCGACCGCTGATGGCCAACGCGCCCACGCCGACGGGCCCGCCGACCTTGTGGGCGCTGAGCGACACCAGGTCGGCGGCGGCCGTGACCTGGGCCAGGTCGATGTAGGGCGCCGCCTGCACGGCGTCGGTGAACACGTAGGCGTTGGGGGCCCGCCGGTTGATCGTCTCTATGAGGTCGGGCAGCGGCTGGATCACGCCCGTCTCGTTGTTGGCCAACATGATGGCCACGATGGTGACCCTCGACGACAGCGTGCGCGCCAGCGCGTCGGGGTCGACGATGCCGTTGCTGTCGACGGGGAGCTCACGCGTATCGAGTCCGGCCTTGGCCGCGGCACGGGCCGCCTCTCGTACGGCCGGGTGCTCCACGGCGGAAGAGAGGAGCACCGCCTCACCCCGGTCCTGCCGGGCCGCCTCGGCGGGCCCCAAAAAGGCCAGGTTGGCCGACTCGGTGCCACCCGAAGTGAAGACGATGTCGCCGGGATCGCGGCCGACGAACGCAGCCACCTCGTCGCGGGCCTCCTCGAGCAGGCGGCGGGCCCGCTGCGCCGGCGGATGGCTGCCCGTGGGATTGCCCAGCACGGCACCGTCGCCGGCGCCGGCGCCGTGCAGGTCGGCCATGGCGGCGGCGACCTCGGGACGCAGCGGCGTGGTGGCGGCGTGATCGAGGTAGGTCATACGGCTGTCATGGTCATGGCGGTGGCGACGTCAG
>Ga0302279_10004485_pt1 | contig 16474 bp, 17 predicted proteins | sample III_Bog_N3_3_FD_194541 | JGI IMG/M metagenome (GOLD analysis project Ga0302279, IMG submission 194541) | Peat permafrost microbial communities from Stordalen Mire near Abisko, Sweden - III_Bog_N3_3 | ecosystem: Environmental > Terrestrial > Soil > Wetlands > Peat | place: Sweden: Abisko...
AGCGCTGATCGATCAGCCGCTGGAGAATTTCACGGGGGTCGCCGGTCTTCAGCAGCGGGCGATGGTCGCGGCCCGCCGTGCGCTTAACCAGCAATTCCAGATCGGCCCGCAGCCACAAGGACAGGCCTTCAGCCTTGACCAGAGCGCGGGTGTCGGGGTCCATGAAGGCGCCGCCGCCGGTGGCCAGGATGCAGGCCGGGCCCGACATCAGCCGCGACATCACCTTGCGTTCCAGCTCGCGGAAGGCCGGTTCGCCGTAATTATTGAATATCTCGGCCACGGTCTGACCGGCGGCTTTCTCGATTTCCTGGTCGGCATCGACAAAATTCACGCCCAAACGGGCCGCCAGCTTGCGTCCGACGCAGCTTTTCCCAGCCCCCATCAGACCCACCAGCACCACCGTGCGCGGCAGAAAAAAGGCCTCCGTCGCGGTCTCGCCACTCATGACTTGTCTCCAAAGCGAGAGCCGCCGCTCCACCGCCGTTGAAACCGGCAGCCGCTGCCGATAAACTTTCTATTCGTCACCATGGGGTGAAACCTACCATACTCCGCCGCGAATGGCATGGGTGTCCGTTGCAACGCACATAACCCCACCCGTTCGGCTTGTACCCGCCCCTTTGGGGGCATGTCCACCGTCTTGACTCTATAAAGCAGGTCTTCGCACATGAGCAGTCTGGTCCGCATCGTCCTTGTCCTGGTGCTTCTTATCGTCGTCGGCGGCGTTGCCGCTTTGGCGATGTGGGATATTCCCGCTCCCTCCGCCAAGGTCGAGAAGGTGATCCCCGATGACCGCTTCCAACATTAAGCGATCCGGCGTCGCCGCCGCCGCCCTGCTGGCGCTGCTGCCTTTTGCCAGCGCGCTTGCCCAAACCGCCCCGGTGCAGCGTACCGAGGAAGTGCTGATCTCGCCCAATGCCCAGCCGGCTCAGCCGGCCGCCGCGCCGGTGCAGATCACCCCCGCCCAGCCTGTGCCGGTAGCCAAGGGCGCCGACAGCTTCCCCGAGGTGACTTCGCCCCGGGACGCCAAGGTCCAGGTGCAGGAACTGGCCGGGGTCGATCCCGGCAGCACCGGCGTGCTGACCTCCGGCAACGGCGGCTTTGGCGCCGACATGTGGGCCGGTGCCCAGATGGCCGTGGTGCAGAAGGTCATGCCGTCCCTGCCCGCCGCCACCCAGTCGCGTGCCTTGCGCCTGCTGGAGCATAAGCTGCTGCTGACCGCCGCCGCCGTTCCCGCCGGCAAGCCGGTGCCCGGCGACAATCTGGTCAAGCTGCGCGCCGACAAGCTGTGGGCCATGGGCGACACCGAAGGCCTGGACGCCTTCCTGAAGGGTGTGCCGGGCCAGAACTTCACTCCTGAGCTTCGCCGCATGGCTGCTGAAGACGCTCTTTTGGCCGGTGACAACGGCCTGGCCTGCGACCAGCTGACTGCCTTGCGCGGCCAGCCGGGTGGAGATGACGCCTTCGCCGCCAAGCTGGGAGTCTATTGCCAGTTTGCCGCCGGAAAGGCCAAGGAAGCCGCCCTGTCCCTGGACGTTCTGCGCGAGCAGAAGCTCAATGACCCGGCCTTCTTCATCGCCGCCGACGCCCTGTCGGGCATCGCTCCCGGCAAATTGGACGCCTTCAACCAGCTGTCGCCCCTGACCCTGGCCATGGCCCGCGCCGCCAAGATCGCCTTGCCCGAGGCCGCCGCCGCCAATGCCGCCAGCCCCGCCGTGCTGCGCGGCATCGCCACCGACCCCGCCGCCACCCTGGAAGCCCGCTTGCTGGCCGCCGAGAAGGCAGAGGCCGTCGGTGCCATCGAGACCGATGTGCTGCGTCAAGCCTATGAAGCCGTAACCTTCAGCCCGCAGGAGCTGGCTGCTCCAGTGGGAGCCGACAAGGGTCCGCGCGGTCGCGCCATGCTTTATCGCGCCACCGTCCAGCAACCTTCGCCCAACGCCAAGGCCGAGCTGATCGGCCGCGCCTTCGCTATCAGCGGCGATTTCGGCCCGGCCTATTTCACTGCCGCCCGCCTTTATGCGGTGGAGTTGCAGAACGTCAAGCCGATGCCCGAACTGGTGGCCTTCGCCTATCCCGCCGCCCGCGCTTTGCTGGCCGCCGGCAAGCCCGATGCCGCCAAGCCTTGGCTGTTGTTCCTGCGGACCCAGATGGCCCAGGCCCCGGAAACCGCCAGCGCCATCGCAGGGCTCTGGCCCATCCTGCGCATGTCCGTGGCTGAAGACGACCACATGCTGCCGGCCTCGGCCCTGGAGCTGTGGCGCAAGGCCCGCGCCGATCAGCCCGGCGAAATCGGCCAACGCCGCGCCGCCGTCTGCTACAGCCTGCTGGCCGCCCTGGGCGAGAAACTGCCGGAAGACGCCTGGCTGCCGCTCTATGACGGCCCGGCCCTGGGGGCCTCGGTCACGCCGCGCCCGGCTTTGTGGCAAGGCCTGAACATCGCCGCCAACGATCTGCGCCTGGGTCAGACGGTACTGATGTCCCTGGCCTCGTTGGGTGACGGTTCGTTGGGTCAGGTTGATCCCAATGACCTCTACCGCGTGGTCTGGAGCCTGCGTCACATCGGCCTGGATGCGGAAGCCCGAGCCCTGGCGGTCGAAGCCGCCATTGCCAACGGTGTCTGACGGCTCCCGCTATGGGGACTCCTTCCTGGAGATGATGGCGGCGGAACGTGGCGCCGCCATCAACACTCTGGACGCCTATTCCCGCGATCTTGAGGATTTCGGCGGCTTCCTCACCTGTGCCGGTCTAGGCCTGCACGAAGCCGATACCGAGGCCATCCGCGATTATATCGGCGATCTGAAAGACCGCGGCATGGCGGCCCGCACCGCTGCCCGGCGACTGTCCTGCATCCGCCAGTTCTATAAATTCCTCTTCGCCGAGGGGGTGCGCAAAGACGACCCCTCGTCAGTGATCGACAGCCCCAAGCTGGGCCGGCCTTTGCCGAAATATCTGTCGGAAGACGAGGTCAGCCGCCTACTCGACGCTGCCCGCACCATGGAAGGCGAAGCGGGAATCCGCGCCATCGCCCTGATGGAGCTGCTCTATGCCACCGGCCTGCGCGTCTCGGAGCTGGTGGGCCTGCCCCTGGCCGCCGCCGGGCGCGACGCGCCTTCGCTGATCGTACGCGGCAAGGGCGGCAAGGAACGGCTGGTACCCCTGGGCGAACCCGCCCGTCTGGCCCTGACCGCCTGGCGGCAAATCCGTGCGCCGAAGGGCAGCAAGTACCTGTTCCCCGGAGACGGCGAAACCGGCCATGTCACCCGCGCCTGGTTCGCCATGCTGCTGTCGCAGTTGGCCCTGACCGCCGGCATCGACCGCCGCCGGGTCTCGCCCCACGTGCTGCGCCATTCCTTCGCCAGCCATCTTTTGGCCCATGGCGCCGATCTGCGCAGCGTCCAGCAGATGCTGGGCCATGCCGACATCGCCACCACCCAGATCTATACCCATGTGCTGGACGAAAAGCTGAAGGGGCTGGTCAACCAACACCATCCGCTGGCAGCCCTCAGAAAGAAGTAAATCCCGCCAACCGCCGAACCTCGTCCGGCGTCTTGCCGGCATCCCGCAAAGCCCGCAGAGTCAAAGACTTATCGCGCTTGGCGAAACGTTTGCCGTGCTCGTCTGTCAGCAAGCGATGGTGATGCCATTCCGGCACCGGCAACCCCAGCAGCGCCTGAAGCAAACGGTGCAAGTGACTGGCGGCAAACAGATCGACCCCGCGCGTCACCAGCGTCACTCCCTGCAGCGCATCATCCACCGTCACCGCCAGATGATAGCTGGTGGGGGTGTCCTTGCGGGCCAGGACCACGTCGCCGAACAGCTGCGGCTGAGCATCCTGCCAGCCCTCGGCCCGGTCGTACCAGCGCAAGGGCCCGGCCAGAGCCACCGCCTTAGCCATATCCAGACGCAGGGCATGAGGGCGATCATCCCGGCTCAAGCCCCGGCATATCCCCGGATAGAGCGGCCCGTCGGGACCGTGAGGAGCATGGCCCGACTGCTCGATCTCGCGGGCGATATCGGTGCGGGTGCAAAAGCAGGGATAGAGCAGCCCCATCTCCTCCAGCTTGGTCAAGGCCTGGGCGTAATCATCCATATGTTGGGACTGACGGCGCACCGGCTGAGGCCAGGACAGGCCCAGCCAGCCCAGGTCTTCCTCGATGGCGGCGATGAATTCCGGGCGACAGCGGCCGGGGTCGATGTCCTCGTGGCGCAGCAGAAATCTGCCGCCCGCCGCTTGGTCATAGGCAAACAAGGCCGAATGGGCATGGCCAAGATGCAGATAGCCCGTAGGGCTGGGGGCGAAACGCGTTGTTGTCATGACGTGACTTTACCATTGAAGATGGGTTAGGACTCAAGCCAGTGCCTTTACCTTCAGGAGCTTTACCATGCTGACCGGCCCCTCTGTCGCCCCCGTTTCGGGCGGTCCCGCCAAACAGCTGGTGGTGTTCCTGCATGGCCTGGGCGCTGATGGTGACGATCTGATCGCGCTGGCCCCCTATTTCGCCGCCGCCCTGCCCGACGCCGCCTTCATCTCGCCCAACGCTCCTTTCCCTTGCGACATGGCTCCTTTTGGCCGGCAATGGTTCAGCCTGCGCGATCAGGGACCGGAGGCCATGCTGGCCGGTGTGCGCAAAGCAGCGCCTGAGCTGGAGGCCTTCCTCGACGCCCAACTGGCCGAGCATGGCCTGAACAATGATCAGCTGGTGATCGTCGGCTTTTCCCAAGGCACCATGATGGCCCTGCATGTGGGCTTACGCCGCAAGGTCGCCCCTGCCGCCGTGGTGGGATTCTCCGGCCTGCTGGTGGCCCCTGAGCTATTGCCCGAAGAACTGACGGCCCGCCCGCCCATCCTGTTGATCCATGGCGAGGATGACGAAGTTCTACCCGCCAGCTTCACCCGCTTTGCCCAAACGACCTTCGAGAAGCTGGGATTGCCGGTGCTGGCGCTGTTGCGCCCCGACCTTGGCCATTCCATTGATGACGAAGGATTAAAGGCCGCGATTGCCTTTGCGATGCAAAATTTGTCCACAGGAAAATGAGCCTCCTGCAACGTCACCGAACTGTTATCCTTGTAGGGGCCGCTTTCTGATAGATACACTATATCTAGTAACGCAACCTGATAAGGGAGCGGACCTGTGCAGTTGGCCCTTGATGGATGTCCTGCTCTGGTACTGAACGCGGATTTCCGCCCGCTCAGTTACTTCCCCTTGTCCCTATGGTCCTGGCAGGAAGCCGTCAAGGCGGTGGTCGCCGACCGGGTCAATGTCATCGCCGCCTATAACCGTCACATCCATTCCCCCAGCTGCGAAATGCCGCTGCCCAGCGTGATTTCACTCAAGGAATTCGTCCCGGCCAACCGCAAGCCGGCCTTCACCCGCTTCAATCTGTTCCTGCGCGATCACTTCACCTGCCAATATTGCGGCCAGCATTTCCCCACCCACGATCTGACCTTCGACCATGTGATCCCCCGCTGCAAAGGCGGGCCGACCACCTGGGACAATGTGGTCACCGCCTGCGCGCCCTGCAATCTGCGCAAGGCCAGCCACATGCCCCATGAGGTGAAGATGTTCCCGCTGGTCCGGCCCGTGCAGCCCAGCAACTTCAGCCTGCAGGAACGCGGCCGCGCCTTTCCGCCCAACCATCTGCATGAGAGCTGGCGGGATTTCCTCTATTGGGATAGCGAGCTGGAGAGTCCTTAAGGGCGTCCTGCTCGCAGCCTTCGCGCTGCGTAGAATCCGTCTCTATTGCTCATAGATAAATACACCTAGACTCTACCGATGAGTACTGGCGGCTTCTGCTCGCCTTTATTATAAGAATTATATTGTTTATGTCATATGGCTGGACTTCAGCAAAAAAGGATCTGTTATGAAATACTTACTTCCGGCAATTCTTCTGATCACCGGACTTGGCCTGGGCGCTTGCACCGGTCCGGCCGGGCCGCCTGGGGCTCAGGGCAACACAGGCAATACGGGATATACCGGCTCCCCGGGTGCCACCGGCAACCAGGGCAACACGGGATATACGGGTGCTACTGGTGCTCCGGGTAGCCAAGGCAATACCGGCAACCCGGGTCTGCAAGGCGATCCCGGCAATCAGGGAAACCAGGGCAATCCCGGCGACACCGGCGCTACTGGCAAGCAGGGAAACCGCGGAAATACCGGCGCCAAGGGTGCTCAGGGCGAAGACTCTGGGCCGGGCAGCACCATCGTCGTCGTGCCCCCTGCGCGCTGATTGAGGGAAGCTCTTTGTCCGAACTTACGCCAGAATGCTTGGGTCACAAACCGAGGGCATTCTGGCATTTTTTTAGTCCCCCTAAATCCGCTCCGACAACCAAATCGCCAGCCGCGAGCCGGTCTTGATGGCCGCCGACAAAAGCGGATAACCCACCGCCTGTTCGGCGCCGTTGGCGAGGGCGGTATCCCGGTGCTCCACCTCTTCGGCGCGGAATTGTTGGACGGTCTTCAGAAGCTCGGCCTCGTCCTCGCCCAGCTGCTCGGCCTGGCTGGCGTAATGTTCGTCGATGACCTCTTCCACCGCCACGGTGCAGGCCATGGCGGCCTTTTCGCCCAGCAGAGCCGTCCCGGCCCCCAGGGCGAAACCGGCCAGATGCCAGAGCGGCGTCAAAAGGGTCGGGCGCACCCGGCGCTCGACCACCAGCTTGTTGAAAGTCTCCAGATGGTGAAGCTCCTGCTCCTCCATATGGCGGAGCATTTCGGCGTAGCGGGGGTTCTTGCCCATTACCGCCCGCTGACCCTGATAGATGCGCACCGCGCCATATTCCCCGGCCTGATCGACGCGGATCAGTCGCTCCAGCATCTCCTTGGGCGAGGGATCGCCGGGCATCAGCTTTTCGCCAGAGGTTTTCATATGCGCTTCTCCTTGCCGCGCCGGACCATGACGGCCGCGAACAGGGCCAGCCCCAGGGAATAGGGCACATTGAATCCGGCCATGGAAATCCCGAACAGCGACCAGGGAATCTGATCGCAGCGGGCCGGCGGCGGGGCCGACAGGGCGGCCATCATCTCGGCGGCGGAGGTGGGCACGGGGGCTGTGGGCACGCAAGACGCCGTGCCCTCCCACCAATGCTGCTCGACGCCCACATGGAAGGAAGCGATGCCGGTATTGATGGCGAAGGCCAGGGCGCAAAGGCCCAGCAGCACCAGACGCTGGCGATGAGACGTCTTCGGCAGCAAGGCCAAGGCTGATAGCAGCCCCGCCACCACGAAGGGCCCACGCTGATAAAGACAGAGCACGCAAGGATGCAGCCCGAAGCCGAACTGCGCCGTCAAGGCGCTGCCCAGGGCGATCAGGCAGGCCAACAGCACCAGCAAGGCGGCTTGGCGGGTGGTGAGATTGAGGGTCATCTGAGGCCTCTAGACGAATTTAATGAGCAGGAAGCCGCCCACCAGACCGACGGCGCAAGCCGCCGTGACCAGCCCCAGGCGCTTCTCGACAAACACGCGGGCCGGCTCGCCGAACTTCCACAGCAGCCCGGCCACGATATAAAAGCGAAAGGCCCGCACGATCAGGCTGGTGATGCCAAAGGTCACGATATCAGCCCGGGCCAGACCGGCGGTGATGGTGATCAGCTTATAGGGGATCACCGGGATCAGGCCCTTGATGGCCATGATCCAGATCAGATTGTCGCGGATCTGGTTGGTGGCATGCTCGGCCTCGGCCTCCAGGTGATAGGCATGGATGATCGCCTGACCCAGGGTGTCATAGAAAACCGAGCCGATGGCATAGCCCAGAAAACCGCCCAGAACCGAGGCGATGGTGGCGATGCCGGCATAGAACCAGGCGCGGCGGGGATTGGCCAGCACCATGGGGATCAGCAGCACGTCGGGCGGAATCGGAAAGACCGAGCTTTCGATAAAGGCCACCAGGGCCAGCCACCAATGGGCATGGCGGTGGGCGGCGACGGCCATCAGACGATCATAAAGGCGCTTGAGCATGGAGCGATCCAACGGAAAAAATGATGGCCAAGGTTTAACAGCCCCGAGGCTTTCCGTGCAACGAGGATCGCACTTTCTGCTGGCGGCGAACGGGAGGCTATGATAAACGCTTCCGCTGCTGCGACTTTCGGCCCCGTTGGCGGAACTGGTAGACGCACCGCACTCAAAATGCGGCGACCTCGGTCGTGCTGGTTCGACTCCGGCACGGGGCACCACCCTTCAAAGCGCAGCAGCCTTTACCCTCTTTATGCCCGGCGATCCATGCGCTGTCTGATCATCGAAGACGATCCGGGCACAGCCCACTACATCCAGTCCGGCCTGACCGAGGCCGGCCATGCCGCCGTTCTGGCCACGGACGGCGACGAAGGCCTGCGTCTGGCCAGCGAAGGCGGCTGGGACGCCATCATCCTCGACCGCCTGCTGCCGGGCAGTCTTGACGGCCTGTCGATCCTGGCGGCCTTGCGGGATCAGGGCAAACAGATGCCGGTGCTGATCTTAAGCGCCCTGGCCGGTCTGGACGAGCGGGTGCGCGGCCTGCGCTCGGGCGCCGACGATTATCTGACCAAGCCCTTCGCCTTCGAAGAACTGCTGGCCCGCCTCGAGGCCCTGTGCCGCCGCGCCGTGGCCCGAGAGGATTTATTCGAGCTGGTCATCGCCGACCTCAAGCTGGACCTGCGCGACCGCAAGGTCGAACGGGGCGGCAAGCCCATCCCCCTGCAGCCCCGGGAATTTCGCCTGCTGGAATTCCTTATCCGCCACCAAGATCAGGTGGTCACGCGAAGCATGCTGCTGGAAGGGGTGTGGGACTATCACTTCGACCCCCAAACCGGGGTGATCGACGTGCAGATCAGCCGCCTGCGCCAAAAGATCGACAAGGATCAATCCCAGCCCTTGATCCATACCGTGCGCGGCGTCGGCTATATGATCAGCGCCCATGACTAGGCTCTTTGTCTTCCGCGCCCCCGGATCGGTCACCTTCCGGCTGGCGGCGGGATATGGGGCGCTGATGCTGCTGTCCATGGCGGTGCTGGCGCTTGCCCTCTATCTGGGCACCGTCGGCATGCTGAACCATGGCATCGACCGCAAGCTGGCGTCCCTGTCGCTGCATCTGTCCCAGCGGGCCACAAGCGACGGACGGGACGTCTTGCGCCAGGAAATCCAGCGGCTGCTGGACGACGGCATCGATTCCGACACCGAGGTCTATCAACTGGTCGCCCCCGACGGCCATGTCCTGACCGGCAATCTTCAGGATTTTCCCGAAGCTCTGCCCACGGATCAGCTGACCGATTTAGACGTCGTCCGCGCCGGTCGCGCCTCTCACAGCCGCTTGCTAGCCCATCGCTTGGCCGATGGCGGGCTCTTGATGGTTGGCCGCGACCTGGACGATCTGCTGCGCATCGAAGCCCTGGTGCTGCGATCCCTTGGCATCGGCAGCCTGGTGGCCGGCCTGCTGGCCCTAAGCGGGGCCCTGCTGTTCCGCCGCATGATCGAACGAAGGCTCTCCGCCATCCGCCGCACCACCGCCAAAATCGGCGCCGGCGACATGAACTGGCGGGTGCCGATGGGCAAGAACGACGACGAATTTTCCCGCCTCAGCCACGACATCAACATCATGCTGGACCGCATCCAGACCCTGATGGATGGGGTGCGCGACGTCTCCAACGCCATCGCCCACGACATGCGCACCCCCCTGGCCCGCATCCGCGCCAAGCTGGACCAAGCCATCAAGGGCGAGCGCGACGCCGAGGCTCTGGCCCAAGCCGCCGCCGAGGCCATCGCCGAGATCGACGATCTGGTCGGGGTCTTCCATAAGCTGCTGCAAATCGCCGAAGTGGAATCCGGCGGTCGCCGCCAAGGTCTGGCCGCCGTGCCCCTGGGCGAACTGGTCAACGACATGGCCGAGCTTTACGACGCCTTGGCCGAGGAGCGGGGCATCACCCTGACCAGCCGGGTCATCGGCACCCCTATCGCCTTGGGCGATCGCGACCTGCTGGCCATCGCCTTGGTCAATTTGCTCGACAATGCGGTGAAATATGCTGGCAACGGTGCGGCCATCGAGCTTTTGGCGGAAGAGCGGCCCGACCGCTTGGTGCTTTGCGTCAGCGACGACGGCCCAGGCATTCCCGCCGAACAAAGGCCGGCGGTGCTGAAGCGCTTCGTCCGCCTGGACGCCTCGCGGCACCTTCCCGGCAACGGCCTGGGGCTGTCCATGGTGGCGGCCATCGCCGGCATCCATGACGGCATCTTGGAACTGGATGACGCCGAGCCTGGGCTGATCGTCCGCATCACCCTGCCGCTGCTTGCCCGCTAATCTTTCAAAATGCTAAGACTTGGGAACGGGCATGGACGAGCAAGAAGTGATAGTGTGCCCTCGTTCAAAAAAATTTAGAGTGCAGCCGTAATGGATAGTTCCTCCTCCAGCGAATTGACCGTCAAGCCCGCCCCAAGCGTGGCCCAGACGATCGTCGCGCCGCTCCGTCAGCTGGCGGTGTGGGGGCCGGGTATCCTGGTCATGCTGGCCGACAGCGATGCCGGCAATGTCATCACCGCCGCCCAGTCCGGCTCGCAGTGGGGCTATCGGCTGCTGCCCTTGCTGCTGCTGCTGATTCCCGGACTCTACATGGTGCAGGAACTGACGGTCCGCCTGGGCATTTTTACCGGCCATGGCCAGGGCACCTTGATCCGCAAGCATCTGGGGCCGGTTTGGGCTTGGCTGTCGCTGGCCAATCTGGCCTTGGCCGTGACCGGCACCCTGGTGACCGACCTGACCGGCATCGCCGGCGTCGGCGAGATGTATGGCGTATCCCATGGCGTCAGCCTGGGACTGGCGGTGGGAGCCATTCTGCTGGTGGTGATCACCGGATCTTATCGCCGCACCGAACGCGCCGCCCTGGTGATTGGTCTGTTCGAGCTGGCCTTCTTCATCGTCGCCTGGAAATCTCATCCCGACGCCGCCACCGTGCTGACCCAGGCTGTGGATATTCCCTTTGGCAACAGCGGCTTTCTCTATCTGGCCGCCGCCCTGGTGGGTGCCGTCTTCAATCCCTGGATGGTCTTCTACCAGCAAGCCGCCGTGGTCGAGAAAGGCCTGCTGCCCGAAGATCACCGTTCCGAACGCTGGGACACCGCCATCGGCGCGGTTCTGACCCAGTTGCTGACCGCCGCCGTGCTGGTGGCCGCCGCCACCCTGTTGCAGGGCAGTTCCAGCGGCTTGACCAGCGTCGGCGACATCAGCGACGCCTTGGCTCCGGCCCTGGGCTATGATATCGCCAAGCCGGTGTTCGCCGCCGGTGTCTTAGGCGCGGCCATGGTCGCCATCATCGTGGCCTCTTTGTCTCTGGCCTGGGGCTTTGGCGAAGTCACGGGACGCGAGAGGCAGACGAAGCCCTTCTACATCGTCTATGCGCTTTGCCTTTGCACCGCCGCCTTGGTGGTGGGCTTCAGCGGCGATCTGGTGCGGCTGATCATCGCCGCTCAGGCGCTGAACGCCTTCCTACTGCCGATGGTTCTGGGCTGCCTGCTGCTGCTGGCCCGCAAGGCCCTGCCCGAGCCGGTTCGCCTGCGGGGCTGGGGCTGGGGCGCGGCCCTGGCCGGATCGGCCATCATCATTCTTTTAGGACTGACCGGCGGTGTCGCCGGCCTTCTGTCCCTGGGCGGATCATAACCATGGATTTTGGCGGAGATCTGTCCGTTTTCGGCGTCATTTTACAAGTTGCCCTGATCGATCTGCTGCTCAGCGGCGATAATGCCGTGGTCATCGCCCTGGCCTGCCGCTCGCTGCCGCCGCATCTGCTGCGCAAGGCCATGCTGGTGGGCACCGGCGCCGCCGTCCTGATGCGGGTCTTCCTGACCACCCTGGTGGGCGTCCTGCTGCTGCTGCCGGGGCTGAAGCTGGTGGGCTCGGTGGCCCTGCTGGTGATCGCCGTCAAGCTGGTGATCGACGAGGATGACGACCAGGAGGAAAGCACTCCTGCCAGCGAAACCAGCGACTTCATGGGCGCGGTGATCCTGATCCTGCTGGCCGATCTGGTCATGAGCTTGGACAATGTGGTGGCTCTGTCGGCGGTGGCCCAGGGTAATCTGGGCGTCCTGGTCTTTGGCCTGCTGCTCTCGGTGCCGCTGCTGATGTTCGGTAGCCGGGTGATCGGCGTGCTGCTGGAGCGTTACCCCGAACTGATCGCCGCCGGTGGGGCTCTGCTGGGCTGGATCGCCGGTCAGATCGGCGTCACCGATCCCCTGGTGGCCGATTGGGTCAATAGCCAAGCCCCCGCCCTGGCCCTGGTGGTCCCGGCCTTAGGCGCCGCCTTCGTGCTGCTGCAAAGCCGTATCATCGAGGCCGAACGCCCCAAGGACAAATCCGCCGCCAAGCCGAAGCCCAAACCCCAGCCCTTACCGGTCATCCCTGCCGCTCCGGCCCCTGCCGCTCCGCCGATCAAATGGGGCGAGCTGCTGGCGTCACTACTGCCGAAGCGCCGCTCGGACCAGCCCGAGCCCCTGGCCGTGCATCATCATCTGCCCCCCAGTATTGATGAAGCCGCTACGGCCGGAGTCCTGATCCTGGTGGCCGAGGATAATACCGCCGACCGCGCCGAGGCGATCCGCAGCCTGAACTGGCTGGGCTATGCCGCCGAAGGGGTCGAGACCGGCGAGGAGGCCTGGGAATTGCTGCAGGCCAAGCGCCATGCCCTGATCCTGACCGATTGCTATATGCCCGATCTCGACGGCTTTGGACTTTGCCTGCGCCTGCGCGGCTCTGACGATCCGGCCCTGGCGGCTCTGCCCATCGTGGCCATGGTCGCCCATTACGATCCCGCCGACGGCATTGGCTACCGCCAAGCCCAAGCCGGCATGAATGCCTGCGTCGGCAAGCCCGCCGCCCTGGCCCAGCTTGAACAGGCCGTCACCGATTGGCTTCCCGCCGCCGCAGCTCTGCGCCGGCCCATCCTTGGGGAAAACCCATGAGCACCGAACCCGAAGCGCCAGAACCCTCCGTCTTGCTGAGCCTGAAGGAGAAGCTGGCAGCCCTGGCCCAGCGCCCCGGCTTCAGCCGCCGCAGCCTGTTGCTGATGGGCGGGCTGGCCTTGGTGGCCTGGATCAGCTCCGGCATCTATAAGGTCCAGCCCGACGAGCAGGGCGTGGTCCTGCGCTTTGGCAGTTGGGCCGAAACCACCAATCCCGGCCTGCATTACCATCTGCCGGCTCCCATCGATCTGGTGGTCTTCCCCAAGGTAACCCAGATCAACCAGTTGCAGCTGGGCCTGCAGAACCTGAGCAGCGGCATTCCCGGCGTCGGCACCCGCGAACGCCAGATGCTGACCGGCGACGAAAACATCGTCGAGGCCGATTGCGCCGTTTTCTGGCAGATCAAGGACGCCGGCCAATTCCTCTTCAAGGTCCAGGACCCGGAAGTGGTGGTGAAGGTGGATGCCGAAAGTGCCCTGCGCGAAGTCATCGGCCGCACCCCCATTCAGGCCGCCCTGTCCGACAAGCGCCAGCAGATCGCCGACCAGACCCGCGACCTCTTGCAGCAGCTGCTGGACAAGGAACAGGCCGGCATCGTCATCACCCAGGTGCAATTGCAGCGGGTTGATCCGCCTTCGGCTGTGATCGACGCCTTCAACGACGTCCAGCGCGCCCGCGCCGACCAGGAACGCGCCCGCAACGAGGCCGAGGCCTATGCCAACGACATCATCCCCCGCGCCCGAGGCGAGGCGGGCCGCATCAATCAGGACGCCCAGGCCTATGGCGAACAGGTGATCAACCTGGCCCAGGGCGAGGCAAAAAGCTTCCAGGCGGTCTATCAAAGCTATCAGGCCTCCAAGGACGTCACCGCCTGGCGGCTCTATCTGGAAAGCATGGACGAAGTGCTGAAGAAGGCCTCGAAGGTGATCATCGATTCCTCGGGCAAGGGGGTTTCCGGCGTGGTGCCCTATATGCCCATGCCCGGCGAGGCCCGCCCGAAAGATGCTCCGGCCAAGGGAGACAAGCCATGAACCGCGCCCTTCGCCTGACCCTGGCCGCCTCGGCGCTGTTCGCCCTGTGGGCCGCCAACAACGCCCTCTATACCGTCTCCGAGGGCCAGCAGGCTCTGGTGGTCCGCCTGGGCAAGCCCATGGGCACCGCCGGAGAGCCCGGCCTGAAGCTGAAGATGCCGCTGCTGGACAGCATCATCACCTATGACAACCGCCTGCTGCCCCTGGAGCCGCCCGCCGAGCAGGTGATCCTGGGCGACCAGAAGCGCCTGGAGGTTCAGACCTACACCCGCTTTCGCATCGCTGATCCCTTGAAGTTCTACCAGTCGGTCCGCACCGTCGAGCAGGCCCGGGCTCAGTTGAGCCAAATCGTCAGTTCGTCCCTGCGCCAGAAGCTCGGCCAAGTGATGCTGCGCGCCCTGCTGTCGCCCGAGCGTGTCGCCATCGTCAACAACATCCAGGATGAAGTGACCGAAAAGGCCCTGCAGCAGGGCATTGAGATTATCGAAGTGCGCATCCACCGCGCCGATCTGCCCTATGAGACCAGCCAGGCCATCTATGACCGCATGAAGTCGGAACGCGAGCGCGAGGCGAAGGAACTGCGGGCCCAAGGCTCGGAATGGGCCCAGGAAATCCAGGCCAAGGCCGAGCGCGAACGCACCGTGGTGCTGTCGGAAGCCCAGCGCCAGTCCACCATCACCCGCGGCGAGGCCGACGCCCAGGCCAACCGCCTGCTGGCGGACTCCTTTGGCAAGGACCCGGAATTCTATCGCCTGTACCGCTCGTTGCAGACCTACCGCCAAGCCCTGGCCGGTTCGGGTCCGACGCTGGTTCTTTCACCCGACGCCGCCTTCCTTCACGACTTCAAGTCGGGACCGGAGATCAAACACTAGGCCATGCGAGGCCCGATGCCATGCCCGATGCCGTAAACGCCCAGGCGCAACGCGTTCCCTTACCAGGGTTCGGCGAATATCTGCCGGACTTGTCCTTTGGCAGTTCCTTTTCGACCTGCTTCGGGTTCACCACGGTCGGCGGCCGCTATATTGCCTTGAGTTTTTTGGGAGCGGCCGGCCATCCCGCCTCGCTTCGGGTCATCGAGGATCTATACCGCGATCCCTACCCCTTTAATGCCGAGCGGGCCTGCTGCTTCATCGTCACCCAAGAGCGGGCGGATGTGGAGCAAGGCCGGCTGAAGGATCGTCCGCCCGGCATTTGGGTGCTGAGGGACTATGACGGCGAAAATGCCCGCAAATGCGGCTTGATGCGCGATGGCTGCCTTCATGCCGGCACCATCATTCTTGACCCCATGATGCGGGTGGTCACCCTCATTCCCCTGACCGACCCCGACCGCCACGCCGTCCAGATCCACCAGACCATCGCCTCGTTGCCGCCCATTCTCGGCATCGGCATGACCGGAGCCTCCATCCCGCCGCCGATCCTGGTGATCCCTCGGGTCTTCGAGGAGAGTTTCTGTGACCGTCTGCTGGCCTATTACGACCAGCATGGCGGCGGCGATTCCGGTTTGGTCACGGCCCAGGACGGACAGACCGTCGGCGCCCTGGACTACGGAATGAAACGCCGTTTCGATTGCGTGATGAAAGACGAGGAACTGAAACGAGCCGTCAGCCACCACATCACCCGGCGGGTGGCGCCGCTGATCCACAAGGCTTTCCAGTTCGAAGCCACCCGCATCGAGCGTTATCTGCTGTCCTGCTACGACTCGGAAGTGGGCGGCTATTTCCGCCCCCATATCGACAACAGCACCCCGGCCACCGCCCATCGCCGCTTCGCCCTGTCGATCCATCTCAACAGCGGCGACTATGAAGGCGGCGAGGTCCGCTTTCCGGAATTCGGCATGCAGACCTATTGCGCCCCACGCGGCGGCGCCGTGGTCTTTTCGGTCAGCCTGATCCACGAAGTCACCCCGGTCACCAAAGGCCGGCGGCTGATCTTCCTGACCTTCCTTTATGGCGAGGACGACGCGGCGAAACGGCAATATTGCTAGCCCTTATCAACCCGGAAGCGTTCCCTATACCAATGCACGGCGGGGATGAGAGGATATAGGACTTCAAGGAACATGAATTTGCCGCTATTTCGGTGCTTATCTTTGCAAGCGCCCTTCAGGCACCACTATTCATTGAAAATGATTCTTAAAAGCCATGTCCTCGCCAGCCGAACGCATCCTCTCCCATGCTCAGGAATTACTGAACGCCGTGCAGACCCAGCGGGATCTGCATGTGATCACAGAACGGATGATCGACGAGCTTTTACAGCGGGGAAGCGATCAGGAACTGCGGGCCAAGACACTCTTGCATGTGGAAAAATATTACCAGCACAGCATTGCCTTGAGCGGCGATCCGGCACAGCTGCTGCGCGAGGGCCGACTGTTCTCGGGCGAGGTAATCGCCCTGATTGTCCGCGTCCGTCGCAAGCGCGGCGAGCCTGACCCGGCGCCTGAGGAAATCGTTACCTATCTGACCGAAGAACAGCTGTCCATCCCCACCAAGGAAGACCCCGACTGGAAAGCGACGGAGCCCCAGCCCGAGGCTC
>Ga0302279_10004492_pt1 | contig 16449 bp, 9 predicted proteins | sample III_Bog_N3_3_FD_194541 | JGI IMG/M metagenome (GOLD analysis project Ga0302279, IMG submission 194541) | Peat permafrost microbial communities from Stordalen Mire near Abisko, Sweden - III_Bog_N3_3 | ecosystem: Environmental > Terrestrial > Soil > Wetlands > Peat | place: Sweden: Abisko...
TCTTGTAGTCGATGACCCTCCAGCGGCCGGATTTCTCGTGGCGCTCAATCCGGTCGATCTTTCCCTGGACGAGAATCCCCGCGACGCTGAGCGAAAATCCGCTTTCCACCCGCTCGATCACCCACCCCGCCCGGCGTTGCTCGGCCTGGATCTCGGCCGCCCGCGACAGCCGCTGGCGGGCGGACTCGAGCTGGATGATGACCGGGAGCGAGAGTTCCTCACCGTAACGGGCGCCCGCCCGTCGATCGAGCTCGGCCCTCAGGTATTCCCTGAGCACGCCGGGATCCGTGCAGTCCCTCATGGACGGCTCCCGTCCCATCGCCTCGAGGGCCGCATGGCAAAGCGTCCCGAAATCCATCGGGTCGAGCTCCGCCTTCTGGGGATCGAATCCTCCCATGTTGAGCGCGTGCGCCAGGTAGAAGCGGAAGGGACAGCGCAGGTAGTCGCGAAACGCGGTAACCTTGATCCGGTCGAGCCTCGGGGACGCCCGGGGCAGCAGCGTCCAGGCCCGCCTCCATGGCAGCCCGGCGCGGCTCGCGTGGGTCTCGCGAAAGAGGAACTGCACGCGGGCCGGCAGGTCCGCGTCGTCGCAGCGCAGGAGCAGGCGGGACGGGCGAAGCGGGTCGCCGGCGGCGGAAACCTTTCCCACGAGGAGGTCGAGCCGTCCGGCCTTTTCCCGGCAGGCGGAGATCGCCGCAAGCAGGTAGGCATCGCGCGCCAGGCGGACGGCGTTTGATTTCAGGCCAAGGGCCTCGCGCAGGGACTCCGGGAGAAAGGGATCGCCGATCACCGCGTCGGGAACCGAACCGTCGTTCATTCCCGCCACGACCAGGCGCGGCGCGTCCTCATAGGCCAACTCGAGCCATCCCTGGAGCTCGAGCGCGCCGGGCGGCTTGTCGCCCGTCCTCCGGCCCTCGCCAAAGATCCGCAGGGCCAGTTCCCACCACTCCGCATTCGAGAGGTCGGCGCCGGTCGATGAACACTCGCGCAGCACGTCCATCCACGCCGCAGCGCAATCCGCCAGCACCGGTTCCTCCTCCCGGGCGAGGGGCGCGCCCCGCGAACCGAAAATCAGCGCGGGAACCCCGGCGGCACCCTCGGCAAAGGGGCGGGCGGCGAGGGTTTCCCTGAACTCGTCGACCACGGCGAGGGCCCGGTCCAGATCCGGAAATTGAACGAGCGCCGGTGCGTGGGCGCGGGCGGACGCCAGCGTGGGGGGAAGGTGCCGGGACCGCAGCTCGTCGATCCCCCTCAGCCAGCCCGCCGGCGAAAATCCGGCGCCAATGCGGAACTGGAGATGCGCGATGAAGTCCGGACAGCGCGCCAGCGCGCCGACCGCGTCGAAGGACGGGTCGGCGGCGAGGGCCGCGAGGGCGGAGAGCAGATGGTGGAGCCGGTCGCTGCGCCGCGGTGAACCCTCGGGGTTGAACGACTCCATCCCCGCGCGGGCCAGGGCGCCCTCCAGGAGCGGCAGGACCTCGGGGTCGCCGACGCCCGCGCCGAGGAGCCCGTCGGGAGATCCATAATCGCGCGCCAGGGCGGCAATGCGGTCCGCCTGGGCGGCAGGGTCCGCGCACAAGTGGACGCGCCCCTCGAAATCCTCCCGCAGGAGCGGCCGGCGATCCCAGGCGGCGGTGAGCGGCCGGCCCCAGTCATCAAACGCGGCAGCCTCCCCGCGAGGTGCAAAGACGACCACCTGGAGCGGGAGCGAGCCGGCGTGGGCGGCGAGCACCTTCAGCGAAAGGGGTATCGGGTCCGGGGTCGCCAGCACGACGATGCGCTCGATTTCCAGGAGGCGCCCGGGTTGTCCGGCCGCCGCAATCCGGGCCGCCTGGGGATCCCTCAGCCCACGCGCCGCGAGGTGGGCCGCCTGGAGCCGCTCAAGCTCCCCGAGTTGGGTCCACCGGCCGGCCTCCGGAAACCCTCCCCCCGGCGCGCCGTCGCGGGCCAGCGTGGCCGGAACCTCGGCAAATCCCAGGCCCACCTCCGCAAGCTCCGCCTGGAGCGCGGTGAACTTCTCCGCAAGCCGCAGGGCCCAGGCAAAGCCGCGGACCGGCGGATCGAGGGGGAATACCTCGCGAAAATTTCCGGGCTCAATTTCCCGGAGGACGGCCACCCAGGCGAGGAGCGCGTGCATCGGGGAGGCCGCCCCGGAACCCGCCGGGGGCGTCAGCAGCGCGCCCGGAGTCGCGATCCGCGGGGGAAAGGCCGCCCTTCCGCGGGCGGCCGCGTGGTCGGCGATCGCCGCGCGGAGCCGGCGCCCGGACTGGCCCGTGGGAACGACGACGAGCAGGCGCGAGAGGTCCAGCGGCCCGTCGCCGGTCCATCCCTCCGACAGGAAGGCGACGGCCTGGGGCAGGAGCGGACGCTCCCAGCCTAGAAAATGCCGTGTGACGTTTGCGGGGGCGGGAACCACGAATGGTCAACCCCTACGGGCGCGGCGGCCCGGCGGCAAAAACAAAAGGCCCGCCCTTGGCGGGTTACTTCGCGCCGATGGCGGCGGCGGCGTGGGACTTGCCGCGGCTCGCGGCATTCCGGTGGACCACGCCCGACTTGACGGCCCTGTCCATCGCGCTGACATAGGCGATGCCGGCGGTCTTGGCAGCCGCGGAATCCTTGGCCGCGATTGCGGCGTCGAGCTTCTTGCGCAGCGTCTTCAGAAGTGTCTTCACGCCCCGATTGCGGTTCGTGAGGCGGATCGCCTTGCGGGCGGCCTTGATAGCGGATTTCGTGTTTGCCATGGGTCTTGCGTTTCGAGCGAGCGGTCAGGGACTCAAACCGGGGCTGCCGAGTCAAGGAGCAACTTCAGAAAGCTGAAACCTGAAACCTGAGACCTGAAACCTGATTCGATCGTTCCGAACCGGGTTAACTGCCGGTGGGCAGGGCTGTTTTCTGGGCGGAAACCTCCGCTTTTACGGCGGCCAGGTCGGATTGGAAGGCGGGGTTTGCCAGGAGGGATCGGGCGATGGCCAGGCCCAGGGTGCGGCCGGCGTAGATGTCCAGCGGGGTGTGGCCGCCGGCCTTGACGCGAATCCAGCCGATGTCGCGGCCCTCCTGCAGGATCTGGGCGCGGCGGGCGGGGAACAGCTCCGCGAGGACCAGCGCCAGCGCAGTCGCCCGGGTGGCATGGGCGCTCGGATAGCTGAAGCTTGTCTCCGGATCGCTCGGGTGAACGAACCGGGCCGGCTCCGCCACATTGGGCCGCAGGCGTCTCCAGACATTCTTGTCCGAGTCGGCCATCTTCTTCGACTCGGCCTCGACGTCCTTGAAGAGGGCCTCGAGCAGGGGCCACCGGCCGGGTTGAAAGTCCGGGCCGATTGCGGCGGCAAACAGGCCGATCGTGACCTTGTGCTCCCGCTTCGCCTCCGCCACCTCCGCGGGGGTTCGGGCGCTGTAGACCTGAAACGCGCTGTCCCGGTCCGCGACATCCTCCGCGTCGTGCGGCGCAGGGGGCGGAGGAAGCACGGGCATCGGATCGAAGCCGCGCAGGTAGGGGCCCGCGGCGCGCAGCGGCGCGGCCAGGGCGAGGAGCAGCGGGAGCAGGAGGATGGTGGGCCGGAACTTCATGGGGGAAAGGGTACGGGGTCGCGCGGGATTTCCAATTAAAACTCCGTGGAGAGCGTGACGAAGTAGTTGACGGTCGGAAGCACGTTGTACCCGTTGCCGCTCGCGGCGACCGAGCTCAGGTCCTGCACCTTCCGGTTGAGGGCGTTGTCGAGCTGGAACTTGAGTTTCAGCGAATGGATCTTGGAACCCTGCGGGAGCTTCCACGCGTAACCGAGGGCAAGGTCCATCATCCAGTAGCCCGGGTTGACCGCGGAGAGCACGGGCACGACCGCGCCGCCGGGCTGGCCGGTCGACGTCTGCCCGTAAAGACCGAGATCAGGGTTGGAGAGGGCGCTGGAATAGACGACGTAGGGACCGACGTATTTGTTTTCCATCGACGCGAACCATCCCGAACTGTTGTAGATCAATCCGTAGGAGGCGGTGGAGTTCGGCACCCCGCCGGAGTTTCCCACCTGGCCGGCGCCCAGGGATGCCACGTTGAACTGGGGCACCCCGGGGTTGGTCTTGTAGGTCGCCCGGTTCAGGGAACCGTTGGCATAGACGCTCACGCCGCGGCCGAGGTAGAGCGTGGCTTCGGACTCGAGGCCGCTCACCCAGGCGCCCTTCGACTGGAAGAAGAGGACGTTGGTCGAATCGTTCGGGTCGGTAACCGACGAGGTCAGATTGTTGATGTTGATCAGGTAGGCGTCGGCGTCGACGTTCAACCGGTCCGTCTTGTAGACCGTGCCAACCTGGTAGTTGATCGTCGTCTCCTCCTTCAGGTTCGCCGGGTTGTAAAAGAACGTGCTCGGGTCATGCGGGTCGCTGGGGACGGTCTCCTCGTCGGTCACGAGCGGATAGGCGATGCCCTTGGCGAACTGCACGTAGGCAGACCAGTCCTGCGTGATCGCAAAGTTCGCGGAGAAGTGAGGCTCGAGGTTGGTGTAGGTGTAGTTGGTGAAATCCCGCTGTTCGGTGATCTGGTTCAGCGGTGCCTCAAGATCGATCGTGAAGTTCGAGTCCTTGATTCCCGCCTCGATCGTCAGCCTCGGGACGGGCTTCCAGGTCAGGTCGAGGTAGGGCTGGAAGGTCTTGTTGTAGACGTGCATGAACCACTGGTAGCCGGGCTTGACCGTATTCTTCTTCACACCGGTGGCCGGGTCGAAGGCCCCGAAGGTGAACGCATACTGGGGATTGGCCGCAAGGTAGGCCGGGCTGTAGTCCAGCGCATAGTCGTAGCGGTCAGCCACCTCATACTCGGCCCAGACCCCCGCCTGCACCTTGAGCGGCTTGTCCTCGCCGTAGATCAGGGCGAGGTAGTCGCCGGTCGCCCGGTAGGAGTTGACCTTGATCTGGCCGCCCGGGTCGTCGTTGCTCGCAATTCCCGATCCGGCGGGGTTGCTCTCGCCCGTGTTGGGCAGCGTGTTATAGGAATTATTGGTGTAGGCCGGGCCGGCGTAGAGCGTCGTCGTGCCAGGGAAGCTCGTCGTCCCCCCGACAATCGGGTCGACGGACTTCTCGTGGCTGTCGTTGTTGTAGGCGTAGGTGTAGGCCTTGTCGTTGAGGCTGATGTCCGAGCCGAGCAGCGACTTCAGCCCGATGTATTCGAAATCGGCCTGCTTTTGCTGGTAGTTGTACGGGTAAAAGTTGTTGTTCGTGTCGAAGGGATTGGCGTCCAGACCATAGTTCCGGCCGTAGAGGTTGATCTGCGCCTGCGTGACGGTGCCCGGGTTGTTGAACTTGATGTTGTTGTAGTTGCCGTCGATCGTCAGGGTCGTGTTCCTGCCGATCGGCTGGACATACTTGAGATAGTAGGTGTTGCGCTGCAGGTAGGAGAATGACCGGTAGGTGTCGGAACTCATGTACTGGTAGGTCGCAATGAGGGAGGCGTCGTTTTGCTTCGGGAGCAGGCCGGAGTTGAATTCGATGTTCCCAAGAAAGCTGTTCCAGCTTCCATCCGAGACCGTGATCACCGTCGCCTGGTCCGGACGCGGATCCTTGGAGAGAAGCCCTATCGTGCCGCCAAAGGTGTTTTCCCCGATATCCGCGGCCGTGCCCGGGCCGCGCTCGATGTCCTCGCCGCCGAGGACCTTGGCGGGGAAGTAGCTGGTCGAGTGGTGGCTCTGGCCGTTGGCATCGCCGAAGGGAATGCCGTCATAGGTCACGTTGTACTGGGCGTCCTGGAATCCCCGCATCGAGAGATTCTTGGACTCGCTCAGGCCCGGGCCCCCGGTCTCAACATTGACAACGCTTGGCGCGATATTGGCGATCGTCGCGTAGTCCGCGGTCGGCGCGATCGTGTTGTTCAGCGTCTGGGCGCTGATGATCGACTGGGGCTCGAGGGCCTCGAGGCTGCTGTCGACGGGGGCCTGCGTCACCGCGGAAACCTTCCCGGAGTAGACTTCGACCTCGTCCAGCCGGACAATCCGGTCGCGGGACGCCGCGGCGTCCCCGTCGGAGCCGGCGGCGGGCGCACCCTGAGGCGGCCCGGCCGTCACGGCGGGGCTTGGGTCGCCTGCGGCGGCGGCGAGGGCCGGGATGCCTGCAAGGGCGAGCATGCCGGTGAGTTGAATGATCCTGATCCGATGGAGCGTTTGCTTGGTCACCGGGCAAGCCTACGCGCCGTCGGTGTATTTTCCGCGAAGGACTCGCGACAAAACCGCTACAAAGGATAATTTTAGCTTTGGGGCCGGTAAGCCGGATTCTGTTCCCCCTTGTCCCGAGGGACGCGGGTTCGGCTGTCATTTATCTCCCGCCTACGCTCCTTGCGGAGCTTCGGCGGGCTGCGGCGCTTCGCGCCTTCGCGCAATTAACCACAATGCGACATACCCGAGGCTATAGGACGGGCAGCCCAGCCTCTTATTTTGTCTTGCACCAGAAGGGGTTTTTCGTGCCGTCCGCCTCGCGGCGGGACGCGGTGGGCTCTTACCCCACCTTTTCACCCTTACCCATCGGCCCTCCTTTCGAAGAGCCGGCAGGCGGTTTGTTCTCTGTGACACTGTCCGTCGCTGCAGCTTGAACTGCAACGCCTGCACTTGCCTTGCGGCTCGTGCAGCATCATGCCCTACGGTGTCCGGACTTTCCTCTCCAAGTTACAGCGGGTGCGGCAGTTAACCGCACCTTGGGATCAAAGAACGTGGAGCGACAGCCAGGCCCCAAAGCTAAGGGGGACAATGCTTGGCCATCGCGGGCCCAGTTTCAAGTTCAGACGATTGCGTCGTGCAAAGCGGATCGGGATGTAGCCGGGGTCCCAGACCCCGGTCCGGCCTCTGGGAGGCCGGCTACGTTCGAACCAGCGACCATCAATCAATGCGAGGAGGCGCGTTCGACCTGTTCGAGCCGCGCGCGGGCCTGCGAGAAGTCGGGCTTGAGGCGGAGCGCTTCGTTAAATTCCGCGGCCGCCTCGGAGGGCCGCCCGGCCTGAAGGAGCGCGTTGCCAAGGTCGAAGTGGACGGCGGGCAGGGCGGGCTGCGCGCGCAGCGCAGCGCGGAAACTGGCGATCGCCTCATCGAGCCGACCCTCGCCGGCGAGCGCGATGGCCAGGTTCACCCTCGCGCCGATGTAATCGGGATCGATTGCGAGCGCCCGCCCAAAGTGGAGGATCGCATCAGCGTTCCGGCCAGACTTCGAGAGGGCCGCGCCCAGCCCGTTTTCCGCGGCGGGAAAATTCGCCCGCGCCCCGAGCGCCGCCGTGAATTCCCCGATCGCCTCGGGCACCCTCCCCTGGGCGAGATAGATGTTCCCAAGGCCGTCGTGGGCCTCCGAGGCGTTCAACCGCAGCGTCGCCTCGTCGGGCCGGCGCGCCTCCGAAGGGTCGGGCCGCAGCAAAAGGGCCTGGCGGTCCTGCGCCGCCGCCTCGTCCAGCCTCCCCACCCTCGAAAGCGCGAGCGCGAGGTTGATGTGGGCCTCCGGGTAGTCCGGGCGCTTGCGCAGGGACTCGCTGAACTCGAGGATCGCATCCGACGGGCTTCCGGCGGAGAGCAGCGCAACCCCGAGGTTGTAGTGCGCCTCGGCGTCGGGCCTGAGCCTGATCAGCGCAAGATACTGCGCTATCGACTCCCTCACCCGACCCGACTCCCTGAGGAGTTTTCCGAGGTTGTTGCGCGCCATCGTCGCATCCGGGTTTCCGGCGAGGGTCGCGCGGTAGAGGGTCTCGCTGTCGCGATAGATGCCGCACTGGCGCCAGGTGAGCGCCCCAAGGGCGCAGAGCACCAATATCGGAAAGTAGAAATTAGTAATTAGTAAGGAGAAATGCCGAGAGCGCTTCGCGCCCCCCTGAAACGCCACCGATTTTCTGGCGCTGAACTGCGCGATCTGTTCCCAGCCGAACGCGGCCGCCGCCATCGCGCCCATGCAGGCGAGGTATTGGAAGTGATCGGCCACGTAGGAAAACACGAAGGGGTACGCATTGAAGAAACCGAGCGCCGGGAAGAGCGTCCCCCCAAAGAAGAGCGCCGCGGCGAGCGGACCGCGCGAGCGCCCGCGAATCGCCCAAAGGGCGAGGAGGAGCCCAAGGACGCCGATCGGGAAAAGATACTGCCACCCCTCGCCCGCATCGATGCGCCAGCGCGGGTACATGAAGAGCAGGTTCGCGGGCCACAGCAGCTTGCCGGCGTAAAATGAGATCACCCGGCCGGCCAGGAGGCAGCGCTGGACAAGGGAAAGGTCAAAGGAGGCCGCCTCCGCGCCGATGATGTAGGTGCGCTCGACCCAGGCCGTGAACAGGCCGGAGAAAATGCCGATTGCAAAGAACGGGACCAGGGGCCGCGCGTCCCGCCACGACAGGCTCCCGCGCCTCCACCACAGCACGACCAGGAGCGCGGCGGGAAGCGTGGCGGTCACGCTCTTGCTCAGAAGCGCCGCGGCGAACAGCAGCAGCGACGCCGCGTAGCACCGGGGAGCGGGACGGCGCCCCTCCCAATCCAGGTAGGCGATGCCGGCCAGGAGGTAGAACACGGCCGACAGCGTGTTTTTCTGCTCGGAAATCCATGCCACCGACTCGGCGCAGACCGGGTGCAGGGCAAAAAGCAGCCCCGCGATCAAAGGCGCATCCCAGGGACCGCGGTCGGCCGCGCCGTCCCGAAGCCGGCGGAGCGCCGCAACGAGCAGGCAGGCGGCGGTGGCGTGCAGGAGGACGTTCAGCAGGTGGTAGCCGAGGGCCGCGTCCCCCCACAGGCGGTGCTCAACCCAGAATGCGCTGTGCAGGACCGGATAGAACTGCTGGGTCGCCCCGACCTCCGACCAGATCCGCCAGAGCCCGTGGAGGCCCCGGAGCCCGGGCTTGGTCACATGCCCGTCGTCGTCCCAGATGAACCCGGCGCGAAGCGCGGGGAAATAGGCCGCCAGCGCGGCGGCGCAGACCAGGGCGTATCCCCGCGCCGCGCTCCATCGGCCGGGCTGGTTCTTCGGGGCGTCCATTATCCGGCCGGTGGGCTTCGCCGACCCGCCTCAATTGTCCCAATAGAGTATCCGGGCGCACTGGTCGCAGCGCGCAAGCTCGCCGGGCGTGCCCTTGCCGCGGGCGGCCGACTCGGCCTCGCTTGAAACCTTCAGATGGCAGCCGCCGCACTTCGCGTCGACGATCCGCACGACGACGGGCATCCCGCGCGCCGCCATCTGGTCGTAGACACGGAGGGCCGGGGCCGGGACCTGGGGCCGGGCGCCGGCGACGTCGTCCTGCGCCGTCTTCAGCTCGGCGGCCAGGCTGGCTTCGCGCTCCCGAAGGGCCCGGATCCGCGCCTCGTGGCCGGCGATATTCTGCTTCATGTGGGCATCGGTCGCGGCCGCCTTCTTCTTCGCGTCGTCGATCGAGTACATGACCTCCAGCTCCGTGCCCTCGAGCTGGCCGATCTGCTGCTGGGTCGTCTCGATCTCGTGGCCGAGGGCCTGGTACTCGTCGTTCTTGCGCACGGCGAGCTGCTGGGTGCGGTACTTTCCCAACTGGGTCTCGGCGGAGCCGATCTCCGTCTCAATGACCTTCTTCTTGGACTCAAGGCTGCGAAGCTCGGTCTTTGACTCCTCATACGCCGCCTTTTCCGCGGCGATCGTCTGCTCGACCCGCCCCACCTCCCCGGGGATCGCCTTGAGCTGGGCCTCCAGGCCCAGCCGCCGGGAATCGCGATCCTGAAGGATGAGAAGCGCTTCGATCAATGGGCTCGGCATAACTGGGCACTAAGGGGCCTTGGGTGTGAAGGGTCAAACCTAAGAGGAAACCAGCCAAAAAGGGGCCCGGGAGGGGTCCGCAGGAGGATGATATTTCCGGCCTTCGGTGCGTTTCCCGGCACCCGGGTAGCCCCCCCACGGCCCGACCCACCTAAAATCGCAAATAAAGGCACTTTACGCACTATTTTTTTCGAAAAAAACCCTCGCGTGCCCGGTCGTTTTCCGAAAGATTTGTCCTTTGATTTTTCCGGCCTTTTCCCCCTCTTCATGCCCGACCAAAACGACGCCTCGCACGCCTTAAAACATCAAGCCGGTGCGGATGCCTATGATGCATCCAAGATCCAAAAGCTCGAGGGCCTGGAGGGTGTCCGCAAGCGGCCGGACATGTACATCGGCGACACCAATGAGCGCGGCCTGCACCACTGCGTCTTCGAGGTCGTCGACAACGCCGTGGACGAGGCGCTCGCCGGCTTTGCGCGGATCATCCGCGTCACGATTCATCTCGACGGCTCCTGCTCGGTCGAGGACGACGGCCGCGGCATTCCCGTGGACGAGCACCCGATCTACAAGATTCCGGCGTTGGAACTGGTCCTCACGAACCTCCACGCCGGCGGCAAGTTCGGGAAGGGCGCCTACCAGGTTTCCGGGGGGCTGCACGGGGTCGGCGCCAAGTGCGTCAACGCGGTCTCGGAGTGGTTTGAGGCCGAGGTGCGGCGCAACGGCAAGGTGTACCAGATGCGCTTCGCCCAGGGAAAGACCGTCCAGAAGATGGCGGTGATCGGGGACACAAAGAAGACCGGCACCAAGATCACCTTCAAGCCCGACCCCGAGATCTTCCTCACCACCCGGGAGTTCCAGTACGAGATCCTGGCCAAGCGCCTGCGCGAGCTGGCGTTCCTCAACCCCGGCATCCGCATCGAGCTCGAGGACGAGCGCTCGCAGAAGAGCGACATGTTCTTCTTCAAGGACGGGATCACCGAGTTCGTCCGCTTTCTCAACCAGAACAAGAACGTCCTGCACGACAAGCCGATCACCTTCTCCGACACGGTCCCCGACGAGGCCGACCCCTCGAAGCCGCCGGTCGCCGTGGACGTGTCCCTGCAGTACAACGACTCCTTCAACGACCAGGTCTTCGCCTACGCGAACTCGATCTACAACCTCGAGGGGGGAACCCACCTCTCGGGCTTCCGCACGGCGCTCACCCGGGTCATCAACAATTTCGCGAAGGCGAACAACCTGCTGAAGGAGAAGGACCCTTCCATCACCGGCGACGACGTCCGCGAGGGCCTGGTGGCGGTCATCTCGGTGAAGGTCCCCGAGCCGCGCTTCGAGGGCCAGACCAAGACCAAGCTCTCCAACTCCGAGATCGACGGCATCGTCCAGAAGACCGTCGGGGAGAAGCTGAAGTTCTTCCTGGAATCGAACACCGCCATCGCCAAGCGGATCATCGAGAAGACCCTCCTCTCCGCCCGCGCCCGCGAGGCCGCCCGCAAGGCCCGCGAGACGATCCGCAAGGGCGCCCTTTCCGGCGGCGGGCTCCCGGGCAAGCTGGCCGACTGCTCCGAGCGGGATCCGGCGCTCACGGAGCTGTACATCGTCGAGGGGGACTCCGCCGGCGGCTCGGCCAAGCAGGGCCGCGACCGGCGCTACCAGGCGATCCTCCCCCTCCGCGGCAAGCTGATCAACAGCGAGAAGGCCCAGCTCGACAAGGTCCTCAACAACGAGGAGATCCGCACCCTCATCACCGCCATCGGCACCGGCATCGGCACGGGCGAGGACGAGGCCGCGTTCAACGTGGACCGCGCGCGCTACCACCGCGTCATCATCATGACGGACGCCGACGTGGACGGGTCGCACATCCGCACCCTGCTCCTCACCTTCCTCTATCGGAAGATGCGCGGCCTCTTCGACCGCGGGTTCGTCTACATCGCCCAGCCCCCCCTCTACAAGATCAAGCGCAAGAAGCGGGAGCAGTACATCGACAACGACGAGCAGCTCAACCGCATCCTCCTGGAGCTGGGGTCCGAGGACGTCGTCCTCACGCGCCTGCAGGGCGCCCACCTGTTCGCGCCCGCGCAGGTTGACAAGATCGTCGAGACGCTCGCCGCGATCGAGAAGCTCGGCGGCGGCGTCACCCGCTTTGGCGCGAGCCTGCCGGAGTACCTCGACCAGCGCGACCCGGAGACCCAGGACCTCCCCCGCTATGTCGCCCGGGTCCGCGAGGGCAACAAGGAGCGGCACGAGTTCCTCCGCGACGAGACGGCCCGGAGCCGCTTCGTCCAGGCGCACGGGCTGGACGCCGACCTTTTCGAGCAGCCCGACAACGCGGCGGCCAACGGGTCGCCCGGCGGTTCCGCCCCCGCGGAACGGAAGCCCCCCGCCGTGTCCAAGCGGATCACCCTCCACGAGATCTTCGAGAGCTCCGAGATGACCAAGCTGCTGAGGCTGGTCGCGCGGACCGAGCTGGACATCTCCCCGTTCAGCGCCACCGAGAAGCCCCGCTACGTCATCACCGAGAACGCCGGCCAGAAGAGCGAGGTGAAGACCGAGCTCTTCGCCCCCCTGGAGATCGTGACGCAGATCCGGGCCAACGGCCGCAAGGGCCTGAGCATCCAGCGCTACAAGGGCCTGGGCGAGATGAACCCCAAGCAGCTCTTCGAGACGACGATGGACCCGGAGAAGCGCCGGCTGCTGAAGGTATCCGTCAACGACGCGGCGAAGGCCGACGCGCTCTTCACTCTGCTGATGGGCGACGATGTGCCGCCGCGGCGGCAGTTCATCGAGGACAATGCGCTTAACGTTCAGTATTTAGACGTCTAAAATAATATAGGTCCTATGGGACCTATAGGCCCTACAAGACCTATACCTCTTTTTGCATGTATACCGCCTCTGAGAAGCTCTCCTCCGCGAACATCACCGACATCATGCAGACGGCGTACATCGACTACTCGATGTCCGTCATCATCTCGCGCGCGCTGCCGGATGCGCGCGACGGGCTGAAGCCGGTCCAGCGGCGGATCCTCTATGCGATGCTCCGCGAGGGGCTGGTGCACAACAAGGCCTACGACAAGTGCGCGGGCGTGGTCGGGGAGGTCCTGAAGAACTACCATCCCCACGGGGACGCCTCGGTGTACGACACGCTGGTGCGGCTGGCCCAGCACTGGGTCATGCGCTACCCGCTGATCGACCCCCAGGGCAACTTCGGCTCGATCGACGGGGACCCGCCGGCGGCCTACCGGTACACCGAGTGCCGCCTGGCCGAGATGGCCGGGGATCTCCTGCGCGACATCGACGAGGACACGGTCGACTTCATCCCCAACTACAAGGAGTCCACGGTCGAGCCCACGGTGCTCCCCTCCGCCCTGCCCAACCTCCTGATGAACGGCTCGACCGGGATCGCGGTCGGCATGGCGACGAACATACCGCCCCACAATCTCGGCGAGATCATCGACGCGGCCTGCGCGATCATCGACCGGCCGTCGATCACCGTGGACGAGATCTGCGGCATCGTCCAGGGGCCCGACTACCCGACCGGCGGCGTCATCTCGGGGCGCGAGGGCATCCTCAGCTACCTTAGGACCGGGAAGGGCATCGTGCGCACGCGCGGCAAGGCGCACACCGAGGAGCTCAAGGGCGGCATGGAGCAGATCGTGATCACGGAGATCCCCTACAATGTGAACCGGAACACGCTGGTCACCCGGATCGCCGACCTGGTCGGCGACAAGGAGATCGACGGGATCCGCGACCTCCGCGATGAGTCCGACGAGAACACCCGCATCGTCATCGAGATCAAGCGCGGCGAGCAGGCGAAGGTGGTCATCAACCAGCTCTTCCAGAAGACGGCGCTCGAGTCGTCCTTCGGTGTGACCCTCCTCGCCCTGGACAAGAAGCGGCCCAAGCAGATGAACGTGAAGGAGCTGATCGAGTGCTACATCGAGCACCGGCGCGAGGTCGTGACCCGCCGCACCCAGTTCCGCCTCGACCGCGCCAAGGACCGCGCCCACATCCTCGAGGGCTACATCATCGCCCTGGATAACCTCGACGACTTCGTGAAGATCATCCGCGCCTCCTCGAACCGCGAGGAGGCGAAGGTCCGCCTGATGGGCAAGTACCCGCTGAGCGAGCGCCAGACCGACGCGATCCTCGAGCTGCGGCTTTACCAGCTGACCGGGCTTGAGCGCGGCAAGATAGAGGCCGAGTACCTCGAGCTGATGAAGATCATCGAGGACCTGGCCGGCATCCTCGCCTCGGAGCAGCGCCTCCTGGCCCTGATCAGGCAGGAGCTCCTCGAGATGAGGGCCAAGTACGCCACCCCGCGGCGCACGGAGATTGTCGCGGCGGCCGGGGAGTTCAGGATGGAGGACGTCGTGCCCAACGAGGGCTGTGTCATCACCGTCTCGCACCTGGGCTTCATCAAGCGCACGCGCGTGGCCGACTACCGCTCGCAGAAGCGGGGCGGCAAGGGCATCATCGGCGCGGAAACCTACGAGGAGGACTTCGCCGAGCACCTCTTCACGGCGAGCACGCACGACTTCATCCTGTTCTTCACCAGCACCGGGCAGTGCCACGCGAAGAAGGTCTACGACGTGCCGGAGGGCACCCGGGCCTCGAAGGGCAAGTCGGTCTCCAGCTTCCTTCGGCTGGCCGAGGGCGAGAAGATCGCCTCGATGATCTGCGTGAAGGACTTCACGCCCGACCGGTTCCTCGTGACCGCCACGCGGACCGGTGTCATCAAGAAGAGCCCGCTCTCCGACTACGCGAACGCGACCCGCGAGGGCGGGCTGATCGGCATCAACCTCGGGGAGGACGACCAGGTGATCGGCACGGTGCTTACGACCGGCGCCGACGAGCTGATCCTCGTCTCCAACCAGGGGCTGGCCGTCCGGTTCCGCGAGCGGGACCCGGAGACAAACGAGGAGCTGTTCCGCGCGACCGGCCGGGCGACCGGCGGGGTGACGGGGATGCGCTTCAAGCTGGCCAGCGACTTCCTCCAGGTGATCGAGGTGGTCGACCACCAGGCAAAGTTCCTGGTCGCCAGCGAGGCCGGGCTCGGCGTCCGGACCCGGTTCGAGGACTACCGGCTCATCAACCGCGGCGGCAGCGGCGTCTGGGCGATGGACCTGCCCGGCGACGGCTCCGTCAGGCTCGCGGGCGCCCTGAGCGTGCGCGACGCCGACGAGATGATGCTGCTCACCGCGAAGGGCCAGAGCATCCGCTGCCCCGTCAAGGACATCCGGGAGACCAACCGCGGCGCAAAGGGGGTCCGCCTCGTCACGCTCGAGCCCGGCGACAAGATCCTGAGCATCGCGCGGATCGTCGAGACGGAGGAGGAGGCAACCTGAAGGCCGCCGCGCCGGTCCGGGCGCTCGTCCTGGATTTCGACGGGCTGATCATCGACACGGAGGGGGTCCTGGTCGACTCCTATGCCGAGGTCTACCGCTCGCACGGCGTCCCCTTCGACCGCGGGGAGTTCATCCGCGACGTCGGCGGGGCGGAGTACGGGTTCGATCCCTGGCACCCGTTTGGCCGGACGGCCGACCGGGCCGCCCTCGAGGCGGCCCGCACCCGCGTCAACCGGGCGCGCTGCGGGGAGCTTCAACCGCTGCCCGGCGTCGTCGCGCTTGTCGATGCGGCGCGCGCGGCGGGGCTGCGGCTGGCGGTCGCGTCAAATTCCCACCACCCCCATGTCGACGGGCACCTGGCGCGGCTGGGGCTGGCCGACCGATTCGACTTTGTCTGCTGCCGCGACGACGCGCCGCGGCCCAAGCCCGACCCCGACCTCTACATCCTCGCCCTCAGCCGGCTCGGCGTGACGCCGCCCGAGGCGATCGCATTCGAGGACTCCCATTCCGGCTCCCTGGCCGCCAAGCGCGCGGGCCTGCGGGTCGTCGCCGTGCCCAACCCCGTCACCGCGCGCCACGACTTCTCCCACGTCGACTGGCGGGTCGGCTCGCTGGCCGAGGCGACCCTCCCGGCCCTGCTGGCCCGCTTCGCGGCCCCCTGAGTCCTCACCAGAGGCTCCCCTGCTGGAGCCCCTCCCGCTTTCCGGCGTCGAGCGTGCTGAGGGCGAGCAGCTGGGCCGTCGTCAGCCGCGACCATTGCGGATCGCGCGCCACGGCCGCGAGGAGCAGCGCCCCGGCCAGGGCGTCGTAAAGGGCCGCGTGATATCCCCGGCGGGACGGGGGGCAGTGGGCCCGCGCCAGGGCGGCAAGCTCGTCCTGCAGGCCGAAGGCGCCGACCAGCGACTCGAGCCGCCCGGACCCCGCGGCCGGGCGGAACTGCGCGGCCAGCCGCGCCGAGTCGACCCACGGTCCCCAGTCGAGGACCGCCCGGCCGGGGCGGGCAAAATCCGGTGACGGGCGCGGATAGGGCCACACGGACTTGAGGAGGCCGTTTTCCACGCCCGCGTAGTGCGCCGCAAGCGGCCCGCCCTCGCGCAGGCCCGCGAAGTATTCCCAGTCCTCGGCGATCGGCGCGAACGCGGCTACCGTCTCCACCCGCAGCCCGTGCACCGCCGTGTCGTCGTCGCGCACGGGCCCCGTGGCGCGGCAGAGCCGGGTCCGGGTCGAGGCCACCTCGCCGCCGCACACGGTCACAACCCCGTACTCGAGGATCCCGGAGGCGCGGCTGCCCTCGAAATCAATGAAGTGGATGGGCTGCGTCAGCCAGGACATGGGGGACCACGCAAGCCGAGCGGCCGCCCCGCGGCAACCCCGGAGACGGCCGTTATTTCTTTGTATA
>Ga0302279_10004495_pt1 | contig 16443 bp, 14 predicted proteins | sample III_Bog_N3_3_FD_194541 | JGI IMG/M metagenome (GOLD analysis project Ga0302279, IMG submission 194541) | Peat permafrost microbial communities from Stordalen Mire near Abisko, Sweden - III_Bog_N3_3 | ecosystem: Environmental > Terrestrial > Soil > Wetlands > Peat | place: Sweden: Abisko...
CTCGTCCCGGAGGTCGAGCGCTGCGTCGGGCTGGCCGCGCAGGCGGCGGGCCGGGGCCGCGACGTGGTGGTCGTGTCGGGCGGCAGCGACGAGCTGGTGGCCAAGACCACCGCGCTCGCGGGCACGCTGGGACTCAGCCCGGCCCGGGCCGCCGAGGAAGTGGCCCTGGGCCTTGGCCGGATCTGCCGCGAATTGGCTTTGCGGCGCGTTTTTTGCGGGCTGACTCTCACCGGCGGGGATACGGCGGTCAGTTGCTGCGCGGCGCTTGGGGCCACGGCGTTGACGGTCTTCTCCGAAGTCGCCCCGGGCATTCCCCTCGGGGAGCTGCGCGGCGGCGACGCGCACGGCCTGAAAGTAGTGACCAAGGCCGGGGCCTTCGGGGCCGAAGACGCTCTGGCCCTGGCGGTTGACGCCTTACAAAATCAGATAGCGAGCGGGAGGCGCGCATGAAACCCATCATCGCCATCACCATGGGCGATCCGGCCGGCATCGGCCCGGAGATCTCGGTCAAGGCCCTGTCCGGCCCGGAACTTTTCGAACTGTGCCGCCCGCTGGTGGTCGGAGACCTGGGAGCGATCGAACGGGCGGCGGCGCAGGTCGGCTCCACCGCCCGGATACGGGGCATAGCGAAGATCAGCCAGGCGGAGTTTGTCCCCGGAACCATCGAGGTCTTGGACCTGCGCAACGTGCCCGGGGATCTGCCCATGGGCAGGCTGGACGCCCGGGCCGGCCAGGCGGCCTACGACTACGTCAAGACCGCCGTGGAGCTGGCCATGGCGGGCGAGCTGCCGGCCATCGCCACCGCCCCGATCAACAAGGAGGCCCTGAAACTGGCGGGCTGCAAATATCCCGGCCATACGGAAATCCTGGGCGAGCTGTCCGGAGCCAAGCAGTACGCCATGATGCTCTCGACCAAAGCGCTCAAGGTCATCCACGTCACCACCCACGTCGCCCTGCGAAAGGCCTGCGACCTGATCACCAAGGAGCGCGTGCTCAAAACCATTCTGTTGGCCCGGGACGCCCTTGTCCAGATGGGTGTGGCCCGCCCGCGCATCGCCGTGGCCGGGCTCAACCCCCATGCCGGCGAGTCGGGCATGTTCGGCGACGAGGAGATCAACCACATCGCCCCGGCGGTCGAGGCGGCCATCGCCATGGGCATCGACGCCACCGGCCCGGTGCCGCCGGACACGGTGTTCTACCGGACCATCCGGGGGGGCGAGTTCGACATGGTGGTGGTCATGTACCACGACCAGGGGCATATCCCCATCAAGGTCCTCGGTTTTGAAAGCGGCGTGAACGTCACCGTGGGCCTGCCCTTCATCCGCACCTCGGTGGATCACGGCACGGCCTTCGATAGGGCCGGCAAGGGCACGGCCGACAGCGTGAGCATGGTTGAGGCCGTCCGCCTGGCCGCGAGGATGGCTACTCGGCCGGCGGCGTAAACAACCGGTAAAACGAACGCCAACACCAACCCACCCAAGGAGGGAGCCCATGCAGATCAAGCGAACCGTCGAGAAGGTGCCCGGGGGCATGATGATCGTCCCGCTCTTGCTGGGCGCCGTGATCAATACCGTGTTTCCCGCTACGGCCAAGACCTTCGGCTCCTTCACCGGAGCGCTGATGACCGGGGCTCTGCCCATCCTGGCCGTATTTTACGTCTGCATGGGCTCCACCATCGATCTCAAGGCCACGCCCTATATTCTCAAAAAGGGCGGCACATTGTTCGTGACCAAGCTGCTCATCGGCGCATCCTTCGGTCTTTTGGCCGCCTGGCTTTTGCCCCTGGGGCGGGTCGAGGCCGGGCTGTTCGCCGGCTTGTCGGTGCTGGCCATCGTGGCCTCCATGAACGACACCAACGGCGGACTGTATATGGCCCTGATCGGCCAGATGGGCAAAAAAGAGGACGTGGCCGCCTATTCCATCATGAGCCTGGAATCGGGCCCGTTCTTCACCATGGTCACGCTCGGCGTGGCCGGGCTGGCGGCCTTTCCCTGGCAAACCTTCGTGGGAGCCATCCTGCCGCTGATGGTCGGCATGTACCTGGGCAACCAGGACCGCGACCTGCGCGAGTTTTTGAGCAAGGCCGTGCCGGTGCTCATTCCCTTCTTCGCCTTTGCGCTCGGCTGCGGCCTGGACCTGACCAGCGTCTGGAAAGCCGGGCTGCTCGGCGTGCTCATGGGCTGCGGCGTAGTGATCGTGACCGGCACGGTGCTCATCTTCGCCGACAGGCTCACCGGCGGCAACGGCGTGGCGGGCATCGCCGCCGCCTCCACGGCCGGCAACGCGGCGGCCGTGCCGGCGGCCATCGCCGCCATCGACAAATCGTATGCGGCGGCCGCCCCGGCGGCCACCATGCTGGTCGCCACCTGCGTCATCGTCACCGCCATTTTGGTGCCCTTCGCCACGCTCTGGTGGTACAAGCGGGTTAACGGCGCGCAACGGGAAGGCTGAGAGATCGATGTATCCATGGGCGAAGCGGCCGGTCCCGGTTGGGAGCCGGCCGCCGCGCGTCCGAGCCGGCCCCTCTCGGTGAGCCTTCCGGTCCGCAACCGGACCGGCCTTTTGAACCAGGCCGCTGTCGGCCGACATCCCGGCCCGGCCGGCTTATTTTGTGTTCACGTCCGGGAAACGCGCCGGAACGGTGAAGACGAAGTCCCGATCGGCCATCGGCGTGTGGCAACCGACGCATTCCTGGGCAAAGGACGCGTCCGTGCCGTAGGGCGCAAGCTCCAGCCCCTTCCAGCGGGCGAAGCCCCAGCCGGCCGTGCCGGCGAATTTCACCTTGTCCTTGTGCATGAATTCCACCTGCAGGAAGTCGCCGGGTACGAACGCTCCGCCAAAGGTGCCGCTCGGAACGCGCTTCCAGGCGACCTTGGCGAACACGGTGCCATCCGGCCAGGGGTTGGTCTTGCCGGCGCGGGCGGCTTCGATGGCCACGTCGTTGCCTAAAATGGCCCGCAGCGTGTTGTTGTCCTCGCGGTGCGAAACCGCCAAAACCCGCCAGTTTAGGTAATTCGGTTCAAATTCGATGCCGTTCGGGGCCGGGGCGGCCTTGCCCGCGCCGCCCTGACCAAAGGCCACGAAAACCGTTGCCGCCAGGAGCAGCGACGCCCCGACCAGATACCGCGAAAGCTTCCACATCATGTCTTTTCTCCTTGATTGCCCGCTTTCCCGGTCGCCTTGCCCGCAATGCGTTTGAGCCCCCGGGCCGGGCCGGACGCAAGCCGGGAATTGGTACCACTGACTGTAGCATACGGCGGGACAAAAACAAGAAAAAATGACGGGAATTACGACCGGAAAACGCTTTCGGCTCGGGACCGACGCTGCCCGGTCGCGCCCGGTTGCGCCCGGTTGCGCCCGGTCACGTCCGGTCGGGGCGGTCGCGCCCGGTCGGGGCGGTCGGGCGGTCGCGGCACGATGGCTCCGCACGGGCGCGGCGCCGTCCAAGAAACTCGGGCGGCTTTCCGGAGAACGGTCCGGAGCCTGATAATACAACAAAAAATCTGGCTTGGTGCTCGTCGGTTGGAACATCCCCCGGTTTTGTTTGAGCGGTTCGAAATAGCCGGGCAGAGACCTCTCGCTGGAAACGACCCCGTGTCAGGTCGCCCGGAGCATGAGCACGGGCACGCTGATGTCGTGCTGCACGCGGCTGGCCGTATAGCCAAGCACCAGGTCGGCCAGCCCCGTATGGCCGTGCGTGCTCATGGCCACAAGATCGCAGCCCTTGCTCAGAACCCATTTCACGATCTCGCCCGCCGGATCGCCGTAAGCCAGCTCGGTCTTGGCGGGAATGCCCGCCTCGGCGAATTCTTCCCTGACCTTGGACAGGTAGGCGGTGTCCGAGTCGACCTCGTCGCTCACGGCGTCCGCACCGAACCGGCGCGCCGCCCAGCCGTCGGCCACGTGCATGAGCACGACCCGGCTGCCGAGAAGCTTGGCCAGCGGTTTGATGTGTTCGATGATGGCCCGGTCCGTCGGCGTGGCGTCAAGCGTGACCAAGATGGTGTCGTACATGATCTCCCCCGCGTTGTTTGAAAACCGGTTCAGCCGCCGCTGACCACCTGCCAGACGGCCGCCAGCGAATCGGGCAGGCCGTAAATGTCCAGGGCCGTGATCAAAAGGGCGCTGCCCCAGCCGGCGATGGTGAGCAACCAGCCGTTCCTCCATATCCCCATCCGCGCGCGCGAACCGGTGAAGACGAGAAGCGGGAACATGGCGAAGGGCAATTGCATGCCGAGCACGACCTGGCTCAGGACGATGATGTCGGTGACGCTGCCGTCCCCGTGCAGGGCGATGATGGCGATGGCGGGAGTGATGGCCAGCAGCCGGGTGATGACGCGCCGGACCTCGGGGCGGACCCGCCACTGCATGAAGCCTTCCATGACCACCTGTCCGGCCAGGGTGCCGGTGATGGTGCTGCTTTGGCCGCTGGCCAGCAGGGCCACGCCGAAGATCGTGCTGGCCAGCGCCGTCCCGAGCAGGGGGGCGAGCGTCAGGTAGGCGACCCTGATCCAGTCGCTGTCCGGGTTGAAGGCCACCATGCTCCCGCCGGGCAGGGTCACGCCGTCTTTGCCGTAGAACACCATGGCCGCCAGGACCAAAATGGCGGCATTGACGAAGAAGGCCAGCACCAGGGCGACGCTGGAATCGATGGTGTTGAACTTGACCGCCGCCCGGATCGAGGCCGGGTCTTTCTGGAATTTGCGGCTCTGGACCAGGGCCGAATGCAGGTACAGGTTGTGCGGCATGACCGTGGCCCCGATGATGCCGATGGCCATATAGAGCATGCCGTTGCCGGCCAGCGACGGGGCGATGAAGGCCCGGGCCATCTCCAGGAAACTCGGCTGGGTCTGGGGCAGGATGAAGATTTCGATGCCGTAGCATAGGGCGATGGTCGCGACCAGCATGGTCACGATGGCCTCGATCAGGCGCATGCCGACGCTTTGGAGGGCGAGCAGGAACATCACGTCGAGAGCGGTGATGCACAAGGCCCACAGCAGCGGGATGTGAAACAGAAGATTGATGGCCACGGCGCTTCCCAGCGCTTCGGCCAGGTCCGTGGCGATGATGGCGATTTCGCAAAACATCCAGTTGGGCAGGCGGGTCCAGCGCGGATACCACTGGCGGCAGCATTGGGCCAGGTCGCGCCCGGCGACGACCCCCAGCCGCGCGGCCAGGACCTGGAGGAATATGGCCATCAGGCTGGCCAGGCCCACCACCCAGAGCAGGCCGTACTTGAACTGGGCGCCGCCTTGCAGGTCCGTGCCCCAATTGCCGGGGTCCATGTAGCCGACGCTCACCAGGAGCGCCGGTCCCGTGAAGGCCCGCCACTGCTTCCAGAACCCGGTGCCCGAATCCGGAACGCTGACGGACTCGTGCACTTCCGCCAGGGACATGCGGTCCGTCCGCGCCTCGGGGGGGACGATACCGCCGGCCTTTGGCTTTGGCCCGCCCGCGCCCGGGTCGCGGTCGTCTTCTGGTTGCGAACCGTCCATTGCTTTCCTCCGGATTCCAGGCTCTCTGCGTTGCCGGGCCGATCGGCCCCGGTATTTCAGCGAATACGGGACAAGCGGCCTTCTGCCCGCGCCGGGTCCCCGGCCGGGCCGAAACATCCGGCCGGGCAAGTCCGCGCGCACGCCGCCATCCAGTAGCATCTTCAGGCAGGGGGGCCAAGGGGGCGGGGAAAAACCGCGCGATTGAGGCGGGGCGCCCGCGTCGCCGTCCAGGGCGTCCCGGGCCATGCCCGGCCGGGCCGTCATCTTCCCCAATGCGTGCTTGACGGCCCGTGAAGAAAGACTCATTTTCGCCACGTTTCGGCAAAGACCCTTCGGCCTTGGGCAATATTACACGCCGCCTTCGAGGTGCTCATGACGGTCATGGAATTTATCACGCGCATCGCGACGGCCCTGCTGCTCGGCGCGGCCATAGGTTTCGAGCGCCAATGGCGGCAACGCCTGGCCGGATTGCGCACCAACGCCCTGGTTGCCACCGGGGCGGCCATGTTCGTGGCCGTGTCCTACCTGACCGACCGCGAGGGGAGTCAAACGCGCATCGCCGCCCAGGTTGTCTCGGGCATCGGTTTTCTCGGCGCCGGCGTGATCATGCGGGAGGGGCTGAGCATCCGGGGGCTGAACACCGCCGCGACCCTCTGGAGCGCCGCCGCCGTCGGCGTCCTGGCGGGCTCGGGATTCTACCTGCTCGCCGCCTGCGGCGCCGCCGCGATCCTGGCGGCCAACATCCTGCTGCGGCCCATCGCCTTGATCATAAACAGACAGCCCCAGGAATACACCGAACGGGTCGCCCATTACAAAATCTGGGCGGTGTGCGCCGCGCAGAGCGAACAGCATATCCGGTCGCTGCTTTTGCAGATCGTGAGCAATTCGCCGCTGAAGCTGCGTTCGCTGCACAGCGAGGACCAGCCCGACCCCCGCAAGATCGAGGTGAGGGCGGAACTCTTCTGCCAGGGAGGCTGCGACCAGATTCTGGAGCAGGCGGTATCGCGTTTGAGCCTGGAGAACGAGGTGAGCGCCGTGCGCTGGGAAGTCGCGGCCTCGGGCGGGCTCGTACCGGAAGAGTAATCCCGCCGCGCGGCGGTGGCGCGGCTCCGGGGCGGATCACCGCCGGGTCGAACATTTTTTCAGCCCGGCCGGGGTTTCGGCCGAGCTTGACCTGGAGGTCGTACGGCTTTATTTCCTCCGGGGACCGTGGGCGCGCCGCGCCGCGGCCGCGTATAAGGCCGGTATCGCCGCCGGCCGTTTGCAAAAGAAATATCAAAACACCGGGGCCGGACTTTTTTGCCATGAAGAGATACCGCACGCTGCTCATCGCCTCGGCCGCCGTTCTGGCCGTGATCGTCTTGATCATGACCGTGACCGACATCTTTTTTCGGATTTACGAAAAAAAGACCTTCATCAAGGAAGTGGACAAAAATGCGACGGTCTTTGACCTGAACGCGCTCGGCTTCAACGATTACGGCCCCCCGGTGGCGCGCGACGAGGAGCCCGGCGAATTCCGCATTTTAAGCATCGGCGATTCCTACACGGCGGCCATCACCAAGCCCCAATATTCATTCAGCGCCGTGCTGGAACGGGAGTTGAACCGCCTGGGAACGGGCAGGCGCGTACGGGTGATCAACCTCGGCGTCGGCGGCACCTCGTTTCCCCAGTACCTGGCGGACTATCTTTTTTGGAGCAAAATTCTGCGTTTCGACGCGGTCCTCTTCAATATCTGTCTCGCCAACGACTTCACCGACGTCGAGTTCAAGCCCTTTGATCCCAAGTCGCTCCAGAGGGAAAAGTTCATAACCGGCATCGGCTCCACCCTGCCGCACCTGTTTCCCTTCCGCTTCCTGGATTACGCATACGGAATCATCCAGGCGGAACACAATTTGAAGCCCGCCGACGAGTACTACCAGCCGTCCTACCAGGTGCCTTGGAATCGATACGTCTTGTCCACGGTCAAGGTCTCGCGCATTTTCACCCCGAGCGAGATGCCGGGGTTCGGCAACGGCCTGGATTGGGCCGGGCATTTCATGGCCTTCGTCAAGCAACTCGAGGATTCCGGGGTCAGGGTCGCGGTCATGGCCAGCCCGCCGCATCTTTTTTTCAATGAGCGCCTGTTGCGGGAAACCGCGGCGCGCGCGGGCGTCGCGGCGGACACGATCGACCGGGCGTTGCCGCTCTTTGTGCTCAACGAGTTCGGCCGCCGCCGCGGCGTGACCGGCGAAATCCTCGATCCGAGCCCCTGCCTGGCCTTCCATGCGGCCAAGGGCGAGGATTTGTACTACGGGACCGATACCCACTGGACCGTCCGGGGCAACGAGATCGTCGGCGATTATTTGGCCGACGCCCTGGCGCGGCGTTGGTTCGATGTCGCGCCGCGGCCGCCTGTTTCCGATTGCCCCCCTGGAGCCAAGGCCCAGGAGGCGGGCGAGCCGGCCAAGGCCGCCGTGCTCGGCATGATCGAGCGGCTCGGATTGTAAGGTCCGCGCCCGCGAAGCGGGAAAAATCGGCGGCTGGGCTTGGTCGCGCCGTTTCGCCCCCCCCGGTCGTGGTCGCGCCCGAACGCGGCGCCCGCCAGGGAGCGCGCTGGGCGCCCGGCGAGCCCAACCCCCTGTGCCCGGTGCGTCGTCGCAAGGAAAATGGGTCCGGCTGTTTCCGCCGACCCGGGATACGCTCGTGACGGACGATCCCGGACCAGGCCCCGCCACTTCTTGAAATCCATACCAAAAACATCCTGAATTTATGGACTTTTTCGGTTTCACCCTGGACCCGTGCACGGGTGGAACGTGAGGGTGGCCGGGAATCGGAGAAATCCCGAGCACATTGTCCGGGAATGGGAGAATGTTCAGGGATGAATTGACGGACATTGGAATCGGGTGCATAAAGTGAAACGGGTTTCCATGGAAACCGGACGGCGGCGTGAAGGACCGAGGTAAACGGTTTCCGGCCGCCGGCCGGGATGATGCGAGCACGGCAACAGCCCGCTGTGGCGGGACACGACGAGGTGATTCACAATGGCCGCAACTGACGTCGAAACCACGGAAAACGAGTCGAAAAGAATGACGCGGCGGGCCTTCATCAAAAGCGTTGTCGCCGCCGGGGCGGTGTCTTGGGCCGGCTACATGTTTCGCGGCGCGGCCTTAGCCGGCCCAAAGGCTTCCGCCGCCTCGGTCGAACGGCTGATTACGCTCTGCGTCAACGGGCAGCAGCGCCACGTCGACGTCATGCCCCAGGAGACCCTGGCCGCGACCCTGCGCAACAAGCTCGGCTTAACCGGCGTCAAGATCGGCTGCGACCGCGCCGAGTGCGGCGCCTGCACCGTGCTGATCGACGATGTCCCCAGGTATTCCTGCTCAACTTTGACCCACTCCGTGCGGGACGCGAAGATCGTGACCGTCGAAGGGCTGGCCGGGCCGGATGGGGCGCTGCATCCGTTGCAGCAAGGCGTCCTGGACGAGCAGGGGTTCCAATGCGGCTTTTGCGCGCCCGGGTTTCTCATGGCCACGGTCGGTTTTTTGAAGACCAATCCCGAGCCCACGCGCCGGGAGCTGGCCCACGGAGTTTCCGGAAATCTGTGCCGCTGCCAGGACTATGACAAGATCCTCGACGCACTCATGCGCGGCGCGCAATATCTCAGGAAGGCATAGCCATGACCAACGAAGCGGTTATTTCCGGTCAAAAGCTTGTCGGCGTGAATTACACCACCCCGGACCAACTGGGCAAAGTGACCGGCGCGGCCAAGTACGCCGAGGACTTCCGGGCCGACGGCATGCTCTTTTGCAGACTTTTGGTCAGCCCCATGCCCCATGCCCGGGTGAAGCGGATCAACGCCGCCGCCGCCTTGGCCATGCCGGGCGTCAAGGCTCTGATCACCGCCGAGGACCTGCCGCCCCCGGCCGATTTCGTGACCGACACCGGGGCCGTGATCCGGGCCAGCAAATGGGCGGAGCGCGCCCTGACCATGGAGCCGCTCTTTCAGGGCGACCCCATTCTCGCGGTGGCGGCGGTGGACGAGTTGACGGCCGCCGAGGCCATCGAAAAGATCGAAATCGAATTTGAACAGCTGCCCTTCGTGGTCAGTCCCTTGGACAGCCTGCGCCCGGGCGGGCCGAACGCGCGCGGCGACGGCAACGCCTGGATCAAACCCCCGCCGGGACCGGCCAAACCCGGGGAAGCGCCCGGACCGCCGCCGCCCGAGGTGCGCGAAATCAAATGGACCGCGGCCGATTTCGCCGCCGCCGGGGAAGGACGGCTGCCCATGGGCCAGCCGTCGGACCAATGGTCCTACGGCGATATCGAAGCCGGGTTCAAAAGCGCGGCCCTGGTGCTCGACGAAACTTTCGTGACCCCCAACACCAGCCATCAGCCCATGGAAACCAGGTCGGTGCTGGCTTACTGGCAAAACGGCAAGGTGTTCATCCACACCGGCACCCAAAGCACCATGCAGACCGTTCCCGCCATATCGCGCTGGCTGGGAATCGAGACCGGCAAGATCGTTCTGATCAGCGAATACACCGGCGGCGGCTTCGGCAGCAAGGGCACGGCCTCCTTGTCCCTGGTCATCCCGGCCCTTTTGTCCCGCAAGGCGAACGCGCCGGTGATGATGCGCGTCAGCCGCGAGGAAGAGTATTACATCGGCCGGGCGCGGCCCAGTCTGTACGGCCGGGTCAAGGCCGGCTTCTCCAAGGAAGGCCGACTGCTCGCCCTGGACATGTACGTCGTCATGGACAACGGCCCCTACGAGGAAAACAACGACGCCGCCGCCTCCGGCCGCATCGTCTCGCTGGTCTACCAGCCCGTGGCCATGCGCTGGCGCGGGATCGGGGTTTTGACCAACACCCCGACCCGGACTTTCCAGACCGCGCCCGGCGGCATGCAGGGCGTGACCATCATGGACCCGGTCCTGGCCAAGGCGGCTCGCAAACTGGGTCTCGACCAGGTGGCGATCCGCACCGTGAACGCCCCGGCGGGCAAGGCGCTTTTCGGCGGTCCTTCGCCCGACGGGACGCGCCCGCACGCCACCAGCGCCTTTCTCAAGGAAGCGCTGGCCCTCGGGGCCGGGCAGTTCCGGTGGGAAGAGCGCAAGGCGCGCCAGGCCGGGCCGAAGGGTCCGAAAGTGCGCGGGCTGGGCGTGGCCGTCAGCGCCTTCGTGGCCGGTTCGGTCGGCTTCGACGGGCTGATCGTCATCAAACCCGACGGCGGCGTCCGTTTCCACTGCGGCATCGGCAACCTGGGCACGGAGTCGGTCAGCGACGTCCACCGGGTGGCGGCCGAGTCGTTGGGCGTGCCCTGGGAGCGCTGTGAAATCGTCTGGGGAAACACCGCCAAGCATCTGCCCTGGACCTGCGTTTCCGGCGGCAGCCAGACCACCCACGCCATGACCCGGGCGGCCCTGGCCGCGGCCTTGGACGCCAAGAAAAAACTGCGGGACATCGCCGCCCGCGCGCTCGGCGGCGTGCCCGAGGAATACGAGGTCGCGGGCGAGCGCGTCTTTCGCCGGGGCGGGCAGGGACTGAGCCTGGGCGAGGCCGCGACGCGGGCCGTGGCCCTCGGCGGCGTTTACGACGGCCACGAATTTCCGGCCGAAATCAACCGGCTCACCAAGGAGTCGGTCGCGGCCCTGGCCGGCCAGGGACTCATCGCCGTGGCCAAGGACGCCTTCGCCCACGACGGGCAGAGCTTTTCCTATGTCGCCAGTTTCGCCGAGGTCGAAGTCGACCGCGAAACCGGCTCGTATACCATCCTTGATTTCCACGCCGTGGCCGACGCCGGCGTGGTGATCCATCCGCGCGCCTTCGGGGCGCAGGTGCTCGGCCGCTCCATGCAAGGCATCGGCCACGCCGTCGGGCAGAAATGGGTGTACGACAAGCATTACGGGCTGCCCTTGGCCAAGCGCTTCCACCAGACCAAGCCGCCGACCCTGCTCGACCTTCCGGTCAAGATGGGCTGGGACGCGCTGGGCATTCCCGATCCCGAGACGCCGATCGGCGCGCGCGGCATCGGCGAGCCGCCGGTCGGCGCGGCCTGCGCGGTGATTCTCAACGCCCTGTCGGACGCCCTCGGCGACGACCTGTTCCGGCGCGCGCCCGTGACCGCCGACATGATCTTGGCCGCGCTCGATGAAGGCGGGGCCATTCCCGGCGGCCTGGAGGCCAATGTCTGAAGAGCAAGCCGCCCGGGCCACGCGGCGGCGGGAGACCGAATATGGCGATCATTCGCGACATCATGCCTCAATTCGATCTGGTGCAACCGGCGAGCGTGGAGGATGCCCTGGCCCTGCTCGCCCGGCACGGGGATACGGCCTGGGTGATGGCCGGCGGCCTGGACAGCCTGGACTGGTTCAAGGACCGGATCAAACGGCCCAAGGTGGTGGTCGACCTGAGCCGGGTCGCTGGGCTGCGCGGCGTGAGCGCGCAAGGCGACGGGCTTACGATCGGGGCCATGACCACCCTGACCGAGGTGGCGCGGCATAAGGACGTGCAAGAGCGGTTCGGCCTTTTGTCCCGGGCGGCGGAGTCGGCGGCTTCCCCGCAGATCCGCAACCAGGGCACGATCGGCGGCAACGTCTCCCAGGACGCCCAGTGCTGGTATTACCGCAACGGTTGGACCTGTTACCGCGCCGGCGGCAACATGTGCTACGCCGACACGCCGGTGGGCATGAACCGGGAGCACGCCATTTTCGACGCCGAGCGTTGCGTCGCGGTCAATCCCTCGGACACCGCCCCGGCCATGATCGCCCTGGACGCGCGAATGGTCATCCAAAACGCGGGCGGGACGCGCGAGGTGGCGGCCCAGGATTATTTCATCGGCCCGCGTCACGACATCACCCGCATGAACGTGCTCGCCCCCGGCGACCTGTTGACCGCGATCCGGATTCCGGCGGCCTTTGCCGGGGCGCGTTTTTATTTCGAAAAGGTCCGGGATCGGCGGGTGTGGGATTTTCCGCTGGTCAACATCGCCGCCGCGCTGGTCATGTCCGGCGAGCGGATCGAGCGCGCGCGCCTGGCGGTCAATGCCGTGGCGGCGCACCCGGTGCGCCTGACCCGGGTGGAAGAGGCGGTCGCGGGCAAACCCCAAAACGAGTCCACCGCCGAGTTGGCCGGGTCTCTCGCGGCCTCCGGGGCGCGGCCGTTGCAATACAACGGCTATAAGGTGCCGCTGGTGCGCAATCTGGTGAAACGGGCCATTCGCGGCCAGGAGGAGCCATGGACGTAATGCAGTTGGCCAACAACCCGTGGGGGCAGGTGGTTCCCATCCACATCGCCTGGTTCTTGATGTGGCTGTCGCTCGCGGCCGGATTGGCATTCCTGGCGGCGCATGCCCTGTTCGTCCGTTTCCTGGCCAAGCCCGAGGCGGATGCCGGCCCCGTCGCCCCGGAACTGGCGGCCTGCGTGCCGGAAAAAACGCCACGGCATTCGCTCGCGGCCAGGATTTTCCATTGGCTCATGGCCGCGGCCATGCTCACGCTGCTGTGCACGGCCTTTTTGCCCAGGGCCGGGCTGCGCTTCGATTGGGTCAACATCCATTGGATCGCCGGGATCGTCCTGCTTCTGGCCATCGTCTTTCATCTTGGCCACGCCGTGTTCTTCATGGACTTCTGGTCGATCTGGCCGGACCGGGCGGACCTCGGCAATGTCTGGAACGGGGTTTTGCGCGTCTTGGGGAAAACTGTTCCGGCGTCCGCGAAACCGGGAAAATATCCGCTCGGCAACAAGATGTACCATCTGGCCGCCTTGGCCTGCGGCCTGTGCCTGGCGGCGACCGGCGCGCTCATGCTGTTTCGGGTGCGCACGCCGTTTTTCACTCGCGATCCGTACCTGTTCGGCGACCTGACCTGGGGCCTGGTGTACCTGCTGCACGGCTTCGCCGGGGTGGCGCTGATCGCGCTTTCGATCATCCACGTGTACTTCGCGCTGCGGCCCGAGAAGCTGCCGATCACCCGGGCCATGATCTTCGGGGCCATGGATCGGCGGTATGTTCTGGCGCATCACGATCCCAAGCGCTGGGGTTGCGACGCGGGCACCAAATGACAAAGGGGAGCACCGTGACCGAGGCGCTGCAAGACGTCGTCGCCCGCTGCGACGCGATCGAGGAATGCTATGAATTCATGCTGGCTTATGCGGCGCGGGGCCTGCCGGGCGACGCCGGCGGCGGGCCGGGGACGCAGCTTCGCGACTTGCTCGCGCGCGCGGCCGAGGCGGCCGGGGGCCTCGGGGCGGCCTACGCCCGGGTCGCCCTGGAACTGCGGCTGGCGCCCGCCGAGACGTACCAAGCCTTTCTCGACGTGCTCGGCCGCGACGCCGGCAACGCCCTGGCCGCCGTCAACCTGGTGCTCGCCCAACCTCGGCTCAGCTCCCAGTTGATCGACAACTTGAACGCCTCCATGCATCTACGAACGCTTTTGACCGACATCTTTTTGATCGACGAGACCGTGAAGATCCAGCAGACCGCCGCCGGAACCAGCGGCGAAAACGTCGGGGAGGCAGCGGGTTAGCCCGCGATTTCAAGCCTTCCGCGATAGGATGTCCTCGATCGCGCGCCCGCTTTCCGCCTCCACCCGGGCCTTGACCCGCAGCGCGTTGCCAAGCCGCCTCGAGATGGCGGCCACGGCCTCGGGATCGTGGGCGTACTGGAGCAGTTTTTCGCCGAAGCGCTCTTCGATGGAGACGTTGCGGCGGCCGCGCGTGAGCTTGTCCGCCAAGGCGACCAGTTCGCGCTCGCCGACCGGTTCGCCTTCGGCCGGGACCGGATCGCGGTGGGCGGCCACGATTTCGGCCGTGCGCGAAAAGTTCCAGGCGGCCAGCAGCCGGCCGCCCTCGGCCTCATGCCCGGGGCTGCCCTTGGCGATGTCGTGCAACAAGGCGGCGGCGCGCACCAGCTCCAGATCGAGGCGGCCGGACGGCGGCCTCGCGGCGTTGACCGCCTCTCCCAGGGCCACGGCGCACTTGGCCACGGCCCGGGCGTGGGCCAGGCCGCGCCCGGACATGCCGGCAAGCAACGCGGCGCACTCGGCCCGGGTCGGGACCTCCAACCGCTCAAGCCGGGCCAGGACCCGCCGATAGTCCCCGGGCCGGTCCATATCCAGCAGCACGCCCGCGTCATGGACCGCGACGTCCAGGACGCCGCCCGGGAGCTTGTCCAGCGCCCCGGCCAGGCCGCCTTGCCCGCCCCGTGCGGCATGGTCCAGGATGGCCGGCAGGGCGAGTCGGGAAATGAGCGGCGGATGGCCTCGGCGGCCGCGAAAGACCGGGCGCGCGGCCATAACCCCCGGCCGGGCCGGACCAAGAGCGCGCGCCAGGGCGGCAAAGACGGCCGGCCTGACCAGCGGAACGTCCACGGGCAGGATGAAAAAGGCCTCGGCTGCTTCCGGCAAGGCCGAGATCCCGGCCACGACCGAGGAGAACATGCCCGCGCGATAATTTTCGTTGTCGGCCGCCGCGGCCCCGGCGGCCAGGGCTTCGGCCGCGACCGCCTCCCGTTCATGTCCGGTGATTACGATGACATCGACGACCCCGGCTTCCCGAAACAGGCGCACCACCCGCGCCAGGGCCGTCTCCCGGCCGAGGGGGAGAAGGGGTTTGAGCGCCCGCATGCGGCTGCCGAGCCCGGCCGCCAGGACGACGGCCGCAAGCCGAACCGGGGTCATGATTTCGGATTGTCCCGCGACAGTCCGGCGCGGGCCTGGATCAGTTCGGCCACGATGCTCACGGCGATCTCCTCGGGAGTTTCCGCCCCGATGCCAAGCCCGATGGGGCAATGCACCCGGTCCAGGTCGGCCTGGGAAAAGCCTTGAGCGAGTAGGGCGGCGTAAGTGGCGGCCCGTTTTTGTCGGCTGCCGATCATGCCCACGTATCCGGCCCGCGTCGTGAGGGCCCCGGCCAGGACGGTTGCGTCGTGCTTGTGCCCCCGGGTGACGATGGCCACGAAATCGGTCGGCCCGAGCCCCTGCTCGAAACAGGTTGCAAAGTCGGCCAGCAGGCGCACGCGGAAGGCTTCGGGAAAGCGCTCCCGGTTGGCGAAATCGGCGCGGTCGTCCAGGACGTGCACGCGAAATCCGGCCAGGGCGGCCAGCTTCGCCGTGAAAAAGGCCACATGCCCGGACCCGGCGATATGCAGGCTATAGGGCGGAACGAACGGTTCGCTGAGGCGCAAGCCGCCAGGGCTGCGCTCCAGGCGCGGCCGGAAGGACGGTCTTGGGCCGCCGTCCGGCGGCGCGGCGTCCCTGACCAGCCGTTTCGTCCGGACCATAAGCGACTCGTCCGGGCCTTCCAGGTCCGTGACCAGAACGCTTATGCGGCCCGCATCCAGCTCGCCGGCCAGGGAGGCGAAGAGGGCCGGGAGTTCCCCGCCGGCGTCGAGGCGTTCGAGAAACACGCTCACGTTGCCGCCGCAAACCATGCCCAGGGAATCGGCTTGGTCGTCGGTCAGGAGAAATTCGCGCAACATCGCGCCGCCGCGCGGGAAAAGTTCCCGGGCGAGCGTGATGACTTTGGCCTCAAGGGCGCCGCCGCCCACGCTGCCGTGGATGCTTGCGTCGGCCAGAACGGCCATCCTGGCGCCGCAAGAGCGCGGGGCCGAACCGGTCTGGCCGGTCACGACGGCGAGCACCACGTCCCGGCCCGATTCAAGCAGGCCGTGCAGATTCCAGATGAAGCGGTTCATATCGTGGGGCGTCTCCGTGAGCGTCCAGACTTTCTTTGGGACCTTCCGGTACCTGCCGGGTCACTCGACGCGCGATCCGGACCGGCCTCCGGGGATGACCATAACCGATCCTCTCCCCGTGGAAAAGCCGGAATGACCGGAAATGCGAATCCGATGGTTTGGCCTGCAATGTATCCGGCGGGCGCCTGGCGGATACAGTTGCGAACGCGATTCCTCCTCTTGGGCAAGCCGGGGTTCGGGCGGGGGAAAGGCGGTTGGGCCTTCGTCGTCAGGAGATCAT
>Ga0302279_10004497_pt1 | contig 16436 bp, 9 predicted proteins | sample III_Bog_N3_3_FD_194541 | JGI IMG/M metagenome (GOLD analysis project Ga0302279, IMG submission 194541) | Peat permafrost microbial communities from Stordalen Mire near Abisko, Sweden - III_Bog_N3_3 | ecosystem: Environmental > Terrestrial > Soil > Wetlands > Peat | place: Sweden: Abisko...
CACACCCTCGTCGACCATGGCGGAGACCTGCGATGAGTGGGCCGCGCTCGGGAAGCCGAACCTCTGGGGTCAGGTGCCGCGCATCGTCGAGATGCAGTCGGAGGGTGGGGTGGCGGGCGCAGTCCACGGGGGCCTCCTCGGAGGGGCGCTCACCACGACCTTCACGGCCTCGCAGGGCCTGCTGCTGATGATCCCCAACCTCTACAAGATAGCGGGTGAACTCTTGCCTTTCACGATGCATGTGAGCGCGCGCGCGCTGGCCGCGCAGGGCCTCTCGATCTTCGGCGACCACCAGGACGTCATGGCGTGCAGGGCCACGGGATGCGCGCTCCTGTGCAGCAATTCCGGCCAGGAGGCGCACGACCTCGCCCTCGTGGCCCACGCGGCAAGCTACCGCTCCAGGATACCTTTCATCCACTTCTTCGACGGCTTCCGGACCTCCCACGAGGTGTCCAAGCTCTCGGTGCTCTCCGACGACAACCTCCGGAGCGTCATCGACGAGGCCGACCTGGCCGCCTTCCGGGCGCGTGCCATGACGCCCGACAAGCCGACCCTCCGCGGCACGGCCCAGAACCCGGATGTCTACTTCCAGGGCCGCGAGGCCGTGAACAAATTCTATGACGCCCTCCCCGGGATCGTCCAGGAGACCATGGACAAACTGGCCGCCGTCACGGGCCGGAGCTACCACCTCTTTGACTACCACGGGCACCCCGCCGCCGAGCGGGTCATCGTGGCGATGGGCAGCAGCGTGGAAACGGCCGTTCAGACCGTGGACTGGCTCGTTGCAAGGGGCGAGAAGGTCGGCGTCATCGCGGTCCGTCTTTTCCTTCCCTTCCACGTGGATTCGTTCCTTGCCGCGCTCCCCAAGACGGTGAAGGCGATCGCGGTGCTTGACCGCACCAAGGAGCCAGGCTCGATCGGCGAGCCGCTTTACCTGAGCACGGTGGCAGCGCTCGCCAAGGGGCGCTTGGCCCTCGCGAACTCGCCCTCCGTTGTGGGCGGCCGCTACGGCCTCGGTTCGAAGGAGTTCACCCCCGGGATGGTGCGCGCGGTGTTTGAGCACCTGAGCAAGAAGGAACCCCACAACCATTTCACGGTGGGAATAACCGACGACGTCACCGGATCCTCGCTCCCGTTTGACCCCGAGTTCGACGTGGACAACCCGGGTGTCCGCCAGTGCGTGTTCGTGGGCCTGGGCGCGGACGGCACCGTCGGGGCCAACAAGAACTCGATAAAGATAATCGGAGAGCAGACCGACAATTTTGCGCAGGGCTATTTCGTGTACGACTCCAAGAAATCGGGCTCGATGACGATCTCGCACCTTCGCTTCGGCCCTAGTCCGATTCGCGCGCCCTACCTAATCAGGAAGGCCGATTTCGTGGCCTGCAGCCAATTCAGCTTTGTCGGCCGGACCGATGTGCTCCGGTATGCGGCGCCAGGCGCCACCGTGCTCCTCAATTCGCCCTACACACCCGAGGAGACATGGAAGAAGCTCCCTCTGGAATGGCAGAACACTCTGATAGATAAGAAGCTGCGTCTCTTCGTCATCGATGCGACCCAGGTGGCGCAGGCGAGCGGGATGGGGCGCCGCACGAACACGGTGCTCCAGACCTGCTTCTTCGCGCTCTCCGGGGTCCTCTCCCAGGAGGAGGCCATCAAGCACATCAAGAAGGCGATCGACAAGACCTACGGAAAGAAGGGCGAGCAGATCGTCCGGATGAACTACGCCGCCGTGGACGCAGCCCTCGCCGGCATGTGCGAGGTGAGGATCCCGGAGGCCGCGGATTCGAACGCCACCGCCACTGTGCCTCCGGCCTACAAGGGGGCACCCGCGTTTGTGCGCGAGGTGACGGCCCGCCTCCTCGCGGAGGAGGGCGACCTCATGCCCGTCAGCGCCATCCCGCTCGACGGCTGCTGGCCCACGGGCACCGCGCGCTTTGAAAAGCGCAACATAGCCCTCGAGGTGCCCTCCTGGGACTCCTCGATCTGCATCCAGTGCAACAAGTGCGTCATGGTCTGCCCGCATGCAGCTATCCGCGCCAAGTTTTTCGCTCCCGGGGAGCTGGAGGGGGCCCCTGCGGATTTCCTATCGGCTGCGTTCCGCTCCACGGAGTTTCCGGGACAGCGTTACACAATCCAAGTGGCTCCCGAGGATTGCACGGGATGCTCGATCTGTGTCCAGGTCTGCCCGGCCAAGGACAAGACCAACCCCAGGCACAAGGCGATCGACATGGTGGCGCAGGCGCCCCGTTTGGAGAAGGAACGCCTGAACTGGGATTTCTTCCTGGCGCTTCCCGATCCGGACCGCACGAAGCTCGACATGAGCACGGTCAAGGGCGCCCAGTTCGGAGTGCCCTTGTTCGAGTTCTCCGGCGCCTGCGCGGGCTGCGGCGAGACTCCCTACGTGAAGCTCCTCAGCCAGCTCGTGGGCGACAGGCTCCTTATCGCGAACGCCACGGGATGCTCCTCCATCTACGGGGGCAATCTCCCGACCACCCCGTACTGCTTTGACTCGAACGGCCGCGGGCCCACGTGGGCCAACTCCCTGTTCGAGGACAACGCCGAGTTCGGCCTCGGCCTGCACCTGGCCGTGGAGCAGCGTTCCCGCAGCGCCCGAGAGATCCTCGCCCGCGTCGCCGGCCGTGTTGGCCCCGACCTCGCAACCGCGATCCTTGGCGCCGACCAGAGCACGGAAGCCGGCATCGCCGCGCAGCGCGAACGGGTCCTTGCCCTGCGCCTGGCCCTGAGGCCCCTCGGCGACCCGGACGCCCTGCGCCTGGCGGCGCTCGCCGACGACCTTGTTAAGAAGTCCGTCTGGATCCTCGGGGGCGACGGCTGGGCCTACGACATCGGCTACGGCGGCCTGGACCACGTCCTGGCCTCCGGCGCAAACGTCAAGGTCCTGGTTCTCGACACGGAGGTATACTCGAACACGGGCGGTCAAGCCTCGAAGTCGACCCCCATGGGTGCTGTGGCCAAGTTTGCCGCAGGCGGAAAAGCGATCGCCAAGAAGGATCTCGCCCTGATCGCCATGCAGTACGGCCATGTCTACGTTGCCCGAGTGGCCTTTGGCGCGAAGGACAGCCAGACAATCACCGCCTTCCGGGAGGCGGAGAGCTACAACGGCCCCGCGCTCATCATCGCGTACTCGCATTGCATCGCGCACGGCTTCCCGCTGCACCTTGGTCTTGAGCAGCAGAAGCTGGCTGTCGACACGGGCTACTGGCCCCTCTTCCGCTACGACCCGCGCCTGGCTGCAAAGGGCGAGGTTGCGCTCAAGCTCGACTCCGGTCCTCCCAAGTCGGAGCTCTCGCGGTTTACCGCCAACGAGACCCGGTTTGGTATCCTAAAGAACATCGCCCCCGACAGGGCCACCGAGCTCGGCGCCCTGGCGCAGGCTCAGGTCAGGCAGCACTACGCTCTCTACCAGCAGCTCGCCGCCCCCACGGCCCCGAGCAGCAACGGACACACCCCGCCGTCCCCGGCACCCATCGCACCCCCAACGACCCCAAATCCCGTATCCCGGTCATGAACCTCGAAACCACCTACCTCGGGCTCAAACTAAACAACCCCCTGGTGATCGGCGCCTCGCCCTTCTCCGAGGAGGTCCACGTCGCCTGCCAGCTTCAGGATGCCGGCGCCTCAGCCATTGTCATGCGCTCCCTTTTCGAGGAGCAGATAGACGCCGAGCAGCGGGCCCTGATCCACCTGATCGAGACCCCGGCGGAGAGCAATGCGGAGGCGACTTCCTATTTCCCCGCCTATTCGGAGTACCAGCTGACCCCGGATCGCTACCTAAAGCAGATCGAGAACCTTAGGTCAGCACTGACCATTCCCGTAATCGCCTCCCTGAATGGGTGCAGGCCTGGAGGTTGGACCGACTATGCCGCCAAGATGGAGGCCGCGGGTGCGAACGCCATCGAGCTGAATCTCTACCAGCTGGCCACAGACCCCGCCTTGGACGCCGAGCAGGTCGAGACGGCGATGCTTGAGACCGTCGGCCTTGTGGCCGCGGCCGTGAACATCCCGGTCTCGGTAAAACTCTCTCCCTTCCACACGTCGCCCGCCCAATTCGCCCTCGCCCTTGAGAGGGTCGGCGCCTCCGGGGTGGTGCTTTTCAACCGGTTCTACCAGCCCGACTTCGACATCGAGCTGCTGGAGGTAAAATCCCAGCTCAAGCTTTCCGACCCAAGCGAGCTTCTGCTAAGGCTCCGATGGCTTGCCATTGTCTCCCCGCACTTTCGTGGATCGCTCTCGGCCACCGGAGGCATCCATAGCTCCGAGGATATCGTGAAGGCCGTCCTCGCGGGAGCCCATACCGTGCAGCTTGTGTCGGTGCTCTTGAAACACGGCCCAAGGGTCCTCTTTAGCCTCCTTGACGGCGTGGAAAGCTGGATGAAGGAGCATGAGTACGACAGCGTGGCGGAGTTCCGCGGCGCGATGAACCTGAAGCGCTGCGCGGACCCGGCTGCCTTCGAGCGCGCCAACTACATGCGGATCCTGCAGAGCTGGCGCGTCTAGCCGCGCCACGCCCTTCCTAGGCGGCGGCCGACCCGCCCGCGTCCTTTCGCCTCGCCACGCCCCCGTTGCCCATTATGGCTGCAGGTGGGCAATCGTTGCCCCCGCCCACCGAAACGCAGCCGAATGACGCTGGTCCGCCAAATCTTCATTTCGCCCGGCCACAACTATTTCGGCCGCTACGGAAAGGTTGCTGCGACGCACCCGGCCGTGGAGCTCGAGGAGGTGCAGTGCGTCACCGGCATGGGGCTGAAGGGGGACAGGTTCTTCGGTTACCGCCCCGACTACAGGGGACAGGTGACCTTCTTTTCCGAGGAGGTATGGAGGCAGCTCCAGGAGCACTTCAAGGTGCCGGGCCACGCCCCGTCCGTGCTCCGGCGCAACGTGATCCTGAGTGGCGCAGACCTGAACGACCTGATCGGGCGGCGGTTCTCGATCCAAGGCGTGCAGTTCGAGGCGACGGAGGAATGCCGTCCGTGCCACTGGATGGACAAGGCCGTGGCGCCCGGCGCGGAGGAGTGGCTGAAGGGGCGGGGGGGCCTGCGCTGCAGGGTGCTCTCCGATGGGGTGCTCCGCCGGGAGGCGGCGTGACCAAGCGGGGCGCGCCATTGGCGGGCGTTGTCCTGGCGGGAGGGCGCTCGGTCCGGATGGGCCGCGACAAGGCCCGTCTGAGGATCCGAGGCGTCGAGCTTTGGAGGCGCCAGCTTCGCGTCCTGGAGCAGGCCGGGGCGCGCCCGCTGGTGCTCGCCCTAAGGCCGCGCCAGCGTTCGTACGGCTGGAGGGGTGGCGAGATTCGGGACGCTTCGGAGGGGGCGGGCCCGATTGGGGCCCTTGCCGCGGCATTGTCGTTCTCAAGCTCCCCGTGGGTAGCGGTCCTGGCCGTGGACCTTCCCCATATGGACGCGGCATGGTTTCGCAGGCTCAGGCGCAAGTGCCGACCTGGTGTGGGCGCCGTCGCGCGTGGCCCCGATGGTTTCGAACCCCTGGCAGCCATATACCCGAGCAACGCCGGGCACCTCTGCCTGGAGAACCTGGAAAAAGGGAGGTTCTCCCTCCAAATCCTGCTCGGCGCGCTTGTTCGCCGGCGCCTGATGGTGGTGCAGCCCCTGCGTGCGAGCGATCGCGACAGGCTCACCAATTGGAACACCCCAAAGGACCTGGGATGAGCGCCTTCCCCCGGGATTGGGGCCGCAAAAGTTACAAATGAGCCCGTCCGGGCACAAAAACGACGCAGGCCTTTGACAGGGCAAGAATTCGGGTTATCAGCAAAGTCCAAGCAGCAGATTACCCCCGCTGCGTCCCCATGCCCGTCAGCACCGTGCCCCAGCAGCCTGGCCTCACCCCGAATGGCGGCACCACCCCGGTTAACCTCCTACGGTCGGTGGATGGGGACCTGTCGTCGCATGAGGACGCGCTCGCGACCGAGGAGCCCCTGGAGATCCAGCTCAGCTATGAGCGTCGCGGAGGGGTGCGGGTGAACCGGAGCATCTCCGTTACCATGCGGACGCCCGGGAATGATGCGGAGCTGGCGGCAGGATTCCTCTTTGGGGAGGGGCTCATTTGCGAGCGCAGCCAGATAGCGGAGATAGTGCCCGTGCCCAGGGAGTCCGGTAACCATTTTAACTCCAACACGATCCGTGTCTGCCTATCGACCGGCGTTGAGGTCGACCTGCGTGCTCTGGAAAGGCATTTTTACACGACCTCAAGCTGCGGGGTATGCGGCAAGACCTCGATCGAGGCCCTGAGCGCGGCCCGGGAGATAAGGCTCTCTCCTGAGGAGCCTCGTGTCCCCCTGCGCATCCTGGTCGGACTGCCCGAACAGCTGCGCAAAACCCAGAGCGTGTTCGAGCGAACGGGAGGCCTCCACGGAGCCGCCCTGTTCGAACCCACAGGGCGCCTGGTACTGGCGCGCGAGGACGTGGGCAGGCACAACGCCGTGGACAAGGTGGTCGGCGCGCAGCTTCTCGCGGGCACCACGCCGCTCGGGAACGCTGTCCTGGTGGTGAGCGGCCGCGCCAGTTTCGAGCTCATGCAGAAGGCCCTCATGGCTGGCATACCGATCTTTGTGGCGGTGGGCGCGCCCTCAAGCCTGGCGGTGGACCTTGCCCGCCAGTTTGGCTCCACGCTCCTCGGCTTCGCCCGCGGCGACCGGGTGAACGTTTATTCCGGCGCACAGCGGCTGGTCGAGGCTGCCCAGGAACCCGTGGATTTCTAAGCCATGGCGAGCACTGAGATCCCCGATCCCGAGGCGATCCCGCCGATCGAGCTAAAGGGGACGCGCATCGATGCGGTGAAGGGCGCGGCGGCGGGAATAAAGGCCGTGGCGAGCACCGTGGCCTTTAGCTACCGCGAAATGGGCGTCGTGAGGGGCACGAAGATGCTCCTCCAGATCAACCAGAAGGACGGATTCGACTGCCAGAGCTGTGCGTGGCCTTCGCCAGACGGCGACCGCCATGTCGCCGAATTCTGCGAGAACGGGGCCAAGGCCGTCTCGGATGAGGCCACGACAAAGCGGATCACCCGGGCTTTTTTCAAGGAGCACAGCGTGTCCGAGCTCGCGGCACGGTCCGATTACTGGCTCGGGCAGCAGGGGCGACTCACCGAGCCGATGGTGCTGCGAGCGGGAGCCACGCACTACGAGCCCATTGCCTGGGAGGACGCCTTCACGCTCGTGGCCGGGACGCTAAAGGGCCTGGCGACCCCCGACCACGCTTCGTTCTACACCTCAGGCAGGACAAGCAACGAGGCCGCGTTCCTCTACCAGCTCTTTGTGCGGGCCTTTGGCACGAACAACCTGCCGGACTGCTCAAACATGTGCCACGAGTCGAGCGGGGCCGCGCTCAGCCAGATGATAGGTATCGGGAAGGGCACGGTGACGCTCCCCGATTTCGAAAAGGCCGACGCGATCTTCATCGTCGGCCAGAACCCGGGCACCAACCACCCGCGGATGCTGACGGCGCTGCAGGCGGCCAAACACCGCGGCGCCAAGATCGTGAGCATCAACCCGCTTCCCGAGCTTGGCCTCGAACATTTCAAGAATCCGCAGGAGCTCATGAACCCCCTGCGCGTGCCCGGGATCCTCTTTGGAAAGGGAACGGCCATAGCGGACCTGTGGCTGCCGGTGAGGATCAACGGCGACATGGCGGTATTCCAGGGCATCATGAAGGAGATGCTCGAGGCGGAGGACGCGGGCCCAGGAACGGTCCTTGACCGTGAATTCATTGCGGATTTCACGAGCGGGTTTGAGGAGCTCTCTGCGCACCTGCGCAGCGTGTCCTGGGAGTCCATCACCGAGGCGAGCGGACTCGATCGGGGAATGATCCGGGAGGCCGCCTCAGTTGCCATGGCGTCACGGGCGACGATCGCGTGCTGGGCCATGGGCCTGACCCAGCACAAGAACGCGGTCGGCACGATCCAGGAGGTCATGAACTTCCTCCTGCTGCGCGGGGACATCGGCCGCCCGGGTTCCGGGGCCTGCCCGGTCCGCGGTCACAGCAACGTGCAGGGGGACAGGACCATGGGGATCTTCGAGAAGCCATCGGCGCGATTCCTGGACAGGCTGGGGGAGGAGTTCTCCTTTGCGCCCCCGCGCGTGCACGGCCGGGACGTGGTGGACACGATCAGGGCGATGCACTCGGGCGAGGTCAGCGTCCTTTTCTGCCTGGGTGGCAACTTCCTCTCGGCAACCCCGGACACCGAGTTCACCGCGGTCGCCCTTCGGAGCTGCGCGCTGACCGCCCAGGTTGCAACAAAGCTAAACCGCTCGCACCTGATCACGGGGCGAACCGCCCTGATCCTGCCGTGCCTCGGGCGCTCCGAGCGCGACCTGCAGGCCTCCGGGGAGCAGTTTGTCACGACCGAGGACAGCATGGGCATCATCAACCCGTCGCGGGGCAGCCTCCAGCCGGCCTCACCGGAATTGAGGAGCGAGACGGCAATAGTCGCCGGCCTGGCCAGGGCCGTGCTGGGCCCCACGGCCCCCGCTGACTGGGAAAAACTGTCCGGGAACTATGACTTGATCCGGGACCGCATCGAGCGGGTTGTCCCGGGCTTCAGCGATTTCAACAAAAGGATCAGGCTTGGACCCTTCTATCTGCCGAACGCTCCCCGCGACGGGCGGGCGTTCCACACGCCAAATAAGAAAGCGAATTTCACGATCCATGCCCTGCCGGCGGCTAAGCTCGAGCCGGGCCAGCTCGTCATGATGACGATACGAACCCACGACCAGTTCAACACGACGGTCTATGGCCTTGATGACCGCTACCGCGGCATCTTCAACGGTCGGCGGGTGATCTTCATGAACCCCCAGGACATGACCGATCGCGGCCTCGTGCAGGGACAGTTGGTCGATCTCACGAGCCATTTTAACGGCGAGCGCCGCCATGCCCCGTGCTTCATGGTGGCCCCTTTCAATATCCCGCGCGGCTGCACCGCCACCTACTTCCCCGAGGCCAACGTCCTTGTGCCGGTGGACAGCGTGGCCGACGTAAGCAACACGCCCACCTCCAAGAGCATTGTGATCACCGTTGGGCCCGCAGCCAATCCTAAGGCCGGCGCCACGGCCATGCGCTCCGAGGCCGCCCTCCAGCCCGGCTAGCGCGCCCCGCCCGTTTTCCAGTCCCTCAGCAACCCCCAATACCCCCCGTGCTATCCTTCCTCGACCGAGAGCATACGATCGCCCCCGCCGGCTACAGCCGCTGGCTTGTCCCTCCCGCCGCCATCGCGGTCCAGATGTGCATCGGAGAGATCTACGGCTTCAGCGTATTTAACCTGCCGCTAAGCCGCTCGCTCGGCATCACGAAGCCGGCGGCCGGCGACTGGTCCCTGCCCACGATCGTGCTCTGCACCTACTCGCTAGGCCTCATCATCCTGGGCCTGTCAGCGGCGGTTTTCGGCAAGTGGGTGGAGAAAAACGGACCCCGGAAGACCATGGTTGCCAGCGCCTGCTTTTTCTGCGGCGGGCTTGCCATCGCGAGCTTTGGCGTGCGGATCCACAATTTCGCGCTCCTCACGCTTGGCTATGGCCTGGTCGGGGGAATCGGCCTCGGCCTGGGCTACATCGCCCCGGTATCCACGCTTGTGAAGTGGTTCCCTGACCGCCCCGGAATGGCGACCGGCATGGCGATCATGGGCTTTGGTAGCGGAGCCCTGGTGGGCGGCCCATTGGGGGTGGTGCTCATGGACCATTTCAAATCGCCTACCTCGGTTGGGGTTTCGGAGGCCTTTCTTGTCATGGCGGGGCTGTATTTCGTGATGATGAACTTTGGCGCCCTGATCGTGCGCGTGCCCGCCCAGGGATGGGCCCCCGAGGGCTACGTTCCCTCGACGGAGGCTCGGAAGCTGGTGACGGCCGCCCAAGTGTCTGTGGACGTCGCATGGAGGACCCCCCAGTTCTGGCTCCTGTGGATGGTGCTGTGCACCAACGTGACGGCGGGGATCGGCCTGCTCGCGCAGGCCTCGCCGATGACCCAGGACATGTTCGGCGTGAGCGCCGCAGCGGCCGGGGGCTTTGTCGGGCTCCTGAGCATCTTCAACATGGGGGGACGGTTCTTTTGGTCCTCGTACTCCGATGTCATAGGGCGCAAGGGCGCTTTCTGCGTCTATTTCATCCTGGGGTGCATCCTTTACCTGCTTGTTCCCTATTCGCAGAAGCTTAACAGCGTTACCTTCTTCGGAGCGATCGCCTCGGTCATCATCTCCATGTACGGGGGAGGATTCGCCACGACCCCCGCTTACCTTCGCGATATCTTCGGCACGATGCAGGTTGGGGCCATCCACGGCAGGGTGATCACCGCATGGTCGATGGCAGCGGTGCTGGGTCCGCAGCTGGTCACGAACATCTCCGCCTACCAGAAGGCGCACGGGGTGCCTAAGGAGCAGGCGTACAACACCACGATGTACCTGATGGCCTGCATCCTGGTCGTCGGACTCGTCTGCAACCTTCTTGTCCGCGAGGTTGACCCGAAGCACCATCACAAGGAGTGGACCGCCTGACCGTTCGGCCGCTCATGCCCTGTCCCCAATCAAAAGAAAAACGATGAACTCCACCCCTTCAAAAAGCCCCGCTTGGTTAATCGCCCTCGCATGGATCCTTGTGGCACTGCCCCTAAGCTGGGGCCTCTACCAGAGCATCCTAAAGTCCAAGCCCCTCTTCATGGGCCCTGCGCCCGCCGCGACACCCGCCAAGGCGCCGCAGTAGAGCGACGAGCCGCGCAGGGAGCCGCAAAGCCCGCTAAAAAAGACCCAGGATTAGCGAGGGCCGCACACCGAGCAGGATGAGCATGACGGCAGCGGCGACGAGGGTGACCTCTGCAGCCGCGGGTATTGCTATCTTCCCGGCCCCGGGCGCCGGGGCTTCGACGAGAGCCTGTTTAAGTACGACCAGGTAGTAGTAGAGCGCAACCGCGCTCAGCGCAATCGCGAGCACGACAAGCCAGCCGGCGGGACCCGCAAGTCCCCCCAGGCGAAGGGCGGCGGCAAAGACCGAGAACTTGCCAAAAAAGCCCGCGAGAGGAGGAATCCCCGCCAGGGAGAGGATGTAGACTGAAAGACAGCCGGCCAGGAGCGGCGAACGTCGCGCTAGCCCCGCCAGGTCTGTCACGTTTTGGCACCCGCCCGAGGCCTCCACGACTCCCACGACAGCGAAGGCCCCGGCCGCCGCTATCCCGTAGGTCGAGGCGTAATAGAAGAGAGGCCCAACGCCGTAGTCGCCGGCCGCCATGACGCCCAGCATCAGAACCCCGGAATGAGCGATCGCCGAGTAGGCGAGCAGGCGGCGCACGTTCTGCTGCGCCAGGGCCCCGAAATTCCCTATAAGCATCGATAGCGCGGCAATGGCCGCCAGGGGTGCGAGCCAGCCCGGGGTCACGGCGGTCGTCGCGATGCTTCCAGCGACCGGATAAAAGCCCGTCCACAGGATGCGGGTAAAGAGGGTAAAGGCCGCAAGCTTTGAGGCCGATGCGACCAGGGAGGCGGACACCGTCGGTGCGCCCTCGTAGACGTCCGGGGCCCATAGGTGAAAGGGCGCCGCGGCCGCCTTGAAGCCAAAGGCGACCAGGACCATGACCAGGGCCACCATCAGCAGCGCGTTTGGCGGCTGCGAGCTTAGGCGCTCCGCGATCACCGGAATGTCGATTGAGCCCGTCAGCCCGTAAACCAGGCTAAGCCCGAAAAGCAGGAACGCGGCAGCCATGCCGCCGAAGAGGTAGTATTTCAGCCCGGCCTCGGCCGATTCGGGCCGGCTCTTGTCGAACCCGGCCAGGATGTAGAGGGAGAGGCTCGCGAGCTCGAGGGATAGGAATGCAACGAGGAGCTGCTGGGCGGCGGCCATGAGCGTGAAGCCCACTGCGGCGAATAGGATCACTGCAACCAACTCCGCCGGATTCCGGCCCGACCGGTTGCAGGAGGCGGTGCCCATCGCGAGGAGTGTGAGCGATAGAACGCCCACCCGCGTGGCCGTCGCTAGCCTGTCGAGAATGAAAACCCCGCCAAACACCGGGCCATGCGGCCCGATCCAAGCAAGCCATGCGGCGACCACCAGCGCCAAGGACCCCAGGCCCAGGGCGATTCCATGCCTTGCATCCGCGCTCCGGCCCTTAAGCAGCGACAGGTCGAGGCTAAGCACCAGGAGAGCACCCACCACCAGGGCCGTCTCAGGCCGAAGCGCCCAAAACAGCGCTGCATAGTCGAAGCTCACAGTCCGCCCCCTTTCAGAACCGCGTGGAAGAACGGCGTCTGCAGTGCCGGGCGGATCAGGTCAAGGAGGAGGTCGGGCTTTATACCAATGAGGATCGTTGCGCCAAGCAGCAGGACCGCCCCGCATTTCTCGGCAAGGGTGACCGGGGCATACGGCTCGGGATTCGCCGCAGCCTCGGTTGACGAGGCATGCCCAAAGAACGACACCTGGATCACCCTGAGAGTGAAGGCCGCGGCCACCAGGACCCCGACGGCGGCAATGACCGCGGCCCAGGGCGCCGACTGCCACGTGCCGATCAGAATTGTCAGCTCTGCCGGGAAACCGCTGAAACCGGGCATTCCCATCGAGGCAAGCCCCGCAAGCACGAACACGGCGGCGGCAAAAGGCATCCGCTTGTAGAGGGCCATGCCCCGGAGGTCCGCAAGCTTCCGCGTGTGGGTTCGGTCATAGACCATGCGGCCCACGACTGCAAAGAGCAGGCCCGCGATGACGCCGTGCGAGAACATCTGAAGCACGGCGCCGCTCACGGCCCTTACGTTTGCCGCGGCCAGGCCGAGCAGCACGAACCCCATGTGGCTCACGCTCGAGTAGCCGATCACGAACTTGAAGTCCTCCTGCACCAGCGCCACCAGCCCCGCATAGATGATCCCGATAAGGGCCAGCCAAAAGATCATGGGCTGCCAGAAGGCGAAGCCCATCGGGAAGAGCGGCATCGCCACGCGAAGGCAGCCGTAGGCCCCGAGCTTCATCACGACTCCGGCGAGGAGCATGGAGGCAGCGGTAGGCGCCGCGACGTGCCCGGTGGGCGCCCAGGTGTGGAAGGGGAACATGCCCGCAAGGACGGCAAACCCGAGGAACACCAGGGCGAACATCCAGACCTGCTGCCCGTGGGAGAAACCCGAGGCCGCCTGGGCCAACTCGGCCACGCCAAAGCTGTGGGCCCCGCCCGTGGCATATGCCCAGAGAAGGCCCGCAAGCACGAGCGCGCTCCCGGCGAACGAGTAAAGCACGAGCTTCATGGCCCCATACTCGCGGTTCGTGGAGCCCCAGATCGCGATCAGGAAGTATTTCGGAACGATGGCGATCTCGTAGAAGACGAAGAAGAGGAACGCGTCGGCGCTCAGGAAGACCCCGTAGACGCCGCCGATCAGCGTTAGGTAGAACGCGAAGAACTCCCCCGTTCGCTTGTCCACGTTCCAAGAGAAGAGGATTCCCGCTGTCGCGGCCAAACCCGTGAGGACCGCGAGCGTCAGGCTGATGCCGTCCGCCGCAAGGTGGTAGCGGATGCCCATTTGCGGAATCCAGGGGCCGTCGACGAGGGTAACGGGCCCCGCTGCGTCCGGCACAAACTTGAACGCCGCCACGAGCGCGACACCCCAGGCAAGGAGCGCGAACACAAGAGCCACGACACGCGCCGCCCCGGGCGAACGCCGGCCCGCCGCAAGCGCCAGCGCGGCGCCCGCAAAGGAGATATAGATCGTGCAGGGAAGGGCGTTCATGGAAGCACGAGGTGGGAGACCCAGGAGGCAACCAGGGGATTGACGAGAACGGTCAGGAGTTGGGGCAGGACGCCAAATGCGAACATGAGGGCCACTAGGGGAACAAGGGTGGCCGTCTCTAAGCCCCCCAGGTCGGCGAAGGCCTCCTTCGCCGCCCCGGCCCTCGGCCCGTGGAAGACCCGCTGCCAGAATGTCAGAAGGAAGAAAGCTGTGGCAAAGAGGCCCAGGCAGGAAACGGCCGCAGCCCATGGCACCAGTCCCCAGACACCGCGGAAAATCAGAAATTCACCCACGAACCCATTGAGGCCCGGTAGCCCGAGTGACGAAAACATCGAGATCCCGCACAGGCCCGCGAATAGAGGCGCCGCCGCCCGGACGCCGCCGAAATCCCCGATGCCGCGCCTGCCGGACGCCCGGCTCTCGAGGACGCCCACGCAAAAGAAGAGGGCGCCCGCCGAAATGCCATGGTTGAAGATCTGGAGGATAGCACCCACAAGCGCGGCAGACGCCGCATCTGGGCTCGGATGCGAAAGCGCACAGACGGCAAAGAGTGCAAGGAGGCAATAGCTCACATGGTTAATGGAGGAATAGGCGACCATGCGCTTAAGGTCCTGCTGCCGCATGGCGGCAAAGGCGCCAAACACGACCCCTCCCAGGGCGAGCCACACGAGCCCCGGGCCGAACCGGTGAAGGGCAGCCGGGAAGAGCGGCCAGAGGATCCGGAGGAAGCCGTATACTCCCATCTTCGACATAACGCCCGTCATGAACATCGATGCCCCGGTCGGGGCCTCGGCATAGGCCGAAGGCAACCATGTGTGGAAAGGAAAGAGCGGAACCTTCACGGCCAGGCCCAGCAGGACCCCGAAGAACACGGCCGTGGGCCAGAACCCCCCCAGGACAGAAAGCTTGGTCTCCAACGAGCCATCGGCAGCGAGGCCCGCCAGCACCGTAAAGTCGAGCGTGCCGGTCGCCAGGAAAATCCCGGCAAAGCCGAGAAGCATGAACGCGCTGCCCCCGACCGTATAGATCACGAACTGGTACCCGGCGCGGGTGGCGCCCGGGCCGCCCCAAAGCCGTATAAGGAAGTAGGCAGGAACGAGGCTTAATTCCCAGAAGAGGAACCAGGGCACGAAATCGAGCGCGAGAAAGACCCCCAGGGCGGCGCCCTGCAGCAGCAGGAAGAGCATGCACATGAGCCGGGGATTTGTCTCCTGGCGCCAAGACGCCAGAATCGAAAGGGGGCCAAGGACGCCCGTAAGGAGCACCAGGATAAGGCTCAGGCCGTCCAATCCGAGACGGTAGTGGACGTTAAGTGAGGAGATCCATGCGTGCTGCTCGGAAAACTGAAATCCCGCCGCCGAAGGGTCGAAGGAGCATAGGGCCAAGCCGGAAAGGGCCAGGGTCGATAGGCTGAACGCAAGCGCCAGGATCCGCGTTGCTGCGGGGCTTAGCCGGGGCAGGAACAGGAGGGCGATGGCGCCGAGCCACGGTGCAAAGACGATTAACGAGAGCAGCGGCAAAGTCGGGCTCATCGTCCCCCTCCAATGATCGCAAGTATGGCCAGAACGACGAACCCAATGGCCAGTATCCTCAGGTAGCCGTGTGTTTCCCCGGTCTGCGCCCGCGAATAGGTCTTTCCAACAGTGCGAAGCTCCTCGCTAGCCGCGTTAAAGCCCGCGTTTAGCCCGTCGTCGTCGGTCTCCCTGTTGAATCTTCCTGCGGTTTCCCCGAACCGCGCAAGGGATTCAATGATCGCCCCCCAGACCCACCGGTCCAAGCCTGCGGCCAGGAACGCAAACCCGGAGTTTAGCTTGCCAAAGGTCGCCGCGTAGAGCTCGTCGAATTTCATGCGCGCGGCCAAAAAGGCGAAAACCCGGGGGAGGGCGGACTCCACCGGATCCAGAGCCGACGCGGTCTGGCGAACGCGGCGCGCGTAGAGCGCCCATCCAGCCCCAATGCCAGTCAACACCAGCAGCACCGAGAGGACGATCAGGCTTGCCCCTTCAAGGAGCGAATGCGGCTCAATGGGCGCCCCCGTCAACTCCGACTGCAGCCATGGCCATGCGGGCGTGCCGAGGAATCCCAAACCGATCGCGCAGACCGCAAGAAGCACGAGCGGGACGGTCATGACCCCGGGGTTTTCATGCGCGTGGCCCGCGGACTCCGACCTGGGCTTGCCGAAAAACACTTCCGACACCAGGCGCGTCATGTAGAAGGCCGTCAGCACCACGGCAATGAGCGCCATTACGAGCGGAATCGAAGACACGTCCCAGCTGTAGGCGGCATGCAGGATGGCCTCCTTGCTCCAGTATCCCGAGAAGAGGAACGGCACGCCGGCGAGGGCCATCATGCCCACGGCAAAGGTTGCGAACGTGACGCGCATCCGGGTACCGAGGCCGCCAAGCCTGCGGATATCCTGCTCGTGATGGGCAGCGTGTATCACCGAACCTGCTCCAAGAAACAGCAGCGCCTTGAAAAAGGCATGGGTTAGGAGGTGGAAGATCGCGGCGACCCACGAGCCGACGCCTATCGCGATCATCATGTAGCCGAGCTGCGAAACCGTGGAGAACGCGAGAACTCTCTTGATGTCGTTTTGGGCAACGGCGATGCATGCGCCAAGAAGCGCCGTTATGGCCCCGATGAACGCGACCACCGTGAGGGCATGGAAAGGGACACTCGAGAGCGCCTGGTCCGCCGCCATCAGGGGGTAAACGCGCGCGATG